>Ga0210036_1000416_pt1 | contig 51712 bp, 55 predicted proteins | sample CryGeymeta201515_FD_185469 | JGI IMG/M metagenome (GOLD analysis project Ga0210036, IMG submission 185469) | Groundwater microbial communities from Crystal Geyser aquifers in Utah, USA - Crystal Geyser metaG 2015-15 (SPAdes) (version 2) | ecosystem: Environmental > Aquatic > Deep subsurface >...
CGCTTTGTCCGCCAGCGATGCCAACCGCTTTTTGCTGCGCTGGGTGCGCGCGGCCACCGGGCGCAAAAAGTTGCTGGTGTTCAACGGCTGCTACCACGGCACGGTCGACGATGTGTTTGTCGATTTGGTCGACGGTGTGCCCACGCCGCGGAGCAGTTTGCTGGGTCAGGTGCATGACCTGACCGCCCACACGGTGGTGATCGAGTTCAATGACCTCGCTGCGCTGGAAGCCGCGTTAAAGGGCGGCGACATCGCCTGCGTGCTGGCCGAGCCGGTCATGACCAACATCGGCATGGTGCTGCCGCAGCCCGGTTTTTGGGAAGCGGCGCAAGCGCTGATCCGGCAACACGGGGCGTTGCTGGTGCTCGACGAGACCCACACCTTCAGCAGCGGCCCCGGCGGCTACGCCAGGCTACACGGCCTGCAACCCGACGCGCTGGTGCTGGGCAAGCCCATGGCTGGTGGTTTGCCGTGCGCGGTGTATGGCATGAGCGCGGAACTTGCCGCACGCGCCACCCAGGCCAAGCGCGCCGCGCCGCCCGGTCACTCGGGCATTGGCACCACGCTCACCGCCAACCGGCTCACGCTGGCCGCCATGCGTGCCACGCTGGCCGAGGTGGCCACGCCCGCTGCCTTCGCCCACATGATTGCGCGCTGCACCGAGGTGGCAGACGGTTTGCGTGCCTGCATTGCCCGCCACCAGCTGCCCTGGTGCGTGACGCAGGTTGGGGCGCGATGTGAATTCCAGTTTGGCCCCACACCACCGCAGAACGGCACGCAAGCCGAGGCACTGTTTGATGCCGAGCTGGAGCATTTGATCCACCTGGCGCTGCTCAACCGCGGCGTGCTGATCACGCCGTTTCACAACATGCTGCTGTGCAGCCCGGCGACATCACCAGGCGATGTGCAGCGGCTGCTGGCGGCGTTTGACGAGGTGCTGGGTCAATTCAAGCTGTGACCTGCCGCAGCAGCGCTGGCCTTGAGCCTGTGTCAGGGCTCGGTGCGCAGGGTGAAGCTGCGGTTGAAAGCCCAGCCGTTCACCGTGCCCGCCAAGCTAACCTGGTAAACCGTATTGGGCGCAAGGGCCACTGTGGGCACCACAAACGCTTCATGGCGTCCAATGAACGGATTGCCACGGCTGTCACGCGCCGGGTCATTGGCTTGGGTTAGCACGGTGGTGGGCACGGCCACACCGGCGCTGCTGATGCTGCTCGATGTCAGCGTCAGCACCTGCCCGGCGTCGGCCTTGATGTAAATCGGCGGCCCCACGACTTGCAGGGTGCTGGTCATACTCGGGAACGGGTTGGGGGATTCATACGCCGGTGCAAATAACGTGGGCACGTTGGCGCTGCCTTGGCACGGATAAGTGGCGACCTGACCAGCACCGAAAATCTGGTACTGCGTCTGAAAGCCGTTGAGCGAGCCAAAGCGGTATTCCTCGCGCCGGGACGTGCCGTTGACCACTGTGCGCAAGTCTGCACCAAAGCCGACATCCAGGCCATCGAAGAGCGCGCCCTGCAGGTGGTAGACCGTGTTGAGCAGGTTGATCATGGAGGAGGTGCCGCGCTGCTCCAGGGTGGGAAAAACCGGTGGATTGGCAACGTCATAGTCCCAGGTGGTGGATTCCAGAATCTCGGCCACCTGGTCGCCGTAAAACTGGCTGGGGTGCCGCGTCCGGTCCCAGGGTGCGTAGCCCTTGTAGGAGCTGTTGGCACGGTTGGTTTCTAGGTGACTCAGCAGCGATGCGCCGGTGGCAATCGACTCGCTGGTGAGATAGCGCGCATGGTTCAGGGCCGCTGCATCCAGGTGGGTGTCCTGGCGCAGTGCGCCAAAGCCGCACAGCACCCGCGCAGTTTGCAGGGTCTTGTAGCCGCCCAGCTCGGCCGAGCTAGGTGCATAGCTGCTGGGGGGAATCGTCACCGCGACCGAGGCGATGCTGGCCGGCTCTGTGTTGGTGGGCGGTGAAGCGTCCCCGCCGCCGCCACAGGCCAGCAAGCCCAGCGTCAGCGACAAGGTGAGAAGGAATCTGGGCAAGAAGGCGGTGATGGCAGCAGCGGTCATGGTTGTCAAGCATAGCGCCATCCGTTGCCGTGCGTTTGCAACTGTCTGAGGTGTTACCGAGTTTTACACTTGCCGCACTTTGTTCCACTGGAAAAACCATGACCACCGAATCCGACACCGTGACCGCCAGCGCCCCATCTGCGCTGACCACAGACGACTTTGACACACTCGACACCATCCTGGACGACTTACGCACGCGCGACGATGAAACCCCGCAATGGGAGTTTTGCGAAGGCTTCATGGTCGCAGTGGCCTGTTGTCGCCGGCCGATTGCCGAGGCCGAGTACATGCCGGTCGTGCTCGGCATGGACCTGCCGCAGGGCGACGCGGTACCTGCCTTGTTTGCAGACGGCGACCAGTACCGGCAATTCATGGCCTTGTGGCAGCGGCGCCTGGGTGAAGTCTGCAGCGCGCTGGCGCAGCCTGTGGAATCGCTTGACGACGAACGCGGCTACCAGCCCGAGGTGATGGACCTGCGTGGCGCCATTGCCGCCTTGCCGAGCGAACAACGCGCCGAAATGGGTGACGCACCGGTGCCGTCGTTCGGCCAGATCTGGGCCATCGGTTTCATGTACGCGGTGGAGTCGTGGCCCGAGGAATGGGCTGCACCCCGCGACCGCGAGGCGGCCAAGGCCATCGATGCGGCGTTGCAATGCATCCTGACCTTGACCGAAGACGACACCGCACCGCCCACCCTCAGCGCCTTTGACGACAGCAGCCCTCCCGGCATGAGCCAGCAGCGTCTGGATGAGTTTGTCGACGCGCTCTGGGCCGTCTACGATTTGCACGAAATCTGGCACGCCATCGGACCGCGGGTTGAAGCCGTGCGCGTGGGCGACAAGACTGGCCGCAACGATCCGTGTCCGTGCGGCAGCGGCAAGAAATTCAAGAAGTGCTGCGGCGCCTGATCAGAGCGGCAAGTGTTGTCGCACCATCGCCGGTGTGATGTCGTTCAGGCAGCGGGTATGTCCTAGCGGGCAGACGCGCTCAAAGCACGGTGCGCAGTCCAGCGCAGGCTGGTAAGCGGGGTCGCTTTTTAGCCACAGCACCTGCGCGGCGGCGTTCAACGGCGGCGTGTGCAGCGGGCTGCTCGAGCCAAAAATGGCCACCTGCGGCACGCCAAAACCGGCGCCCACATGCATCAGACCCGAGTCGTTGCTCATCATGAATTTTGTAGCGCATATCACAGACAGCGCCTGGGCTAGAGTCGTTTTTCCTGCTAGATTAACGATGTTGGCCGTGGTGGCGGATCGCATGATTTCAGCGCACATTTCGGCCTCCTTGGCCGCGCCAAGCAACACCACGGGCAGCGCCAGCTGGTCGGCCAGGGCTGCAAAGTGGCGCGTTGGCCAGCGCTTGGCCGGGCCGTATTCAGCGCCAGGCGCCAGCACGCAGTAGCCACCGCGCTGCAACCCCAGGGCAGCCAGATTGGCGTCGACGTCTGCGCTGGCGAGCTGCAGGTGCGGGCGGTCGTGGGTTAAGTCGGCCTCGCCGCTGAGCGCTGAGTAAAACGCCACCATTGGCGGGCGCTGGCCCTTGGCTGGATTTCTCAGGCGATGCGTGAGCAGGCCGACACGGGCTTCGCCGAGGTAACCCACACGCTTGGGAATGCCCGCCAAAAACGGTAGCAGCGCGCTTTTCAGTGAATTGGGACAGATGTAGGCCACATCAAACCGGTCGTGGACTTGCCGTGCCAGTTGACGGCGTCCGCGCAGCTGCAGACCACCGTGGGCAAAGGGAAATTCAATGACTTCGCTAACTTGCGGCATGGCCCGGTACACCGGCGCAACCCAGGGCAAGGCGCCCACCGCGAGCCGCTCGCCACGTGCGTGCAGACGGGCAAGCAGCGGCTCGGTCATGACCGCGTCGCCAATCCACTGCGGGGCGATGACGAGCGCGCGCGTCATGAATTAATTGGAATCTGACCCCAATTAATGGCCCTGAAAATGTTCGCCAGCCTTGAGCTTGTAGACGGTTCCGCAGTAGGGGCATTTGGCCTGGCCGGTGTGCGCCACGTCCAGGTACACCTTGGGGTGATTGTTGGCCACGGCCATCTTGGCCAGTGGGCTGGGGCAATAGACGCCGCCGGCGTGGTTGAGGTCTTTGGCCAGCAGTTCAACAGTTGCATTTGTCATGATTTTTTCCTGTGTTTTGTAAGGTCTCAGACGCTGGCCAGCCAATGCGCGTATTTGGCGTTGCGGCCGCTGACGATGTCAAAGAACGCGCTCTGGATCTTTTCGGTGATCGGGCCGCGGCTGCCGACGTAGTCGTCCCGGCCGAGCTCGATGCGGTCGAGTTCGCGAATCGGCGTGATTTCGGCGGCGGTGCCGCTGAAGAACGCTTCGTCGGCGATGTACACCTCGTCCCGGGTGATGCGCTTTTGCACCACGTCAAGCCCCAGATCCTTGCAGATGTGCAGTACGGTGTTGCGGGTGATGCCGTTTAAGGCACCGGCGGACAAATCGGGCGTGTAAACGACGCCGTCTTTCACGATGAACAGGTTCTCACCCGAGCCCTCAGACACAAAGCCGTTGGCGTCGAGCAGCATCGCTTCGTCGTAGCCGTCATCGGTGGCTTCCATGTTGGCCAGGATTGAATTGGTGTAATTGCTCACCGCCTTGGCCTGCGTCATGGTGATGTTGACGTGGTGGCGGGTGAAGCTGCTGATCTTGACGCGGATGCCGCGTTTCATGCCTTCTTCGCCCAGGTAGGCGCCCCACGGCCAGGCCGCGACCATCAGGTGGATGGTGTTGCCCTTGGGGCTGACGCCGAGTTTGCGGCTGCCGATCCAGCTTAAAGGGCGCAGGTAGCAGCTCTCCAACTGGTTGGCACGCACCACATCGCACTGTGCCTGCATGATCTGCTCGGCCGTGAACGGAATTTTCATGCGCAAAATCTTGGCGCTGTTGAGCAGGCGCTGGGTGTGTTCCTCCAGGCGGAAGATGGCCGTGCCCTTGTCGGTCTTGTAGGCACGAACACCTTCAAAGACGCCGCAGCCGTAGTGCAGCGTGTGCGTCAGCACATGGATTTTGGCATCACGCCATTCGACCATCTGGCCATCCATCCATATTTTTCCATCACGATCCGACAGGGCGGGAGGCAGGGCAGTCATGGGTTCATCCTTTAGTGTGGGTAGGTGCATTGACGCGAAAGCATGATTCTAAGGTTGCCGGCGCGCTGTGCGCCAGTAGGTGCGGTTCAGCTTGGGGTGGCTTTTGACGGCCGTTGTTGTGACCAGCAGACCGTAACGCACAGACCACCCAGGCGCTGCGAGCGCTGCACCGCCACCTGGGCTTGGTACGCCGCAGCAATGCGCCGTACGATCGACCAGCCTAGTCCGCTGCCGGTTTGCTCGCTGCCCAGCACCCGAAAAAATCGCTCTCCCAACTTGGCCATGTCGGCCGCGCTCAAGCCGGGGCCGCTGTCGTCGACTTGCAGTTGTACCTGCGCTTCGGTACAGGTCACGGCCACCCGCACCTGCGCACCTGGGGGGCTGTAGCGCATGGCGTTGTCCAGCAGGTTGCGCACCAGTACGCTGGTGAGGGAGTCGTCGGCGGTGATCCAGCAGGGCTGCGGCGCCTCCAGCACCATTTCCTGGCCACGCCCAAGGGCTGTCATGGCCAGGTCGGCGGCCACGCGTTGGGCGACAGCGCCAACATCAACCCTGCCGGTTGGTGCACCCGCGGCGGACGATTCAAGCCGTGACAGCGTCAGCAACTGTTCAACCAAATGGGTGGCGCGGTCGCAACCGGCCAGCGTGTACTGCAATGCGTGCTCGCGGCTGGCGGTGTCGCCACCGGCGGCCAATGCCACCTGCGCTTGCATACGGATCGCCGCAATAGGCGTGCGCAGTTCGTGCGCCGCGTCGGCGGTAAAGCGGCGCTCCGATGCCATCATGCGCTGGATGCGCTCAAACAGGCTGTTGAGCGAATGCACCACCGGTGCGATTTCGCTGGGTACATCGGTGAGCACCACCGGTTCGAGCGCATGCGCTTGGCGTTGTGCCAGCGCGCGGCTGAGCAGGTGCAGCGGTGCCAGGCCCTGGCGCACAGCCAGCCAGCCGACCACCGCCAGCAGCGGCAGCGCGTATATCAGCGGCATCAGCACGCCTTTGAGCACGACCCACAAAATTGACTGACGCGACTTGACCTGCTCGCCCACAAAGACCTGCACATCGCCCTCGTTGCCTTGCGCGCCAAACACCCGCCAGGCTTTCGCGTCGCCGAGCGTCACGGTGGAAAAGCCGCGGGTCTTGTGCGACATTGGCCGGTCACCCGCATTGGCCGAGCGCAGCGTCAGGATACCTTCGTGAAACACCTGAAAAGCCACCCGGGGCGCGTATTTGTGCAGCGACGGCGCGTCCTCCACCGGCTTGTCGCCGTCATCGCGGACGTCAGGCAGGACGGTGCCGTGGCCGGTCTGCTGCACCACCAACAAGGCGGCCGACTGGGCCAGGTGACCGTCGAGCAGCTCGTCGAGTTCGTCGCTCGTATCCTGCCAGGTCAGTACCGCCGCGCCGAGCCACACCAGCGTCACCAGCAGCAACAGCAGGCTGAGCAGGCGCGCCTGCAAGGATGAGAGTCGAAGTAGCCAGCGCATCGGCTCAGGCGCTGGGTGCCATCAAGGTGTAGCCGACGCCGCGGATGGTCTGGATCAGGTCAGCGCGCAGCTTCTTGCGCAGGTGGTGGATGTGCACCTCCACCGCGTTGCTTTCCACCTCCTGGCCCCAGCTGTAGAGCTGCTGTTCCATCTGTTCGCGCGACAGCACGCGCCCAATGTTGAGCAGCAGCACGTGCAGCAGGTCAAATTCCCGAGTGGACAAGGTTACCGCCTGGCCAGCCAATGTGACCTGGCGCGCCGACAGGTTGACCGCCAAGTCGCCGCAGGTCAGGATGTCTTGGGTCTGCCCGTGGGCGCGGCGCACCAGCGAGCGCAAGCGCGCGCCCAGCTCAAACAGGTCGACCGGTTTGAGCACGTAATCGTCAGCGCCCAGGTCAAGCCCCTTGATGCGCTCGGGAACGGCGTCGCGTGCGGTGAGCACCAGAACCGGTGTCGTGTTTTTCTTGCCACGCAAGGTTTGCAACACGTCCAGCCCGTCTTTCAGCGGCAACCCCAGGTCGAGCACCGCGGCCTGGTAGTCGCCACCCATGATCTCGCGTTCGGCCGCCTGACCGTCACGCACCCAGTCCACTTGAAAGCCTTGCTGGCGCAGTCCTGCGCGCAGCCCGTCGCCCAGCATCGGGTCGTCTTCAGCCAATAAAATCCGCATCGTGTGTTCCTTGCTCGTCTGCGCCGGGCAGCTTAATCGTCGTCGCCGTGTCTGGCTGAGAGCGCCGCCGCGCCGGTAGTATCCAAAAGCGGGCTTTGCCATTGCAGCCACCAAAAGCCCAGTACCGCCGCCAACAGCAGGGCTCCGATGGGCCACCAGCTCCAGCGGATGGCATCAGCCGCCTTGGCCTTTTTGTAGCCGTTGATCATGGACCGCGCCAGGTTTTCGCGCTGCATCAGGCTGGCAAACAACACGCCAACCACGTGTACACCCACCACCAGCAGCATGGCTGAGGCCGCACCCTCATGCATCTCTTTCAGCGCGTGCACGCCGCTGTTGAAGTACAGCCAGCCGGCGCCGTTGACCAGCAGCGTTAGCGTCAGCATAAGCACAATCGATACTGCGCCCAGCGGGTTGTGCCCGACCGGATGCGCCACTTTGTACCCAAGCATGCCGCTGGCGTAGCGACCAATGGCATGCGGACCGCGGATGAAATTGCTAAAGCGTGCGTAGCGTGTGCCCACCAGGCCCCAAAGGACGCGCCACAGCACCAGGCCAACCAGGGTGTAGCCCAGCGTCAGGTGCACACCCAGCCACCGGTCACCATCGGAGGTGATCCAGGCACCAGCAAAGCACAACACCATCAGCCAATGAAAGACACGTGTCGGTGCGTCCCACACCAGAACCTTGTCGTTTGCTTGCATTGATCAGCCCGGTATGCGCACGCTGTGCTCGTTGAAATTACCCTGCTCCGCACCCGCGTGGCAAGCTGCACAGTTGCTGCGGCTGCCGATGCTTGGGCGCGTCCAGATCTCCGCACTGACGTGCTTGTTGTGCTTGCGGCTGAACCAATACGACTCGGTGATGCGGTCTTGCGGTGGCATCTCGCTGACGCGCTTGTAGGTACCGGCGTTGCTGGTCAGGTATTGGGTGATGGCCGCGGTGGTGCTGGCATCGAGTGACGCGTCGCTGCCGAAATGCTGCCCCAGGTTGGCCATCAGGTGTTGCCAGGAACCCGCGGGCAGCAGCCCCGCCGGGTATGAGGTGTGGCACGAGCCACATTCCTGTTTGACCTGCGCCGGCGCTGTGCCGGCAGTGCTGTAGCGACCTTCGCTACCGTTCTCGCGTTCACCGTGCTTTTCAGTTTTGCCCCACGGCCACCAGGCGCGGCCCTCGTCGTCGTCCGCGTGGACAGTTGTTGCACCGCTCAGGGTGAGCAGCAGGCAAAAAAACAGGGAAACAGATTTGGCGCGTGTCTTCATGGCTTATTTCATCACAATGTGGATTGTTGCAATGCAACTTTAGCTTGGGCAAATTAAGTCATTCTTAAAGCGCGGGATATCGACGCAGGCCTTTTGCCGCTGACCCGTGCTTGGCGGTATCCTTGACGTACCGCTTTGTTTGGCGGTCTCGTTTGATTGGAGTTCAAGATGTCAAAGCAGCATTTTTTTCATGCCTGGGTGCAGTCAGTGTGTTTCGGTGCGCTGGCCCTTGTGGCCGGCCAGAGTATTGCGCAGGCCAGCTGGTCAACTGACCCCAAGGCGGTGCAATCGCAAGAGGCGGCCAAAGCCCGCTATGAAGCCGACAAGCGTCTGTGCGCTGATGAGGCATCGTCCGAGGCGCGCATCCAGTGTCGCCGTGATGCGCTGGCGGTGTACGACAAGGCGCTGGCAGGGCTGCGTACCAAAGGCGCCTACGCTACCCAGGCGGCGGCGACTGATTGCGCTACCTGTGGCCGCGTCAGTGCAGTGTCGGTCGCAGAAAAAGCCGGTGAGAGCAACGCCGTGGGCATGATCGCCGGTGGCGTCGCTGGCGCTGTTCTGGGGCACCAGGTGGGCGGCGGTTTTGGCAAAGACCTGGCCACCATCGCTGGTGCGGCGGGTGGCGCGTACGCCGGGAAAAAAGTTCAGGAAAACATGAATGCCAAGAAGGTTTGGACCGTGCGTGTGACCTACCCCGGCGGGCACAGTGCCAAGTTTGACTTTGCCAGCGATCCTGGCTTCAAGGCGGGCGACGCCGTGAAGAACTCGGGCAACACCATTGTGCGCAACTGATTTTATGAAAAATTGGCTTCTAGCCCTTTTACAATAAGCGCATGTAGCTCTTTAAATAAGAGCAAATTTACGACAGGCTGCGAACCACTTCCAGCGCCTGCTCAACGCGTTCGACCGCGTGGATCGTCAGACCTTCGAAGTCTTTGGACTTGAGGTTTTTGGGCAAATTCGCTTTGGGTACCACCGCCACGCTGAAACCCAGTTTGGCGGCTTCTTTGAGGCGCTCCTGGCCGCGCGGCGCCGGACGCACCTCGCCGGCCAGGCCAATTTCACCAAAGGCAAAAAAGCCTTTGGGCAGCGGTTTGCCGCGCAGACTGGAGGTGATGGCCAGCAGCACCGCCAAGTCAGCCGCCGGCTCGCTGATGCGCACGCCACCGACGGCATTGACAAACACGTCCTGGTCCATGCACGCCACACCGGCGTGGCGGTGCAGTACCGCCAGCAGCATGGCCAGGCGGTCTTTGTCCAGCCCGACGCTCAAACGCCGTGGGGACGCGCCGCCACTGTCGACCAGCGCCTGAATCTCGACCAACATCGGCCGCGTGCCCTCCAGCGTGACCATGACGCAGCTGCCCGGCACGGGTTCGGTATGCTGGCTTAGAAAGATGGCGCTGGGATTGCTGACACCTTTGAGGCCTTTTTCGGTCATGGCAAAGACGCCGATTTCGTTGACCGCACCAAAGCGGTTTTTGATGGCGCGTACCAGCCGGAAGCTGCTGTGTGTGTCACCCTCAAAGTACAGCACGGTGTCGACCATGTGCTCCAGTACGCGCGGGCCAGCAAGAGCGCCCTCTTTGGTGACGTGACCCACGAGCACGATGCACACGCCGGTGGCTTTGGCCGCGCGCGTCAGGTGCGCGGCGCATTCGCGCACCTGCGCGACCGAACCTGGCGCCGAGGTGAGTTGATCGGAATACACCGTCTGAATTGAGTCGATGACGGCAATATCAGGCTGCAGGGTGTCAAGCGTGGCCAAAATCTTGTCCAGGCCGATTTCGGCCAGCACCTTGACCTGTGAGCCGTTGAGCCCGAGGCGGCGTGCGCGCAGAGCCACTTGCGCGCCGCTTTCTTCGCCCGTTACATACAAGGTGTTCTGGCCGCTGCGCTGCAGTGAATCCAGCGCTTGCAGCAGCAGCGTGGATTTGCCAATGCCGGGGTCGCCGCCAATCAGCACCACGCCGCCTTCGACCATGCCGCCGCCGAGCACGCGGTCAAGCTCGTCGTGGCCGGTGGGGGTGCGCTCAAAGTCCACCGCGTCAATGTTGCCCAGCACCGCCACGTCAGCGGTCTTTGCCAGTGAAGAAAAACGGTTTTTTGTCAGTGCGGCAACACTTTCAGCGACCGACTCGACCAGTGTGTTCCAGGCGTTGCAATGCGGGCATTTACCCAGCCACTTGGGGCTGACACCACCACAGTTAGAACAGACGTATTGGGATTTTTCCTTGGCCATGGCGGCAATGATACTGTATGAAACTACAGATCATTGCCGCCTGACTCAAACGGGTGTGATACAAAGTGCCGTAGCGCAAACGCATCGCCCGACTGATTGGGCAAGCAACGTTGCGGCAGTTGCACTCTACTCCCCCACTGTCTTTGCATCGCACCCGCTCCAGTCGGGCGTGCTACCACTGCACCAACTGGATCTCGCCGCTGTCGCTGGCCATGACCGCGCGACCGTCTGGCAGAGGCGAGACGGTGGGTCGCAAGTCGTGGGCAAACGGGATACGCAGGCTCTCGCGGCCGGTGTCGGCGTCCAGCACATGCAGCATCTGCTTCATGTCCAGACAGTACACCTGGTTCTCAAAGGTGACGATCTCAGCCATCATGTGGCCCCAGTTGGCTGCGGCGTTGCCATAGACCGTTGTCTGGTGCTTCCAGCGCACGGCACCACTGTTCACGTCAATGGCAAAGATGTAGCCTGTGGGTGACCACAGGTACGCGGTGTCGCCCGAGACGTGGTGCGAGTTGATGAAGTTGCCCGCCTTGAACTTCCACTTCACTTTGCCGGTGGTGATGTTGATGCCGTAGAGCAACTCGGTATAGGTGCCCGCCACCAGCATATCGCCGGTGATGTACATCTGGCGCACGTATTGCCAGTTGGCCTTTTCGTCGAGCTTCCACTTGAGCTTGCCGTCGGCGCGATTGATGGCATACAGCATGCCATCACCCGGACCGAAGAAAACCGTGTCACCCGCCACCGTGGGTGCGTAGGCCGCAGTGCAGTCGTCGGTATCGGGGGCAAAGCGCCAGTCCTCTACGCCGCTCTGGTTGCCCAGCGCCAGCAGCCAATGACCGTCGCCAACGTAGGTGCGCTCAGGCGTGACAAATGGCGTACCCACTTGCAGGATTTTTTTGTGAACCCAGAGCGGCTCGCCGTTGGTGGCATGCCAGGCGCCCAGTTCGTCCTGCCCGCCGGAAATCACCAGGTCACCCGCGGCGCGCGGGCGGTAAACCGCGCTGCTGCTGAGGTGGTGTGACACGTTCCAGGTGACTTGCGCGTTGTCGGGGTCAATGCGGCCGAGCGTTTTGTTGCCATTGAAGAAAACGTGGCCATCAAGCAAGGCCAACGGTGCCAGGGTGGCGTTGCCACTGGCCCAGCGACGCAACACCTGCGGTGTTTTGGTCGCTGCAGAAACAGAAAAGGTGGGCCAAAGCCCACCTGCTGCGAGTGCCGCCACAAAGTGGCGGCGGTTCACTTTGGCTGAAGCCATCAATCGCACTTGGCCCCTTGCTTGATCCAGGTAGCAAGGATAGTGGTGTTCGGATGGTCACGCGGCTCAGAAGGGCTGATGCCGGGAGGCATACGGTCTTCGCTCAAGTGTTGCCAGACGAAGCTCAGTGACGAATTGCCGGGGATGATCACCTTGGTGGCCTTGTCGACGCCCTTGGCGATGGAGTCAGCACCGAGCAAAATGCCGGCGTGGGTGGTCAGGTTCAACTCGTGGAAGCTGGGTGGTTCCTGATTGGACATGTGGCAAGCGGTACATGCCGGCGTTTCAGGACCAAAAGCGTTGGCTGTGCTGAACAGCGGCAACACGTTCTTGGTGAAATGCTCGTCATTCTTGGCACCGTCGTCAATCCACTGCTTCACCAGCATGTGGTTGGGCGTGTAGGTTGAGTTTTCAAAGCCCTGGCCCAATGGCATCCGGTTGTTGCGCAGGCGCCGAACCAGAATGTCACGCTTGGGGTCTTTGCCAGGGACAAACAAGGCACGTTTCGGCTTTTCCGTGGAGCCTTCAATGATGCCCTTGCAGGTGGACAAGTCCAGACCGCGGTAGCTCTTGCTTGCATCCTGCGAGTTGTGGCAGGTGGTGCATGCCACGCCCGGGCCGAAGGCATTAGGTGTGCTCATCAAGGTGCTGATGTACTTGTAGGTGATCGGAATTCTGCGCTTGATGATCAGTTCTTTGACCACATGATCGTCGTCGCCGGCTGCAGCGATCTTGCCATCTTTCAGATCTTGAATGTACTGCTCGCCGAGCGTGAGCGAGGGTTTGTCGTCTGCGAAGGCGTTGCCAGCGAAGGTAAATCCCAAGACGGCAACGACGCAACCTGCCTTGACGATCTGGGTAAGCCGGAGCTTGGTGGAATGTGAAAGTTGCATCAAGAATCTCCTTATAAATTGAATGCAGGCGAATCTTAAGCAGCTTAAGCCTGTATGTGAGTAGGGGTTTTCTCTGACAAATGTTACTTTTCTTCACATATTTCAGGCCGAAGCGAGGCTGACTGACGCTTTGCTGACATATTTGTCAATTGTGCGTTGCCTTGTTGCCTTGGCACAAGAACTGCCCGTTGAAAGTTGACGGTCCGCGGTCGCACGCGCCCTAATCAAGTTCTAATCCGGCTTCAGAAGCAATGAACGGGGGCGAGATGGTTCAAGAATCTGAACTTTTGAAGGCGCCGGGGTTGACGGCGACGCAGGCTGCTGCGCAATTGGCGCAGGACGGTCCGAATGCGCTGCCTGGCGACGCGCGCCGCGGCGGGTGGCACAGCGTGCGCGAAATGCTGAGTGACCCGATGTTTGCCCTGCTGCTGGGCGCTGGCGTGCTGTATCTGCTGCTCGGCGACATGCAAGAAGGCCTGGTGCTGTTTGGCTTGGTGCTGGTGGTGCTGGCGCTGACCTTGTATCAGGAGGGCAAGACCGAACGCGCGCTGGGTGCGTTGCGCGACCTGACCAGCCCGCGCGCGCTGGTGCTGCGCGACGGCCAGGCGCAGCGTATTGCCGGCAGCGATGTCGTGCGTGGCGATGTGCTGGTGCTCGCGGAAGGCGACCGCATCGCCGCCGACGCGCAACTGCTTGAGGGGACCGACGTGCAGGTCGACGAGTCATTGTTGACCGGCGAGCCGCTGCCAGTCGACAAAACTGTGGGTGCTGCTGGCGCTGACACGCTGTATTCAGGCACACTGCTCGTGCGTGGGCAAGCCCTGGCGCGGGTAACAGCCACCGGGCAGCGTAGCGAAATTGGCCGTATTGGTGTGGCGCTGCAAACACTCACCAGCGAGCCTTCGCCGCTGAAGCGCCAGACCGCCGGTCTGGTCAGGGTGCTGGCGCTGCTTGCCTTTGGCGCCAGCGTGGCGCTGATGCTGGCTTACGGGCTGCTGCGTGGCGATTGGCTGGCGGCCTTGCTGGCGGGCATTGCGCTGGCGATGGCGCTGCTGCCGCAGGAGTTCAGCGTGGTGCTGACGGTGATCCCGGCGCTGGGCGCCTGGCGCTTGTCCAAGCAGGCGGTGCTGACGCGGCGCATCGCGGCGATAGAAACATTGGGTGCCACTTCGGTCTTGTGCGTTGACAAAACCGGCACCCTGACCGAAAACCGCATGACCGTGGCGGAGCTGGTGGTGCAAGGCCAGGTGACTGCGCGCCTGCGCGTTGACTACGCCCACGCGACCGAGCTGCCCGAGGTGTTCCATGCGTTGGTGGAGTTCTCCATTCTGGCCAGCGTCAGTGACCCGTTTGATCCCATGGAAAAAGCGTTTCACCGGCTGGGCCAGCATTTTCTGGTCAATACCGAACACATGCACCAGGATTGGACTCTGGTGCAGGCCTATGGGCTGACGCCCGAGTTGCGTGCCATGGCGCACGTCTGGCGCGCGGTGGCAGGCGGTGACCATGTGGTGGCGGCCAAAGGCGCGCCCGAAGCGATTGTTGATCTGTGCCACATGAACGAAGCCGACCAGCAGCGCGTGGCCGCTGCGGTTGATGCCATGGCCGGCCAGGGGCTGCGTGTGCTGGGTGTGGCGCGTGCGCTGTTTCATGGCGAACAGTGGCCCGCGATCGAGCACGACTTTGACTTTGAGTTTGTTGGTTTGCTGGGCCTGGCTGATCCGCTGCGCGCAGAGATACCCCAGGCTGTGGCCGAAGCGCGCGGTGCCGGCCTGCGGGTGGTGATGATCACCGGCGATTACCCCGCTACCGCGCTGGCCATCGCGACCCAGGCCGGGATTTGTAGCGACGCAGCACAGCCGGTACTCAGCGGTGATGAACTGGTGCGCCTGAGTGACGAGCAGCTGCGCCTGCGCCTGCGCGATGTCAGCATTTGCGCCCGTATTGCGCCAGCGCAGAAGCTGCGCATCGTGCAGGCGCTCAAGGCTGACGGCGCCGTGGTGGCAATGACCGGCGATGGCGTCAACGACGCGCCCGCACTTAAAGCCGCTCACGTGGGAGTGGCGATGGGCGAGCGCGGCACCGACGTCGCCCGCGAAGCCGCGTCGCTGGTGCTGCTGGATGACAACTTTGCCAGCATCGTTGGTGCTGTGCGGCTGGGGCGACGCATCTTTGACAACCTGCGCAAGTCGATGAGCTACATCCTGGCAGTGCACGTGCCGATTGCCGGCATGGCGCTGCTGCCGGTGCTGCTGGGTTGGCCCACGGTGCTGTTTCCGCTGCATATTGCCTTTCTGGAGCTGGTGATTGACCCCGCGTGTTCGATGGTGTTTGAGAACGAACCGCCCGAGCCCGGCGTGATGCAGCGCCCGCCACGCGATGTGGCGCAGCCGCTGTTTGGCGGCCTGACGCTGCTGCTGTCACTGGCGCAGGGACTGGGCGCACTGGCTGTGGTGCTGGGTGCGTTTTGGTGGTCGTCGACAGCGTTGAGCGAGGGCGCGGCCCGGGCGTTTGCTTTTGCCACGTTGGTCGCTACCAATGTTGCGCTGATTTTTTCCAGCCGCAGCCGCAAGGGTGCGCTGCTGGCGAGCTTGCGGGTGCCCAATCGCACCTTGTGGTGGGTGGTGGCCGCCGCGCTGGGCTTGTTGGCGTTGGCGCTGTACCTGCCCTGGCTGGCGCGGCTGTTTGCTTTCGCGCCACTGCCACCGGCCTGGGCCGTGACGGCGTTGGGCCTGGGCCTGTTGAGCGTGCTGTGGTTTGAGTTGTTCAAACCCCGTAATGCTGGCGCAGCTGGCGCACCTTTTGCGGGTTCACGGTGACGTGCACAGTATGCGGCTCCAGCGGCGACTTGACTGCCTGCTCGGTATGGCTGGTGTCTCGGTAAAGGTATTTGCCCAGCGCCAGGCCACTGGCGTTGGTGATCGCCGCCACGTGCGGCGTATTGGCGCGCGCGCCGCGGGAGATCACCACAGCGGTCTCGCCGCTGGCCAGTGCAACATAGCTGCCCGGTGGGTAAAAACCCAACGCCGACGCGATGGCGCGGCGCAGGCCGGCGGTGGTCTCGGTGCTTTGCATCACCATGGATTTGGTCGCTGTCAGGGGCAACAGCGCCGCGCGTACCTTGCGCGGTGCCATTTTGGCCATCAGCACATCCGACAGGTGCAGCAATTGCAGCATCGTCAAGCTGTGGCCCTGCAGGTCTGACGTGTCGGGCAGGTGGTGCCCGCGCACCAGGTCAAGCACGGACTGACGCTGCTCGCCCACGGTTTGCAAAATGTGCACGCCCAGCTCGGCGTGCTCGTCGATAGCGTGGCGCTGCGCCTCGTTGGGTTGGGCGTGCTGTTGCGCCAGACTGTCTTGCAGCCGCGCCATGCCAATGTTCATCACCATGGCGGCCCGCATCAATGTCGGGTGCGTATGTGGCGGCAGTCCAAGCTTGTCGGCGCTGAGCACGCACACCAGGCCACACAGAAGCGCGTGGGTGGCGCAATAGCCCAGGTGCAGGTCGGGCAAGGTTTGCATCAGGATGAACAGACCCTCGTCGGCGTCTTCCTGCGCCAGTTTCAGCGCCTTGTCTTCGAGTGCCTGCAGTCGCGGCATCGGGCTGACGGCGGCTTCGCCCTGGTACAGCACACCGCGCAAGATGTCTTGCAGGTCGAGCCAGCCGCCGTGCACCTCGTGGCCGGGCAGGTAGTCCTGTTCGACAATCTCGGTGGGCAGCGGCATCTGGTCGAGCAGCGACATGTCGCCGCCGTCGAGGTAGACCGCGCGCATGATGCGCTCCAGGCTGCGCTGCCAGGCCATGGCGTCGCTTTCGGTCATGCACGCGTGGTGGTTGCTGAGTTTGTCGCGGTGTGCGGCCGACTGCAATTGCTGGCCGCGACGCAGCAACAAGATGCCACTGGGGCTCCAGACGTCGACCGGCACCGGCTTGCCAAACTGCACGCGATCTAGGGGTACCGGAACGTAGCTTGGCATCAGCCGCCCACCTGTACCGGCACGCGCAGCGCCAGTGCACACATCAGCTCGTAGCCAAGCGTACCGGCGGCGTGGGCCACCTCATCGATGCCGAGCACCGCGCCATTGCTGGCTTGGCCCCATAGCGTGACCTCGCTGCCGATACCGGCGGCGACGCCTGCACGCGCCAGTGGCGTCAGGTCGACGGTGATCATGTCCATGCTGACGCGCCCGACGACACGGCTGCGCACACCGCCCACCAGCACCGGCGTGCCGGTGGGCGCCACGCGCGGATAGCCGTCGGCGTAGCCGCATGCCACCACGCCAATGTGCATCGGCCGATCGGCCACAAATGTAGAGCCATATCCAACGCTAGCACCCGTATCAATTGCTTGGGTAGCTATTAATTTAGATGCAAGTGTCATGCCCGGGCGCAGTTCCCAGTCGGCGCTGGTGTGTAGCGGATGGTCGGGCGCGCTGCCATACAGCACGATGCCCGGGCGGATCCAGTCGCAGGCTACAGCCTGTTCGTCAGGCGCTGCGTTGGCCGCGCGCGTGTGGCGCAAGGTGGCGGCGCTGTTGCTCAGGCTGCGCTCGCCCGGCAGGTCGCCCGTGACGCTGGCAAACAGCTGCATCTGGTGGGCAATGCCGCGCTCGCCGTCGGCGTCGCTGAAGTGCGTCATGAGCGAAATTTCGTCGACCTGTGCCAGCGCGTTGAGCCGGCTCCAGGCGCTGCGGTACTGCTGTGGCGTAAAACCGAGCCGGTTCATGCCGGAGTTCATCTTCAGAAAAACGCGGTGGGGCACGGTGGTCTTGTGGGCAGCAAGCATGTCGATCTGCGCGTCGCAATGCACCGTGTGCCACAGCCCCAGGCGTGAACACAGTTCCAGGTCGCGCGGCTCGAAGACGCCTTCGAGCAGCAGGATCGGCCCGCGCCAGCCCAGGTCGCGCACGCGCTGCGCTTCATCCAGGTCCAGCAGGGCAAAACCGTCGGCGCTGCGCAGGCTCTCATAAACGCGCTCAATGCCGTGACCGTAAGCGTTGGCCTTGACCACGGCCCACACTTTGGCATCGGGCGCAGCGGAGCGGCAGCGTTGCAAATTGTGCTGCAGTGCAGCAGGGTGGATGGTGGCAAGAATCGGACGAGGCATGGGGCGTGAGGACAATGCAATGGGGCGATTTTGACATTGCTGCGACGTGCTATAACCCCGCACAGTTTGGAGACACAACACCTCAACCAGCGCCTGCCAAGAAAGGCGTGTCTGTTTTAAATGAAACGCGGCTTTTACACCATCATGGCGGCGCAGTTTTTCAGCTCGCTTGCTGACAATGCCCTGTTTGTCGCCGCCGTGCAATTGCTGCGCAGCAGCCACGCGCCGCAGTGGCAACAGGCCGCTTTGGTGCCGATGTTTGCCTTGTTTTATGTGGTGTTGGCGCCGTTTGTGGGTGCGCTGGCCGATTCGATGCCCAAGGGCCGGGTCATGTTGCTGAGCAATTTCATCAAGGTGGCGGGCTGCCTGTTTATGCTGTTTGGCACCCATCCTCTGATGGCTTACGCCGTGGTCGGGCTGGGCGCGGCGGCGTATTCACCGGCCAAGTACGGCATCCTGACCGAATTGCTGCCGGCCTCGCAACTCGTCAAGGCCAACGGCTGGATTGAGGGCTTGACGATCGGCTCGATCATTCTGGGGGTGCTGTTGGGCGGGCAGTTGGTCAGCCACCATGTCGCCAACCGGTTATTGGCGATCGACATCCCGTGGATCAACACAGGCATTAACAACGCGCCCGAGGCGGCCATTGCGGTGCTGATCTTTGTTTACCTGCTGGCGGCCTGGTTCAACACCCACATTCCGCTTACCAGCGTACTGATGCGGCCCTTGCCCGGCAAGATGCTGTCGCTGCTGCCAGACTTTTGGTCGTGCAACGCACGTCTGTGGCGCGACAAGCTGGGGCAGATTTCGCTGGCCGCGACGACGCTGATCTGGGGTGTGGCGGGCAACCTTCGCTTCATTGTGCTGGCGTGGGCTGCCGCAGCGCTGGGTTATTCGGTCACGCAGGCGTCGGCGCTGCAAGGTGTGGTGGCTATCGGCATGGCCGTCGGTGCAGTGGTGGCGTCGCTGCGCATGCGGCTGGAAGACGGCCCGCGTGTGATCACGCTGGGCATTGGCATGGGCTTGCTGATCATCATGCTGATCTTTATCACCAACGTCTGGGTGGCGGCACCGTTCCTGATCTTGCTGGGCGCCCTCGGCGGCTTTCTGGTGGTGCCGATGAACGCACTGCTGCAGCACCGGGGCCACAACCTAATGGGCGCAGGCCGGTCGATTGCGGTGCAAAACTTCAACGAGCAGGCGTGCATTCTGGTGTTGGGCGCGCTGTACAGCCTGGCCACCGGGCTGGGGCTGCCCACGTTTGGCGCAATCACGCTGTTTGGTCTGGTGATTGCTGGCTTCATGCTGCTCATTCAGCGCTGGCACGCCCGCAACCGGCGCGAGCACGGCCCCGAGGTCGATCGTCTGCTGGCCATTGCCCGCAACGACAAGGCGCATGGCTGACGGGTTGATTGCCCTGTTGCCACCGGGTGCAAGGTGTCTGCCGTAAAGTGCTTGCTCACCCCGTTCAACGACCGATTCCAAAGAGGCTTTGCATGACCACCATCTATGATTTTGAAGTGCTATCCATCGACGGCAAGAAAGTAGCGTTGCGCAAATTCAAGGGCAAGGCGATGCTGATCGTCAATACCGCCAGCGCCTGCGGCTTCACGCCGCAGTTCAGTGGCCTGGAAAAACTGCACGAAAGCTATGGCAAGCAGGGCCTGGTGGTGCTGGGTTTTCCGTGCAATCAGTTTGGCGCGCAGGATGCGGGCAGCAACGGCGAAATTGCCGAGTTCTGCCAGCTCAACTACGGTGTAACGTTTTCAATGATGGCCAAGATCGACGTCAATGGCGACACGGCGCACCCGCTGTACCAGTGGCTGTGCGCGCGAGCGCCCGGACTGCTTGGCAGCAAGTCGATCAAATGGAACTTCACCAAGTTTCTGGCCGGCAAAGACGGCGCTGTGCTCAAGCGCTACGCCCCCACCGACACGCCCGAGAGTCTGGCAAAAGACATCGAGGCCGCGCTGGCGGTCTGACCGCCTGGGGCCTGGCGTTTCAGGCTCTTCAAGCGTTGTGCGGCTTCGCGCAAGCCGTTGGCAGTGGCATCCCAGCCCAGACAAGCGTCGGTGATCGAGATGCCGTATTCCAGGTCTTTCGGGTCACCCAGTTTCTGGTTGCCCTCGAACAGGTTTGATTCGAGCATGACGCCTTTGATTGACGTGTTGCCGTCAACGATTTGCCCCACTACATCCTTGAGCACCAGGCTTTGCAGCGCGTGGTTCTTGCGTGAGTTGGCGTGGCTGCAGTCAACCACGATGTTCACTGGCAGTTTTGCCGCACGCAGCGCAGCTTCGGCCTCGGACACCGCCACTGAGTCGTAATTGGGCACCGCGCCGCCGCGCAGGATCAGGTGCCCAAACGTATTGCCGCGGGTGTGGGTGAGCGCGACCTGGCCGTCGCCGTTGACGCCCAGAAAGGTGTGCGGTTGGGCGGCGGACAGCATGGCGTTGACGGCGACGTCGAGGTTGCCGTCGGTGCCATTCTTGAAGCCGACCGGGCTCGACAAGCCGCTGGCCATCTCGCGGTGCGTCTGACTTTCGGTAGTGCGCGCGCCGATGGCGCTCCAGGAAATCAGGTCACCCAGATACTGTGGGGTGATGGGGTCGAGCGCCTCGGTACCGCAGGGCAGGCCCAGGTCATTCAAATCGACCAGCAGCTTGCGCGCGATGTGCAGGCCTTCTTCAATGCGGAACGTGTCGTCCATGCGCGGGTCGTTGATCAGCCCTTTCCAACCCACGGTGGTCCGCGGCTTTTCAAAGTAGACGCGCATGACGACGAAGATCTGCTCGGCCAGTTCGTCGGCCAGGCTCTTGAGTTTGTGCGCATAGTCGTTGGCTGCGGCAATGTCGTGGATCGAGCACGGTCCCACCACCACCAGCAGGCGTTTGTCCTGACCATGCATGATGTTAGCCACCGTGGCGCGGGCTTGACTGATGGTCTGCATGGCACGCGCTGTGGCTGGCACGGCGTCATGCAGCGCCGAGGGCGACAGCAGCGTTTGCTGCGACAGCACGTTCAGGTTTTCAAAGGCGTTGGGGAAGGTCATGGTGATAACAATAAAAAATGACTATAGCGCTATATTTTATAGGTGTTGACAGCTATCTGTTTTATAGTATTTCGCTGGCGTGTTTGGCGGACAAAGCAAGCCATGCCTGCAAGCCGCCCCCAGGCCTGGCTTCCAGTGTCACCCGCCAGCCATTGGCGCGCGCCAGTTCCCGCACGATCGCCAGGCCCAAACCCGAGCCGCCGGTGGTCGGGCTGCGTGAGGTGTCGAGCCTGAAAAAGGGCTGGAACACGGTCTCAAGCTGTTCTGGCGCAATGCCGGGTCCGCGGTCAAGCACACCAATATGGCAGCGCTCGGCGTCGAAACTGGCCACTAACTCCACCGGTGCGTTTGGCGCGTAGCGTTGGGCGTTTTGCAGCAGGTTGCCGATGGCGCGGTGCAGGGCGCTCGCTGGCACGTTCCATGGGCCCGGCGGGCAGCGCACCGTGACCGGGCAAGCCGGGTTGGCAAAGTCAGCCCCGAGCTGGTTCAAAAAATCAGCCAAATCGGTGCGTACCGGCTCTTCCTGCGCCAACCCCCGTGCCAGGTCGAGCACATTGCCAATCAAATGGTTCATTTGCACCATGTCTTGTTCCAGGCGCGCAATTAGCCCGGGGTTGGGCTGGTCTTTCAGCATTTCAAGCGCCAGACGCATACGTGCCAGCGGCGTGCGCAAATCGTGTGATACCCCGGCCAGCAAGGTGGTGCGGGCACTGATCAGCTCGCGCACCTGCTGCGCCATAGCGTTGAAACGCCGACTCAGGGCGACCACTTCCAGCGGACCGGTTTCAGGCAGCAGCAGCGGGCTGCCACCCTGACCGATCAGCGCGCTGGCGGCTTCGAGTTTGGCCAGTGGTTCGGTCAGGCGCCGCGCCAGCAACACCGCCAATGTCAGGGCAAACAACAAGCCACCGAGCAAAGCCACCAAAAAAGCCATCACTGGTTGACTGCCGACACGCGTGGCCGACACCCCTACCGCAAGCTGGTGACCCCCTGCAGGTACTTCGGCCCAGTACCAGATGCCAGTGTCGAGCGTCTCTGTGGTCAGGGCAAGCGCACGTCCCGTACGTCGCTCAAATGCCGCTTCCAGCAGATAAAAAAAAGGCGGCTGCCAGGTGCTGTGCTCACCCGCAGATGGCGCATCTGCGCGCAGGGCCAGCGCATGACTTTTGAGCAACTCGACCTCAAATGCCGCTCGGGTTGGTGGCGGCAATTCGGTCCAGGTTTGCGCCGAAAGCACCATCAGTCCGGCCAGATCGTCGGCCGAGCGTCGTCCCAGGGGCACCACCACCCACCAGGCAAATACGGCCATCACCAGCACCTCAACCAAGATGAAGGCCACCGACAGCAGCACGGTGTTCTGGCGCGCCAGACTCATGGGCTGGTTCAAGGCTGATCACCGCGCGGGTTAAAAAGGTACCCCTCACCGCGCACGGTGCGGATGAACAGCGGAGCCGCCGGGTCTTGCTCAATCTTGCGGCGCAGGCGGGTCACACGGTTGTCAATGCTGCGGTCAAACGCGTCGCGCGTATAACCCAGCAGCATGTCCACCAGCGTGTCACGCGAGAGCACCCGGTTGGGGTGCGCTATCAACACCGCCAGCAAATCGTATTCGGCGCTGGTCAGGGGTACTTCATGGCCGTCACGCATCAATCGGTGACCCAGCGTGTCCAGCATAAACGCGCCAAAGCGGGCTTGCGGTGCCGGTGCTGAGGTCGGCAAGGGTGATGGCGGCGTTTGACCCCGGCGCATGACGGCACGCAACCGCGCCAACAATTCACGTGGCCCAAAAGGTTTGGCCAGATAGTCATCAGCGCCGACTTCCAGGCCGATAACGCGGTCAAGCTCTTCGCCACGCGCAGACAGCATCAAAATCGGCACCGCCGATTGGGCCCGCAAGGACCGAGTAAGGGCCAGGCCATCCTCGCCGGGCAACATCAAGTCGAGCACGATCGCGTCGGGCATGCCGCGCGACAGCTGTGCCCACATGGCCGCACCGTCGCCCGCGCCAGTCACCACAAATCCGTTGGCCCCCAGGTAAGTGCTTAGCAAGTCGCGCAGGTCCGGGTCGTCGTCAACTACAAGAATTTGGGGAAGGGTGGGTGTGTTCATGGCGGGCACAGGTGCAGTTTACGCTGCACGGCAGCCACTGGCACCGGCTTGCGACCCAGCGATACGCTTGGCGACACACCGATACAAAATCAGTCTTTTCAGACATCCTGGTGCGACACACGCGCTGCACCATACAAACACCCGGAAACACCCACACCATGAACTGCCACGCCTTCATCGCCGCATTGCTGCTTGTGACCACTGTCTCAGGGGCCAACGCCCAGAGTCTGCCAAAGGACTCAGAGCGTCCGATGGCTCGCCCGTTGAATCTGTCGGTGCGGCCAGCTGCCGCCTCGGTGGTTGACCCGGCGGCGCCGTTGCAGGACCAGGAGGTCAAGGATGCCAACCCGGTTCAAGTGGTTGCACCAGGCCGTCAGGAAGTTGCCGGTGCAATCGTGGTCTTGCCGTATGGCACCGGCTTTGAGAGCCGCCAGCGCAGCGGAGCAAGCGGCGCAAGCCGAGGCTCAGGTGCGGGAGGCGGTGGCAGTGGTGGCGGTGCAGGTGGTGGAGGCGGTAGTGGTGGGGGTGGGCGGGGCGGCGCAGGCCGCGGACGTTAGTTGGTTTATTCACTTTATTGGAGAGTCATCATGAAATCATCAAAATTTGCTTTGATCGCCCTGGCTGCATCGCTTGCATTGGGCACGGCTGTTTTTGCCAAAGGTCCCGCAGGTGGGCAAGCCGCAGGCGCGTCAAGTGGTGGTACCAGCGCCGGAATGGGTGCTGGTGGACAGGCCCGCTCGCATAACCCCGGTGTGGGCACTGCAACCCGTACGCAAGAGCGCGAACAAGTCCAAATACAGGCCGAAGATCAAATTCGAGCGCGCCTACACACCATGAACGCCGATGGTGTTCCCTCGGCAGGGACTGGCCCTGCGGTCGGTATGGACAAGACACGCGGCATTCACACCCCCGGTACAGGCTTGGCTGCTGACCCGGGCGCAACGGCTGTGACGCCAGCAGTCGTTACTCAGTAAAACGGCGCTGCTGCGACGATCTTTCAGGGGCCTTAGGGCCCCTTTTCTATCTGTGTATTTAGCTACGTGTTAAATAGTTAGAAAGGTGTTTTTCAAAGTAAAAAAGTTTTCATATCGGTTCGCTGCCGTACATACAGCAGCGTCGATAACGGCAAACATGGCCTCGCGTCAATGCGCTGTGCTGCAAAGCCCTGCATTGGGGTGAAGAGGCCGTGTGCGGTTGGCTTGAATTTTCTTGCCTTGCTGCGTACGGTCGTGCTTGAAAACCACTTGGAGATGGCTTCCGGGTTGGAAAACGGCTTCATGGTCAAGACCGTTCTGGCTGATTCGACCACCTGGTATTCGTGGATTACCACCTACAACCTGATGGATGGCAACGGTCTTTACCAGCAGATTCTGTTCACCGCACCCACTGGAACGCAGTTGTCGCAGGGTGAAAACTACAACCTGGACGTCAACTTTCCAGGTGTGATCACCACTGACGCTGGCTGGTCTGCGTCGTGGGACGACCGTCTGGCACCGGCGCCGCTGTCCGTACCAGAACCTGGCAGCCTGGCCTTGCTGGGCCTGGGTATGGCCGGCATCATGGCGGTGTCCAGGCGCAAAAACAAGCAATAAGCAAGCGATCATTGCACCAGAAGAAAACGGGCCTTGTGCCCGTTTTTTTGTGGGTGTCAACCGGGCGAAATTTGCGCGTCGGCTGCGTTGTGGTGAAGCTTAGTCGTGTGTCAAAAAATTACCTTCCCATTGGCAACGCGGTGCACTACATTGGTAGCGGCGCAGCGCCACAAACATGCTCAGAAAATGGTCGAAAGGTCGGCGCCAGGTCGGCTGCAGAACGCCCTGGCACTGTGGGCATACAGAGGTGCGCGTGGTGGCTGCGCTACCGTTGTCAATGAGCGAGGTAAACATGTCCATGGCCGAGTCATCCTGTCGATACGGTTGCAGGGCGCCAAGTGCGGCCCTGATCACACGGCAAAGATACTGCAGGGCAGCGCCAGGTTCTGTTCGCTGGCGAACCCAAGCGCCGCGGTTTTTGACTGCCTCGTTGTGGTTAGCATTGGTGATGGCCGATGCCAAGAAAAATCTGGCCACCACCTAACAAACTGACTGGAGCCAACCGTGCTTGTTCGAATCGTTTACCTCAGCGCTGCCGTAGGGCCACAAACCGAAACCATGACCCAAGCCATTTTGAAGAAGTCGCGCAGTTGGAACACTGCCCACGGCATCACGGGCGTGCTTTGCCAGGGTCAAGGTGTTTTTTTGCAAGCGCTGGAGGGTGAGCGCCGCGCGGTCAACCAACTGTACGCCCGCATCTGTGCGGACCCTCGTCACAACAATGTGGAAATTCTGCACTGCGAAAGCATTCTTGAGCGGCGCTACGGGAGCTGGTCCATGGCGTTTGTGCACTTGTCCGATGTGGATCCCTCAACAAAGATTGACTGGCCAGAATTTGATCCGTATTCCGCTGCGGGGTCGCTGGTGCTGGCGCGCATTGATGAGTTGCTGGCTGCGGGTACAGCCATCCACTGACCCAATCTGCCTAACGACTGCATCATGACGACACAAAAAGGGTTCCCGATAGCTTTGGACTTCATGGTATGACAAACCGACTTCAGATTGAGAGCTTCTTCGACGAGGCCACTTCAACCTTTAGCTACCTGGTGCTCGACCGCAGCACGCTGCAATGCGCGCTAATCGACAGCGTGCTCGACTACGACCCCAAGTCGGGGCGCACGCGCACCGACAGCGCCCAGCGGCTACTGGAGCGGGTGCAAGCGTTGGGCGCACAGGTGCAGTGGATTCTGGAGACCCATGTGCATGCCGATCACCTGAGTGCCTCGGCCTGGTTGCGACAGCACCTGGGTGGCCGGGTCGCCATTGGCCAGTACATCACTGCGGTGCAGGGCGTGTTTGGCAAGCTGTTCAACGCCGAGCCCGGTTTTGCCCGGGATGGCACGCAGTTTGACCATTTGTTTGACGACAACGAAGTCTTTTTTATTGGCAAGTTGCGCGTGCAAGCCCTGCACACCCCGGGCCACACGCCTGCGTGCTTGAGCTATCTGATAGAAGACCACCGCGCTGGCCAAACGCAGCGCGTTGTTTTTGTCGGTGACACCTTGTTCATGCCTGACTACGGCACTGCGCGTTGTGACTTTCCAGGCGGTGACGCCGCCACGCTGTACCGCTCGATCCGCCGACTGCTGGCACTGCCGCCTGACACCCAGCTCTACATGTGCCACGACTATCCGCCCAATGGGCGCGAACATGCCAACGTCAGTACCGTAGCAGAGCAGCGCGCGGCCAACATTCATGTGCATGACAGTGTGTCTGAAGCTGATTTTGTGACCATGCGCCGCGCGCGCGACGCCACGCTGGCCATGCCGGCGCTGTTGCTGCCTTCGGTGCAGGTGAACATGCGCGCGGGTCACTTTCCGCCAACCGAGGACAATGGTGTGAGCTACCTCAAGATTCCCCTCAACGCGCTGTGATGCTAGGCCAATGGATATGCTGCACTTGACCGCTGTTTTTGCTACGGCACCGATGGTGGTACTGGGCGCTGCGGTTGGGCTGGTGATGGCGCTGACCGGCGCGGGCGGCGGCATTTTGGCGGTGCCGTTGCTGGTTTTGGGCATGCATATGCCACTGCAGCAGGCCGCCCCGACCGGTCTGATTGCCGTGGGCACAGCAGCGGCGCTGGCGACGGTGCTGGGCCTGCGCGAAGGCGTCGTACGTTATCGTGCTGCGGCCTTCATGGGGGCGTTTGGGATGGCCATGGCGCCGCTGGGTGTGCTGCTGGCTGCACGCCTGCCAGCGCAGCCGATGCTGCTGGGCTTCGCTGCGCTGCTGCTTTGGGTGACCTGGCGCAGCCTGCGTGCAGACCGCGATTTGGTTGTGCATTTGCCGGACCAGGTGCCATGCCGACTCGACCCGGCTCAAGGCAGGCTGCGATGGACCAAGCGCTGTGCGCGTGTGCTGGGTGTCACCGGTTTGACATCCGGGCTGCTCAGCGGCCTGTTTGGCGTGGGCGGTGGCTTTGTCATCATTCCGGCGCTGCAACTCGTCAGCAACCTTGATCTGCGCAGTATCCAGGCCACGTCATTGGCGGTGATTGCGCTGGTGTCGGTCAGCGGTGTCACCGCAGCGGCGGCCCATGGCGCGCTGCCCTGGGGGGTGGCGCTGCCTTTTGTGGCGGGTGCTGTGGTGGCGCTGCTGTTGGGGCGGCAACTGGCGCGGCGCTTGAACGCTGGGTTGTTGCGCCGTGGCTTTGGGCTGCTGACCCTGATGGTGGCGCTCATGATGGCAGCGCGTGCCTTTGGCTGGCGCTTCAATTAAGCCCGAAAGGAAACACCTGTCATACGTCAAATAAGGCTCTAGCCCTTGGTTTATCTGAGCTAAAAGCTATGGTTTAGATAGCGATGTGCAGGGTCACCGCAGCGCCTCGTCCAGCAGTTCGATCCAATGTCGCACCGGTTTGTCGGTGCCGCTTTGCAGGTGGGTGATGCAGCCGATGTTGGCGCTGACGATTTGCTCGGGTTTGTCTGCGCCAAAGGTGGTGTCCAGGTTGGCCAGCTTGCGGTCACGCAACTGGTAGGCAATGGCGGGGTTCAGTACGCTGTAGGTACCGGCCGATCCACAGCACAGGTGCGATTCGCAGCCGTTAAGTTTGAGGGCAAAGCCCAGCTCCACCATGTATTTTTCAACCAGACCGCGCAACTGCATGCCGTGCTGCAGCGAGCATGGCGGGTGAAAAGCAATGCGGCTGGCGCTGGCTTTGACCTTGTCCCGCAACTTGGGTGTGAGCTCTGGCAGCCACTCGCTGACATCGCGTGTGAGTTCGCTCACCCGCGCCGCCTTGTCTGCGTAGGCCGGGTCGTCACGCAGGATGTGGCCGTAGTCTTTGACGGTGGCGCCGCAGCCAGAGACGTTGATGATGAGCCCTTCGGCGCCGGTTTCGAGCAAAGGCCACCAGGCGTCGATGTTGGCACGCATCTCGGCTTTGCCGCCGTCCTGGTCGTTCAGGTGGTATTTGACCGCGCCACAGCAGCCCGCTTTGGGCGCCACCACGCATTGGATGCCAGCCGCATCAAACACGCGCGCGGTGGCGGCGTTGATGTTGGGGCTCATCGCGGGCTGTACGCAGCCGGCGAGCATCAGCACCTTGCGGTTGTGTTCCCGGGTGGGCCAGGCGCCAGCGTCTTGTTTGGCTGGAATCTTGTTTTGCAGCGCGTGCGGCAGCAGCGGGCGCACCAGTTGACCTATCACCATGGCCGGGGCAAACAGCGGTGACGGAATGCCTTCTTTCAGGGCCCAGCGCAAGGCGCGTTCACCAGCCGGGCGCGGCACCTGCGCGTCGACCACCTTGCGCCCGATGTCGAGCAGGTGGCCGTATTGCACGCCGCTGGGGCAGGTCGATTCGCAGTTGCGGCAGGTCAGGCAGCGGTCCAGGTGCGCTTGGGTTTTGCGTGTGGGTGTGGCGCCCTCGAGCACCTGTTTGATGAGGTAGATGCGGCCACGCGGGCCGTCCAGCTCGTCGCCGAGCAACTGGTAGGTGGGGCAGGTGGCGGTGCAGAAACCGCAATGCACGCACTTGCGCAAAATGGCTTCGGCTGCAATGCCGTCAGCGGTACCCTGGTACGAGGGTGCGAGTTGGGTTTGCATGGCGCTGTGCTCAGAAGGTGGAATACAGACGGCCGGGGTTGAAGATGCCCGCCGGATCAAACTCGTTTTTCAGTCGCTGGTGAATCGCCAGCAGGGTTGGGTCTAAAGTATCAAATCGCTCTTTGGCACCGGTTCCCGTTGCGTCAACAGCTCTGAAAATACCAGCACTTCCGCCCGCCTGTCGGGCCGCTTGCTGGATCTGTGTTTGCGCCAGCACAGGCGCCCACAACCAGCGCTGGGCGCCGTGCCACTCAATCAGCTGCGGCCATGGCAGATTCAGCGCCGGGGCGGTCTGCGGCAGGCTCAGGCGCCACAAGGCCAGCGCTTGGCCGGTGCTGGCGGGCTCGGTAAAGAAGGACAGACGCTGGTCACGGCAGGCGGCCCAGTCGGCCATGGCTTGGCCGTTGTCCACGCGCTGGCCCGCCGCGTCCTGCGTCATTTTCTGGACGGCAGACGCCACCGCGGCCACCGCGCCACGCAGGCGCACAAAGAGCAGCTCGGGCGCGCCGACTGCGCGGTTGTCACGCACCCAGCAGCTGGCGCTCAGTGGCAAGGGTTGGCCGCCCCAACGGTGCAATTGGGCCAAGGCGCTGGCCTGGTCCAGCTGAAACACCAGCGTGGCTTCGGCCGGGGCTTGTGGCAGCACCTTGAGCGATATGTTGGTCAACAGCCCCAAAGTGCCCAGCGTGCCTGCCATCAGGCGCGAGATGTCGTAGCCGGCCACATTTTTCATGACCTGGCCACCAAAGACGAGGTGTTCGCCACGACCGTTGATCAGCGTGGCGCCCAGCACAAAGTCGCGCACGCTGCCTACACTTGCGCGCGCCGGGCCGCTCAAACCGCCAGCGACCATGCCGCCGCAGGTGCCCAGTCCGGCAGCACCAGGGGTGACAAAGCGCGGCGGCTCAAACGCCAGGCACTGGCCTTTCTCGGCCAGCGCTGCTTCCAGCTCAACCAGTGGTGTGCCCGCGCGCACGGTGATCACCAGCTCGGTCGGCTCGTAACTGACGATACCGCGGTACGCGGTGGCGTCGAGCAGCGTGCCCGCGGGCGTTGGGTTGCCGTAAAAGGCCTTACTGCCGTGGCCGCACAGGGTGAGCGGTGTCTTGTCTGTCGCGGCAGCGCGAATCTGATCGGTCAATTGTTGCAGTGCGGTGTCCATGGCGGGGGTGTTATTGGGGGTGAGCAATGGTAGAGCCAAGTTGGGCCGATTTGATTGAATTTTCTGAAACTTGGCTGTTCTGAAATTTATGAACCCGGCGTCGCTGTGGCATATTCACCCGCTTATGACGTCCCCTCATTTTCAACAACGGCCCATGCTGTGGTGGGGTTTTCTGCTGCCTTTGAGCGCGGTATTGGCCTGGTTTTTTACCGCCGTGCATCTGCCCGCGGGCGTGTTGTTGGGCTGCATGGCCGCGGGCATCTGGATGTCCTCGCGCGACCTGCAGCTGCACGTGGCCAGCCCCTTGTTTGCCTTGGCGCAGGGCGTGCTGGGCTGCCTCATGGCGCACAGCCTGCAACCGGCTGCGCTGCAGCGGGTAGCGGGTGGCTGGCCGATCTTTCTGATTGCGACGGGTTCGGTGATTGTGGCCAGCGCGGTGTTGGGCTGGATCATGATGCGGCGTCAGGTTTTTCCGGGTACCACGGCGGTCTGGGGCTTGGCCCCTGGTGCGGCATCGGCCATGGTGGTGATGGCCGAGTCTTACGGGGCGGATGTGCGCCTGGTGGCGTTCATGCAGTATTTGCGCGTGGCGGTGGTCACAGCTACGGCCGCGTTGGTCGCGCGGCTGTTTGCCGGTCACAGTACGTCAGCGGTGGTCAGTGCGGGCAGTTGGCTGGCCGTGGCCAATCCGGTTGACGTGGGTTGGACGATGCTGCTGGCGTTTGGTGGCGCGCTGCTGGCGCAGCGCTTGCGCATCCCCGCCGGGCCGATGGTGCTGCCGCTGTTACTGGGCACCGTGCTGCAGGCCACTGGGGTGCTGGTGATCGAGCTGCCCGAGGCGCTGCTGGCGCTGGCTTACGCCATGATCGGCTGGAGTATTGGCTTGCGTTTTACCCACGCGATTTTGTTGCACGCGCTGCGCGCCCTGCCGCAGGTGTTTGCCTCGATCGTGGTGCTGATGGGAGTGGGTGTGGTGATTGCCGTGGTGCTGACCGAGGTGGCCGCCATTGACCCCATGACGGCGTACCTGGCATCGAGCCCGGGCGGTGCCGATTCGGTTGCGGTGATTGCCGCCACCAGCGCAGTGGACGCGGGCTTTGTCATGGCGATGCAGTTGGCGCGCTTTTTGATGGTGCTGGTGTTTGGCCCGGCAGTGTCAAAATTTGTCGCAAAACAAGCAAAGTGAGCGTCAAACCATGCGACTTCTTTTAGCCGAAGATGAAAACGAACTCGCCAACTGGCTGGTGCGCGCACTGGAGCAAAGCGGCTTTCAGGTCGATTGGGTCAACGACGGCCGCATGGTGCGGGTGTCGCTCAAGGCCACGCGCTACGACGCGCTGATTTTGGATCTGGGCCTGCCTGGCCTGGACGGCCACGACGTGCTGGCCAATCTGCGCGAGGCGGATCACCGGCTGCCGGTGCTGATTTTGACCGCGCGCGATTCGCTCAAGGAGCGCGTGACCACACTGCACGAAGGGGCCGACGACTTTCTGGCCAAGCCCTTCGAGTTGGCCGAGCTGGAAGCACGCCTGCTGGCGCTGATTCGCCGCGCGCGCGGCAGCGAGCACCCACGCCTGGCCTGCGGCGCGTTGCATTACGACGCAGGCAGCAAGCTGTTCACGCTGAACCACCAGCCGCTGACGCTGACACCACGCGAGCACGCCGCACTGCTGGCGCTGATCCAGCACAGCAACGAGCCGCTGTCCAAACAGGAAATTCTTGACCGGGTGTTTTCTGACGAGCAGGACGTGCACCCCGAGGCGGTTGAGGTAATGGTGCACCGCTTGCGCAAACGCCTGACCGGCAGTACGGTGCGCATCAGCACGCTGCGGGGTTTGGGTTATGTGCTGGAGAGCGGTGCGTGATGCTGCGCCATCTGCACTCAATGAGCCTGCGTCGCGCCTTGTTGCTGGTGCTGGTGCCGGGGCTGATGCTGGTGGCCGCGGCGGAAATCTGGCAGACCTGGCGCACCGCGGTGGATGCAGCCAACGCCGCGTATGACCGTTCGCTGCTGGGCGCCATCAAGTCGATGGATGCCAATATCTCAACCGCCAGTGGTGGCCTGGGAGTGGAGTTGCCCTACCGCATGCTCGAGTTTTTTGAACTCACCGCCAGCGGCCATGTTTACTACCGCGTCGCCACCGAAAACGGGCTGGTCGAGATTGGCAACGCCAACCTGCCGCTGCCGCCCGGTACGCTGGTCACCGGCCAGCCGCGCTTTATGGATGCGGTTTATTTTGACGAGCCAGTGCGGGTGGGTGCGATCGCGCGTGAGCTCGATGCGCCGCTGGGTGGACAAACGGTGGGCCAGCGGCTGGTGATCCAGGTCGCTGAAACCCTGGAGTCGCGCCAGGCCTTCACCCGGGCGCTGGTGCTGCAGGCGATAGCGCGCGACGTGCTGCTGCTGGGCGCGGCCACAGGCCTGATGGTGTTAGCCGTCGGCTGGGCCTTGCGCCCGCTCAGTCGTCTGCGCAGTGAAGTGCGGGCGCGCGCCGCGCAAGACCTGACACCGATTGCGCCGCAAGGCATCCCGGCCGACGTGCAGCCGCTGGTGGAGGCGATCAACTTTCACATCGAGCGCAACCGCCAGCACACCGAGGCACGCCAGCGCTTTATGGACGACGCCTCGCACCAGTTGCGCACGCCCTTGACAACGCTGGCCACCCAGGTCGGTTTTGCCCTGCGCGAAACCGACCCGGCCAAGCAGCGCGAGGTGCTGGTCGCCATCAAAACACAACTGGAAGAAACCGTACGCCAGACCAACCAGATGCTGGCGCTGGCGCGCGTGGACAGCGCTGATGTGACGCTGGAGTTTGTTGATATCCAAGCGCTGGCCGAAGAAGTCACCCGCCGCTGGTGGCCACAGGCGCGCACGCATCAGGTTGACCTGGGGCTGGAGACCAACGGCACAGTGCAACCGGTTCTGGGCAACGCGGCCTTGCTCAAGGAAGCGCTCTCCAACCTGCTGCACAACGCAATCCGCTACTGCCCGGCGGATGCGCAGGTGACGGTGCGGGTGGACTACGGTTCAGCTGAGTGCGTGCTGAGCGTCATCGACACCGGGCTCGGCATGAGCACCGCTGACCTGGCGCGTGCCGGCGACCGGTTCTTTCGTGGCAGCAACGTGTCGCAGCCCGGCTCGGGGTTGGGGCTGGCGATCGTGCGTTCCATTGCCGAGCGCCTGGGCGGGCGTCTGACGGTCGGCGTCGGACTCAACGGGCACGGGCTCTCGGTGGCGCTCGTGTTGCCGCTACAGCAGTTGCCCGAGCCTGCAGTCAACCTGGTGTAAGGGTTTCTCCTAGTGTTTTGGCGATTTTTCTGAAAGCCGTTCGAAAGCCCGTGCTTTCTACAGTACGCACACTCCTGTGACCGAGCGATCGATTCTGGAGCGCAAACCAACTCGTCAACTTGTGGAGACTTCATGAAATTCAACGCTTTCAACAAATCACTTCTTTCCGTGCTTTTGGCCAGTGCGGCCAGCGTCAGCATGGCGGGCCCTTTGGACAAAACCGAATGCATCGCTGCTGCCAAACCGGGCGGCGGGTTTGACCTGACCTGCAAGCTCGCGCAAGCCGCGCTGATGCAGGGCAAGTACATCGCCGACCCGATGCGCATCAGCTACATGCCCGGCGGCATTGGTGCGGTGGCCTACAACACCATCATTGCGCAGCGCCCGGCTGAAGCCAACACCATCGTCGCCTACTCGGGTGGCTCGCTGCTGAACATTGCCCAGGGCAAGTTTGGCCGCTACAACGAAAACGACGTGCGCTGGGTTGCTGCCGTGGGCAGCGACTTTGGCGCGGTCATCGTGGCGGAAAGCTCGCCTTTCAAATCCCTGAAAGACCTGGTTGCCGCCGTCAAAGCCGACCCGACCAAGGTGGTGTTTGGTGCCGGTGGTTCCATCGGCAGCCAGGACTGGATGAAAGCCGCGCTGACCGCACGCGCTGCCGGCCTGAGCCCCAAGTCGATGCGTTTTGTGGCGTTTGAAGGCGGCGGCGAAGCCATCACTGCGCTGCAAGGCGGCCACGTGCAGGTGTACTCTGGCGACGCGTCTGAAGCCGAAGAGCAGATCAAGGCCGGTGCCAAGATCCGCGTGCTGGCGGTCATGTCTGACAAGCGCCTCGAAGGCAGTCTGGCGGGCGTGCCCACCGCCAAGGAGCAAGGTATGGACGTGGAATGGCCGATCATCCGCGGCTACTATGTGGGCCCCAAGGTCAGCGATGCCGACTACAAGGTCTGGGTTGACACCTTCAACAAGATGATGGCCACGCCCGAGTTCAACAAGCTGCGCGCCGAGCGCGGTCTGTTCAAGTTCGCCATGACCGGCGCTGAACTGACGGATTACATCAAGCAACGCGTGGCCTTTTACCGCACCCTGGCCGCTGACTTTGGTCTGAACGTCGCCAAGTAAAGGTCAGTTGGGGTCAGAGCACGTTGCTGCGCGAGTGGTCTGACCCACAAAATTTATTCTGAGGAGTCAATCATGAGTGACCGCATTTTGGGCGCGGTGTGCGTGGCCGTGGGTGCAGGCATGGCCTGGGCCGCCCGCAGTTACGTCGCCCCGATTTCCTACGAACCGGTGGGGCCGAATTCGTTTCCGATGTTGATGGCCGGCCTGCTGGCAGTCTGCGGCACGTGGCTGGTCGTCAAGCCCGGTGTGCAGGGGGCTGTCATGACGCGCGCGCAGCTCAAGCCGTTTGCCATGTCGGTGCTGGCCGTGTTCATTTATGCGGGCTTGTTTGAGTTGCTCGGTTTCACTTTGGCAACGACGGTAATGGCGGTGCCGGTGGGTATGGCCTTTGGCGGTGGCTGGAAAAAATCACTCATGGGCGGCATCGGTATTGGCCTGGCGCTGTATTTGCTGTTTGACAAGCTGCTTGACGTGGTGCTGCCTACCGGCGTGCTGTCGTTTATTTTTGGGGGGCGCTGATGGATACCTTGCAACATTTGCTGGCAGGCTTTGGTGTTGCCCTGACACCTTCAAACCTGCTGGTGGCCGCTTTTGGCGGGCTGACCGGCACGGTGGTGGGCATGCTGCCGGGCCTGGGCCCGATCAACGGCGTGGCTATTCTGATGCCCTTGGCATTTGCACTGAAGCTACCGCCTGAAACCGCGCTGATCTTGCTGGCCGCCGTCTACATGGGCTGCGAGTTTGGTGGACGCATTTCGTCCATCCTGCTCAATGTGCCCGGCGATGCGGGCGCCATCATGACCGCGCTGGACGGCCACCCACTGGCCAAAAACGGCATGGCCGGTGTGGCGCTGTCCTTGTCGGCGTGGAGCTCATTCATTGGCTCGCTGGTGGCCACCGCTGGCATCGTGCTGTTTGCGCCGTTGCTGGCGCGCTGGGCGCTGGCGTTTGGGCCGGCCGAATACTTTGCCTTGATGTGCTTTGCTTTTGCCTGCATCACTGGCTTGATGGGTGACGCACCCATGAAAGCCGCGCTGGCCGCGGTGATTGGCTTGTCGCTGTCGACCATTGGCCTGGACAGCAATTCGGGCGTCTACCGCTTTACAGGCGACAACCTGCATCTGTCTGACGGCATCCAGTTCATCGTGGTCGTGATCGGTGTGTTTTCCATCAGCGAGATTTTGTTGATGCTCGAGCAGCACCACGCCAATACCGGCATCATCAAGATCACCGGGCGGGCCATGTTCAATCTGAAAGAGATGACCGCCACCTGGTGGACCACCCTGCGCTCGGCGGTGATGGGTTTTGTGGTGGGTGTGTTGCCGGGCGCCGGTGCCACGATTGCCAGCGCCATGGCTTATTCCACTGAAAAACGTTTGGCCGGTGCCAGCGGCAACTTTGGCAAAGGTGACATTCGCGGCCTGGCTGCCCCCGAGGCGGCCAACAACGCGTCGGCTGCAGGGTCATTTGTGCCGATGCTGACACTGGGTGTGCCCGGCTCTGGTACCACCGCAGTGATGGTGGGTGCGCTGTCGCTCTACAACATCACGCCGGGGCCGGCGCTGTTTTCGCAAAACCCGGCACTGGTATGGGGCTTGATCGCTTCACTGTTCATCGCCAACGTGATGTTGCTGTGCATCAACATTCCCTTGGTCAAGGTGTTTACCAGTGTGCTGCGCCTGCCCAACTGGGCGCTGGTGCCGGGCATTCTGGCCATCAGCGCGGTGGGGGTGTTCTCAGTGCACGCCACCACATTTGACCTGATGTTGATGTCGACCTTTGGTGTGGTGGGCTACTTGCTGCGCAAGCAGGGTGTGCCGATGGCACCGCTGATTCTCGGTTTTGTGCTGGGCGACATGATGGAGCAAAACCTGCGCCGCGCACTGTCGATCACCAACGGCGAGCTGGGCATTTTGATTGAAAGCCCTATTTGCAAAGGCCTGTGGGTCGGTGCCCTGCTGATGGTGGCGGTGCCGCCTGTTTTGCGCCTGCTGGCGCGACGCGACGGGTTGAGTGCAAAGCGGTCCTGATGCTGATAAGGATGCGCGTTTGCGCCTCAGCGCGGCGCCAGGAAGGGCCGTAGTGTTTGGCGCAGACGGCGCAATTGCCGGGCCGATTTCCACAACCACCACAGTTTGGCTGACCAGGACAGCGCGCGCTTGGGCTTAAGTACCAGAAGAACCGCTAGGACGGCCAGCGGCCATTGGGGGTGCTGGGCGACCCAGCGCCATCCCACCGTGACTTGATCAACGAGACTGGCAGGGTGTTGCAAGCGGTTGACGTCTCGCACCAACACCTGACGCAATTCCGTGCTGCGAATCAGCAACTGCTGTTGCCGGCGCTGCAGCGCTTCAGGCGTCATGGGTGGGGGGATTTTTCACGGCAGCACGGTCGCGATCGAGCTCTGCCAGACTGACGCCAAACAGGTTGGACTCTTGGGCCAGCCGACGTCGGGCAACGCGTGCCAGCACGATACCAGCTGCAGCAAACGACACGGCCAGTGTGCCAACCGCTGCAAGCCGGTAGCCATCCCACAGCAACAAGATGACAAAACCGCACAACAAAACGGCAGCAACCGTCAACAGCATGAAGGCCGATGCGGCCCAAAGCAACCCCAGGCCGACGCGCTGTTTTTCAAGTGCGAGTTCGGTGCCCAAAAGGGCCAGACGAACCCGGATGAGTTCCAATACCGAGCCCAGCGACCCTTGCAATTGGTCAAACAGCCCGCGCGGGGCATTTTGATCTGGCATGTGGCCTAGCGCCGGCTGATCAGCATCCCCACCACCAAACCCAGCCCCGCGGCAATGCCGATCGATTTCCAGGGGTTTTCGTGCACAAAAACGTCGGTCGCGTGGCCTGCTGCTTTGGCCTTCTCTACCGTGACCTGCTGCAGGTGTGTCAGCTCAGTCTTGGTCTTGTTGATGCGTTCACGAACACGTTCACGCAACTGAGCAGCAGCTGGCCCAACTTCTGCCGCGGTCAGTTTCAACAGCTCCTCGGAATCGGCAATCCCCTGGTGCAGGTCGCTGATCAGTTTTTCTTTGCTGAGTTGAAGGGCTTCGGACATGGCGTGACTCCTTTAAGGTTAAATGACTCAGAGCCAGTTTAGACCCTAAGGTTAGGTTTGCCAATCTTAACGGCCGGTTTTGGCGGTAGAAACTTTGTGGTTAAACCGCCGATGGAACAAAAAAATTCACCGGCAAACCTGGTACGTCGACCCGCAGCGACAGTACCTCCCCTGTCAACGGGTAAGCCGTCAACTCAGGCGCACTACTGTGGTGGCCCGCGCTGGTGAGGTACAGCGTTTTGAGGTCTTCACCGCCAAAGCAAGGCATGGTCGGGCTCTGCAGCGGGACGGTGAGCGACGCCAGCAAAGTTCCGTTCGGGGCAAACTGGCAGACGCGGCGGCCTTCGTACAAAGCTACCCAGTAATTGCCTTGCACGTCGACTGCCGCACCGTCGGGCCGGCCGCCGTAACCGCCGTTGTCGGGCGCGCTTGGGTTGGGCAGCCAGCATGGAGGTTTGGGGGCAAAAGACGCGAATACCCGTTGATTTGCCATGCTGGCGCTGGTGCTGTCGAAGTCCCACGCCCACACCGTATGGCTGGGTGTATTGGCCCAATACAAGGTGCAGTTGTCGGGGCTCCAGGCCAGGCCGTTGGCAGTGGTCATGCCAGCGCTTGGGCTGATTTTTTCAGTCACGAGCGGCACGCCACCGTTGACTGCGCTGCGGGCGTCGACGCAGTACAGCGCGGCATTTTTGGCTGTGCGGGTTTCATCGATGGTGCCCACCCAAAAACGCCCCAGCGTATCGCATTTTCCGTCGTTGGCGCGCATCCGGGTGGGATCGTAAGCGAGCTTGGCCAACAGCGTTAACACGCCACCCCAATTGTGAGCGCGAAAGACGCCGTGGCGCAGCGCGATCACCAGGCCGCCGCCTTGCGCTGGCGCCATGCAGCCGGGTTCGCTGGGCATGTCCCACGTCTCGACCGTACCCATGTAAATGTTGGAACGCAAAATCTGTTTGCCCGCAATGTCCAGCCAGTACAGCGTTTGCTCCTGCGGGTGCCAGAACGGCGATTCACCCAGCAGGCAGGCGTGCGGGGCGACGGTTTGCCATGGGGTCTCAGGTGGGTAGGCGCACATCGGTTGCAACCAAGGATTGTGATGGACGCTGTATTGTGCATGGAGTAAAAAAACCCACCGGGGCCAATGGCCGCGGTGGGAAACGCTTTCCGAGGAGACAACTCGCAAGAGCGGCAGTAGCCACGGTGGGCTGCCGCCAAATAGGGCCTTACCTGCTGTAAGCAGACTCACCATGTGAGGTAATGTCCAGACCCTCGCGCTCACTTTCTTCGCTGACCCGCAGGCCGATGGCCATATCGGCAATCTTGTAGGCGATGAAGGCCACCACCGAAGACCAGACGATGGTGATCAGGACGCCTTCGCCTTGGATCATCAATTGGCTCGCGATCGAGAAGTCCTCTGCACCGGTGCCACCCAGACCAGGCGCCGCAAAGACGCCCGTCAGCAAAGCGCCGGTGATACCGCCGACACCATGCACACCGAATACATCGAGCGAGTCATCCGCACCCAGCATTTTCTTCAAACCGGTGACGCCCCACAGGCACAGGAAGCCAGCGGCCAGACCGATCACGATGGCACCCATTGGGCCGACCACACCACAGGCTGGTGTGATGCCGACCAAGCCAGCAACGGCGCCAGAGGCGGCACCCAGCATGGAGGCTTTGCCCTTGATCAACGACTCACCTAACGACCAGGCCAGGATGGCAGCGGCAGTGGCGGTCACGGTGTTGATGAATGCCAGTGTGGTGCCGCCGTTGGCTTCCAGATTGGAGCCTGCGTTAAAGCCAAACCAGCCCACCCACAGCATGCTGGCACCCAGCATGGTCATCGGCAGGTTATGTGGTGCCATCGATTCCTTGCCATAACCAATACGCTTGCCCACCAGGTAGGCGCCCACCAGACCGGCCATAGCAGCGTTGATGTGAACGACGGTACCGCCAGCGAAGTCGAGTGCGCCCTTGCCCAACAAGTAGCCGCCGCTGCCCCAAACCATGTGGGCGATCGGCAGGTAGCTGAAGGTGAACCAGATCACCGAGAAAAGCAGCACAGCGCTGAACTTCATGCGTTCAGCGAACGAACCGACGATCAGCGCGCAGGTCAAACCGGCAAAAGTCAACTGGAAGGCGACAAAAATCAGCTCGGGAATTTTTACGCCAGCGCTGAAGGTGTCGGCCATCGAGTCGGTGGTGATGCCAGACAGGAATATCTTGGCTCCGTCCGCGATGATCAGTCCGTCGCCGCCAAAGGCAAAGCTGTAACCATAGATGACCCACAGCACGCCGATCAGCGAGAACACCATCAGCACTTGCATCAGCACTGACAGCATGTTCTTGCTGCGCACCAGGCCACCGTAGAACAGCGCCAGACCTGGCACCATTAGCATGACGAGCATGGTCGAGACCATCATCCAGGCGGTGTCGCCCTTGTCGATGGTGGGCGCAGGAGCAGCTTCAGCTGCGGCAGGCGCGGCCGACTCGGCTGTGGGTTCGGCAGCAGCAGGCGCAGTCGCCTCAGTGGCGGCGGGTGCGGCGGGAGTCTGGGCTATTGAGACAGTGCTGCCAAGCAACAGACTCATTCCCAGCGCGAGCGAAGCGAATAGTTTTTTCATGATGCGTATTCCAAGTGAGAGTTGTGGGGTGCTTAAAGCGCTTCTTTGCCGGTTTCGCCGGTGCGGATGCGGATGACTTGTTCGACTGGCGTGACAAAAATCTTGCCGTCACCAATCTTGCCGGTGCGAGCGGCACCTTCGATGGCTTCAATCACCTGATCGAGCAGTTCGTCAGCAATCGCGGCTTCGACTTTGACCTTGGGTAAAAAGTCGACCACATACTCGGCACCCCGGTACAGTTCGGTGTGTCCTTTTTGACGCCCGAAGCCTTTGACTTCGGTGACGGTGATGCCCTGCACGCCGATGACCGAAAGTGCTTCGCGCACTTCGTCGAGCTTGAAGGGTTTGACAATGGCAGTGACAAGTTTCATAAATACTCCTAAAGCGTGGAAGAGTCGGTTGACAATCGGGTTAAGCAGAGTTCGTGCCAGTTCAATTTGATGTGCTGTTTTTGTAAAGTGCAGCACTGCATACTGGCTTTGCGCTAACATGTCTGTATAAAAAAACAGTATGCACAAATTTGGTGCGTTGTCATGGGGTGTTGGCCTGTGAAAGTGCACCGTTTTAGCGAGGAATCGGTATGAGTCTGTCATTGGTGCAAAGCCGGGCCCTGTTGGGGCTGGACGCCGCTGCTGTCACGGTTGAAGTCCACTTGGCCAATGGCTTGCCCAGCTTCACGCTGGTGGGGCTTGCCGATGTGGAGGTGAAGGAGGCACGCGAGCGGGTGCGCTCGGCCATTCAGAACGCCGGGCTGGAGTTTCCCAACAACAAGCGAATCATCGTCAACCTGGCGCCGGCAGACTTGCCCAAAGACTCGGGCCGCTTTGATTTGCCGATTGCGCTGGGTATTCTGGCGGCCAGTGGCCAGATCGACACGGCGCAACTGGCGGGCTATGAATTTGCCGGCGAGTTATCGCTGTCTGGTGAGCTGCGGCCGGTGCGCGGCGCGCTAGCCATGAGCCTGGCACTGCATGCGGGTGGTGTACTTACCCGGTTGGTGTTGCCACCCGACAGTGCCGAGGAAGCCGCCTTGGTTCCCACTGCGCAGGTTTACCGAGCCCGCCATTTGCTGGATGTGGTGCAGCATTTTTTGCCCACCGGGACAGAGGCGTTGCCATCCGAGCCGCGCGACGGCTGGACGCGTCTTGAGGCGGCACCTGCGATCCAGGTAGCAAACTATCCCGATATGGCCGATGTCAAGGGCCAGCTCGGTGCCAAACGCGCGCTGGAGATTGCCGCCGCTGGTGGCCACAGCGTGCTGCTGATGGGACCACCGGGTTCGGGCAAATCCATGCTGGCGCAGCGCTTTGCCGGGCTGCTGCCGCCCATGACCACCGACGAGGCATTGCAAAGTGCAGCCGTGGCCAGCCTGGGCGGCAGTTTTTCAATTGCCACCTGGGCACAGCGTCCCACCCGCCACCCGCACCACACCGCCAGCGCAGTGGCGTTGGTGGGCGGTGGCTCACCGCCGCGGCCGGGTGAGATCTCTTTGGCGCATCACGGCGTGCTGTTTCTGGATGAGTTACCCGAGTTTCCGCGCTCTGCGCTGGAGGCGCTGCGCGAGCCGCTGGAGTCGGGGCGCATCACCATTTCACGTGCGGCGCGGCGCAGCGAATTCCCTGCGCAGTTTCAACTGATCGGCGCCATGAACCCGTGTCCGTGCGGTTACCTGGGCTCTGCGCAAAAGGCCTGCCGCTGCACGCCCGACCAGGTGGCGCGCTACCAGGGCAAGTTAAGCGGCCCGCTGGTGGACCGCATTGATTTGCATGTGGAAGTGCCCGCCGTGGTGGCCAGTGAGTTGATGCAATCGCCCCCGGGCGAGTCTAGCGCCAGCGTCCAAGCACGCTGTGTGGCCGCGCGCGCGCGCGCTATCGCACGCCAGGGCAAGTCCAACCAGGCGCTGCTAGGGCAAGACATTGATAAGTACGTGTTGCTCGATGACGCGGCTGCCAAATTCTTGAATGTGGCCGCCGCCCGCCTGGGCTGGTCGGCACGCAGCACACACCGCGCCCTGAAAGTGGCGCGCACCATTGCCGATCTGGCCGGTGCGCGAACCACGCAAGTGACGCATGTGGCCGAAGCCATGCAGTACCGCCGGGCACTTGCATCGGTCTGATGACGCAACAGCGTTTCTGGACTCACCGTTCAGATGCCAACTGTCAGGTTGACCCAACCCTCAGGTAACCGGCCAAGCACCCGCGCTTCGAGCCATTTGTCAGCGCCGGTCAGAATGGCGAGTCCCATGCCACCCAGTAACAGCGCAAAGCCCAAGCGTACGCGTTCGATTCGGGACAACACCCAGTCGCGAACACGCATGAAGCCGCTGCGCGAGGCATAGGCCACCGTCACCAGCGGAATCGCTGCGCCCAGACCAAAAATACCCAGCACCAGTCCGCCACGCGCAACACCCCCCTCGCTGGCCACAAGGGTCAGAGCAGAACCTAGCAGCGGGCCGGAACAGGGGCTCCAGACCAGGCCAAGTACGCCACCAAGCGCCAGCGCGCCCAACAGGGAGCCACCATCGAGCCGGGCAGAAGCCGCCTGCGCGCTGCTGGCAATCGGCAACATCCATTGGGTAAAGCGCGTCCCCAGCGCGGGCACCAGCATCACCAGGGCAAAAGCAACCAGCATGGCCGCACCGGCTGTGCGAACCGTGTCGCCGTCGATGTCCAGCGCCGGGCCGAGTGCGCCCAGCACCATGCCGATACCGGCAAACGAGGCCGTCATGCCAAACCCCATGGCCAAAGGGGCAAAGCGGTTGGATTGCACTGCGCCGCCCAGTACCAGCGGCAACAAAGGGAAGACGCAGGGCGACAGGGTGGTTAGGCCACCGGCGGCCAGACTCAAACCCACCTGAGGCAAGGACAATGTGAGTGACATGGCGGTGAGAGGGGTTTACAGGGCGGTTTTCAGTGCGTTGCGGATCGTTACGTCTGACGTATCTCCCACCAGGCGCATGGTCTCGGTTTTGCCCTTCAGCACGATGAACGTGGATTGGGCTCGAATTTTGAACTGGCGTTTGAGGTCTTTTTCCGTATCGTAGTTGACCACCAGCACGGTCATGTCAAGTTGATGTTCGGTTTTGAGTTGTTGCAGCACCTGAGTTTGAGCGCGGCAGGTCGGACACCAGTCGGCATGAAAATGCAAGGCCACAGGCTGGCCAGCCTTTTGCGCCTGAGCCAGCGCGGCAGCGGTATAAGGCTGGATGTCAAGCGCATGTGCCAGCATGGCGTTCAAGGCCAACAGCGCGGCCACGAGGAATTGTGTGAATTTCATGAAAGGTTCTCGCGAAAAAAATGGCTGGTCGAAAGCACGGTAGATTCTCAAAGTTGACGGCGGTTAGCCGCTACAGACCACGCCGAGCCGCCTCGGCTTGCAGCGCATCCATGTCGGCCATCCAGTCAATCGGCTGCTGGCTTAGCACTTCCAGGCGGTGGTCGTGCAGCGCCTGGGCCAAGTCAGAGCGCCGTGCCATGCGTTGGTCACGCCGAATCAACAGTTCCTGAATCAAAGGCCGGTACAAGCGCACAAAACCGGTCAGCCAGCGGCAAGAGGCCTCATGGCCTTCGACGTTGTCCATGACAAACCGGTCGACACAGGCCAGGGTGGTGTTGGCATCCAGCCAATGGCCGTCGGTAACCCACTGGTTGACGGTGAACAGCGCCACCGGCAGGCCACGCGCATCGAGCGAGATGGCGAACAAATGCGTCGGCTCGGTGCGATTCCAGCGCGGTTTTCCGGGCTGAAAATAACGCCTGCGCCCGCTGGCCGTAGCGTGCCAGAACAAGTGCAGGTGGCCGTGTTCCTGGTCACCGTCGCGGTGTGCGTGGTAATAAAACTGCGAGCCGTGGCGCACATCCACCACGTCGTCCGACGGATAGTGCGCGTACTCCAGTACTTCTTGCCCGGCGACCCAGCTTTGGATCAGCGAACCCCGCGCCGCCGTGACTTCTGCAAACGCTGCCACACTGGCCTGCGCGTCGGCCAACGTGCTGGCGATCTGCGTGCGAAGCGCAGATCGCCAGTGGCGTATGAGATTGACAGATGCCGTCATGGGTAACCCGGCTGAATTGCCGCGCCTCAGACCACCGGTTCGTCCAAGTGCAACCAATGACTACTTGGCCGCGCAAGCGCCGCATTTGGCTTTGCAAGCGCCGCATTTGGCCATGCTGCTCTTGGCACCGCATTTATTGCCGGTGCAGGCCCGGCAGGCCATGGCACAACCGCCCAGGGCGGCAGCCGTTACCACAGCTGAGGCCACCGCTTTGGAAAGGGTCATTGAGAATGCGTTCATGAAAATACTCCTGAGGGTTGAGAGAAAGGCTAGCGTTTAGCCCGAAAGTCAAGCACCAAGCCTGACGTTCAGTCTCATAGTCGTGGCTGTGATCGAAGTTCTTACACCCGATTAATATCAATCGAAAAATTTCATTCTTTAGTTGTTCACCTTTGCACAGCGACTGGCTGTAACAAATGGGTAAGCCTGTGCGACTGATTGGCATACTTGATGACATCGGAAAGAACGCCTGTGAAGAAACGACTTGTTTTGGTTGGGGGTGGCCACGCGCACCTGTCCGTGTTGCGCGCCTTGGCAATTCAGCGACCTTTAGGTGTGGATGTGGTGCTGGTCACGCCGTCCAGATTCCAGAATTATTCGGGCATGTTGCCAGGCTGGGTGGCGGGGCATTACCCCTTGTCAGCCTGCCGCATCGACTTGCTGCCACTGGCGCAAGCCGCCGGCGTGCGGCTGGTGCCGATCCCGATGGCCGGCATGGATGCCCAGCGGCGCTGTGTGGCGCTGCAGGACGGTCAACAAATTGACTACGACCTGTTGTCACTGGACGTGGGCAGCGAGACCAACACCTCGTGGCTCGAAGTGCTTGGGAAAAAGCTCTTGCCCATCAAACCGCTGGACAGTTTCTTTACCCAATGGCCACACCTGCTGGCGGCGGCCAGGGTCAAGCCGGGTTACCAATTGGTGGTGGTGGGTGGGGGTGCGGCGGGGGTGGAGATGGCGTTGGCCGCTCTGGCTGCCTTTACCCAGGCGGGGGTGGCGAGCCGGGTCGACCTGGTGGCCTCAGAGTCTGGGCTGTTGCCAGGCCACGCGCCGGGTGTCCAAGCGCGGGTGGAACGCTTTGCCCGGCAGGCCGGGCTGGGCTTGCATTTTTTGCGCGGCGTGGGCACCGAAGAGGGTGTTTTGCTTTCGGACGGCCAGCTGCTGCACGCAGACAGCGTCATTGCCGCCACCGGGGCACGCCCGCCGGTCTGGCTGGGCATGTCCAAACTGGGGCTGGATGCGCAGGGGTATCTTTGGGTTGACGCACATCACCGCAGCGTGTCGCATGCCAACGTGTTTGCAGCCGGAGATGTCTGCGCCAGAGCCGATGCCATGCTGACGCGCTCAGGTGAGCATGCGGTGCATGCGGGGTCGGCGCTGGCGCACAATCTGCTGGCCACTCAGGCGGGCGGTGCGCTGCAAGCCTATGTGCCCAAACGCCGTTCGCTCTATTTGCTGGCCTGCGGCCCGCGTTACGCGGTGGCCTCCTGGGGGCGCTGGTCGGCTGAGGGACAATGGGTGTGGCGCTGGAAAGACTGGATTGACCGTCGCTTTATCCAGCGCTTCTCAACCACAGGCCTGGTACCAACCACACAGATGCAGGAGCACACACCATGACATGCTTGAAAGCGCCGCTTTGATGCGCACCCTGTTACAGATTGCCTGCTCAGGCAAGGTTGTCAAAAATTCTCTGCTTATTGCCGTGGTGGTGGGCAGCGTGCTCAACCTGGTCAATCAGGGCGAGGCGATCCTGGCCGGTGTCGGCGTGTCGTGGGCGCACGTGGCCATGAATTACCTCGTGCCCTACTGCGTGGCCAGTTACAGCGCTGCCAAAAATGAAGCAACCTCACGGGGGAATCAATGAATCAAACCAACGTTGCCGACACGCCACAGCCTGATCCAGCGGAGGTGTCGATCCTGTCCGACACCGCCTTTCTGACCGACTTGCGTCGCCAGATGGTCAAGTTCGCCACGCTGCAACTCTCCAATGGCCAACATGCCGAAGACGCAGTGCAAGAGGCGCTGATGGGTGCGCTGAAAAATGCCAAATCGTTTGCCGGCCGCGCCGCCCTGAAAACCTGGGTGTTTGCGATTCTGAAAAACAAGATTGCCGACGTGCTGCGCCAAAAACAGCGCATGGTTGAGGCCAGCAGTTTGCTGCATGAAGATGAAGAAGGCGAAGATTTTTCTGAGCTATTCGACCGCAAGGGTTTTTGGCAGAGCGATGAAAAGCCAGCCACTTGGGGCAATCCGCAAAACGCCTTGCACCAAAACCAGTTCTGGAAAGTGTTTGAACTTTGCCTGGAGGCGCTGCCTGGCAACCAGGCGCGGGTGTTCATGATGAAGGAGTTTGTTGAATTGGATTCTGGTGAAATTTGCAACACGGTGGGTATCACTACCAGCAACCTTAACGTGATGCTGCATCGCTCACGCCTGCGCTTGCGTGAGTGCCTTGAAAACACCTGGTTCCTGAAGGGAGAGCGCGCATGATGAACTGCCAGCAAGCCACCCAGCTGATTTCCGAGAGCCAAGACCGATCGCTCACCGGCGTTGAAAAAATAAGCCTGAAGTTTCACACCATGATGTGCTCAGGCTGCAAGAACTTCAGCCTGCAAGTGCCGTTTTTGAGCCAGGCGATGAAGGCCTACGCCAAAGGCCTGGATGAAGCCGGGGTGGACGACGCTAAGCAATAGGAGTGGTGGTGTCGCCCCACTTCAACGCATGAAAATCAAAGCCTGCTTCGATGGTGGGCTTGATCACATCAAAGTATGGTGACACGTCAAAGTCACGCGGTGCAAACAGGCTGTGGTGGCGCACGCTCAGAATCTCGTTGACACACGCCGGGCAATCAGGCCGGTCGTCGTTTTGCAGCGTGGTGATCGGCAAAATGGGGTAGCGAATCGACTGGAACGCCTGCGCGATCAGGGTTGAGCAAATCGCTCGCGTTGGGTCGCCACTGCCCAGCGCCAGCATGTTGCGTCGAAAGCGCAGCGGCACGGGCGGTGTGGGCAACAGGTAGCGCGCCAGGTCAATCACATTGCGCAAATCGTAGGCGCTACCCATGCGCGCCATGGCAAAGGCAATCACTTGCTGACAATCTTGCGCAGTCAATCCCACGGGCCGGCAAATGCGCGAATGCAGGTTGGCAAAGACCTCTATTCCCACACTGCGCACACCTTCAACGGTATCGGCCTCAATGAAGCAGTGCTCTGGGTTTTTGCCGGCTTCGGCCAGCGCGTTGCCCACGTACAGCGCTGCGTGTGACCAGGTCGATTGCGTCAGGTACTTGATGGCGGTGCTGACGCGGCTGTGGCCTTCCACCAGCAGCACATCGCCGGGGCGCAAGGTGGCCAGCAGCCGCTCAGGGCGCGTGGCCGCAACAGCAGCGTGCACATGCACCTCTTTGGCCAGGTAGCGTGCCAGATGCCCGCCCAACCAATTCAGTACCGAGTTCATGCTGCAACACCTCAGGCGAAGCGTTTGGCGATCAGATGGTCCAGCGACAATTTACCTGGCCCGTGCACCATCAACAGCAGCAGCACCGCCGCCCAGGTGCCGTGCGTGGGGTAGGCATCGGGGTAGACAAAGAGCTGAATCGTCAGCGTCATGCCCAGCAGCGCCAGCGCCGACAGGCGTGTAGCCAAACCGAACAGCAGAAGGATGGGGAAAAAATGTTCGGCCGTGGCGGCCATCGTGGCAGCGATCTCGGGCGGAATCAGCGGCAAGTTGTATTCGTCACGAAACAAACCCACCGCCGAATCTGACAGGCGCGGCCAGCCCAAGGTGAATTCACCGTTGACGATGTCCACGGCAAAGCCCTGAATCTTGGTTTCGCCCGACTTCCAGAACACCGCTGCAATGGAAAAGCGCGCCAAGAAAGCCAGCAAGGTGTGGGGGATGCGACGGCACAGATCGATGAACTGGTGAAGCAAACCGGCCAGCAGACCATCGCCCGTCGCGGAGGTTGTATGCTTTTGGTCAGTGTTCAGGCTCATGGTCGTCTCCAGGGGTGATGGTGGTGATAAGTTGCCAATGCAGCAGCAGCGCCAGAGCGCCGCTCAGGTCAAAGTTGGTCGCCTGTTCACTGGCCTGACTGGCCGCTGCCATCAAGGTTTGCCCGGCTTGCAGCGCACCGATGAATACCCCTGCGCCGGGCCGAAGTTCGAGCGTGTTCACGTCCAGCGCGTGCCGAAACACCAGCGCGGTCTGCGCAACATCCGGGTCAACCGTTGACAGGGACGTTGTGCCCTGGTGCGCCGCCCACAGCGACACCACGGCAAAAGGCGATGCAATAACCTGCACAGATGGATGCAACCCCAGCCGCAAGTGTTCAAGCTGATGGGGGTCAGTCAAGGCGCTTTGCAGCGCTTGGTTGGGCAGGGGCAGCACATCAGCTGCGTGGTAGGCCAGCACCTGTGCCATCTCCAAGCGCGCCACGTCGGCCAGATAGGGCACCGACGCGGCAGGCGGGAAGCTGGCCACAAAGTCAGCCAAGCCCTGCCCGTAATAAGCCATGACGGCGCTGCGGGGTGGGTTCGCCAGCGCAAACACCTTGGCCATGGCGCGGAAAAATTCCTCCCCCACCAACTGTTGCACTACCGGATAGGTGTCGGCCAGCGCGTCGATCAAGGACACCACCACGTTGTTGCGGTACACCGCATAGCGCGTGGCAGGGTCAGAGTTGTTCCAGGTTTTCAGGCCGCTGGGGCACGGCAGCTCGGGGGCGAGCAGCGGCACGGCAAAGGCGGTCTGGCTGTTCATGCCACCACCTCCACCGCCACTGTGGTGGCCTGTGGCTGGGTAGCTTTGTGCATGGCCTGCAATTTCTGATCAGCCACACCGGCCTCGGCCAGCAACACCGGCCAGGCGGGGATGTCGTTGTCACGCTCCAGCAGCGTGGGTTGCGGGCCGGTGAGCGCCAGTGTGAAGGCATACAAGTCCCACACGGCTTGCGCCACCGGCGCGCCGTGGCTGTCGATCAGTAGCGGGGCACCGTTGCCATCGACTTGCTCGGCAAAACCGGCCAGGTGAATTTCACCAACCTGCTTCAGCGGCATGGTGCGGATGGTGGCGCGCGCGTCGCGGCCGTGGTTGACGCTGCTGACATGCACGTTGTTCACGTCCAGCAACAGGCCGCAGCCGGTGCGGCGCAGCACCTCGGTCAAAAACGCGCCTTCGTCCCAGGTAGAGGCGACAAACTCAATGTAAGTGGCGGGGTTTTCCAGCAGCATGCGCCGCCCCAGGTGGCTTTGCACCTGGTCAATGTGGTCGCACACACGCTGCAAGGTGGCGGTGTTGTAGGGCAGTGGCAGCAAGTCGTTCAAAAACGCATCGCCGTGCGTCGACCAGGCCAGATGCTCTGAAAATGATTGCGGCTGGTAGCGCTGCAACAGGGCTCGCAGAGCATTGAGGTGCTGTACATCCAGCGGGCCGTCAGCCCCAATCGACAAGCCGACACCGTGGATGGACAGCGGGTAACGTTCGCGGATGCGCGTCAAATAGTGGTGAAACGGGCCACCCGACACCATGTAGTTTTCGGCATGGACTTCAAAAAAACCGATGTCAGGTTGGGTTGCCAGAATCACCTGAAAATGCTCGGGCTTCAGACCCACCCCAGCCCGCTTGGGCAGGGTGGTAGCGGCAGCACCGAAGGCTTGCGTGGGCGAGTTGACTTGCTGTGACATACCCGGTGCTCCGCTGGTGCTGGTTTTGATCAGGCCTTGACTTCCTTGAACTCTTTCATTTGACCGTGGCCAGTGGGCGAAGTCTTGGACACGGTCTTTTCGCAAGTACCCTTGGGCACCATGGACCAGGCGTTACCCTGGTAGTCCACCTTGGAGGTGCCAGCGCAGGTGGTGCCGGCACCGGCCTTGCAGTCGTTTTTGCCCTTGAGCGCCACGCCAAAGCATTTTTCATTTTCAGCAGCTTGAGCTGCCATGGGGGTAGCGGCAATGGTGAACGCTGCGCTCATGGCCAAGGCCAGGCCGGCGGCTGTAGCGGTGCGACGGCTCACGGAGGTTTGGTTTTGGTTGCTCATGTCAATGTCTTTCATCGGTTTAACAGTAATACCCCACGGGGTTCACATGGGGGTGAGGATTAGCACGAAGCGGTTGATGTGCACCGTGCTGCTTCTATAGTCGCAGCATTTGGCATTTCCTTACACGGGGGTCGTGAATAAAACCAAATCACTATAAATACAAGAGCTTATTGCGCAGTATATATAAGGGCTAGAGGCCTAAAACGCTCTCAAAAATTGGTTGGCGGATGAACGCCGTGTGGCATCAATCCGCCAAGCCAAACCTGCGCCGCCAGCGGATGCCCACCCAACTGCCCGGCAGTGCCGCCGCAATCCAAAGCCAGCCGTGCAAACTGCCCGAGCCCACACCTGACACAAACGCGCCAATGTTGCAGCCGTAAGCGATGCGCGAACCATAGCCCAACAGCAAACCGCCCAGCAGCGCCGCCAGCAACGAGCGCCACGGCATGTTCATCTTTGGCGCAAAGCGTCCGGCAAGCGCAGCGGCACACAACGCGCCCAACATGATGGCGATGTCCATCAATGAGGTGGTGTCTTCCAACACGCTGCCAGCCAGCGCACCACTTTGAAAACCACCCTGCCAAAAGCCGCTGCTGGCCGCAGACCAGCCCAGCGCCTGCGCCGCTTTGGCACCCCACAAGGTAAAGCCCCAGGTGATCGACCACGGATGCCCGGCCACCAGCAGGGTGCTCAGGTTGCCAAACGCCAGCACCACAGCAGCGGCCATGACTGGCCAGGGACCGGAGAGCAAAGTGCGTAGCCACACAGTGGCCCTAGACCCACCTCGTGTTTGGCTTGCGTTTGTCAACTCGGCCGCCGTGGTGACCGTCGTCTTGAGCATAGGACGCGCCAGACGTTGGAGCAGCCAGGCCAGCAGCCCCATCACCCCCAGTTGCAGTGCCAGTGCCGTGCGCCAGCCCAGTTCATCGGCCAACACAATCGCTTCGTGCGCGGGCAACGCCTGCCACCAGCCCATGTGCAAGCTGGCGGCAAACGAGCCGACGCAGGCGAAGGCCAGCACCAGCAACATGCGCACGCTGCCGCCGCCTGCGGTGTACAGCGTGCCCGAGCCGCAGCCGCCCGCAATCTGCATACCAATGCCAAACATGAACGCACCGACCGCCACTGACACGCTCACCGGTGCCCAGGCACCGCCCAGAGTCTGTCCAAACGCTGTGCCGTTGGCAAAAACCGGCGCAAAGAACAGTGTAGTCAACGCCAATAACAACAACTGCGCCTGCACGCCGCGCATGTCACGCGCCACCAGCATGCGCCGGTAGGCGCTGGCAAAACCAAAAGAAGCGTGGTACAGCGCCACGCCCAGCACCAGTCCGGTGAGCCACAGCGCCAGCGGTCGCCAGTCCTCCACGCCAAGGCGGCTTGCCACCCACAGCAAGACGCTGATGCCTGCCGCCAGAGGCCACGCTTGGCGCACTGCAGGGGTGGGCGCGCTGACCCAGG
>Ga0210036_1000418_pt1 | contig 51594 bp, 39 predicted proteins | sample CryGeymeta201515_FD_185469 | JGI IMG/M metagenome (GOLD analysis project Ga0210036, IMG submission 185469) | Groundwater microbial communities from Crystal Geyser aquifers in Utah, USA - Crystal Geyser metaG 2015-15 (SPAdes) (version 2) | ecosystem: Environmental > Aquatic > Deep subsurface >...
AAGTAGTGATATCAGAGTCCTCTCACTTTAACAGTATTATCTAATAATAAATACAGAGTATCATCAAGTGAAGACCTTACCAAAGTATAGACATAGTGTTTGAATTGAATTGTCTATTCAACAGATGTGTTTTCATTGACTAGATTCAAAACTGCTTGACGCACATGAGACCAATCTCTTGGCAAAATCAAACATCATAATCAATGTTTTGTTGGTCCATTGATCCATGTTAGTATGGTACACTCTTTTCAATGAAAATGTTTCTTTCTCGTCCTATCTACTCGTACTACTACTAGGCACTGCTATCATAACATGTTGTGTGAACATTGAGCATGGACCAAATTTGGACCAAATTTGGCCACACGCCCAACTCAAAACATGTGAGGCGTGTCTTAGCAAAATCGAAATCAATCCAGTGCTGCTGACAAATCAGAGCTCTACAGTAACCAGTAACTGTCATCATCGTACTAATTAGTAGTGTCATCATAATCATCATCTCGTGTGAATGCTTCTTTGAATATACAATATACAATATACAACCCATAAACACTTTTTTAGATAGCTACTGTACTTACTTGTACATAAATTGAATAAATGCCAACCAGCAGCATGAGCTACGAAGAAATTTTAGTTCCACTCCTGGCTGCGAGATCATGTCATCTTCCCGGCAATGGTTGGATTGCAGATTGGTGTCAGTGGTTTCAAAACAATCATACCTTGTTTGGTATTTGCTTACATCATCGTCTTCATCCATTGGAAAGCTGGGAACGATGTTTGCTGTTGTTGGCCTCCGTCTCATTTGGTTTGGTGGCCACAAATATTGTTTACCAGATGGACCGTTATCACGTATACGAAGGAGGAACAGAATTACTCGTGTACGAGAATTACACCATTACACACGGAATGGTGCTGTTATGGACGCTTGGTGGAGTGGGCCATTCCATTTTCGATATGATTCTGTGGCATATCATGTCCTGTCCTTGTTGCCATCCTGGAGGACGATGGGGACACCAGCGCCAATCCGTACGGTACAAGGATTGTGGCAGTTACGCACTCATTCCAGTGATTGTTACACTATTGGGATTTGCTATATTTCTTGTTTTATTGAGGGCAACGGAGGAGGAAAAACGACAAGCAACGAACATTGACGACGACGACAACATGAACAACAATAACAATAACAATGCGGAAGGAAACAATGATTATATGGATGATGCTTTGGACATTGAAATTCACGAATGGGAATCCTTTTCCTTTCTGTCGCAGTATGGAATCGAGGTCTTTCTGACATGGTTTCTGCACTTTCCCATTGTGGGCACCATTTTATTCTCAGGTATTTTGGGTTGCAACGGTCGACTTCCTATTTTGGGTGGACGACCACGAGATTTGAAACGAATCGAGGAAGGACGATTTGGTTTTGAAAGATTCTAAGGATTCTATTCTAGCCAGGGCTACAAATTCAACCGATGCCCCCGCGTGCTCGCGAAAAGACAGGTTTGCACTCAAAAGCTTACTCTTTATAATCAACCTGTCAGAGAACAGAGGACGATTGGAAATATTATGATAGCTAAAGAGGTAATCGGAGTACATTCACCCATTCACTAGAAGAGGCTGGCAAGAAGAGGCTTGCGAGGAAGATTCTGTATGAAGCAGCAGCGCAATTGAGCGAGAGATGCGGGAGGAGATGCTCGTCTAGACTCTAGACTTCATACAAACCCCGCAGTGCAACAATTAAAAGTGGGCGAATACAGCTCCAGCGCTCCAACTAGCACAACCTTCAGCTCATGAGGCATCATCATGCAAAATTTGTCCACTGGAAAAAGTCCCTCGGAGTTTTTGGACTGAAGCCAACAGAATTCCAGCAACAGGTGTCAATGAGATGAAAAAATAATAATGATCGTTCACTGACAGTGACAAGGTGGTCTACTGCTATCAATCGGAGTACTACCAGGTAGTCTACTAGTACTACTAGTACCAGTAGCCGCATACAATACTAGCATGTCGTCGTGCTCTACACTTTACGGGGGAAGCCTCTTTCGACCTGGGCTACCGTCGCCAGCAGAGTAGACTACCAGCTACCAGGTACCAGTACTACCTACGGATACTCTGCTAATCTGTTAACCAGTATGTCAAGCTTACCAGGGTACCACTAAGTAGTAGTACTAGTATAGTACTACTACTACTAGCTACGGGAGCTACCGCCACCTCTGTACTGTACCAGGTACCAGGGTATTGGTACCTGGTACCAGGTGCCAGGTACAGTAGTCGTTTTTAGCAATTGAAAATAGCTACGTTTTCATTAATCTTCTTTGTCCTCTTTTACCGTGTCCGGATGCGAAGATGTCAGCATCTGTTAAGTCAAATTCATACCAGTACCAGTGAATTCTTCTGGTCCGCTCAGACTACTGTACCTGGTACTGGAGTACCTGGTACCTTGTACCGTAGCTAATATTAGAACCAGGTAGTATGGTACCTGGTACCACGTACTAGTAGCTACCCTGCTAGGCGCACCAACATGCACTACTAAGTAGGTACCTGGTACCGTAGTACGTGGTACTGGTTTAGTATCGTAACTAGTACCCTGGTACCTGGTACGGTCCAGGTAGATGAGTGACTGACAGGCTTGACTTGATATTAGGCCTTTCTGTTTTGCTTGATATGCGGCCATTAAGATAACATTATTATTACAACTTAGTTCGATCCATAAAAAAGATTACCGTATCTTCTATTTGAAGATTGCCGAACCAAGCAGGATTTAATAAGAACTTCTGGAAAGACCTTGTCAATATCCGACGTAGAAAGTTTTTCCTTTTCCCTTTTTCGGTTTTAATAGTCTCAATGTCGTATTTCTAAGTTTCCTGAGCCCTGTGCAGTCATTCGCGGCCGAGTGGCCAGTTGAAATGTTGAAGGTGCCACTTGTCTAGTGTGTCTTGCATAACCTCCGCAGGCTCTTACGACACCTGTTGGCTACTACTGTACTACTACTAGTAGAACTCGGAGTACCACTACCAGGTAGCTACTACTATTACCACAACAATAATAATGTTATAATCAAAGAAACAAAACAAACTTTTGTTACAAGTGTTTAACTAATCTGACAAACCAACACACCATGCCCAACACCAAGACCAAGGCCGATACAGCCCCCTCTTCGGTTCAAGTGGACGATCGGAAAATGCAAAGTGATCCAAATCTGAGCGCGGACGACGACGACGAGGAGGAGGAAGACGACTTTCGAGCTAAAATTTTCCCTCAGAGATTGATGGAACTCCTGGCAGACGAGCGCAACTCGGACTGCATTGCCTGGTTGCCCCACGGTCGTGCTTTCATCATCCGAGATCGCAAGCTCTTTGCCGAGAAGGTCATGCCCAAGTTCTTTCCTCGCAAGTCCAAATACAGCAGCTTTACTCGGAAGCTTAATCGTTGGTAGGTACATTGCTTTTCTCATGATTCATCGACTGAAAAGTCCGTCTTTTATCTGTAGTTGCCGCCCTTACACTATGAATTTATTTATACTCAATCTATTCTCTCCCCGGATATCTTAACCTTCATGCAGGAATTATGTCCGAATCTCCAGTGGTCCGGAACTTGGAGCCTACTACCATGAATTCTTTCTTCGCGACAAGCCACACCTGGCAGCTCAAATGTTCTGCAAGAATGCTCGCACAAAACTTGCTATGCAAACACACGGAGACAGCCCTGCTTCATTGGCTATAACTGCTACTGCTTCAGTTCCATTGGTAGCGTCTCGACCTGTTGCCGCTGCGGCCGGCAGACCTATCCCTACTCCCAGTCTCGGCTTTTCCCCTCAGTACGCCGCGGCAGTCGCTGCTCTGAAGCAGAATCTGTTACCTCCTGGTGCTGACGAAAGAATGTTGATGCAATTGAGGGAGCAGCAGAAGCTATTGGAAACTCAATTGGGCATTGTGCGACAGGCCGACCCTGCTTCGCAGCTTCTTTTGCAACAGGCAATCCTCAAGGAACAGGCCACTCAGATGCATCGATTCGGTGGAGTAGGATTGCCCCGGAGACCTCTTGCCGACCAGAGCTTGCTTGCCACAACCTTAGCTCTGCAGCAGTCCCAAGCTCGCCTCATGCAGATGAGAGAAGTTCTCAAAATGCGTTTCCAGCAGCAACACGGTCAGCAGAAGAGGTCACCTCATAACCACCGTGCTTCGGCTGCTTAAAGGCACGGAATAAATTGCAAGAGTTGGGGAAAGGTCGAATAAATATGGCGAGGGTGGCGTCTGTTTTAATGGAATTACATTTAATTAAATATACATTTTTTGAATTACAATTACCGCAAGAGATCAAAGTATCTACAAGTAGTTTATTTCACTTCATAAAATACACACTTAATTCTTTTTGTACTTTGGCTCTATTGTTATTAAAAACGGAAGGGGCCAGGAAAGTTTGCAGTCGCGTCTTTTGTATCTTCCTCGCTCAACAACAAAAAGAGTTCAAGCTCTGTATTCCTTCATCGCCTCTAAAACACTTCGCATCGGGGATAACAGCGATAGCAAACGGAATCAGCAGTGCTCGTAAGGCTCATTGTCGCTGAAGGGAGATCCGAGAGCAGCATTTCAGTCCTTGACGCTGGTGTGGACGGAGGAATCCCTTTCAGGATGTCGTTCTTCTGTGCCGTGTCAACATAGTCGGACTGAACAGGGGCCGATACAACTCCATCGTCGCTCTCGACAAGAGGAGCAATTAACAAATTTAAATCCTCATTGTGTTCCAACACGGAGGCGATCGCGTCCACGAGCAATGTCAAGTCGTTGCCTGCTCCACAATCGACCGATGGTGACTGCACTTCATCCCACCACAGCTTCGCAACTGCATTGGAGTGTCGGTGCCGCAAGTTGAAAAACACTATGCCCGTTTTACTGTCAAATTGTCCCGATCCGTGCTCAAAGGATTTTGCATAGTGGTGGTTCCAGCCTGCAATGGCCACCAATTTATCATTTGGCAAGGCCACTTTGAACATGTTCGTGTCCAAATTGATAATGATAGAATCTGGAGGTAAAAGAGCCACAGCATCGTATTCGACTCGTGGTCGCAAGGAAAAGGGTGACGGAAGAGCCGAATCGGAGTCCCGAAACTGATGATCCAAAATAGTATTCAACAGAATGGTCTTGTCAAAGCACGACTTTCGGGCGTGCGACGATTTCTCTCCTCGGGAGTACCGGACATAGTCGGCTCCGTGCTGTCGACAATAGGCTCGATTCGGCCTCGAAGCAATATCAGTAAGTTCTTTGAGTTTTGGCAAAGGTCCATCTAGCTGTGCCACCAAATAGGCTGCCTTTTCTTTGACAGAAGATGATGTCGATGCTGGTATGTAGACATTGTGATCCCACAAGGCCTTTGGGGTTGCATAATTCTGTCCATGTCCTCCCAACACGAAGTTGCCAGAGCTGTCATGAAAGAATGCAACAAGGGTAGCTACAAACAGAAGTACGAAAAGACTCTGCCATCGATATTCTAACGACGAGGGAAAGGAAGCAGACTCCCTGGATGACGGTGATGGTTGTGTTGTCACCGGTGAATGCGAACGCGGTTCTGGGAACTGTAAAAGACTTGAGAGACCTTGCTGCTGGCCTTTTCTGTTCATAAAATTAGACCTTGCATTCCAGAACGACAGCCACCTACTAGGCCGAGATTCCTGTTGTTGCTCGTGACTTCGGTCGGTGAAGGTAGAATAATTCGTCGGAGATGAAAAGGCTGCGTCACTGTCCACGTGAAGCGGCGAAGATTCGGAGGACAAAGTGGAAGATTGATTCTCCCATCGTCTCCTCCGTCCGCAACTGGGGCTGTTTGAAAGATAAGTTGGACAGTTGATCATGCTTCTTTCTTATTTGAGGTCGTTGTTAATGGATAATGCACGACAGATGCCGTCAAGGACTTGTTGCGAATGGACGTTACCAGGTAGTGTTGTTGTTTATTGTGCCGTGATGTCAATAAATCATTCACGAATGCCAAGCTACAGTAGCACTACTGGCAGTCATCACATTAGTCATGAGCTTATTATCCTCTACTGCTACTAGTACTAGCTAGGGCAGCCAGTGGTAGAGAGTACTCTACTACTACTACTACTAGTCAAACAATGCAATGCTAAGAAATTGCAGTAGTGATGAACGAGACGCGATAAAAAATTATTCATATTTTCTTCATGAAATAATACGCAACTCTACAATGCTAGACAGCGCCCAGTCTCGCTTGCCAGCAGATCGTGCTTCTCCAATCCGAATGCATGGGCCATTTGAATTGTTGCCATGCCATCAGATTCCTTGAAATTGCGACAAGCATCCTTAGAGGACGACAATAGGCTGTAAATGCCACGAGCTGCGGCGCAGGCATTGCTTGCACAAATAGGAGCTCTCCCGATAGCTTTCAACAAAACAGGGATCAGGTTGTTCTCGAACCACAATGAGTGATCCGCAAATGACTCACTAAACGAACTGTCCTTGGTACACATAACGAGTGCATTTGCTACTGCAATCAGAGCAAAATGCTTTTGAGTTTCGTAACTCTCATCAATTTCTTCGTCTTTCTCTTCGTTGACAAATTCGATTGCGCTGAGGATATCATCTCGAATGGAATACTGAGATCCATCTCCCAAGAAAATCCACTTGGAAACCTGGATTGCAGTAGCAGGAGACGACTTCAGTGGATCCGTTAGACAGCAGAGACTCTGCAACCCAAGTAGCACAGAGTCTCTTTTCTCCGACTTGCACAGTTCAGCTGCAGACTGAAACGCGACGCGCGCATCTTCATCGGAGTTAGATATTGAAGTGGCAACCTTTTGAAGGCACTTCATGGAACCAAGATTTCCCGACGGAGGAGGAGCAAAAGTCTTGGTGTGGAAAGTTTTGGAAGTTCCTTCGGCGATCCCTTCAGCGGCATCCAAGACTGCACGACAGTTACGCATGAAGCAAGAAGTCGATCCTGAGCGTCGTTGACATTCTACAACCACTGGTTCACCGTTGTCGCCCCCGGCAAACAAGCGAATGCGAAACTTGACACATTCCATGGTCTTGCACTTGGCCTTGGCTTTTTCGTCGTCATACTTTGCGTCAATGGAAAGAAGCCGCAGGGCCTCCGAGATGCGCTTGGCAACCTCCGAGGCATCGCTGCAGCTAATCTCGCGGTGAGTACGCTCCAAAGGAAAGTCAACGGGGACCATCTCCAAGTCCTTTCCCTTGACATTCCACGTGCAGGACGTAGAAGGAGGTGTTCCTGCCCATTCCTGAGTTACTGTAAATGCTGTTTTTCGTGAAGGTATTGACTTGAGCAGCCCATGCAGTGGTGTTTTCTCAAGCTTGGGAGCGGTAAACGGTGAAAACGCGGGAACATCAGCCACAGCCACGGATCTGGAAAAAAAAGAGGGAAAAGAAAATAAAGTTAGAGATAACAAAGCAATCCGAAGCCAATTTACAAAGGAATTCCAGAGAAACAGAAAGTGCGACATTGTAAGAACAACGACGAACACTGAAGACCACCCAAAAAGAAGCTTCGTCGCCAACCAAAGGACCAAGCACCATGGTACTCGTCTCTGGCCAACTTCGAACTAGCGCCGGCGATATTTTCTCTTAAATTTGGACCTTCAAATACAAGGAATTCTCCGACTTGCAATCTTGGCTGGTTTCAAAAGCGCCAGGGTCTCCAAAGGTGAACTGCGAGTGCAATTAAAAACTCTTACCTCATTGCCGGTTGCTCTTCTTGAACGGCTTCGATCGGCTCCTTTGCCCCAGGGGCATGCTGTGAGCTACTCATACTAGGCTGACTATTTTATATCGCTTAGCTTCTATGCTCTGTAGTCAAGAAATGCTGATTAAGTTTTGTTATGTTTATGGATGGGATGATTGAGAGTTTTTACTTTGTACTCGTGGTTTTATGATGTTGTGAGATTTCTGCGGAAAGCCGAAGAACTCCTTGTACTGTATTTTCACAGTAGTCTTCACGGGTGAGCGAGCAACTACCTGGTACCGTTACACTACTAGACTAATAGCTAGACTAGCTACTAGTAGTATGCAAATCATAATTTTTATTTTTCAGCAAACTGATGTCTGCTCCAAAGATACTACACTTGAGTTTATTCCTCAACAAGTTCTAGTCACAATATTCAAACAGAACTATTGTAGCAACTCGTGAATCTATTTCTGGCGTATCTCTCTAAAATTAGCTGTGTACGCAGTGCAACATTTGGAATATTAATTAGCTGCTCCAGCAGAGATGCACCACGCATCTTAAATGTTCTGCTGCCTACTAGTACCTGGTAGTTGTGTCCTGAACTAATAGCCTGAAAAAAATAGCTGGGACCGAAGACTCTTCTCGCCACTGCATGTTGCCATGAATGAGTTGAGATGATCTTTCAGTCACAATATTCCTTTGCAGCCATTTTTGTGTAATCGATAGTTGTTCTCAAAAACGAAATCCAACTACTGGCGAGATCTTTAGCTGGTACCGACTAGACAATCTCAACAGAGCGTTCTGTACCTCATTGAATCTCGCTTTTATGAGCAAACAACTCGGGAAACACCAATGGAAAATCGTGAATGCGGTCAATTTCGTGTTCAGCATGATCTGAAGAGATTTGTGATCCGCAGTCGCGCCCGACTCTGCCCACCAAGACACTCCGCCAACCCATCTCTCTCGCCGTATGCAAGTTCTTTAAGCTGTCGTCCAAGAACAAGCAACTTTCCGGGTCAGTTACTCCCGCAATCTTCATGGCAAGTTCAAAGGAACGACGATCGTGCTTTGTTTCCAGTTCGCAGTCCTTGACGTCAATAATTCCGTCAAACAATCCGTCAATGCCCAAGGCTTTCAGACAACGCTCGGCGTGGTGGCGGACACTTGCTGTAAAAATATACTTTGGAATAGCTGGGTCAATATTCAATATCATTTCTCGCAGCCTTGGGTCCGCTTGGATGTGATCGCCAACACCAATATCGTGTACATCTTCCAAGAATCCGTCAATGTTTTCATCAGTGTGCTCAATATAGCCTTCTTCCAAGAGGCCTCGCAAGGCTGTTCCGTACTTTTTATACAGCTCATAAGCTTCTCCTTCCTTTAATCCTTTCTTGCCACACCATTCCTCAATCTTGCGGGTTAACATATTGGCTACTTTCCATCCGTCAAAATAAAGACAGTCATCACAATCGAAAAATACCACTTTGGGTCGAGGTCGAAGTCTATACGCGTCCAAATTACCACTGCTGTATCCCTTGAGTAACTTTCGATTCAGCTTCTTATCTTCCTTTCTCTGAAAATAAAGGTGCAAGGCATGGATGGCATCCGGCATAAAATCTTCGGGGTGATACGTTATGCGTCTCTTCAACTCCGACATTGTCATACGTTCCAAGGATTCTACTTCTGCCTCTTGCAAGACCAAATCTTCTAACTTTCCTCGGTAGCAGGCTTCGTAGAAATCTCCCCATACTTTGACGTTGTCATCTTGGTAGGGAAATGTAAAAAGTCGGATTAAAGTATGAGGAGATCCTGGACTCGTCACATCGATCCCCATTTCTTCGGATAATTCCCGGGTCGCGTTGTGATAGTAGGTTTCGCCATACCCTACAACCCCGCCGGGTAAAGGATCAAGCTTTCCGGGACAGTAATCTTTCCGCACAGACCGGCGTTGGACCAGAACATAGGGATCGTCCCTTGATAATCCTTCTAAGGATACACCGGAACCTGTCGATGCTGATGAAGGAAGAGGATCTTTAGGATCTTCGAGCGAAACTAAAACGTACGTTGCTCGATGCCATATTTTATGCAACCTCATTTCGTGGCGAAAGTGGCCACCAGGAAGCGGCTTGTTATTTTCGTCGACTGTACAGATTCGTTCTTTGGCGTCAAGTGATGTTCCATCGCGCAGATCCTGGGAAAGACCTGAAAGACCAACATCACCACCGGACCGATTCTTGGTCTTGGACAAAGCAAGGAACGCAGCAGCTGTACCAGCCAACAGTAAGATATCTCCTACAATCTTTGGGGCATTAAAACATGCAGAAGAAGGTGACATTGCAATTGTTCTTGTGTTATCTTTCACAATTTCTGAAGTTTCTTTGTGTTGTGCAACGAGAGCTAGCTGCTCAAGCTTTACTCGTACCTGCTAAGTACGGTAGTGCTACGAGCAGTGGTAGACTCTAGCTAGTAGTAGTGGGAGAAGATTCCCTGTTTGACTCACGAGTTTTAGTCGCGTTCGATTGGCTACTTCGACTGGTAGACTACTAGTACACTCCGCAAAAAGAAAACTCGTACTCGAGTAGACTATGGTACTCTACAAACTAAGCAGGAAATTAGCATCTACAGTTTTTTAACGTCATGCTTGACGCGAATGGAGCTATTAGCAGTAGCAAGTCGGAAGAAAGCATAACTAACTTTTCAAAAGAAGCTCTTCATGCTTGAGTTGGATTGACAATAGATCAAATTTTGCATTCCAAAAGGCTCTTCGTAACACCTCAACTGGGTTCGAGATGAAAGAACGGACGAAGCGTCTTCTTCGCGCGCCACTCAGCTTGCATCTGCGGGGCAGTTGAACCTGCATGGCGAAGGAGTGGCTCATCTCCAGGAGCTCATTAGAAAAGCAACTATACCACTACAGAATCTGGAATTCGCATTTCCGACTCGTGGATATTAGTGAGCTCGCGAGATTTGTTTTCGTCAGTTTCAGTGTTCATGGACTCGTCATCACTTCCCTGGATACCCAGCCACGGTAGAATATAGTAGGCACCACCTCCAAATACAAAAGTAGTAAACAGAATGGAAGCCGATGTCATTCCCTTCATGAGCTGCTTGAATTCGCACCCCTCTCCGGTTCCTTGGTTGTAAATGGGCACATTTTCTACGAGCGCCAACGAGACTGCTCCTCTCAGGCCGGCCAGAACGAGAACCGCTTGAGTTCGAGGATTGGATATAGCAACGGCGGTCTTGCTCGAGTTGGATACGCCGCCCCCAGCCATTCCGCGGCATTTGTAGATATGGAGGACCGCCCAAGACACGACAAGCACCATGAAGGCACGACTGACCACACAAGAGAAAATCGAAATGGTTACAAGTGTTGGGTCCCAATCGTAATTGTTACTGAAAATGAATAGACCCAGGTACGCAAAAATGGCATTTTCTGCCAGCTGAGCGGTAAGATGAGCGACAAATCGCACATGCCGATCAGCAACAGCGGACAAGTGAAGTCGCTCTGTGCTAGGCAAAGGCCCCACGGAACGTCCGGCTGATTCAAAGGATGACGTAGGAGCTGAGTGCTCCATGTTGTGGTAGTGATCGTCAATGCTGTATTCCACGTTCGGTCGCTTCGCAGGTCCAGTTCGGCTGGCGTCTTTGGGACCCGCAATGTAAATGTCAATGAAAAAGGCGACCGCGACGATGCTGACAATGCCCGACATTCCCAGACCGTCGGAAATGTACCAAGGTATGAGCGCCCAAAGAAAGAAACTGCCAACTTCCATGACTGGTGGCAAATCGCGTCCCAATAAAAAGAAGTAGACCCATGCTCCACAGCCACAAGCTAGTCCAACAAAAATGGACCCAAACATGGAAATCAAAAATGTGGCGAGTGCATCAAGGACCTCGTCTATGCTTGTGGATCCATCGTTCGTTTTTCCGTCAAAGCGATCCACCAAAGTTTGAAAGACAGTGATAGCAATACCATCATTCAATAAACTATACAAGTATCATCAAAGCCATCAAATTTAATCGAAATGCATGCGTTGGTGTGTGATAAATGTGAGTATGAATAAATTGTCAGTGCATATGCAGTCGTATGCCGGCACCAGCGTACCTTTCTCCAAAGACTAAAATAAAAATGGTATCTTTTTGGTCCATATTCAGGTTGGTCAGAACACTGAGAATGGCCACAGGATCAATGGATGAAATAAGAGCTCCAAAAACAAGAGAATCCAGCATGGGAAAAGTTTGACCCTTGCTCCATTTCGAGATGTAATGGACCAAAAGTCCCGCTGTAAAGGTACTTATGACGGTTCCAAAGACACTGAACATGAAAATAGCTCCTCGCCGTCGTTTGAATTCGAATTTGCTTACGGATAAAGCTGCTTCAAAGATGATAGGTGGAAGTAAGACTGTCAAAAAGAGTTCGTCGTCGAAACTAATTTCATCAATGTCCGTAAACGGAAACAGATGAGCCAGGATTCCACACGTAATTCCAACGAGAATACAAACAGCAGCTTCTGGTAGCACGTGAAGAGTGGCCCGTGCGACCATGGCCTTGGCACATTCACACAGCAATAGAATGGAAGCTGCGGCAAACAAGTGAAAATTGGACAAAAGTCGGTCCTCTTCGCAGTAATCTCTGTGATGCGACATGAGGGCTTGACAGCATTCGTGTTCGGCAAATTCATTAAAGTAATCATCGTAGTCATGATTTTCATTGTACATGTAATCACTGGCGGAACATTCTGTTTCCATTGCAATTGTTGTTGGGGATATGAATGGGGGGGGGGGTAAGGGGGGAGCGTGAACAACAATGCTACTTCAATATTCATTCACAGAAATGAACCAATTCTTCAAGCACTCTGTCCAAGCCATGCACAGATGCACTGTTTAAACATGGATCATATTTTTTCACGTACCAGCAGCCGTGTAGGCATTCATCATTCCTTCGCAAGTATCATGAGCATCGGTGGTTCCTTCCAAAAAGGAGACGAGGAACTCCGAACAACGTTCATCGGCACCACTGTAAAAATAACTGTTGCTATTACTGATGCCATCATCATTCGTATTCGCAGCGGCATCATCGTTGGCCGCCACTGTGTCGTCATCGTTTCCGTAATAATCATCGCCACCACCACCATTATTGGCATTATCATCACCGTTATTATTATTATTGTTGTTATCATCGTTGTTGTTTGCCAATTGACGAATAGTCATTGTGGCATCACTTATGGTTTTGGGAAGAAAGGGTTGTTTACCAGCCACCCATCTTCCTTTGCCTCGTTTTCGATGTTTCCGCTGCTGTGGCCCATTGCCAAAGACGTAGCGGAATCGTTGATCGAGGACCTGGCTAGCCGTTACCATGGATTGGCCATCATTGGAATCGTAATAATATTGTATTGTTTCGTTGTCGTCGTCTTCGTCGACTCGTGAGGTATCATGTTCTGACCAAATAAATACGTTTTCTGCAGATTGTTGTCGTTCTTCATTATAATGACTGTGGTTGTAACGTAATACTGGTGTTGCGGGTAGTTGATTTTTCTCTTGGTACAATGATGTAGACTGTGCATGTAATGGTAAGATGATATCTGACTTCGTTACGGTAGCTTCTGTCAAGATGGAACAACCAACAACAGACAATATTAATACTACTCGTATGGAGATCATGGACTGTCGTAACAATAGTGGTATTCTCCGGCGACGCGACGCCATGACAGGCTATAATATGTACGTATTATATATATATATATTTATTTATATATACTCGTACGGGTATATAAGTTGATCAAATGAAAGAGGGTGGAGTATTATCGAACCTATTTCAAATATCCAACGATGTGGTAGTTTGCAGTGCGTTTGCCTTGTTCGTTTCTATTCTTACTAGCTAGTCGTACAGAGGCCTGGCCTTATCGAATTTATGTACCTGGTGCGTAGTAGTATCTGTGCAATCGGTTATACTAGCCAGCCACTCGTATTATTATTTAGGTTGTCAAGGGCAGTTTATTATTACAGTGTAACACCGCTCAAACGGTCGTTAGTTTTTGTTGTAATAATTATTTTTGTTGATTTTCAATAAAAAAATCATAGTTGGTGGCTTTGTTTTTCACAGTTTGATGGAGTGGCTTCTGGATTTCAAGCCTGCCAGTCGGTAGATTTAGATTCATCAACCTTCAGTAATGAAGAAAGCATTCAGCTTTATCCGTTTCTTGTCCAATGGTTATAGTGCACTTGTAGCTTAAGGGATTTACGGTAGACAAACTTTTCATTGTTGAATGTGAAATACTTCAAAAGGGTTCAGGTTCAGATGAACTTTCCATAAATTTTGTAAGCCATCACAAAAAATAACAATCCATCATCTCTCCACCTAAAAACAAATCTGAATAAAAAACCAAGCACATCATGCTACTACTAGTAGCTAGCACGGTTCCAGTATTAGATGCGCAATTTTTGTGTTAGCAAGCAAACGCTATCAGATTATACTTTACATAATGAATATCATGACCGTGTACCCCATTTTTTTCCTTCTTTTTTTTTTCTTCTTGTTCCATTCTGTCCAATTCCATTTTTCCATTGCATTTTAATATAAAGTTCCATCCAATTGTTATTTATTTATTTGCGAATCCATTCTGTCCATTGCGAATCCAATTCCAATTTTGTTCGAAAAAAAAAAAAGAGTTTCCAAAAAAGAGGTAGCCCTAATCATGTTGTCGTCACGTCAATAGCATAGCGTTTGCCACCTAGTAGGCCAGTACGCAATATCGTTCGTTCGTCTTGCTTTTTCGTCGTCGTGATAATCATCACCGTTTTCTATACAAAAAATCGATTTGTCCAGCTATTGAGTAATTCAATCAGGCAATCAATCATGCAAAGAGAATGGCGAATGTGCTCTTCGTGTGTGGCATCCATTAGTCAAGAAACTAGAGAATGACCGGCTACCAAATATTCATACTGCCGGCAGCTCCTTGGGGTTGGGCCTGCTGCGAAATATTGCGTCCGACCGCACCAACGCCAATTGGCTGCTGATGTTGTTGTTGTTGTCCATTGTCGGGATTCCAACCACCATTACTACTAACGCCATTCCCACTTGTTATGTGTACTTCTGGTAACAAACTCTGAAGCAAGGCTATATCATTCTTGTTGCTGCTACCAATTGCTCCTTGCTGGTTGACTCCGCCACGACCACCACTACCACCACCACAGCCGATTGAGTTGCCCCCTATAGGAACCCCTCCAATCATTCCACTGCTTCCATGAGAGCGACCAATAACACCTTGCGAGGGCATTGGCATCGGCGCTCCATGCAACGAGGATACTGGTGCTTGCTGTGATAGCTGACTGCCACAACCCGACCATAGGTTAGACGATTCGTGTAGCGATCCAATTCCAGTGGGTAAGTTGATTCCGAGAAGGCTGGCAAGTGCCGAGGTCCCATTGTTGTTGCTAGAGGAACCTGGAGCTCCAAATCCACCACCACTGCCAATAATACCACCTCCGATTGCCATACCCGGCATGCCTCCGCCACCACCACTGGGATTTGAGAGCCCGCCAGAGCCCCCCCACAGTCCACCAGGTGGTCCAATGGGTTGATTGCCTCCCCACTTGTCACTGTTACTTCCAATGGCGGATCGGTGGCCATTACTGGAAGGTAAAGGTCCTGTAAAGACCTCTCCTCCCAGTCCCGACAGACCAGCGGGACTAACACAGCGATCCATTCCATTCAGTGCGCCCGATCCGGAAGGTCCATCAAATCCGCTTCCAATGGCACCCATGGGAACGTTCAATCTAGGAGCAGCAATCACGTCACCACCAAGCGATGAGAGGCTCGAACGGGTCTGTTGTTCGACCCCTAAATTCAGCGATGCAAGGCCTCCACTCGAATTACTGCCAGAATTTGGAATACCACCAGGCGAAGGGGGCGACGAAGGTGGACCAACAGCTGAAACGGCGCGAGCTGCATGCGCATTTTGCTTGATTTTCGCGGACGGGTTTCGCGAAGAGGCTTTTTGCGGTTTGGGAAAATTGGGCATGCTCAATGCGTCGAGTGCAGGGGCTGCTGATTTGTTCGATGGTTTGCTGGCCCGCTTCAATGGTGTCAAAGGTGTGAGCGTGGTACCAGCATGTGAAGGAGCATTCACACCACCTGACACAGAATAAACTCCAGCCACGACCGATGCTGCCGAAACAGGTGGAGCAGCGGCTTCTGTACGGGAAGCCGTTGCCGGAACGGAAGCTTTGAAAATTCCACCGACTGATGCAGCACGATGCAAGGGTTTTGCCGTGGCTTGCGGAGCTGCCGCCGTAGCCGCGGGCATACCTGCTCCTGTACTGTTCGCCCGTGCCATTCCCTTGGGAGCTGGTATAAGCACGGAAGGAGCCTTTTGTGGCTCGTCGAATTCGGGCACGGGAAAAACGGGGTTTGTAGCGGCTTTCCCTGTACCTGATGGCCCGCCTCCACCAATTCTACGGCGAGGTACCGAGCCAGGACCTCCTTGCGCACTAGCGAGCGCTTGTTCTACAATTTGTTGTTGACGAGCCAAGACATCGCGACCACTTGTGACGTAACCAGCTTGAATTTCTTGTTTGGTAAATGTATCCTCGACGGCCCCCATTTCGTGCAGGTAGGTACACTCAGGATTGCTGCAACGAACATGCTTGATAAAAGCTGAGCAATACTTGGAAGTTCCGTACGAGGCTCGAATGGTACGGTTCTCGAGATAAAAACCATCCACCGACAAGATGCAGGCTAGTGTATCCTCCTTTTTGTGATTTAAGTTTTGATTCCGTTCATAATAAAAAAGGTTAGTGTAAGGCCACATCACATGTACTATATTTGTCCAAATAAATGGAAAGCAGGTCGCAACAATTAAAGACGCCATCCAAACTAGAGATCACCACACAACACTACACATTGTACGTACCTTGTGCACAAAGGTTACATAGGCCGAACAGCTCGCACGACGCGGATCCCCATTGCTGATTTGACTCCGATTAATGACAATCTTGGCAATCCTTCCGTACTGACCAAAGTAATCCGGCTTTCGCAACTGTTCTTCGGTGGAAATAGAAGGTGGCAATCCTACGCAATAGACCAGATTTCTCCGAATGACTCGCATATTGGCCAACAACGATCGATCTTTGGGTATATCCATAATGCCTGTTGATTGTTCCCCGGTCCCATCCGGATTGATTGGCTTACCACCAGAATACATGAGACTCGCGGGTACTGTGGCCAATTCGACTCCGTTTTGGTGCTGCTGTTTCTCCTTTTCTCGTTCCCGTTTCGCCGCTGCTTCTTTTTCCTTGTTGGCTTTGAGTACTTCTTGAACATCCACGGCACTGAATTCGTGCGGATCGTCGCCGTAGGGTGTGCGACATGCCGGACAAAGGCCTGATTCTGTCTCTCGAATGCGATGCCAACACCACATACATACTTGATATCCACATTTACAGGGAAAGAATTGTTGATCTGAAATATCCAGTTCTTCGCAACAGAGGGGGCATACAGACTGCATGTGAAAAAAAAATCGTGTGATTTGTTGTCAATTTGAATTTTGTAGGAGCGTAGTATTTTAAGAAATATTTTTGGGGTGCGGCAATTATGGCATAATGTTGATTGTCGATTGGTCCAGCGTCCAGCAAACCAGCGGAGGATAAAATAAGAAGAAGAAAGACGAAGTAGGTACGAGCAGTAGAAGACAGTAGGTGAGATACCATTCACAATGATTTACATTGCAATACATCCATCCATTCATCCATCCATCCATCCATCCAGGATGGGAGAGAGAGAAAAACTAAACTGTGCCAGCTAATGCAACACGTAGCAAATTCCCGCCGCCGTGCCCCCATGGTCTGTTGGTTTGTTATAAGGAATGCGCAACGATTGTTTCTTCCACTGTTTGATAACAGTGATTAGAAACCAATGCGCTTTTGTTGGTGGTGGCTTTTGTGTTTGTTGCATCCATCATAATCGATCGTATTTTTTCCCCTCGTCCTGTGCATCGCCACGTAGAATTCAGTACTGAAATCTACGAGTGGTTTGGCAACTTTTTTGCTGTATTTGTCCCCTTCTCATGAACAACCGAAGCAGTATATAAACACAAACAACACACCAAGCAACAGCATCTACTTACATCGTCCATGGCTGTTTTCTTTTTGTTTTGTCGTTATTTGTTATTGTGAGTGATGAGTTTGTTCATACAATGGTTTCCAAAGGACCTTTCTCAATTATGATGATGTTGTAATTTTCTTCGAGTTGTTTTTTGTTGGTTTCCAGAGGTTGTAAAATGTGGCGCTTTTTTCAATTTTTTTCGAGTACTCTACGAAATAGTGAACAATTAGGGCAAAATTATCAAAAATCTGCGAAAAATGCTAAATTCTAGTTCCAAGAAGAAGAAGTGATCGCACCTCGCGTGACCGCAAAGTCCGACCAAGGCGACATACTGCTGTGGTAGTAGAGTACGCGAGTACAGTACTAGAGTACTACGGTAGCTAGCACTCGTCCTACTAGTAGACTACTAGTAGTACAACAAAGGATTGTTGGGAAAAAATCATACACACAAAACCCCCTCTAAAAAAATACGGAATCATATGAACAACATACACAATTCAATCTGTAGTAGTGGTGGTAGGTACATGATTTGCTTTGCGACACATGCAATAATCAAGCTAGCCGACTAAACAACAAGTACACACACACACACACACTACTATAGTATGATAGACAATCCACATGTACACCGCGCACGTACACATACACATTCCCACAATGACAGAGACAATGACAGTGGCAAAATACACAGCCGTTCCCACAACAACCTACGGCGGCGGCTGATTACCTTGGTTGGGATAAAAGCCAGATACTGCTGGCACTATCTTTCACAACCAACCGTCAATATTCCCTTATCTTGGTTTGGAATAGTATCGGTACCACTATTGATTTACGGTGAAATACCGATGGAATCTCCAGGTGGAGTCTTTGCAGCATGGAGGAATGCCTGGGATGGAACCTTGCATGTTTCCGTCTATCTCGTTCTCGTCGCGACCTTTTTTGGCGCCTGTTATATCGTCTACTACGTCAAACCAACAGCGATTACTACTACTACAAAAAATAACAACCAAAGCAACAACACGACCGGTAGCGGCAGTGGCAGTGGCAGTGGCATCGGCAGTGGCATCGAACCAACCGAACAGATTCCTTCCTACAGTACGAATCCAAGGCATGTCCAGCCATCCAAGAATAGAACCATTGTTATCCGCGGACGCACCATTCCTTTGGATAGACTGAAACAAAACATTATCCAACTCCTTTTTAAAACACCGTTTGGAATATCCTTATGCATAATTCTCTTCTTTATCCAATCGTCTAGTTTTGCCAGTCTCCAACAAGTTGTACGACCCGGATGGTTGTGGAATCCATTTCTTATTTTGACGAGATTTCGAGTGGTATTGCCTCAAGAACTCAAACCGGCCTTGAAGGGTGTATGTCTCGACTATCAATTCCAGGAATTCCGTACCGACAAAACATTCAGCAGCAATAGTAATCGCAATCCACTTTGCTTGGACGAAGCCGCATGGAGCACTTTAAGTGTCGGTGCTCTCTCTAGCTACAATCCAGAGCACGTTGAAGTAGTGTTAAAGGGCATAAACTATCTTCAAAACGAATCGGGTGGTATAATTGTGAGTGTCATGGGACGGGATGTCAATGAACATATCGATTCCCTGCGCGCCAATGTCGAGAGTTTGGTGCCCTTCATCTCCAATTTATCCGTGGCCATTTTTGAAAATGATAGCATCGATGGTTCTCGCGAACACTTCCTGCAGTGGCAACAGGAATCTGACAAAGAATACACGGTTGATTTGATCGATTGTCCCATTGCCGTCAATTGTAAATTTGGACACAAGGAACGGTACGATTTGGTGGAGGACTTTTGGACGAGCAGTACGATTGGTGAAATGCACCTCTTCCGACAACGCGTCCTCGATTACATCACATCCAGTCCTTCCTACAAGGATTACAGTCACATTCTGCAACTTGATTTGGATATTGGCGTGTCTATTTCTCCTCTTGGAATCCTTCATTCTCTGGGCTACGTCCAAGATAAATCCATTGTTAGTTCCTGCAGACAATCCTGGCCCGGCGGTCTGGGAACGCTTGCCCCTCCGTACGATTTCAATGCCTTCGAATCCTTGCCCACGAAAGAGACATTACGATTAAAGAGTTGGCATGAAGTGTTTTGTGGTATCATGCCTCCCAACGACCGGTGGCAGTTTGTTTGTCAAGCTGCAACCCCCATGAAGTTCATTCAAATTATATCCTTGGACCGTGCCAATGAGTATCCCTATCCAGTGGAATCAGCATACAATGGCGCAGCGCTGTACCCCCTTAAACTAATAAGGGAAACGAATCCAAAATACGAGGCTGGTAAATACGGCCAAACCTGTGAACATGTCAGCTTTCACCGAGCCATGAAACAACCCATGTTTGTAAATCCAAAATGGGACATGCACATGAGTCCGACGCATCCTGGGGGACCAAAAGGAGAAAAGGCCATGCGATTTATGCGACACTATGGCTCGCTTCCAGCAGTTGCCATTACCATGGCTCTGCAAAATGTGATTCCACTCGCTGTATTGGTTTTGTCCGCCATGACGATCAGCATTTTTTTCTTGTGTAAATTCCAAGCTTTCTGGGTCGAGGCCCAGTATCCCTTGTTTTCAATGCTTCAACAAGCTTTCTGGAACAAGGTACTCTCTGTACGCCCCAAGAGGCCAGTCAACCTGCGAGGTACTATCGGCGCCTTACGTCATTCTGGACCGCCTAAGAACATATCGGCTGATCTGAAAATTGTCTAAACAAGAATCTGCTGAAACATGCTGTTGTCGCAAAAAACAAAAATGTTTGAATTATCTCTTGCCACTGTCATCATAGCTATCAAAGAAATTCTTGGGGGTGCCTTGACAGACATGGCAGATACCAGATGCGAGTAGCCATGTCGGGGTAAGCCTTTACGCATGCCATTTACGTGCATCAATGAGGTGTAATGATCCTTTTGCCTATGTCTAGCTGGGGGGCTGCCATTTTCTACGAGACGCTTTTCAATAGTCGAGGAGGCATAGAGGTCTTGGTAAGACACTGATCCAATGTTGGTTACTTTCACAGAGGCGAGCCTGCAATGAACGCGTACATACTACATGGTAAAGTTTCTCATAGAATGATATGATGGAGTAATGATACTCATTTAGCCACGAGTTGGAAGTTTGTACAAAGCACTTCGTTCCTGCACCAGCATTCTCTGCTCATTCATAAGCAGTCGTACAGATTCCATTGCTTCTTCTATTGGGACAGACTTCGAATCGCTTCTGCTACAAGTGCTTGTTCTACTACGTGAAGGCGTGCGAGATCTCCCCCATCTATCCTTTTTCTGCGGCATACTCGGAAAGAAGCTATCGAGTACCTTGTCCAAATGCTGGCCGTGCAATCTATCAACTGCTTGCTGATACAAATTCAAAGCCTCATGGGTTTCTTCAATTGTTCCGTAGGCGACTGTGAAATCTTCTGTAATTCCCGCCATAAGAGGGCCCATGGCCGAAGTGGAAACTTTTCCTCCTCCGACACTGGCATTAGTCATTTGAGTCGCCTGGGAATCCAACAGAACCGACGGACCCTGTTGGCCTTGAGTTTTAGGCATGGTAGCACCACCATCCGAGACAGCCGAATCTGAAAGTGAGAATATTCCTTCTTTGGTCGATGCCGTTCTTTTAGTCCGCAAAGAAGAAGGGACAAGCGGATGTTCTTGTACTACATGGTCAGGAGCATACACCGAGAGGGGCATATCCAAAATGGTTTCCACGGAGGTAAGTCCGGCCAGACTTCGTACCAAAGCATCCCGTCGACGCTTCATTTTACGAACCAAGTGATTATCCTCGAGCATCGCTTTCGCTGCAGCAATTGTACTACCGATGTCGTCGTCGTCGTTGTTGTTGTTCCATTTGGCTTTTTTGGAAGAAGAATGATGATGAGCTTTCACCGTGGACGAAGAGCCAGACGAAGCCAATGTACCGCCGTGATGTCCATATGGCTGTGGATATTGACCTGGCTCTCCACTGCTGGTCGGCGCACTGCTAGAAGGCGACCATGCAGCTACCATACCAGCTGATGATTCGAACGCATTAGAAATCAATTGTCCCAATACTGCTTCTAGCTTGGACAAAGCTTGGACGGCACCCGCAAACGATTCCTTCATGGTTGTAGCATCGGAATCCGATGATGCTTCTGCAACCATAGCAGCAACCGATCCTTCTACGTTGGCCGAGAATGGAAAAATTCGAAACAAACAGCAGGGAAATACCAAAATCAAACAAGGTGGCAACATTTTTGCGGTTGTATCGTTGCTATTTTTCTCCTTTGTTTGTTTTTCATTCTCTGTTGTTCCTGGTGAAATTACTCGAACGTCCAAAATTTGTTTGCAGTCCACCTGAAAAACAGTACCTTCCATTTTAAAATACAGAAACATAGGCTGCGGTTCTTGTGCCGCGTGTCTGTACCCCAAATATGCTGTTTTGGGTGGCATGGACGATGACTTTTTGCGGGAAGAGGAGGAAGTCTTCGTATGATCATCCACTCCTGGAAACAAGGCTCGAGCTTCCAAGACCGAAGGAGGATCATCTTGACTTAGGTTACGGTGTTGGTTATCACCCTCTTCTGCAATCGTACTGGATGATGATTCCACAGCCACGAGAATCTCTGTCATGGTAGGATCAAAGGCACTATGAATAGTATTGTTGCTGATATTGGTTTTAGCAGTATCTTTCGTATTACAAGAAGGCCGCCCGAAAAAAGCAGGCTGCATATTCGTGACAGCTGTATTAGTACCACCATCATCCTCCGTAACAGCAGCGGTATTGATATTGGCAACCTCCACAGAGACATGGAATTTGTAAGATTTTTGATGTTGTGGTGTGGCCATATCCAACAACACTTCCGTTTTGGTGGTAGGTTGCCTTAAAGTATTACTGGTGTTGTTGTTGTTGTTGTTGTTGTTGTTGTTGTTGTTGTTGTTGTTGTTGTTGTTGTTGTTGTTGTTGCTGCTGCTATTGTTGGGGCGGCGGGGAGGCCAAGCCGTAGACGGACAAGGCAACAAAAAGGGCATGGAAGAGAGGAAACTTGGTCGGTCCATTTTCAGTTACTGTATTATTATTTATATTTATTCCACTGATGGAAATTGGAAGTACAATTATTGAATTTTTTTCTGTGTTCATGAAAGATGAAAGTATGAATAATTGCAACTTGCAACCCTCCATGCTGCGATGCTGCTGCTGCTCCTGCTGCTGCTGTTTTCGAAACTTGATGCCAGCATTGTGTTCACGAGAGCGAGCCGAACGCATGGTTCGCGTGCAAACAAATATCATTATCCTTAACTTGGATTTTAAGAATTCCTCACTTTTCTCTCGGTCGTTCTTCTCTGCGTCATCTTTAAAAATTTTACCGCCCCACAATCGTAAATTATTTTTGAATTGCTGTCGTGCACTTGCTTGCTACGATTAGCTATTTTGTCGGTACCTGGTACTTGGTACTACTAGCTACCAGTGGTACTACTCCAGAGTACCAGGTAGTAGAGAGTGACTGCTACTAGTACCGCAGCACCAGGGTACCAGGGTAGTAGCTAGTACTAGTAGTACTACCTGGTAATACTAGCTAGTGTAAATAAATACTGTACGATTAGTAGACCTACTACTGTAGTAGCTACTAGTAGTAGCTAGTCTCTACTAGCTAGTAGTACTCAGTAGTTTTATAACATCAATCTATCATCAAAGGAAGCCAATATTAGTACTACTAGATTACTCCGTAGCTCGTCACAATCACAGGCGACTGCGACCTCAAATAATTGAATACTCTATATATTGCAAAAAAAATGATTCGCGCTACGACTCTGCGTTCACCTCGAGCGGTACGAACACTCATGGGCTATCGCGTACATGAGAAGACTGCGACGTTATTATATCCTTCCAATCAAAGAACGCTTCCCATCATCTTCACTGCCTCGGCTCAATATTCTACCTCGACGCCGACTACTGCTGCTGCTGCTGCTGCTGCGGCTTCATCATCACTGCTACCCGAACGTAATTTATGGGATACAATTTATTCGGGTACCAAAGGTATTGTAACATTGGTGACAAGTGAAGATGCAAGACAAAAGTTTTTGGACATTGTCGGTGTCGGATCATCGGCTGTCATTAACGCCGAAGTGCTCAAGCAGGCTCGATTTGGCAACATGCTAACCTTGGCACTGTTTCATGATTTGCAAGATCCATTGTTTCAAAAGTACGGCTTTGATGCTAGCGATTTCTTGGAAGGTGTTCGACCGGCCCTGAAGAATTGTCACGACACGATTGGAAAATTGAAAAACGAATTTCCAGAAATTCAATCCAAAGAAGAACGCAATGAAAAATTGTTGCAACAGATGCATCAAATGATTACGTTAACGGCAGTATCAAGAAAGGCTGATAATGATGCCGATGGTGATGATAGCGGTTTTCCAAAAATAGACAATGCTTGGACAGAACAGGCTCAAAAGGATCCCAATTCTTTGGCTGGACAGCTTAGCAAAATGGTGTCTCAAAAATTATTCGATGAAATATATTTAACGTCAGAATTGGAGGCTCTCACAATCGATTACGAAGTTGACTCCACATCCATCACCAATGTTGCCTTATTGAGTGCCCGTGCCATGGAAATGAACGATAACGACGACGACGACGGTGATTTTTACGATGGAATAGAAGCCGTACCTGCGGAACCAGAAGCAAAGTCCAAGGACGAGGAAATCTCGACAGCCATACAAGATGAGGAAGCGACTATGAAAGTAACCTCTGAGGAAACTGCAACACCTGAAAAGAAGGAGAAAGAGGAACCAGTGGCGTCGGAAGCAATTTCTGATGAAACGCTTAATGCCATGGTGGCAGAACAGGCGACTCGATCCGATGGAAAGCCATCAGAAGGAAAAAGCAAGACCTTTCTAGAACGAAAGAGGGAAATGGAAGAACAGGCAAGAATTGAAGCGGAAAGAGACAGTACAGATGCCGCGGTAAAAATGGAGGCAACACGAGAAGGAGCAACCATGGCGACACAGGATTCTTCTTCTTCTGAATCAACCACAAAAGAAGAAGAAAAAGACGAAGTCGTGTCCAAGGCAACCAATAATACACCTATCGAAAAGCAATCTACCAACAATCGAGATAAGACACCGGTTGCAGCACAGATTGAAGTTCTGTACGAACTAAACCAAAAAACGAAATTCAAGGATGCCATTATCAAAGAACACCAGGAAGATGACGATGAAAGGGTAAAAAAAATGTTGACTGCCATGCCGAGGAATGAAATGCAAATCTTGATAGGAACCTTTGAGGGATGGCTGAACGGCGGACCAGATGGAGCCTTGCAATGGAGGATTACACATTTGCGATCACCGAAGTCGGAATTTCCCGGGTTGACATAGCAAATGTAATAGACAGTGGAATTTGTCTTCTCTAAATTAATAGCGTTTTTACGACTGAAGAATGGTTTGACAGTATCTCACTCGCCGCTTCGTTTATCATAAACTTATGTTTCGAGGTGGATCTTGTTCGGCCTATGAGATCGCCTTGGGACGTACAATACATACATGTTCTATAACAATAGACGCACTTTGGTGTGCCCAATCCTTCTTACAGCGAACGCTGTCGCAGTTTCTGCGACTCTTCCTGCAGAGAGTGAAGATGTGCCGCTTCGAAGGATGTTTCGAGCAGGGCAGACGCTTCATCCTCCTCTTGCTCCTGTCGACGGCGTTCTAAAGCTCCGCCAGCACTAGCACGCCTCCTCCTGGTGCCCTTCTTACCAGACACTGCGGTAGACGAAAAGCTATCTCGAGCTACCGGGAAGTATCCTTCGGCAGGCTCCTGCTTCAAAAAGACGCGACTGGGAACGACGGTTCTATATCGTCTTCTATCTACTGGCTTTATACCCGACGAAGACGCAGAAGATGATGACAAATTCGATCGATTGAGCAGCGCCGTCGATGGAGTAGCTGCCGCTACATTCACTTTTTGTGCCGAGCGTGCGTATTGCTGGTGTGATATGGTACTGGTTTGCATTTGTCGTTTGTAAGAGGAAGAGGACGATGAAACATTATGTTGTCCCCCAGAGGATGAATCATTCTGAATGGTGGAGATATCGTCCACGGAAGGCTGGATGGGACTTGCCAGATCAGGGGATGGAAACGATTGATTCAGATTGTTGGTGTGTCGACGACGTTGCGGAGAGGACAGGTCAACGCTGTCATCACCAGCAGCAGGTAAGGCATACTCTTGAAAAAAATCCATGAGTGTATGTGTTGGTGGTGAAAGAGTCGTGGTTTGTCTAGTCAAGCGGTCTTGTTTTGCCAAGGCCACCAGTCCGGCATTTTGAGCCACCTCGGAAAAGATGGCGGCGTCCTTGGAGCGCTCGGAGATATGCCGTTGTTTCGTGCGGTAGCCGGAAACGGGACAAGAATTTTGCTTTATCAGCACTGGACGACCGTCTTTTGTACGTGGCGATGGAGATCGCTGAACTGTCCTTGCTGCTGGCAGTGACGACCAAGATGTCTCTTGTCGCGTGGGATGGAATGGTTCCTGGTAGGTAGTCAGACGGCTTTGTTGTGGAGGAGTCGGCGGAGGTGATGGTTCATCTAAAAATGGAGCGTTGTCTTGTTCGTCCCACGATGAAAAAACGTGTTCTTGCTCGCCAACATTAGGTCGTTGTTGTTGTTCCTGTTGTAGAAATGATGACGATTGTGGAGGATACGCTTCAAAGGATGTATCTGGCTGGAATGATGTGTCCGGTGAGGCAGCGTATCCACTGATTCGGGAAACATCAGCCTCTGTCGTTGCTACAATAAATGAGGCGAAGCTACGATCCAGTGGATTGTTAGGGGTTGGCGAAGACATTTGACTCGCATTCGAGGAAGACGGTGGTCGTCCTCCTCCTGGTATATGTCCCGTTGTCAGGGCCCGGAACAGGTGAGCCATGGGAATGTCTCCGGTGTGATCGGATCCGCAAATGGTAGATTCTTCCAATATGGAAGGTGGTGATTGGGGTGCTGCTGCGTAGTCCAAGTTTCGTTGAGTCGCTTCCAGTTCGGCTACCGCTGCAAAATTGCGTTCGGGTGTTCGCAACTGATAGACCCTGGAGCTATTGAAATACGAGGATGACGACTTGCTACTTTTGCTTTGATTGTCGTGATCCGTGAGGAACACATCTTTGTGATGATCCCAAGGAAATAGGGATATTGGATGTCTTGCTGCTGCTACTGCTGCAGTGGTGGGACAAGCCGAAAAAGTGTCACTGCTGGTAGCTTTCTTATCTGGCGGAGCCTGTTCGATTTCAACTTTGGGAGCCACTTCAATCGCTTCCGATCCTTCAATGTCTCCCGACGATACTGAAACTACAGTATTGTTGACATCCATTGATTGATTCAAGGACGGAGCTGGGGAAGATGACGTTAACGGAAAGAATGTTTGAGTAGTGGAGTCCAGTAAATGATCCCAAATGGCGTCCAGTGGATTGCGTGGGGGTGTCATTGATCTAGTCGTCTGCTTTGGATTGTTGGTAATGCTGTTGCTGTTGCGGTTGTTGCTATCATCGGAATTGCCGTCCAATCCAAACTTTGAAACGTGTCTCAAATGTTCATTGAGGGCAGCTCTAGCTCCAATGGAAAGGTTGAGAGCAGATGATGATACACAACTCGACGATCCTCCCGTGGAAGAAGACGCACGTGATTGATTCAGATTTTCCTTGTCGACTTTATCTTCTTTGTTGCTGCTACTGTGATTATTGGGAGATCCAGTCGAAGAAGACGCGGGAAAGACAAATACTCCTCCTTCGTCTTCTTCTTTTTCTGCCTCTTCTTGCAGAGCCATGGCCCGATCAAAGCCAGGAAAATGCTGCCGTACTCGTTTCGAATCAGGTTGCAATCGATGACGAAAAGGATTAATCATTCTTGTCTGCGTCTGTTGGAGGATTGTTGGACTGAGATCTGTGGACTGCTTCGGATGTTCTTTTTGCTCGTCCTGTCCTCCAGGGAAAATATCTTCCCCCGGCAAGGAAGATCGCTTGGGAGTCTTTGATGACATGCCAATCGCCAACGCTGGCCAGGAGCTGGTAGTAGTCTAGTAGCCGATTGAGATTGAGATGATCAAATTCCTTTTGTAGATAGATTAGCATGTACTGTACGAGATGGAGGAAGCAGCGCGATAAAGCATTGTTACCTCACAGATGGAGTGCTTCTCGTGGCGCTATCTTGCGCGTGAATTGACAAAATGTGGCGCCAAAGGAAGAAATTCAAAAAATCGTAATAGAGCCGATTCTTGTGTGACAAACGCGAGCCATGCTTAAGAACCAATGGAACGCTAGCCTTAACACTGTGGACTGAACGAAGATTCTTGGTACTACTAGTAGTACCAGTAACACTGGCAGACTTGTACTACTAGTAGTAGCTATTAGTAGTACTAGTAGCTACGACTACTAGTAGAGTACTCTACTAGTCTATTTTAGTAGACTAGTGGTAGCAGAAGATAGTCTTCTCCGTTTTATTATTTCGATTTTTCCACATTCCTTTGAAACTCATCACAAAACCCTACTGTTCCGTGTTTTCTAGCGAGTAGTTCTAGTTGACTAGTCAAAAATAATCAGAAGACGAAACTCTTTTCTGTTTGCCTGCTTTATCAAAGAAAAAATACGACATTTCAGACAAACCATTTGATAGTTTGTTAACCTTTTCCACTATTATTTCATTGTACTCAGTGTGTGAGAAGTCAGGCAACTCCCATTAGCTTATTAGCTTACACTCTCGTTGCTCAACCACAGCGTGCCTCCCCGCCCCCACACAAAAAAACATCCGGCAATTTGTAACTCCATGTAGCTCAGTACCTTTGGTTGGTAGACCCTAAAGTTACAGCGCTCCAAATCATTCGTCAGCGATAAGCGTTAGCTATGTTTGATCTGGAGATTGCTGCAGTCAAACTTCTGGAGGTCGAAATCACTTTTTTTTCGGAGGTCTCTCCTGTACTTGAATCTACTATTCGTTCCGTCCCACATTAACGCTAACCCCAATTATGTTATTGTTACTGTTGCTTGGTACGTCACTGAAGAATCAGCTGCTGGATGGAGTTCGAAATGCGGAAGTAGCCTACTAGTAGTCTACTGCAGCATCATAAGCGAGCAGTCACAATGAAGAAGGCAACATACAACATCATCAATACTCCCGAGTAAATACCACAACGAGCCCTATCTTAACCAAAAGCAACACCATGCAGAGTTTATCCAAGGCGCTCGTCCAGAATATCCAGAAAGTCGGAGGTAAATCAGCTTCATTTCGTAGTTTCACTAATACGAATCTTTCCACAGCTCGATTCTTGACCAGCGGCACGTCCTATAACAACGACCAATTATTATCGGCATTTCCCGTTTCTCTCGCAGCGACGAACATTCAATCAATCAGTAGTAGTATTCAAGCGAGAAATTTCCATGCAACTACTGTACATACCTCGGCCGAACGAAAAAGACGTCGTCGCCGAGGTGGTGATGGAGCTGTCGAGGACTCCAACAGTGATGGCTCGTTTTCTCCTTCCACTGACCTCTTGGCCGTGACGAATCCCGATGAATTCCAAGTGATAGGAGAGTATACCCTCCAACGAATTGAAACAGCTATCGATCCCATGAGGGCTGTCAATGATCCTTTCCGGGTCAAACGATCCCCTGATAAGAAAATCCTCACTATTGAAGTCGATCCCAAATGGGGTTCTTACGTGATTGAATTGGACGATCGAGAAATGCGTCTTACGCTCTCTTCGCCCGTCAGTGGTGCTCATACCTATTTTTATTCCAAGAAAAAGGAAGCGTGGATCGATACGATTGATCTTCATTCATTTGAAGGAATTCTGGTTCGAGATCTCATTCGACACTGCCAAGGAGTGCCGAAATTATAGTATTATGATTTGAATATATTATATCATCGCAGGAGCTGGAGCGCTGGTTTGGCTTTGGCAACCAGTGATGGATCAAGAAATGCTATACAAAAAAATGAACAATTATTACTTGGTCCTACAGGAAGATATTGAATATATAGAACTGGATGGCCCAGAAACGATACCTTTTTCAGGTAGAATATTTGCGCGGGTGTGCGGAGTATCATAGTTCAGTTGAGAACATATTATTATTATAGCAATGGAATAGATCTAGTAGACTATCATCTTGTCGCTACGGAAATCAACCAAACACTCTAAAAAGTTTCGATGCTATCGTAGGTCAACAACGGCCAGAAAAATGGAGTAACCGCTACTCTGCTGCCATTCACGACCCGTCGTGCTCACAGTTCGCGCGCCAATTTTCATCCCGATGCTACTGCATCATTCCCTTTCCCTTCCTTCCAAAGTAATGAAAAATGATCACCCACTTGTTTTATACCAAATGTCAATGCAGAGCCCAATCGATTGGCGGCGGTTGTAGCCCTGCCATCTGTACTCGAGACGGGTACAACTTGATCGTAATGTAATGTTCGGTGCAGATTGCCAGCATCAGAGGCTCGAAGCAGAACTAAATCACTAGTGTTGACAGGATTTCCAAACCATCTCGGACACTGAGGTTTAACAATCAACGCCTCGCCTTGATGGATTGGCTTTGCTTCTGCAGATCCTTTTTGCTTTCCATCAGCAGACCCCCATTCTCCTGACCCGCATAAAACATAGTACACTTCCAGCCCACTGGCGTTTTTCGTGGTAAGCCAGTGTTGGGGCGGAATGGTGATTGTCGTCACCCACAGTGATGATGTCAATGAAATATCTGTGGATATCAAGGTTGCCAAAAAATGCATGTTGTCTGTCTTGCTTTTCACATCACCTTGTCGTCGTTGCTCTGAGACATAATTGAGTACAGAAAAGCTTATTCCTGGTGAAGGAGAACTTGCGCTCGTAGACGAATGTAAATTTGGTTGAAACCACCGTATTATTCGCAGTCGTAATTTGTCGTGGATTCTACTGCACCTTAACTCGTAGCCGATAATCCAGGAAAATCCCATACCCATCACTGCAGGAAAAAGAAAGAAAAAAGCTCGAAATGGTGAGAGAAGAGATACCAGGCGACGAAAGCAATTAATCTGCGATGCAACAAAAATCGCATGACAAAAGAGAATGCTCACAAATACCAAAGAACAAGGCGCTGTCACTTGTACGCATGCTTCCCAAAAGATTTCCAAAGGACCAGAGAGTGTCAGTGTCAGTGGGCTTAGTGCTTCCCTTTTTTGTCTGAGGAGGAAACAGAGTAGAAACCCCGATTACGGCAACAGAGGCAATTAGTGGTAGTGTCATTTTTGGTTGATTTTATGTAAATGCATCGACCGAAACTTCGGTTTTAGTGTGGTTTTGATTTATTTGCGATTTGTGATTTGTGATGATGTTGTGATGATGTACTGGTATGTGCGAATTGGTTTTCATTTCGAATTTTCGCTTTTGTCTGTACTCGAACCCTATCGGAGCTTTTGGTCTGCAAATACATGTCGCAAGGACCGACAAAAAGGGAATAGGGCAGTCAGCCGTAACCAACACAAAACACAACCGACATAGATTATGTTTCTACAAAATCTATTTTACAAGAATTGTATTGTATCGCACCCAAAAATTCAGATCTCTGGGAAAATTTGCGGTCATAACTATCATAGCTTGGAAGCTAGCCCCGCATATGAAAAACTCAAAGTCGCCAGTATAAGAAATCTAGAAATAACCCGCAGCTTCTGCAAGTGCCACAAACATAAAGTATAAACCCTTTCGTGTATCTGTCTCTAGTTGTTGAGGATTTTTCTCGTACATGGGAATCTTTTCCTTTTCGACCATTCCTTCCTCGACCATTAATCGCAATGCTCGTTCCGGGTCTTGGAAGAGTGTATCCAGTAATTTGAGTTCTTCGTAAGCTTGTAGCAAACCTCTGACAAGTTCAACTTTTTCACTACCGGCTGTGGCTTCGAATTCTTTCGGGTTTGCCGCCTTCATTTCTGCGAGCATTGTTTTTGTATTTGCGTCCTTCTTTGCAGCATCGATTATTGTTGCAATATCAACGGCATCCTGCTGGTCCATACTGGTATCTACAGTGACCAAAGATTCTGCGACGGCCAGAACCTCGTCCGGTAGTCTGACTCGTCCATCAGCACCAACCTCGGCTTCAGCGTCTTTTGGGACTCCAAATTGAGCATTGATCCTACACTGAGGATAAGAAGAGAGTTGTATCAAAAATCCTATCACCAGTAATAAACAAGAACGTTGACAGGCGGGTCGAATCATTTTGGGGTAGTGACGCAATGATTATGTGGCGACTGGCTAAACTTCAGGTTTGTTGACTTCTGAAAGAGAGTGCTGTAAACATTGCTTTTTACTAGTAGTACCACAATAAATGATGGATGGATGACAATGGGATGGCTGATGAATGGCTTTCAAGATATTGGAGATTTCGTTACGCTAAGTACGTAGGTATCTACAGTAAGGTTGAGGTGAATAATAAACAGTCAGTCGTGCATATCCATGCATGATGAATCATTCAGCCATTCAGCAACAAAAGAAGATGGACAACTATTGATGATATTCGACTTTCCCTTGTATGGTACATTTACATAGTACTTTTAAACCATGAAACGACAGGACAAACAAGAGAAGCAGCAGCACCATTTTGTGTACCAAGCTACCCCGGACCTGGGAATCAAGCATACCATCGGAATTACATCATCGGGTCGAGCAGTCTCGTGGGGAAAGAATAATTTTGGTCAACTGGGACGGACAGCATCTGATAAAAAACAAAAAGAAGAAGATGCCCAAGCTGTCGAATGTGAGTCATCAAATTGTCCCCTCTTTGTAAAGGCATTTGTGGGCGGCGCTTCTGATACGGGACACTCGGCGCTTTTGGACCAACAGGGCTACTTGTGGTTTGCGGGATGCGATCGATGGCAACAATTGGGACTGGGATCGACAGCAGGAGGATCCTCTGGTTATACGTGGAACCAGGGAAGAATTTGGAGGAATCAATTTGTGCGAAATGATTTTTTGCACCAGGCCGTCGTGCGGCAAGGTGAAAATGATATTCGGGATGTGGCCTTGGGCGGAGACCATTCCGTCGTTTTGATGAGCAATCGAAAAGACGTCTACGTCTTTGGTAAAGGAGGAGACGGTCAATTGGGCGTGGATGGAAAACCTTTCGTATCCGCTCCAACCAAACCTAAAGTGCTGTCTTTGTCTGAAACTTCGAATCAAAACATTGCGGCAGTGTGTGCCATACAACACTGTTCCTTGACCTTGGATGAAACTGGTAAGATTTTGGACAAGACTGGGAAATGTCGCAATATTGAAAAATCACTGGATTTTTGTCGACATCGGGCTGCATCGGATGGGCTATTCAAATAAACACACGAGTATAATCTTTTCATACAGAATGAAAGCTGTAACCGTCTGCATACCCTCTCAAAGGACAGCAAACGTAATAAAAGGGAATAGTTTTCTGCGTTTTCTAAGTTTAGTTCCGAAGATGGAACTCTTGGTGTGCTGCTGATACTAATAATACCTTGACGAATATTCGTTCGACTCGATGATTGCAGGGCATTCATTTATAAATCTATCGCACACATGCTCTTGATAACCTCTATTGAGCATACTAGTACCTGGCACTGGTAGTACTGGTACTGTATTATTTTTTATTACCCCTAGTACTCTAGCAATTACTCGTACTGTATTATTTTAAATCTCAATAAAATCAAGAAGATCGAAGATGATCGTCGAAGCTAAAGAAGGCATTGCAAGAGTAGACGACTAACGACTAACTACTACCTGGTAGCTACAAGTAGACCAACGAGAAGACAAATCGCATTAAAACAAATCAAATAGATAATATCCAACATGTCTGCTGCTGCAAAGAACGCCGTTGTAACAGGTGCGTACTGCACATTGAATCTGAGCTTTGCGTACGGATCTGCTGTCTGCTGCTTGCCTTTTCTGAAGGAGTTTCGTTTCTCGTTTCCTTCATCTCAAGACTCAACTGATTGTTCTTTAAAACTAATGAAGGTGCCAACCGTGGTATTGGGTTGGAGCTCTGCAAACAATTTTCACAAGGTGGCACCTACAATACCATTTACGCCATTTGTCGCAAAACTAGCGATGATCTGACCAAGCTTGCTAGTACTTCGAACGTCAAGGTCCAGGTATTGGACGGTATTCAGGTGACGGATTCGTCTGCCCCGCTCACCATTCAGGCTGCCCTCAAGGATATTCCGATTCATCTTTTAGTACACAATGCGGGCGCGTACGGACCACCCGATAAGTTTGACGAGGGGGCTTCCATGGATTTGTATTCGTCGCAAACGTTGACAAATATTACAGCAGAGCGAATGCGATTCGCGTTTGAACTTAATACTATCGCACCCCTTTTGATAACGCAGGCTTTGTTGTCGAACTTGGAACAGGCTACTGATTCCAAGGTGATCATTATTTCCTCGGCAATGGGGTCTATCGCTGAAAATGAATCTGGTGGTCACTATGCCTACCGGGCGTCCAAAGCTGCCGTCAATATGGTGGGAACATCGTTGACAAAGGACTTGAAAGACAAGAACATTGCCGTCAGTATGAGTAAGTGTACTACAATTAAAAAAGGATTGGTGGATAGGAAATACGGTTTTCTTTGATTGCAATCCATCTGACTTGATTTTTCATTTGTCTCCGCCTCCCAATCAACCCCCTCACAAAAATGCTTGAAATGAAAGTTCATCCCGGATTCGTTTATACAGGATTTGGTGGAGAAGGTGCCGACCGCCTACCCGGACAACGAGACGTCGACGAGAGCACTCGTGGCGTCGTGGAAGCCATTGAAAAAACAACCATGGAAACTACTGGGAGTTTTCTTCACGGCAATTATGGAGAAGGAGTCAAGATGCTGCCTTGGTGATTAGAATAGACTACTCGCGTTCCTAGCTGTTCACAAAAATAATAAATATTCTTTTTTTAAATGTGATCACCGTCACTCAATTTTATCTAAGAGTAATGGTCACCTGAGAGAGATGGCCCAAGTTTCTACTAGTAGCCTGAACAAATCGGACTCGTCGCCGTTTCTTGTCACCCTCCTGTCCTTTCGATTCCAATGGATGCCGCTTTTTGGATTTGCGAAAGCGGATATAGACTTCTTCTTCGTTCTGAAGTCCGTCCGCCAGCAGACGATCGGTATCTTCTGCTGGCATTTGTAGCATTTTCAAAGTGGCCGCACTCTGTCCTTGCCGTGCCACTGCAGGATGAACGTGAAATCGCAAGGTAGCTACCTCCCATGCTGAAGTAGAAAAGGGATTGGCAAGTTCTGGTTCCTCCACGTCCGTAGAATACTGGCCAGACGTAATAGCATCCTCTTCACTCTCGAGTAATTGATGAGTCGCTGGATATCTCTGCAGCAACTGTCGTGCAAATGCAATCAATGCTACCGAGGTTGACGCTGGAGTCAACATTGCGACAGTCAAGATCTGTTTGAGAAAGGCTGCAACACGGGTAGTCGAATATTCGCGGCGCTTGATAAAGGCAGCATCGAGACACTGCAACATGGTTTTCGTATTTTTTCCTTTCGTGCTAGCTTCTGATATCAATCGAGGCAGTTGTGTGTACAGCGGTGTGATGTATTCTTTCTGGTCAATTTGCATCTCTTTACCGGGACCCGAAAGAGTTTGAAAAGCTGTCAATACACAATTCAAAGCGGCATCCAATGGCAGAGCGTCAATGTCCTTGAGCAAATCTCTCAAGACGGCTAACAGATCCATTACCGTATCAATGTTGATCAAATGAGCAAACTTGGCCAAACCCTCGAGGCAAGTCGGTAGAATTTCTTTCATATGTTCCGAACTCTTCAAATTGTCGCTTTTGAGTATGCGAAAGTACGTGAGTGTCACCGTTTGCAGTGTATCCGATTGGCACCGTGCCAACAAAATTTTGTCGACCGTCGCCTCTCCTTCCTGGAGTTCCTTGTCAATATCTTTGAGATCCTTGTCACGTTTTCGTTTCTTGGCTGCAGTGGCAATCTTCGCAGCCTGTGCTTCATCGATATGAACGCGAAGGGGGAGGGACAAAAATGTCTTCAGTACGGGTGCTCGCACTTTGAAGTTGCGATCCCGAATGGCCTTGGAGAGCAACCGTGTGGCTTCGAGTGCCACTTCTCCCTGCACGTCATTGCTAAAAATATGTTCCACTGCAGAACAACATGCGTTGGAGACTTGTTCGCATTGTCCATTATTGATTTGTCGCATAACCATGGACAAAAGATTGGATCGAAAATTGAAGTGAAAGGCCGCCTTGAGCAGCTCGCAAATGCAGAGCATGGATGTCACCGTCAATGTCGACAGCGTTTTGCTGTTGCTAGAACTGCCCCGTTTCCAAACTGTTTCCAGCAATTTCAGATACTGCTGGTAATTGGTCAAGAGAGCACGCTCGTAATCCCAGAGGCGCTTGGTTTCCAGGCTCACCTTGACGGCCATTTCGGCAGCGGTTGGTAGACGTATTCTGTAACTAGGAAGAATATCTCTGTATATCGCCAAGAGGGACAAGATCCCCAACTGTGATGTATATTCATCGCCACTGTAACTCGCAATTTGTAACAATTGTTTCATATGACTGGGCGTTTCTTTGCGTTTGGGAGTGTCCTCGTCGTTGTTGTTTTGATTACTACTATTATTGTGCTTTGGTTTGCCATCCTTCTTGTCGGGAGAGGAAAATGCCTTGGTAGGATCCTCCAAAATGGATTCACTTAGTTCAGCAATGAGATCGCACGTTTCTTCCCTGGTTAAAACGCCGGAGTTAATTTTCTTGGCATTGTCGTCGTGATCATCATCATCTCCGTCGATTTCTTTTCTCTTTTGTTTGGTGGGAGTGGGAGAAGGAGGACTGCTTGGACTTGTAGAAGAGGTAGTTGCTTTAGACGACGACGGATGATGCTTGCCCTTTTTGAGCTTTTGCTGCTGGTGCGGTTTCTTTTTCGATCCCATGGTGCTCAATTGATGCTTTGGCAGTGCAGTGTACGTAGTGTTGCTTGTTCCCTCTTTCTTTCCAAAGATTTACAAAACAACCAATGTTTGTTGTGTGAATTTCAACTTTCCTCTCCAGCTTCACAAGTTTTGGTGGATGGAAACGAATCGCGGAAATGACATCACAAAATTTAAGTCACGAAAGATTTCAACACCTCCGACCACCCGGTAAATCAAAGTGAAGAAAAATTCTGGGAGCCGTGTCAACGAACAACACGACTAATAATAAATACAGTAAAAAGTAGTCTACTCGTAATAATAATAAAAAATAATACGAACAATTACACGCAATCAATAATAAAGCAGCTTTTTGCAGTGCAAACTCTGTACTCTACTGTTTCGAGTACGCACAAAAGACAAATAAATACTGAAAATCAATAAAAAAGCCACCATGACGAACCGAGTTCACCATTTTAAATTAGTTCTCTTGGGTGATACAGCCGTAGGAAAATCTTGTCTAGTTGTACGCTTTGTTAGAGATGAATTCTTTGAGTTTCAAGAGCCTACTATTGGAGGTAAGAGAGTCTCTTTTCGTGCTTTGCTGTGCTGTGCTGACTGGATTGCTTGCTGCGAGACTTGTCTACGTAGACTCTGGTACACCATCTACGGTGTTCTCTTCAAAAATCGAAAGAATTCCACTTTAATTTGTAATGGTTGTCTTTACCACAATCAACACACCTTCAAGGTTACTCCATCATGATTTATCTGCTGATTAACAAGACAAAGTTCTTGTTGGATGGCTTTATTTGTCTTAATTCAACACCGAGTGCTGATTTGATCTTATTTTTCCTTCTCCTCTTGCCCGGGTAAACGCCTCAACCAACGTACTCTAGCTGCCTTTTTGACCCAGACGGTGGCATTAGATGAATCCACGGTAAAATTTGAAATTTGGGATACAGCTGGACAAGAGCGATACCGCTCTCTGGCGCCCATGTACTACCGTGGCGCAGCAGCTGCCATTGTGGTGTACGATATTACCAATCCCGATTCCTTTACGGGTGCCAAGAGCTGGGTCAAGGAACTGCAGCGACGAGGTGATCCCAATGTTGTGATTGCTCTTGCGGGTAACAAGGCTGATTTGGATTCGCGCCGCAAGGTAGAGTTTGAAGAAGCCAATGCTTATGCGGAAGAAAATGGCATTTTGCACTTGGAAACCTCGGCCAAGAATGCCAACAATGTCAAGTCGCTCTTTGTGGAAATCGCCAAGAAACTTCCCAAGAATCCACCACAACAGGAGCGCGAAGCATTTCCTCTCATGCCAGCTGAGCAGCAAAGCCGAAGCTGTTGTTAAACAGGTGGAGATTTGATACATGTGACTACTAGAGACTGGAGAATGTTTCTATGTTTCTACCAATACAACTTTTGAACAGCAGCAGCAGCAACAACAAGAAGAAAACAACGAGCTTTGCAGAAATATGAGGCAACGTTGGGTAGGTGATACTAATATCTTTGCACGGTCTGGTGGACGTGGGTTGACAATGCTTGGAACTTGATTGAGTCGAGATTGATTTTTTGCTGGCCGCGCGGGAACGACTTTTAAGACTGGTGGAGAGTAAACCTTTAATAATAAGAAAAATAATGACAGTTGAAGAACAAAATGTGAATGATTTGTTGGTTCAAAACAGTAGAACAACTGTCCTGCGGCTTCGAAGGGTAGGTTCGAGTAATAGCTGTCCTGGTGGGACTGTCAACATTTGCAAAAAACTGCAACTGTCAATTACGATCCATATAGAAAAGCGACAAAATTGAACAAAGAGAAAAATGAGGTTTCGTACTTGTACATGATGTTATATTATTATGTTCTTTATCGAAGTAACACGCGTCAACAAACAAGCGAAAGATGCACAGGCCGTGGCCAAGCAACAAACAATCGTGGTAAGACTCGTGGGCATGGTGCTGCCCAAAAGAACTCTTCTAGATACGAATCTGATAGTTTCCAGCCTTCGTAATGTAACGAACCCATCGGTTCGTATGGTAGCCAGACTTGTCGTAGACACGCAAAAAGCGGACATGCACTCCACTGGCCGTGAACATTGGTACTTGAAATTCGACATTAATGGGAGGTCGGCTCCATGGTTTCGGGCGGACAGTAGGCATGAGGTCAACTTCGGCACTGATCTGACATTCCGCCTTGCCGGCAAATCGCTTGACACGCCAAACAATGGCCTGCTGTTCCGGTTCGTACTTGGCACGGCCAAAAGATTGCTTAATCTTGGCCTTGGCAGTATTCTTTGGTACGGGAATCTTCAACACCACGTGTGTGGCGTACAACTGATCGGAAAAGTTTGCAACAACCTTGAGGTTGATTGTGACCCTATCAACAAAGAGAGCAATGGCAAGACAACGGTTAGACAAAAACTGCCAGCTACAATCCAGTCAACCACATATTACACATGCGCACACACACACACAAAACAAAGTAAAAGTGCGACAAAAGCACCTACTTGGTCATGCCTTGCTCTTCTTGTACGGCGGGAATGATTCGGAATGGTAGATTGATATTATCCGTAACGCGGTACCTCATGAGTTCAAATTCCCCATCCGGCGGAATAAAGGTAATGGTACGATCCGCGTCGAATTTACCCAATCGAACACACCGATGGAAGGTACAGTCATCGATTTCTACCCCCGGCTTTCGGTCTTCCTTGTCCTTGTCAATGACAAGCTTGTCGTTGAGACCAAACTTGCATTCTGGCATTCCCGTCAGCTTGGTATTCATCTGGACTTGTCCCGTGACTTCATTTCGCAGTACGTTTCCGTTGCTCGACAAGAGCAGATTGACGCTTTCCAACACGTCAATATACACTTCGTTCTTCTTGTGTCGGATACCTTCTCGACGCCAGTCAATGGCACCGGTAATTTGGCTCGTGAGTTGCGACGGCTCTGGTTCGTCCTGGGGTCGGACGTTGCCCAAGTTAATGTACAATCGTAGAACATCGACGGCACAGTTTTGGGGGTATCCAAAATCCATAGTCTCGTCCATGAGTTCGTAAATTAGCGTCATGTTGTTGCGCATAGAATTTTCGTCAAAATCATCTCCCAGATAGGCCTTTAGGATGCGAATCAATTGGTACAGATATTCGAAAACGAGGGCCGGATTGGCATTGGATCTAGTCAGTGCGACAAAGTACATGTTCAAGTGACGAGTGTAAAGAAAGGAACAATTCTCAATGCGCTTGACCGGAGCCTCCGTGCCGGTTTCCTTGGCCGCTACCACCTTTTTCGTCGCGTAGTAGGTGTTTTTTGGGATGTTGGCACATGTTTCGTGTTTGAAATTGAAGTAGAGGACAGTACATAAAGTGAGAGATGAATAAATTGTAGACAGTGGCAGCCAAAACGAATCCGCATGTGCCAATCAAAACACTCAGCAGAAAGCAGTAGCAATTGTAAACAAGAACAACAACTGAAACTACACAAACATATTATAATATCATTCCGTATGTGTAACAAGTAACAACCAACCATCGTCTCTTTCATGTTTTCAACAAATGACAAATGAATCATGACCTTTGTCTTTGCTTTCCCACACAACACAACACACGCGTACCTGTAAACGAAAGGAATCAGCTGCAGCACGACCAACATCATCACTGCCAAAAATAATATCATGTATAGTACAGTAAAGGTACTACTGTGAGAAAGATCATAAAAATAATAATGTTGTTGTTTCATACACATAATTCTTTCTAGATTCCCTCCAAGCGTAATCCAACCATCCAATTATCCATCCATTGTTGTGATTGTAGAAGAAAGGAAAAGAAAAACCAACGTACCGATATTGCCGGGAGATCATAATATCTCCCTTTTGATTGAGTACCATAATCATAGAAATCATGGTAGAATAATTCTTTTTCAAGGGAATGTTTTAGTACGGCTGCTCTCTCTGTCTGCCTTTCTGTTTGTATGTTTGTGAAAGTAAGTAAGATGTTATTTGGTTGGTTGCTTTCTTGCTTGCTTACAACTTATGTTTGTTTGTCAGTTGTTGAGTGTGTGTCGGCCGTGTCCACGGTGAGAGATGATAAATAATACTCGTACACTGGAGTAGCTACTGTACTAATAATGATTACGAGTAGTACTCTTCTATTACTGCCGTGCCTGGCTGATTTGCGCGAGAATAAAACAGTAGGAAGAGCAGTGGACGACGATGTTCTTGTTGTTTATTATTACGTGTGCATTGGCGGGTAAGAAATGCTGGGCAGGCGATCCAAAAATTAACTTTAACATTAATAATGGAAAAGAATGACCAGTACTGCTACTACTACTACTACTACTAGAGAGTGTTCTTCGAGTAGTCGTCTAGTCTATGGTACTCGTCATCATGATTATTACTGGTACTACTACTAGCTAGAGCTAGCTAGTACTACTACTAGCTACTACAGTAGCTAGTAGTAGTGAACGATGCTTTGGTAGGAGAAAGGAGACTATCATGAAGATACGGTCCTCTCATTCAGATACAGTACCACAGTAGACAGTACTAGTAGACTACCACCACCATCGGCAACGAGCAAAACCAAACATCATCATCATCATCCTTGCACTGCGATTGATAACAGTTTTACGGGCAGTAATAAAGAGATGAGCAGATCAGGATATTTTAGGTTGGAAAAATCTTCATTTTGAAAAATAATAATATCCTAGGATGACATTCGAAAGCAGCGGCAGCTGTAGCAGTAATAGTAATGACCCCTCCAATCATCACGGCTGTTGTTCTACTACTAGTAGTACTACTATTAGTAACGAAGATTTTTCCACGATTGTTGCCATGCACAATCATCACCACCACCAATTGGATATCAATAACAATAGCGACAAAAACGACGAGAATTATCCATGCGAAGAATCGTTTACTGTTACAACGAGACGGAATAAGAGACGCAATACTAACAATGAAGATGATGATCACCATGATGATAATGCACTAGTAGCAATGCCATCCTCTGTTACAATGATGGGATTTTCCAAATCAGAACAAAGCAAATTGAGTCCATATCTGTCCTTTCTGCTGCCATTGTCCTGGATGTTCTTGGTGATATTTGCAATCAGCTCAACCTTTTACGATACCACCACAACCACCACCACCAAAACTCATTTTTATAACCAAAATTACGGTACTATTGATGACAGTCAATATCATCACCGACTCCTCGGTGATGATCATCAATATCAACATCATCATCATCATGCCTCCCTGTTTCCGTTGACAACGTCAGATTATGTTGGTTTTATTTGTGCAACTCTCGGGTTGATGGTAGCAGCAGGAGGAGGCATTGGTGGTGGAGGCATTCTGGTACCCATTTACAGTCTCATCTTTGGATTCAGTGCCAAGCATGCCATTCCTCTTTCCAATGTGACAGTACTGGGAGGAGCTGTGGCCAATACAGTGCTAAATGCTCGAAAGCGACATCCATTAGCCGATCGACCACTGGTTGACTGGGATCTCATTCTGGTCATGGAACCCCTCACCATTGCTGGAGCTCTGATTGGAGCCTTTCTGAACAAGGTTCTGCCGGAAACGATTCTTACCGTCATGTTGGTCGTGCTCCTGTCCTTTACAGCGTACACCAGTTTGAAAAAGGGGGTTAAAATGTACAAGCTCGAGACCAAGCGGATGCGAGAACAGGGCATTCGTCCGGACGGGACCAAAGAGAGCGAATTGACAAGACTGGCCCACCAAGAAGGTGGTGATGATGACGTAGAAGCCAGCGAACGTCTCTTGGACGATGCCGAGCTTCAAGAGAACGACGATGCAGGTCCGGTTAACAGTAGCAAAACGAACCGCAAGGACAATGGCAGCAAAGGCAGCAGCAGCATCAACGTTTCCCCTGAGGACGGTTTGCACGACGAAACTATTGACGACGAGGACGACGCGATCGAATCGGAATCTGCCAAGAAACAGCAGCTGGCAGAATTATTGGAAACGGAACGGAACGTTCCAATGCCCAACATTAAAATTTTGGTGGCCATGTTCGTTGTGGTGCTATTTATCAACATCGTCAAGGGAGGAGGTGCCTTTCCTTCTCCGATCGGGATCCGGTGTGGATCCAAGTCCTTTTGGATGGCAAACGCCATCATGCTCGGATGGATCATCACCATTACTCTCTTTGTTCGGGCGTATCTTGTCCATCGCTACAGGATCAAACAACGGGTCGGGTATCAGTACGTGGAAGGGGACATTAAATGGGACCCCCGTGCCACGATTGTCTATCCCAGCATTTGCTGTTTGGCGGGATTCTTTGCCGGCATGTTTGGTGTCGGTACGTGGATATAATAATAATAACGGCATTGCTTGCCCCAGATACTTTGTGGATGTCTCTCCATCTCTCATCGATTCGTTTTTTTTAATTATTCTGATACTATTACTAGGTGGTGGGATTGTGAAAGGTCCATTGATGCTGGCCATGGGAGTTCATCCAGCCGTGTCGTCGGCATCGTCTGCCTGCATGATTTTATTCACGAGCTTTACTGCAACTACATCCTTTGTCGTATTTGGTCTACTAGTCAATGATTACGCCACTGTCTGCTTCCTGTTGGGATTTCTTGCCACCTTTGCTGGACAAGTAGGCCTCTCTTACTTGATGAAGAAGTCGCAACGAAACTCCTATATCGTGTTTTCTATTGGCGGAGTTGTCTTGCTCAGCGCTTTTCTCATGACCATCCAATCCCTCCTGAGCTTGGCCGAGGGTGAGAATGAAAAATCAGGTGGTATCTGCAGCGGAAAGGACTAGACTAGCTGCAGCAGCAACAAAATAATAATGTAGAAGCTACTAAAATGATGATCTCAGTTTTTGCGTAGTGTGCTGTATGCTACACAGTCACAGCCATGTAGCGCTTGCTTGTTACCCTTCTTTTTATTAGTAATACTTTTAGGAAACTGTAGAGCGACCGCTGTGCTAAAAGAGAAGAACAAAAAAGGTCCTCCTCTTTTCAATTGAGACGCACACTAATTCACTGTTCAAAAAGTACAGTAGTACTACGAGTACCAGGTAATGCGCAGATGACATCACCAGCACACTGTTTGAGTTGATGATGACGTTGTGTTTGCAATCGTAATACAGTAGTATCTCGTATGAATCTTCTTCGAACCAACGCCACTTCAAATACATGACCATACAGACTACTACCCTATAATACTTCCAATCCCATCTACTACCGTACCACTCATAGCATCTTCAAGCCGAATTGTTCAGGGAATAGATCCTTTTTAGCCAGAAACAACGACTGATCACTTGAACTGGATACGAGTCAAAACAGAACTCGCAAAAGTAAAAAGTATTCTCATCTGAAGATTTTTACATAAACCGAGATCCAAAAAAGAAAGCAACAACGGCATGAAAAGACGGTGAAAAAGAGACGCTGCCCTCTCTCTGTTCTCGACAAAAACAGAAGAAATCTAGATCCGTGTACATAGTAGTAGTAGTAGTAGTAGTATCGTCATAAGACAGCAACAAAACAACAACCCAAGAATGGATCGCGCCGTGGCCATGCTCCTGCTGTTGGGAGTGATTGTGGTACGACTATTGGAATATTATTATTTACAGTTAGTTGCCGGATTTTTTCTTCACACTATCTTTATTCTTTTTTGCGTGTCGCTCTCCCCCTCCCCGCACACACGCACACGCAGTGCCTCGTTCTCATCATTCTTGCCCTCTTTGCTGTGGCACCTGTTATTTGCACGTGCGTACTATCCTTGCTGTACTCGCTGTACTTGTTCATGGCCTACGAAGAATCGGGTGTTCATGATGCACAGGAATACGAAAATCGCTTTTGGACTATCTTTGGATTACTTCTTTCAACGGCTCTCGTTTTTGCCAAGGATTCTCCGTTAGCCTTTGGTCGATATCTGAGCCCTACTTTGGGCTTCATTGCAGTGCTTCTGAGCGCTTATGGTATGCACGTTTGGGATCGGCAACATCATCGGGAAGCTATCAGTCAGTAAGTTGATTTAGCGCTTAGATTGGTTCTAGCCATGCGTTTGGCTTTCCTGATCTTTCTCCTTTCTGATTCCTCACCAACTGCGCTGCAATTTCATGTTTCAATGTAGGCAAACCAAGTTACGTCGAAGAGCCCTAGCGGGAGGATCTTTGGTGACGTTGAATTCCTTAGGCTTTGATGTGGAAGATCAACTGAAACGAATCAACGAATGCCTCCACCAAATCGACCAGCGACTGCTACCTTCAACAATCAACAACCTAATTAATGAACGTACGGTATTGAATACTGAGCGAGAAATCATCTCGATATTTGAAGATTGTGATGCACGCGAACTCAATTACTTAGTGGGGCACGTAAAGTTGGCACTTATATTTTACAAAGTCAAAGACCACAAAACCTATTCGGGACAGAATAGGTCTTACTTAATAAATCTATTAGCGGTGGAGCGTCTTTCAAGCCTGGATGTATACTCGCGGGTAATTGTCCTGCACTCACTCCAGCTCATGAAGCTCCGGGCCAACCCCAAAGCGGAAAATTGGGTCAAAAATATCATTGTGAATACGAAACGAGACGATCTTTCCATCATGAAAACGATGGTGGACGGAAAGGGTGACTGGTTTTCCATGACAAAACTAATTTACAATGATTTGAAATCTGAAGTCGTTCGGCAAGAAATTCTTGATCACATTCGGCGCGAGGCCGCTGTACAACAAGCACATATGCAGATGGGGACAAAAGCATCCAGGAAGCGGAGACACTTGGCGTGGAGGAAGATTTTGTCCGATGTTGACGACACACTGCTTAGCAGCGGAGGATCATATCCAGCAGGAATCGACAAGAAGTACGCTAAGAAAGTTGTTTATCCAGGAGTTTTGGCATTTTATCGAGAATTAGATCTCGGAGCGCAAACTTTAGATGAATGGGACGAATCACGAGATGGCAACTTGGTCTTTTTGTCAGCTCGGCCACACGTGTACAAAGATATGAGCGAGAAAGCGAACTTTAAGAAATTTGAAAAGATGCAAGCACTAAGAGAGGATGGTCGAATAGGAATGCACACTACTCCTTCGCTTCTGGCCGGTGATATTCAATCTGGAACGAACTACATTATTTCCAACGATTTCGAGCATCTTGCCGTGAAAAAATTTGACAATTTTAAGCGATATGTATCAATTTATCCTGAATACAAGCATGTCTTTGTGGCTGACAATGGCCAGGGTGATGTGCGAGCGGGAGACATGATGTACGATAAATATCCGTATGAATTCGAGGCAATGTATGTACACACAGTTCAAGAGCGATCAAAAACATTCGGCTACAATCTCAAGGAGTTCCAAAAGAAGCACATTCCTTTTTGTTTCTTCAATGACTACGTCGAAGCAGCGATCCACGCTGCAACCATCGCGAAGCCGCCGTTGATAAGCATGAAGGGTCTGCGAAGAGTCTGCAATGATGCACGCCAAGATTTTGTGGCAATCAAGCCAGAAAAATGGGCAACAAGTAGAACTAAAGCTCAACGGCGACAAGAACTGAATCAATCAATATGGCGCGCCAATTCTCTCTTGGAAGAGGTAGGTCTGGAGCCAGTAGCTCTTGTTGAAGCGGAACAAATATGGAAAGAAGGCGAACGCATTCGCACGCCATATGGAGTAGGCACGATTTTGAAGTTTGACCCACTTCACGATTTATACGAAGTAAATTTAGACTGGCGACCTTTGAATGTTCAGCTGGCTGAACATCTCACGAATGAGCGAAATAAAACGATTTTACCACGGACTAGTAATTCTAAAAACGACACGGACAACAACAGGAGTAATGGCAAAATCACACTTGAGACAGTTGTCGAAATCGAGGAAATCGAAGAGAATGCATTTATGCTCGAGCAAGGACGTCCCGGTCGACATTCTGATAAGGTTCACATTACAGCATCTCCGAGTGGACACACGCCATCCTCGGAGCAAGTTCGGAAAGTTCTCGACGGGCTCCCTTCAGACGAAGATAGGCCTTCTATAGAGGGTTCTGAGACTGCGTCAGATGAATGCAATGGCAGTATTGGTATCGAAGCAGGTCATGAACCTGGAGAAGAGGCCAACGCCCCACAACCAGTGGCAGTGGCAGAGACCGGAACGACTTATCAGCAAAAAGCTGCCAGTAATCAGGCAAACTTTACTGAGAAGCTAATAGCGCAGAAGAAATATGACACCTGCAAGGCGCGAGCAACTGTATCGGGCTGCCAAATTACAAAGTATACGCCTCCATTGCTTCCAAAGTTAGAGGGTACAAGAGGATCAATTTTCACGTTTTGGTCTCCGACAGCGAAGGAGCAAAAGAAAGATCCGTTTAATGCTGGTGATCATTGCAAGACTCCTTACGGCAGCGCTACAGTTGTAGAGTACCGTCCAAAGCAACAGCTAGTTGTAGTCGATATTGTTGGTTGGAGAGCGCGTGCCTTTCTTAGGGAAAAAGATGTCGAACTTGTACAGAGAGGACTCATTCACAAACTCTTTCGAAAGATGAGTGGCCACGAGGAATCGGTTGCAAAAATCAAGGACAGCAGGAAATCCAAGGAATTTCCTCACGCTGAAGGAACTGTCCTCTCCACACCATACGGTAATGGGGCCGTGATAAAGCCGCTCTCTCAAGCTGTATCACCTACATGGGAGAATGAATCTGCCAATGAGGCAAAGGCAACGGCGGACGACAAGAAGACAGTTCGTCCTCATGCTGCCGGACCACAAAGGCTCCAACAAGCCGAACCAACCATCGGAGTCAGTCTTACATCTTGGAAGTTGGCCGATGGGTCCCATCCAGTACTGTACTGCACTTATGAGAATGCCAAAGACTGGAAAGACAAGCACGACAAGAAGGGTTTCATATCGACAACTGTCAACGTTGTGTCAAAAGCCCTTTTTATTCCATTTCTCGGGAAGGCAACGAAACCAAAAAAGGAGGAAGAAGAAAAGGAGGCTGAGAAGGAAGAGCAGTATTTTCAATTGGCCGCTGGAGTTGTGACACCCTATGGAGTCGGCTCTGTCGCCGACTTCCGACCGAAAGACGGCTTTTACGCTGTTTTCCTTTCCAGCTGGACTTTGTCGGATGGATCTCATCCTATTGCTTACGTGAAAAAGAACGAGATGAAAGTCCGAATCGCAAATGGCTGCCAAGAAGGGTATCCTGTCTATACCAAGTTGAGATTGACGGGGATCCTTGCATCGGTACAACCTACGACAGGTACGATTATTGGAAGATCTTTGGCATGTTGATTTTCAAATGCGTGACTCATTCAATTTACATTTTCACAGGCGTCCACATTGTTACCGTCGTGTCTGCTGGCATGGTGTGTTACTTACAACCACAAGATGTAGTCTGCAGCGTCAAAGCCGCGGTTGGAGAGGATGTTCTGACAGCTTATGGTGACGGGGTTGTTGAACGATATCGAGTCGAGGATGACGTTTATGAAATTCGGCTGGCGAGCTGGCACGGTGCTAAATTGTACGCCAAGGCTGAGAATTTTGATCGGGCCCACGACGTGCAAGACAAACGTTCTTTTGGTATAAAATGGATACTTGGCATTTTCTTTTCGGATTCAAAGGAAATAGTAGCTACACGAAGTCGCAGCAACAGCCTTGCCAGTGGAAGGAGTATATCATAAAAATCTAAAAAGCTGGCTTTATATTTCTAGCGAAGTGTCCACCTTCGCATAGGATTATCATTCTTTGATTTTTCCTTGCCCGCAAAAATGTTTAATACCACATTATGAGCTCCCTACCATGTCTTTTACTGTTTGTCGTTTATAAAGACCAGCAACGAATGACATATATGTCACTACCAATAGAACTGCCACGCGTTTGTCGTGTACTTGCGCTCTCGCGCACAATCAACTAATTCGATAACTTCCCCTTTCTTAGGATGGTGATGTTGCGACAAGCATCTGTCTTCTCTTCCTTTACGAGTAATTTCAAACGATTCACTGTCATAGCCACCATTCATTGGATGCCAAAGTTGATCGGGATCGTTGGGGTCGCAGTCTCGAAGTTTGGGCCGGGAACCTTGTAAACACTTATTTCGTGTAACTGCTTTAATCATGAATTCTCCACTGGGTTGGTACATAATTTCAAAAATTTGACGGCTGCTTCCACCGCACCAATCCGTGTAAATTTCATCCGATCTACAGCTTCTGGCCTCCAGCCCGTAATGACATGTACCGTCCTGGGAATGAGCCATACACCATTTATGCTCTCGGCTCTCTTCCTGCCAGCGATATCCCTGCCTCCAATACAGCCGTAGGCGAACTTGGTTTCCCAGACTACGACGGTCAACGCAAATATCAGTGCCATCACTAAGGGAGGCTCCTTCCTGAGGAGTGAAGGTGCATCCCGGGACTTCATCACCAGCGTCTCGTTGATAACAAATAAGATTTCCTGCACAGTCTCTATCGGAATCACAGTCCTTTTGGATCCATCGCGACAAAGAGCAAACAGAAATGTTAAGTTAACAATACTCTTCGTTTGTTCTATTCGTCGACATCTGAGCAATAACTTACACCTTCACACCGCTGCAAATCATCAGGTGCAGGGTTTCCTTTGAACGTTACAAACAAACTCGAAAGTTCTCCCGGTGTCGGCCAGGGAGTTGGTGCTTTGGTGGTTGGTGTCATTGTGGGGTATTGGCTGGGGATAAATGAAGGTTGAGCAGTGGTAGGTGCCGGGGTTGGATCAGGGGTTGGTGGAAGTGTACAAAAGTCCAAAAACAAAGAAGATTGACGGATGTTGTCGTCTTCAAAGATACAATATGGTACATCTTCGCCCAGATTACGTCTGTAACACACCAACCCAACAGAGCAGTCACTGTCGCCGCGGCAGACACCTTGGCATGCCGCCAGCGAGGGAGGAGATAACGTCTGATTTAACACGGGATCCGTCCCATTGCCTACCAGAACCTGAATAATCGGGTACGGAGTCGGCATGAGGCTAGGAGAGTCGCTTGGCTGGTTTGTAGGCGTCGGGGTTTCAGCAATATAGCAATAGTCGCTGTCATTATCATTATCCACTCCTGGATGGTCATGACGTGAAATCAAACAAAGAGGTGAGCGGGAATATGAGAACGAGCACCAACGAATTCAAATCAGATAGCACATTCATTCAACTCACCCCCTACGCAACCGGGAACATCTTCGTTGGCTTCTCGACTGTAGCACCTGAGATTTCCCGCGCAGTCATCATCGCTGTCACAGTCACCCATACAATTTTCCAGCGGAAAGACGCTAAATTCTCCATTGTTTCCCACGTAGTCCAGTTCTGGCAAATCTTCTTCAGTTGGAATTTCCTGGAGCATCGCAGACAATCTTTGCAGGTTTTGTTCTCCTTCCGCAGTTGTGCTACTTACACCGGTCGCCGACTTGCGAAGGCCTTGATAACCAGGGGCAGGGATGGTAAACTCGTTTTCAAACTCAGCCGCGGCAACTGAAGCCGCCACTATGAGCCAGGATACAATGAGAAAGAACTTCACTTTAACATTCATTTTCAATTTCCATAAAAAAAAAGAAGTAAATGGATAAACAAGCAAGGAAAACAAAGATGGAGTAGCTAGCCCTCCTATTTTTGGAGTGGATAGGAGGACTTCCAAGACTGGTGCGTTGATGGTTGACAAATACTCAAAATATTATGGTTGAAAAATACTCAAAATGTGTATGGGTACTTCATTATTAGCTACTATATATTTTTGCTCGACCGAAAAAGTCTACACGTGCGCGAGATGCCTGTCGTGCTATTTAATTTCGTGAAATCTCGAAAAGTGACTGGCTGTACGCGCGTGAAGACTATTTAATTTATATGTGTTTCTGAATCGTAATAATACCTTCGTTTAATCCGAGAATAGCTAGTAATGTAATTACGGGTTGAGCATTCATGGAATCAGGAGTCCCGCCGATAATTTGTACAGTAGCCCATGCTCGGGCGAGAGTACCATGGTACTAATAATTTACTCGAGTATGGAGCTGCACAATTAATTCATGTTTGCAGAGGTGTTGAAACGGGGAGACATCGTCGTTGCATCAGTGGAGGTAGGTCTAGTTGCGGCTGGCTGCCTGTGTGTGGCATGGATTGATAGTAGTAGTAGTGCAAGATTCGCGGAAGAATTACGCGCAATTGTCTAACATTATTTGCGTGAACGGAGTAATTGATTTTTATCAAAGATGCAAATACTCATGTTCGAATGTTATTAGTCTCTAGTAGTCTAGTAGTAGTCACGGGAAAAGGAAACGAATCCTGCGCGAGGGAATCATTCACGCGGGAACGTTGTGGACTCATCAACGGCTGGTACACGCAGCATTCATCGGGTAGCAAGCCTGCTATCACCTACTCGGAGTACCTATTTGTTCTCTACTCATGCACCAGAGGCACACCCTGTGAGCGTCAAAGTTGTAAACCCCGTAAAGTAGATGTTCCATTTTTTATTTGTTCTCTACTCGCTGCATATCCAGTCATACGCTACTGTCTGAACAAGAAGAATGATTTTAGCAGGCTTTCTGGTCCGTTTTCAAGCACATTAAATATTTGAGTGGTCCTTGCTTTGAGCGCACATCTTGTCGCCCCCGTTGCAGTTGATGTGAACGCCAACAACTCGAACACTAGTAGTGGCGTTCTACCAATACTACGTACTACTAGTAGTAGTGTACCTACTACTCTGATAGTAGGCAACAATGGAAGCCTAGCTAGCAACTACGATAATATATGGTCTTTGAGAGGACCCTAGAGGAGACTATGTAGAATAACTACTAAGTTCTACAGGGATCACATCCCAACGAGGCAAAATCACTAAGTCCAGTGGAACTACACAAACAATCATACTAAGTTAAACTGCTAAAGTATGCACAAGAAGCACT
>Ga0210036_1000421_pt1 | contig 51422 bp, 56 predicted proteins | sample CryGeymeta201515_FD_185469 | JGI IMG/M metagenome (GOLD analysis project Ga0210036, IMG submission 185469) | Groundwater microbial communities from Crystal Geyser aquifers in Utah, USA - Crystal Geyser metaG 2015-15 (SPAdes) (version 2) | ecosystem: Environmental > Aquatic > Deep subsurface >...
GACCGCCCTGCGAAATCGCGGCCTCGAGCGCCTGCGCCACGCACTGGACGGTGGCATAGCCGTGGCGGCGGGCAAAGGCGCGCAGCCCCGCGACCTCGGTCAGGATCGGGCCGGGCCGCTCGTGCGAGCGGTGCGCGGCGATGGCGACGATCCGCCGCATCATCTGCTGCCCGACATGGATCTGGAAATCGCGATCGCTCTCGCTCAGCTGCGTCATATGGCCCCCTATTGCCCCGTTTCGTGCCGGTCCTGCATGCGCCCGACATGGTTAGCATCGGGTTAATCGGCGCCCCGGCGCGCCGCATGTTCATGCGCATCGCGCGAACTGGCGGCTTGACAGTCGGGCGGGTTTTGGCCAAAGGGCGCGCTTCGAAGCGCGATGGGCGGCGGATTGACGCCGCTTTTCTTTTGTCTCCGGCGATTCTCTCCGTCGGGCACGCGGGACTTAGCGCAGCGCCATAACGCACACGCGAATTTGCAAGGGATCGGGCCATGGCCAAGCCAGCCACTATCAAGATCAAGCTCGTCAGCACAGCTGACACCGGATTCTATTACGTCACCAAAAAGAATCCGCGCAACCTGACCGAGAAGATGGTCCAGCGCAAATACGACCCCGTCGTGCGCAAGCATGTCGAGTTCAAGGAAGCCAAGATCAAGTAAGGCGGCAGGCGCCTCGGGCGCCGTCGGGCCTGCGGGAATCGAAAGCTGACAGGGCGTGCCGCGAGGCGCGCCCTTTGCTTTGCGCGTCCTCCCTGGCGCTCGTTCAGGCGACCGGCTGCAGCATGCCGGCGACGGTTTCGATGAACTTGATCACCGAAATCGGTTTCGAGACATAGGTCTGCGCGCCTGCTTCGCGGATGCGTTGCTCGTCGCCCTTGCCGGCATAGGCGGTCACCGCCATCACCGGGATGTCGCGCAGCTCCTCGTCGCGCTTGAGCGCGGCGATCAGGTCGAGCCCGCTGACATGCGGCAGCTGGATGTCCATGATGATGAGGTCGGGCGCCACCGCACGCGCGCGCGCGATCGCGTCGCGGCCGTCGCGCACGGGTTCGGCGCGATAATCGTGCGCGCGCAGCAGGTCGCAGAACAATTTGAGGTTGAGCTCATTGTCCTCGACGACGAGAACGGTCTTGGTCATGATCGTGCGCCGCCCCTTCGCTTGCGTGACGCGGCGGACCATAGCCAAGCCTGCGCGCAACAGGAAGGAAAACCGCTTTGCTCGATCGCCCCGCCGCCCGACCCGATGATTTCGCCGCCGCCTTGTCGGCGCTCGCCTGGACGCTGTCCGACGACGATCGCGCCGCGCGGCTGCTCGCGCTGACCGGGCTCGATCCCGACGAACTTCGCGCCAAGGCGGGCGATCCGGTGCTGCTGGCCGCGCTGATCGCCTTCCTCGCCGGTCACGAGCCCGACCTCATCGCCTGCGCCGAGGCGATCGGCTGTCCCCCGGCGGCGCTGGTCGCCATTGGCGAACGGCTGTCGGATGCGTAAGGACAGGCCATGACCGAACGCCAGCCCCCGCGCGACCGCACGCCGCGCCCGTTGATCGTCACCGACTGCGACGAAGTCCTGCTGCACATGGTCGTGCCGTTTCGCGACTGGCTCGACGAGGCGCACGACATCGATTTCAGGATGCGGGGGGCGAGCTTCGCCGGCGCGCTGCATCGCCGCAAATGCGGCAGCCAGGTCGAGCGCGAAGAGGTGTGGCCGTTGCTCGACGAATTCTTCAATCACCAGATGCACCGCCAATATGCCGCGCCAGGCGCGTTCGCGGCGCTGGCGCGGATCGGCGAGCTGGCCGACATCGTCGTGCTGTCGAACGTCGGCGATGCGATCCACGAGCGCCGCGTCGCGCAGCTCGCCGCGCACGGCCTCGCCTGCCGCCTCGTCACCAATCGCGGCGAAAAGGGTCCGGCGCTGCGGCGCATCGTCGACGAATTCGCGCCGTCGCTGACGGTCTATCTCGAGGATCTGGAGATCCACCACGCCTCGGCCGCCGAGCACGTCCCCGAGGCATGGCGGCTGCAGATGGTGATCGAACCCGAAATCGCCGCCGCGATCCCGAAGGCGCGCCACGCCCATGCCCGCATCGACGGCTGGGCCGAGGCCGAGCCGTGGATCATGGCGCGGCTGCGCGAGCGGCAGCCCGCGCCCGCGACGCACGCGGGAGTCGACGCATGACCGACACGATTCCCGCCCGCCTGGCCGAACTCGGCATCGCCTTGCCCAAGGCCGCCGCGCCCGTCGCCGCCTATTGCCCGGTCGTCGTTGTCGGCGGCATCGCCCATGTTTCGGGGCAGCTGCCGTTTCGCGGCGGCGACGTCGTTACCGGCCGCGCCGGCCAAACCGACGATGTCCCCGCCGCGGCCGAAGCCGCGCGCCTGTGCGCGCTGATGGTCCTGGCGCAGCTCGAGGCCGCGCTCGGCAGCCTCGATCGCGTCGAGCGCATCGTCAAGCTCAACGTCTTCGTCAATTCGGCGAGCGACTTTCGCGACCAGCCCAAGGTCGCCAACGGCGCGTCGGAACTGATGCAGCAGGTGTTCGGCGATGCCGGCGTCCATGCCCGCGCGGCGATCGGCGTCGCCGCGCTGCCGCTCGGCGCGCTGGTCGAGATCGATGCGCTGGTCGCCGTTCGCCCGGCTTGACGCGCGCCGCGCGCCGCCGCCCGATCGCGGCCGCGCGGCGTGGCTGTCGGCGCAGCCCTTCGCGCACCGGGGGCTGCATGGGGGCGACCGGGTCGAGAACAGCCGCGCCGCCTTTACCGCGGCGATCGCGGCGGGCCACGGCATCGAATGCGACGTCCAGCTGTCGCGCGACGGTATCGCCTTCGTCTTTCACGACGATACGCTCGACCGGCTCGCGGGGCGCGCCGACGCGGTCGCGTCGCTGTCGTCCGACGTGCTCGCCGGCATCGTCCTGGCCGGCAGCGACGAGCGTATCCCGCGGCTCACCGACATGCTGCGGCTGGTCGCCGGGCAGGTGCCGCTGCTGATCGAGATCAAATCGCGCAATCGCCGCGTCGCGCCGATCTGCCAGGCGGTGGTGCGCGCGCTCGAAGGCTATCGCGGGCCGGTCGCGATCATGTCGTTCAACCCGCTCGTCGGCGCCTGGTTCGCGACCCACGCGCCGCGCATCCTGCGCGGGCTGGTGGTGACCGAAGAGAACGCGACGACGCTGCGCGCGCGGATCGAGCGGCATCTGTGGCTGTGGCGGGCGCAGGCTCAGTTCCTCGCTTACGATATCCGCGACCTGCCGTCGCGCTTTGCCGCCGCGCAGCGCGCGCGCGGCCTGCCGGTGACGACGTGGACGGTGCGCACGGCGCGGCAGCTCGAGACCGCGAGCGCCCATGCCGACGCGCCGATCCACGAATTGCCGCTGGAAGCGTTTGGCAAACAACCCATATAGGCGCGATGGCCGATCGGGAATCAGCACGGATCGTCGCCCGCATCGGCGACGGCGTCAGCGCCATCGCGCGCGCGCAATGGGATGCGCTGGCCGGCGGCAACCCGTTCGTGGGCCATGATTTCCTCGGGCTGCTCGAAGCGTCGGGCAGCGTCGGGCCGGGCAGCGGCTGGACCCCCGCGCCGCTGACGATCGAGCGCGACGGCGCGCTGATCGGCGCGCTGCCCGCCTATCTCAAGCAGCACAGCCAGGGCGAATATGTCTTCGACCAGGGCTGGGCCGACGCCTATCAGCGCGCCGGCGGCGCTTATTATCCCAAGCTGCAGATCGCGGCGCCGTTTTCGCCGGTGTCGGGTCCGCGCGTGCTGGCGCGTGACGAGGACACCGGCCTACAGCTGCTGCGCGCCGCCGAGGTGCTGGTGACGCAGAACGGGCTGTCGTCGGCGCACGCGACCTTTGTCGATCCCGACCAGGTCGCGCTGTTCGAGGCCGCCGGCTGGCTGGCGCGCGAGGACGTCCAGTTCCACTGGGTCAATCGCGGCTATGCCGATTTCGACGATTTCCTCGCCGCCTTGTCGTCGCGCAAGCGCAAGGCGATCCGCAAGGAACGCGCCGCCGCGCAGGCCGCGGTGACGATCGAGCATGTCACCGGCAGCGACCTCGGCGAGGCGCACTGGGACATTTTCTGGCAATTCTACCAGGACACCGGCGCGCGCAAATGGGGCACGCCCTATCTGACGCGCGAAGCGTTCAGCCTGATGGGCGAGACGATGGCCGACCGGCTGCTCCTGATCCTCGCGCGGATCGACGGCGATCCGGTCGCCGGCGCGCTCAACGTCGTCGGACCCGATCGGCTCTATGGCCGCTATTGGGGCTGCACCCGCGACATTCCCTTCCTCCATTTCGAACTTTGCTATTACCAGGCGATCGAGGCGGGCATCGCGCTGGGATCGACGGTAGTCGAGGCGGGCGCGCAGGGCGCGCACAAGCTGGCGCGCGGCTATGAACCGGTAACGACGCACAGCGCCCATTACATCGCCGATCCGGGCTTTCGCGCCGCCGTCGCCGATTTCCTCGAGCGCGAACGCGCGGGCATCGCGGCCGAGGTGCGCATCCTTTCGGCGCACGCGCCGTTCCGTCAACCATGACCGGCACCCGACCCGATCGCGATGGCGATGTCCCCGGCAGCATGCGCGCCTTCGCGCGGCTGATCGACGCGCTCGTCTACACCCGCTCGCGCAATGCCAAGCTGCGGCTGATCGGCGACTATCTGCGCGCGACCCCCGATCCCGATCGCGGCTGGGCGATCGCCGCGCTGACCGGCGAGCTCGACCTGCCCGCGGTCAAGCCGGCGCAGGTGCGCGCGATGATCGAACAACGGATCGACCCCGTCTTGTTCCGCATGAGCCGCGACTATGTCGGCGATACCGCCGAGACGGTGTCGCTGTTGTGGGAAGCCCCCGACGCCAGTGCGCGCGACGATGGCTCGGCCCCGCTGATGCTCGACGCGACGGTCGCGACGCTGTCGCGACTGGCGCGCGCCGGAACCCCGGCGGTGCTCGGCGCGATGCTCGACCGGCTCGACCCGAGCGGGCGCTACGCGCTGCTCAAGCTCGCCACCGGGGGCATGCGCATCGGCGTATCGGCGCGGCTCGCCAAGACCGCGCTGGCGCAGGCGTTCGAGCTCGACCTCGACGCCGTCGAAGAGGTGTGGAGTGCGCTCGTCCCGCCCTATCCGACGCTGTTCGACTGGGCCGAGAGCCGCCGCGCCATGCCCAAAGTGTCCGACCTGCCGGTGTTCCGCCCGTTCATGCTCGCGCACCCGCTCGAGGAGCGCAGCGTCGACCTCGCCGACTATGTCGCCGAATGGAAATGGGACGGCATCCGCGTCCAGATCGTCCAGGCGGGCGGCGAGACGCGGATCTACAGCCGCGGCGGCGAGGAGATTTCGGGCGCCTTTCCCGATGTCGTCGGCGCCTTCGCGACGCCGGGCGTGGTCGACGGCGAGCTGCTCGTGCGCGGCGCGCACCAGGGCGGCGAGGGCATCGACACGCAAGGCGGCGCGGCGAGCTTCAACGCATTGCAACAGCGCCTCGGGCGCAAGAACGTGTCGAACAGGATGCTCGCCGAGGCGCCCGCCTTCGTGCGCCTCTACGACCTGCTGATCGACGGCGAGGAGGATATTCGCGCGCTGTCCTGGGAAGCGCGGCGCGCGCGCCTCGAGGCGTTCATGGCGCGGCTGCCCGACGATCGCTTCGACCTCTCGGCGATCGTCGAGGCGCCCGATTTCGCCGCGCTCGCCGCGATCCGCGACGGCGCTCGCGATGCCGCGATCGAGGGGCTGATGCTCAAGCGGCGGTCGTCGCCCTATGTCGCGGGGCGCAAGACCGGCCTGTGGTACAAATGGAAGCGCGACCCGCTGAGCGCCGATTGCGTGATGCTGTACGCGCAGCGCGGATCGGGCAAGCGATCGAGCTTCTATTCGGACTACACCTTCGGCTGCTGGACTGCGCCGCCCGAGCAGGGCGGCGAGCTGGTGCCGGTCGGCAAGGCCTATTCGGGCTTTACCGACGACGAGCTCAAGATGCTCGACCGTTTCGTCCGCCAGAACACGCTGCAGCGCTTCGGCCCGGTGCGCGAGGTCGAAAAGAGCCTGGTTCTCGAAGTCGCGTTCGATTCGGTGCACGAATCGAAGCGCCATAAGTCGGGCATCGCGATGCGCTTTCCGCGCATCGCGCGCATCCGCTCCGACAAGCCCGCCGAAGAGGCCGACCTGGTCGCGACGCTCAAGGCGATGATCGTCTGAAAATCATGTCCCGCCGGCGCCGGCCAGACACGAAAAAGCCCGGCGCTCCATCGGGAGGCCGGGCCTTTTTGACGATCGGGGCGCGCCTTATTCGGACGGCTTCAGGTTGACCGCCGCGAACTTGCCGCGATTGTCGACCTCGACGTCGAAACCGACGCGGTCGCCTTCGTTGAGCGCATTCATGCCGGCGCGTTCGACCGCGCTGATGTGAACGAACGCATCGGGCTGGCCGTCGTCGCGCTGGATGAAGCCGAAGCCTTTCATCGCGTTGAAGAACTTGACCGTGCCGGTCGCCGTTTCGCCGGTCAGCTGGCGCTGCGGACGTCCGCCGCCACCGCTGAATCCGCCGCGATCGCCGCCGCCGAAGCCGCCGCGATCTTCGCGCGGAGGCGCGCGCTCGGGAACCGGGAGCGGATCGCCCTCGATCTCGAGATCGCTCGCAGACACCTTGCCGCCGCGATCGACCAGCGTGAAGCTCAATGGCTGGCCTTCGGCGAGGCCGGTCAGGCCCGCCTGTTCGACCGCGCTGATATGCACGAACACGTCTTCGCCGCCATCGTCGCGAACGATGAAGCCGAAGCCCTTTTGCGCGTTGAAGAATTTGACGATGCCCTTGCCTTCGCCGACGACCTGCGCCGGCATGCGGCCACCGCCGCCGCCGCCACCGCCGAAGCCGCCACCGCCGCCGCGCGACGCGCCGAAGCCGCCGCCGCGATCGTCGCCGCCGCCGCCGAACGCCGGCCGGTCGTTGAAGCCGCCGCGATCGCCGCCGCCAAAGCCGCTGCCGCCGCGGTCGTCAAAGGGTTCGAAACCAAAATCGCCCCCACCAGGATTGTCACGTTTGTCGCGCCCGCGTCCACCGCGTCCGCCGCGGCGATCTCTATCGAAACTCATACCCTGTCATTCACTTTCGCTTCGTCCTGTATTTTAAAAAACCGTCGCACCCCGGACGAAGAAGGCGAGGACAACCGGCACGAACGAAGAGATTCGCCCATACGGCTGCGAGTCATAGCGTAATTTCAGCAATCCGCGAACCAAAAAAAAGCCGATCCGGCGCTGTCTTTCAATGATTTGGCGCAAATATGTGGTGCACCGTGACAATCATGCCACCCCAGGCGAGCCCGACCAGCCCCGCGCCGATCGTCGCGATCGTCCATTCGGCGAACCCGGCAAGCGGCTCGGCGGCGTGACCGATCGTTTCGGCGACCGCCTCGATCATATGCTCGGGTCCGGTCACGCCATATTCGGCAAGGCCATGGACGATGATCTGACCGCCGACCCAGACCATCGCAGCGATCCCGACGACCGACAGGATGCGCATCACCACCGGCATCGCCTTGACCAGCGCGCGGCCGAAGGTGCGCACCCGCGCGTTGGCGCGCTGGGCAAGATGGAGGCCGATATCGTCCATCTTCACGATCAGCCCGACCGCGCCATAGACGCCGACCGTGATGGCGACCGCAACGACGACGAGGACGCCGGCGCGCAGCGCGAGCGAAAGGTCCGCGACCTGCGCCAGCGCGATCACCATGATCTCGATCGAAAGGATGAAATCGGTCCGGATCGCGCCCGCGACCATGTTCTTTTCATGGTCGGGATCGGCCAGCGTCGCGGCCTCCTCCGCGAGACTATGCTTGCCCCCCGCGATCCATTCCCAGACCTTTTCGGCGCCTTCATAGCATAAATAGGTGCCGCCGAGCATGAGGATCGGCGTGATCGCCCAGGGCAGCAGCGCGCTCAGCAGCAAGGCCGCAGGCAGGATGAAAAGCAGCTTGTTCTTGATCGAGCCCCTGGCGATCTTGGCGATGATCGGCAGTTCGCGGTCGGGGGTGAAGCCGGTGACATAGCGCGGCGTCACCGCGGCGTCGTCGATCACCACGCCGGCGGCCTTCGCCCCGGCGCGGCCGGCGCCGGCGGCGACGTCGTCGACCGAGGCGGCGGCGATCTTGGCGATCGCGGCGACGTCGTCGAGCAGTGCGGCAAGACCCCCTGGCATAGATATTCCCCTGTTCCGTTGGCGTCTCCTGTTAGCGACTGCCGCCCCGCGATCAACCCGCACGCGATCGGCGCATCGCGCGCGACGGCGCGCGGATGATTGGATTGAGCCGCGCGGTGTTTGCGCCTATGGCGCATGCGATGACCGTATATTTCCATGAAGAAGACCTGCCCGAGGGTGTCCTTGCCGCTGGTTCCATCGCCGTCGATACCGAAACGATGGGGCTGCAGACGCCGCGCGACCGATTGTGCCTGGTGCAGCTGTCCGACGGTTCGGGCGACGAGCATCTCGTCCGCTTCCACCCCGACAGCGACTATGCCGCGCCCAATCTGAAAGCCGTGCTCGGCGATCCCGGCCGGCTCAAGATCTTCCACTTTGCGCGCTTCGACATCGCCGCGATCGAATATTATCTCGGCGTGCCGTGCGAGCCGGTCTATTGCACCAAGATCGCCTCGCGGCTGATCCGCACCTATACCGACCGCCACGGTCTCAAGGAGCTCGTCCGCGAACTGCTGAGCCAGGACATTTCCAAGCAGCAGCAGTCGAGCGACTGGGGCGGCCCCGAATTGAGCGAAGCCCAGCGCGACTATGCCGCGTCCGATGTGCGTTACCTTCATGCGCTCAAGGACGAGCTCGACCGTCGCCTCGCACGCGAAGGACGCACCGAGCTCGCCCAGGCCTGTTTCGACTTCCTGCCCACGCGCGCGCGGCTCGACCTCGCCGGCTGGCCTGAAATCGACATTTTCGCGCACGCTTGAGCAAACAGGGACAGCCGTCATGTCGCTCCAGGCAGAAATTTCACGCAGCGCCCAGAAAAGCTGGGCGAAGGGCGGCGGCAGCCACGACCGGCTGATCGCGGTGCTGCGCGTGGCCTTGCCGGCGATGGTCGGTGCGCTCGCCGCGGTCATCGTGTTCACCCCGCTGGTGAATTCGAACGAGTTCAGCTTCGTCCTCGACAAGAACAAGGTCGCGGTCGCGCAGAACCGGCAGAGCGTCGACAGCGCGCTGTATCGCGGCGAGGATGCGCGCGGTCGCGATTTCGTCCTGTCGGCCGGTTCGGCGGTGCAGAAGAGCGCGACCGAACCCGATGTGCGGATCGCCGACATGACCGCACGCATCGTGCTCGACGACGGACCTGCGCAGCTTTCGGCCGACAGCGCGATCTACGATCCGCGCTCCGATACCGTCGCCGTCGCCGGTCCGATCAATTTTGCCGGGAGCAACGGTTACCGCATGAGCACGCGCAACGTGACCGCCGATCTCAAGGCGCGCACCTTGCGCGGCGACGGCGGCGTCAGCGGCGCGCTGCCGATCGGCCGCTTCAGCGCCGCGCGGATCTTCGCCAACCTCGAGACGCGCATCGTCCGCCTGTCGGGCAATGCGCGCCTGCATATCAATCAGGGAGCCCTGCGATGACCGGTACGATGCTGCGCCCCAGGGCACGCGATATCACCTTGGCGCTGGCGGGCTTTGCCGTCACCGCGATGATGCTGGCATCGACCGGGGCCGGGCCCGTCGCGGCCGCGCAGGCGCTCGCCAACCACAACAGCAACGCACCGGTCGATTTCGCAGCCGACCGTATCGAGGTGCAGGATCGCGCCGATCGCGTCGTCATCGCCGGCAATGTCCGCGTGACCCAGGCGGGGCTGACGCTGACCGCGCAGCGCATGACGGTCGCCTATGCGCGCGATGGCGGCGTAGCGGTCAACCGCATCGACGCCGCCGGCGGCGTGACCGTGACCAAGGGCGACGAACGCGCGCGCGGCAACGTCGCGATCTACGACCTCAACCGCCGCCTGATCACGCTGATCGGCAATGTCGAGCTCAACCAGGGGGCCAACAGGCTCAACGGCGGCCGGCTGGTGATCGACCTGGCCAGCGGGCGCGCCAGCGTCGACGGCCAGGGCGCGCAGCGCGGACCCGACGGCAGCGTGACATCGGGCACCGGCGGACGCGTCAGCGGCACCTTCACCGTGCCGCAACGCGGCGACTGATTGCGCTGACGCCGCGCTTCGCCGCCTTGCGGCGGGGCGTTAACTTCTTTATTCACCCGTCATGCGATAAGCATGCAATAATCCTGCCAGTTCCCGGCCCGTGTACTATTCGGGTCGTGACCCGGGCGAAGGGGGAGCGATTTCCATGTTGACCCAGAGCGACGAAGCGATTGCCGATGCCGCGCCCGTGCAGGCGAGCGAGGCGATCACCGACGAGGCGCTGAACGAGGGCCTGGCGATCGTGTCGATCGCCAAGAGCTATGACAAGAAGGTCGTGCTCAGCGACGTTTCGCTGTCGGTGGCCAAGGGCGAGGTGGTCGGCCTGCTCGGCCCCAACGGCGCGGGCAAGACGACGTGTTTCTATTCGATCATGGGGCTCGTCAAACCCGATTCGGGCCGCATCATGCTCGAGGGCGAGGATATCACGCCGCTGCCGATGTATCGCCGCGCGATGCTCGGCCTCGGCTATCTCCCGCAGGAAACGTCGATCTTTCGCGGCCTGTCGGTCGAAGCCAACATCGCCGCCGTGCTCGAGCTGAGCGAGCCCAACCGCGCCGCGCGCGCGCAGCGGCTCGAGGAACTGCTCGACGAATTCGGCCTGACGCGGCTGCGCTCTTCGGCGGCGATGGCGCTGTCGGGCGGCGAACGGCGGCGCTGCGAAATCGCCCGCGCGCTCGCCGCGAGCCCGTCGATCATGTTGCTCGACGAACCGTTCGCGGGCATCGACCCGATTTCGATCAGCGACATCCGCGATCTCGTGAAGGACCTGAAACGCCGCGGCATCGGCGTGCTCATCACCGACCACAACGTCCGCGAGACGCTCGACATCGTCGATCGCGCCTGCATCATCTACGACGGCCAGGTGCTGTTCGCGGGATCGCCCGCCGAACTCGTCGCCGACGCCGACGTCCGCCGCCTCTATCTCGGCGAGGGTTTCGAACTGTGAGCGCGCGCGGGCGCCTTTGCCGATTCGGGCGGGAGTCGCGATCGAGAGCGTCGATCGATCGATCCGTCGCGCCGCGCTCCTGCTTTTGCAGGAGCATGGAAGCGCGATCATGAGCCTCGCGCCCAGTCTCCAGCTGCGCCAGTCGCAGTCGCTGGTGATGACGCCGCAGCTGCAGCAGGCGATCCGGCTGCTGGCGTGCTCGAACCTCGAGATCGAGGGGTTCATCGCCGAAGAGGTAGAAAAGAACCCGCTGCTCGAATCGGGCCCGACCGAGGTCAGCGATACGCCCGAACCCGTCGATAACGGCCGCGACGGCGCGCCCGAGGCAGCCGACCACATGATCGGGGGCGAAGGCGGCGCAGGCGAGAGCCTCGACGTCGACTGGGGCGAGGCCGAATTCCATCATGACAGCGCCAGCGACATGGCCGGGTCGGGTTTCGACGGCGCGCTCGGCCAGGTCGGCGGCGGCAGCGGCGCGGGCGGCGACGCCGAGGCAATCGATTTCGACGGTTTCGCCTGTGCCGAACCGACGCTGCACGACCATCTCCAGCAGCAGGCGGGCGAAATGCTCGACGGGCCGCAACTGCTGATCGCGGTGGCGCTGATCGACCGCATCGACGCCGCCGGCTATCTCGACGGACGGCTGATCGACATCGCCAACGAGATCGGCGCGCCGCTCGCCGCCTGCGAAGACGCGCTCGCCGTCATCCACGGCTTCGATCCGTGCGGCGTCGGCGCGCGCAACCTCGCCGAATGCCTCGCGATCCAGGCGAAGGACGCCGACCGCTACGACCCCGCCATGGCGTGCATGATCGCGCATCTCGATTTGCTCGCCAAGGGCGCGCTGCCGCAGTTGAAGCGCATCTGCGGCGTCGACGACGAGGACATCGCCGACATGGTCCGCGAGATCCGCACCTACGATCCCAAGCCGGGGCTGAGGTACCAGAGCGACGACACCCGCAGCGTCGTCCCCGATATTTTCATCGAACGGCGCAAGACCGGCTGGTCGGTCGAACTCAACGCGGCGACGCTGCCGCGCGTGCTGATCAACCGGCGCTATTATGCCGAGTTGGCGCGCGGCGCGGCGGCCAAATCGAAGGCGTGGCTATCCGAATGCCTCGCCAGCGCCAACTGGCTGGTGAAAGCGCTCGACCAGCGCCAGCGGACGATCGTCAAGGTCGCGGCCGAGATCGTCAAGCAACAGGAAGGGTTCTTCCTCCACGGCGTCGCGCAGATGAAGCCGCTGACGCTGAAGGCCGTCGCCGACGCGATCGGCATGCACGAATCGACCGTCAGCCGCGTCACCAGCAACAAGTATCTGTCGTGCGCGCGCGGCGTGTTCGAGCTGAAATACTTCTTTTCGAGCGGCATCCAGTCGTCCGACGGCGGCGAGGCGGCGTCGGCCGAGGCGGTCAAGGCGGCGATCAAGGCGCTGATCGATGCCGAAGAGCCGAAGAAGATCCTGTCCGACGACACGCTGGTCGACCGGCTGAAGGACAAAGGCTTCGATATCGCGCGGCGGACGGTCGCCAAATACCGCGAGAGCCTCGGCATCGGCAGCTCAGTCCAGCGGCGACGACAGAAAAAGATGCTCGCCGGTTAATTTATCTATATTGCCAAGGCGATGTGCCTAATTTATATCTTCATTTATATCTTCGCATCAAGTCATTTGGGGCAGAGTCGGCAGCTGGGGGGGGTTCGATGAGACTACTTGCATTGGCAGCTTGTCTAACATTGATGTTCGCATCGGCTCCAGCCTCTACTGCCCAGGCCCAACCAAAATTTAATTGGTTCTTTTGTTTCGCTTCAGCCGGCGGCGAAGCTCACGTGAGCCAAATATTTCTCCTTCAGAAATTGCCTGAGGGTGGGCGAGTGACTGAAGGGCCGATGGGACCCGGTTCAGCCTACTTTATCGATGATTTCGGAACTTGGCATAGTCGCAACGCATTAAGCATTAGCCTGCAGAAATATCTAAAATTCGATTTCCGAGACCGGGGAGACGGATATGCTAGCGTTATATTTTGCTATGGCTTTAGCTCGGCTAAGCAAGCAGAGGCATGGCGTGAAAATATTGTCTCTGATTACCATGCGCGGCGTCCCGCTGGGAAAGTTGAAACGACGAAGTGGCTGCCCGAGGGTGCAATTCTTGCCGAGAAATCCGATTTGGCTAAGTCTGGGACCACACCCACAACACCTCCAATTCTTTCGGCGCCTTCGCCTGCTGACATTAGAGGGAGTGATGCCATCGTGGAACGCCAGCGACTAGCTGACGAACGCGCCGCTGCGATCGCCGCGGAACGAGCCAATAGAACCCGACTCAACGCCGAGCAGGCCGCCGCCGCCAAGCGCCAACGCGAGGAGATCGCCGCGAAGCTTGCGGCTAGCCGCGCGGCGCAGGAAAAATATGCGCGCGATATGGCCGAGAACCAGCGCAGGACCGCCGCCTACAAAGCGGCGCAGGATAAGTTCAGCCGAGACATGGACGAATATCGGCGCAAGGTGGCCGAGCGCAATGCGATCATCGCCGCGCAGCGCGAGGACAACACGCGCGATCGCGAGGAACTGGCGCGGCAACGCGAAGCCGAGGCGAAGGCAGCCGAAGCCAAAGAGGTCGTGTCATGGCTCGAGGCGGTAACGCTGTGCGAACTCAAGGCCGGCGATCCGATGGCTGCGCGCGGTGGCTGGTATTGCGTCGGCCCGCTGCAGAACACGCATGCCCGGCTCGATACGCCGCAGGCAACGGTACCGCTACAACAGGCGTGCGGGACGAGCAGCGTGAGCGATTTGGGAAAGACCGGACGATTTCGCGCGTTCGGCTGCGGCTATGGCCTCAATCCCAATCCGTCGGCCAGCCAGTACGACGACATCCCACGCAAGCTGGGCGTCGGCTTCGTACCCGGGCGCGGAGTATTCCGCTGTGCGCGCAACCATTCGGGAACCTGCCGAACGCGATAATGTCGTGATCGCTAAGCCGCTGGTTGTTCGCTGCCAGTCTCGCGCGGCGTGTCGAAATGATCTCAACGGTGGCGATAATGGCTGCGCTGGCCCGGCGATATATGCGTAGCGCGGCCTTGCCGAACGCGGTTACAATAGCGGCATGCTCTACCTCCTCATCAAGGCCGCGATTTCGGGCCTCATCATCGCTATCGCGTCCGAAGTCGCGCGGCGCAGTCCCGCGCTCGGCGCGCTCGTCATCGCGCTGCCGACCGCGACGATCCTGGCAATGGTCTGGCTGTGGCGCGACACCGGCGATGCCGCCAAGGTCGCCGCGCTGACGCAGGGCACGGTATTCTACGTCCTGGCGACGCTGCCGTTCTTCTTCGTCGTGCCGTGGCTGCTGCGATCGGGGTGGGGATTCTGGGCGGCGCTCGGCATCGGCAGCGTCGTCACGGTGATCGCCTATCTCGCGATGACCGCCGCGCTCGCGCGGCTGGGCTACCGCATCTAGCGTTCGGCGGCGAAGCGGCGGCGCAGGTCGTCATAGCCGCCGACCTCCTCATCGCCGATGACGATCAGCAGCGTCGTGTCGAGCCCGGGTTCGGCCATGAAGGCATCGGTCGCTTCGCGCGTGTCCAGAATCCGGTCGTCGACCTCGAAGCCCCGATCCTCGAGCAGCGCGAGCGCCTTCACGCCGAACGGGCAAATATGGTCGGGCAGGATCATGCGATAGAGCGTGGCGGATCTGGCGGCGGTGTCGGTATCGGTCATGCCGGTCCAACCATCGCCCCGGCGCACGGTTCACTCAATCGTCCTCGTCCTCGTAATGCGCGAGGTGGAGCGGCCGGGCCTTGATCTGGCGCGTCATGCACCAGTGGACCAACGCCTCTTCGCGGCCATGCGTCACCCAAACTTCCTTGGGCCGGATTTCGAGCAGCGTCGCGGTCAGCTCATCCCAGTCGGCATGGTCGGACAGGATCAGCGGCAGTTCGACGTTGCGCTGCCGCGCGCGCTGACGAACGCGCATCCAGCCCGACGCCATCGCCGTGATCGGGTCGGGCAGGCGCCGCGACCAGCGATCGTTGAGCGCACCCGGCGGGGCGAGCACGATCGCGCCCCTGATGTCGTCCTTGGTATAATCGGACACCAGCCGCAGCTCGCCAAGTTCGACGCCGAAGTCGCGGTAGAGATCGCACAAGCGCTGCAGCGCGCCGTGGATATAGAGCGGCGCGTCGTGCCCCGCCGCACGCAATTCCATGATTACGCGCTGCGCCTTGCCGAGCGCATAGGCGCCGACGAGGACGCAGCGTTCGGGCTCCGCCGCCAGCGCGGCGAGCAGCTTGGCGATTTCATCGGGCGTGTGGGGGTGGCGGAAGACCGGCAGGCCGAAGGTCGCCTCGGTAATGAAGACGTCGCACGCGACCGGTTCGAACGGCGCGCAGGTCGGGTCGGGGCGGCGCTTGTAATCGCCCGACACGACGACGCGCGTCCCGTCCTTTTCGAGCAGGATCTGCGCCGATCCGAGGACATGGCCGGCGGGATAAAAGGTCACCGCGATATCGCCGATGGCGAAACGTTTCCCATAGGCGACCGCCTGACCGTCATGCGCCTCGCCATAGCGCACGCCCATGATCGCCAGCGTCTCGGGCGTCGCCCAGACGGTGCCATGGCCGCCGCGCGCATGGTCGGCATGGCCGTGGGTCACCAGCGCGCGCGGCACCGCCTGCGACGGATCGACCCAGGCGTCGATGTCGGGCAGGTAAATTCCTTCGGGTCGCGCCTCGACCCATTGCGCCAAATTCGCCATCGACCCCATATAGGCGGCGTGAGCGAAAATTCCTCCCTGCCGCAAAGATTTACCGACTGGTTCGCGACGCGCGGCTGGCGGCTGCGCGATCACCAGGCCGCGATGCTCGCGGCGGGCCGCGCCGGCGAGCACGCGCTGCTCGTCGCGGCGACCGGCGCGGGCAAGACCTTGGCGGGATTTTTGCCGAGCCTGGTCGACCTGGCGGAAGCGCCGGCCAAGGGCCTGCACACGCTCTATATCTCGCCGCTCAAGGCGCTCGCGGTCGACGTGCAGCGCAACCTGCTGACGCCGATCGCGGAGATCGGCCTCGACATCCGCGTCGAGGCACGCAGCGGTGACACCCCCGCCGACCGCAAGGCGCGGCAGAAAAGCAACCCGCCGCACATCCTCAACACGACGCCCGAAAGCCTGAGCCTGCTGCTCTCGCATCCCGACAGCCTGACGCTGTTCGCCGGCCTTAGGACCGTCGTCGTCGATGAGATCCATGCCTTTGCCGACGGCAAGCGCGGCGACCTGCTCAGCCTGTCGCTGGCGCGGCTGCAGCGGATCGCCCCGCATTTGCGCCGCGTCGGGCTGAGCGCGACGATCGCCGACCCCGATCTCTATCGCGCCTGGCTCGCCCCCGACGGCGATATCGACGCCGTGCGGCTGGTCGCGGGCGACCCCGGCGCCGAGCCCGAGATCGATATCCTGCTGCCGACCGCCGAGGATGGCGTCGTGCGCGTGCCGTGGTCGGGCCATTCTGGCAGCTATGCCGCCGAGCCGGTGATGCGTCTGATCGAGGCCAATCGCACGACATTGGTGTTCTGCAACACCCGCAGCCTCGCCGAACTGACCTTCCAGGAACTGTGGAAGCACAACGACCAGGCGCTGCCGATCGGCGTCCATCACGGCAGCCTGGCGCGCGAAGCGCGGCGCAAGGTCGAGGCGGCGATGGCGCGCGGCGACCTGCGCGCGCTCGTCGCCACCGCCAGCCTCGACCTCGGCGTCGACTGGGGCGCGGTCGACCTCGTCGTCCAGATGGGCGCGCCTAAGGGCAGCTCGCGCCTGCTGCAGCGCATCGGCCGCGCCAACCACCGGCTCGACGAGGCGAGTCGCGCGCTCGTCGTGCCCGGCAATCGCTTCGAATATCTCGAGGCGCGCGCCGCGCTCGACGCGGTCGAGGCGGGCGAGCGCGATCCCGACCAGTTTCATCCCGGCAGCCTCGACGTGCTTGCGCAGCACATCATGGCGTGCGCCTGCGCCGCGCCGTTCAGCGAGGCCGCGCTGCTCGACGAGGTGCGCGGCGCAATGCCCTATTCGGGGCTGACCGCCGAGGAATTCGGTCGCGTCCTCGGTTTCATCCGCGACGGCGGCTATGCGCTCAAGGCCTATGACCGCTTCCGCCGCCTCGCCCCCGATGGCACCGCGCCCGACGGATCGCCGATGTGGCGCGTCAGCCATCCGCGCTTCGTCACCCAGCACCGCATGAACGCGGGCATCATCGTCGACGCGCCGCTGCTCACCGTGCGGTTCAACAACGGTCGCCAGCTCGGCACGGTCGAGGAATTCTTCGCCAGCACGCTCAGTCTCGGCGATACCTTCTTCTTCTCCGGCCTCAGCCTCGAAGTCGTCGGGATCAAGGACACCGACCTGATCGTCAAGGCGACCAGCCGGCCGGCGCGCATTCCCACCTATGTCGGCGCGCGCATGGCGTTGACCACCAACCTCGCCGGGCGGGTGCGCGAATTTCTCTGCGATCGCGACCAGTGGCCGCGCTTCCCCGACGACGTGCGCGAATGGCTCGAGGCGCAGGACCGCCGCTCGGTGCTGCCGCAGCCGGGCCAGCTGCTCGTCGAAACCTTCCCGCGCGACGGCAGCCATTATATGGTCGCCTATCCGTTCGAAGGCTGGAACGCGCACCAGTCGCTCGGCATGCTGGTGACGCGGCGGATGGAAACGCAGGGGCTGCAGCCGCTGGGCTTCCAGGCGTCGGATTATGCGTTGGTCTGCCACAGCATCGTGCCCGTCACCGATCCCGCCAGCCTGTTCAGCGCCGACATCCTCGCCGACGAGTTCGTCGACTGGGTCGAAGGATCGGCGCTGTTGAAGCGCGCGTTCCGCGAAGTCGCGGTGATCGGCGGCCTCGTCGAGCGCCATCATCCCGGCAGGCGCAAATCGGGCAAGCAGGTGACCTTTTCGACCGACCTGATCTACGACGTGCTGCGCAAATACGAACCCGACCATTTGCTGCTCAAGGCCGCCTGGGCCGACGCCCGCCGTCGCCTGACCGACGTCGGCCGCCTCGGCGACCTGCTCGACCGCGCCGCCGACACCATGCTCCACGTGACGCTCGACCGCGTCAGCCCGCTCGCGGTGCCCGCGCTGATCATGATCGGCCGCGAAAGCGTCGCGCAGGGCGCGGCCGACGACGCCCTGTTCGAGGAGGCCGAGACGATCGCGCAGGAAGCGATGGCGCAGTCATGAACCTGCACGCCGGCCGCATTTAGCCGTGTTTCTTGTCTAAAACGCTTAAAAGGCGTAGCTACATTGGCCAAAGGGGAGCAGCTGAGGAGAGCGTCATGACGCACTTACCGTTCGGCAACCTGCGCAACCGTCTTTGGGGTCTAGCCGCGCCGGTATCGATGTGCCTCGTCTTGCCCTTTGTCCCTGCCGCCGCCCAGACCGCTGAGGAGAACGGCAAATCCTCTTGCCAGATCGCCCAGGCGGACAGTCCGGATCATGGCGATGGCGGGGGCGAGGCGATCGCAACGGGCACCGACGCCAACCTGCGGATCACCATCCCGGTCATGATCGATGGTCGCGGGCCACATCGCTTTCTGGTCGATACCGGGTCGGAACGTACCGTCATATCGGCTTCGCTAGCACGACGCCTGGGCCTCGTTTCGAGCGAGAGCCAGACGCTCGTCTCGATCGTCGACCGCCAGCAGGTGGCAATGGTCGATCTACCGCCCCTGCAGCTCGGTCTGAACAGTTCGATCAATCTCAACACCCCCGTACTGCAAACGCACAATATCGGTGCCGACGGCATCCTGGGTCTCGACAGCCTTTCCGACAAGCGCGTTGAAATCCAGGATTTCGGACGCTGCATGAAGGTTTTCGACACCAAGCGGGCAAGCGACGCCAAAGACGAGGGCCCAAAATTCCGGATGCATGCCCGGGAATCAAAGGGCCAGCTCATCCTTTCATCGGCCGATGCCACGGGTTTTCCGATCAAGACCGTCATCGATACGGGGGCGGAGATCAATATCGGTAATCATCGCCTGCTGCGGCTGCTGCAAAAACGGGGCGGGCTCCACATTTTCGCGCGACGGGAAATTACCGGCGTGACCGGGGGCAGCCGGGAGGTCCAGATCGGCTATATCAGCCATTTGAAAATCGGCGATGCGGTGATGCGCAACCTGGCGGTGGCATTTGTTGACTCGCCCGCGCTCGACCGCCTCGGACTCGCCGACACGCCGACCTTGATCATCGGCATGAATACCCTGTCGTCGTTTGAACGGATCATGATCGATTTTCCCGAACGCGAAATCACTTTCGTCACCCCGAGCGCGCGCGTCTCGCCGCGAACTCTACGCGTGGTGCGTCCATATGGCAGTTGATCGCAACGCTTGCCAAGCAGCCGTGCGAGCGCCATGGATGCGCCATGGTTCCCCTTTCGTTCGCTGGCCGCGATTTTATCGCCACGCGTGAAGGCGCGCTGTTCTGCACCGATTCGCGGGCGCTGATCGTCGCCGACCTGCACCTTGAAAAAGCGAGCTGGTATGCGCGCATGGGCCAGTTGCTGCCGCCTTATGACAGCCTCGCCACGCTCGATCGGATCGAGCAGCTCGCCGATCGCCTCGATGCCGCCGCGCTCTGGTGCCTGGGCGACAATTTTCACGACGTCGGCGGCCCCGCGCGGCTGCCGGCCGGTGCGCGGGCGCGACTCGAGCGGCTCGGCCGCCGGCTCGACCTCCACTGGATCGTCGGCAATCACGATCCGCAGCTGACCGAAACCTTCGGCGGATCGGCGCACGAGGAGGCGTGGCTGGGGGGCATCGCGTTACGCCATATCGCCCGGCGCGGCGCGCGCGGCGCCGAGCTGTCGGGCCATTTTCATCCCAAATTGCGCCTGTCGGTGCGCGGTCACCGGGTCGCCCGCCCCTGCTTCGTTCGTGCCGGCGACCGCATCGTCCTGCCCGCCTTCGGATCGCTGACCGGTGGCATGGCGGCTTTCGACCCCGCCATCGCCGACGCGCTCGGGCCGATCGAAGCGGCCATGATCGTCGTCTCGGGCCGGCTGCTTACCTTTCCCAATGCCCCCGCCGCGCTGTCGCGACCGCATGCGATGGCGCAATGCGCCGGGCGGTCGACCTGATCCGGCCGGACCGGGACGTGTTCCCGCCGAGCGGGCGCAGCGCGATTGTCGCGCCCGACGCATCCGGGCATAAGGTCCCGCAATGATTTCCGATTACCTCCCCCTGTTCGATTCGCTGATGGTCAAGATCGCGCTGATCGGCGTGCTTGGCATCGGCGCGCAGTGGATTGCGTGGCGCACGGGTCGCCCCGCGATCGCGCTGATGCTGATCGTCGGGGTCATTGCCGGCCCAGTGCTCGGCCTGATCCGACCCGAAGAGGATTTCGGCCCGTTGATGGAGCCGATCGTCAAGCTGGCGGTGGCGGTCATCCTGTTCGAGGGCGGGCTGAGCCTCAATTTCCGGGATTTGCGCCACGCGGGGGCCGGCGTGCTCAGGCTGGTCGTGATCGGCGTGCCGGTCGGCTGGGGCCTGGGGACCGCCGCGGCCTATTACGGTGCCGGCCTGCCGCTCCCGGTCGCCGCACTGTTCGGCGGTATCCTGGTCGTGACCGGTCCGACGGTGATCGGGCCGATGCTGCGCACGCTGCGGGTCGGCGACCGCGTACGCAACATCCTGAAATGGGAAGGCATCATCAACGATCCGATCGGCGCGCTGCTCGCGGTCGGCATCTATGCCTATATCTCCTATACCGGGCCGCAGGTCGATTTCCTCGATATCGGGATCGATGTCGTCGGGGCGACGGTGATTGCCGCCTTGCTCGGCGGTGCGCTCGGCTGGTTCCTGACTTGGGCGTTTCCGCGCGGCTATGCGCCCGAATATCTGAAGGCGCCGATCCTCCTCATCACCGTCATCTTCGGCTTCGTCGCCGCCGACCTCGTCATGCACGAATCCGGGCTCGTCACCGTCACCGTGATGGGCGTCGTCATGGCCAATCGTGCGATCTATTCGAGCCATGCGCTGCATCGTTTCAAGGAGGACCTTGCCGTCCTCCTGATCAGCGGCGTCTTCATCCTGCTGTCGGCGACGCTCGACTGGGAAACGGTCAGCCAGTTCCAGGTGCGTTTCGTCGCCTTCCTGTTCCTGCTGCTGTTCGTCGTGCGCCCGCTGACGGTGTTTACCAGCCTGATGTTTTCCAGCGTACCGTGGCGCGAACGCATCTTCATCGGCTGGATCGCGCCGCGCGGCATCGTCGCCGTCGCCATCACCGGCCTGTTCGCGATCCGGCTGGTCGATTACGGGGTCGAGGATGCCGAGGCTCTGGTGCCATTGTCGTTCGGCGTCGTCATCGTGACGATCTTCGCGCACGGTTTTTCGGCGAGCTGGCTGGCGCGGCGTCTGGGCATCGACGAAGGCAAGGGCGAGGGGCTTCTGCTCGTCGGCGCCAATCGCTGGACGATCGCCCTCGCGCAATTCTTCAAGGAGCGCGACATCCCGGTGATGATCGCCGATTCGAGCGCGATCGCGCTGCGCGACGCGCGGCGCGCCGACATTGAAATCTATCGCGGCGACATCCTCGACGAAGTCCATGAGGACGAACTGTCGCTCGGCAATTTCCAGCACCTGATCGCGGCGACCGACAACGACAGCTACAACGCTCTCGTCGCCAACGACCTTGGCCCCGAAATGGGTCATGATGCGATCACCCGCATCGGCCAGGACGTGAGCAAGGGCGTGGTCCAGAAGCGCGGCCGCATTCTCCTGCAGACCGGACGTACGATCGACGAACTGCTCGATCGGCTGCAGAGCGGCTGGAGCTTCAGCCGCACGCGCATCACCGAGAAATTCTCGGTCGAGGATTATCGCGAAAACCTCAAAGGCAATCGGGGTGAGAGCGTTGCCGTCATCAAGCCCGACAAGCGCGTCCTGTTCTTTTCGATGCAGGCGCGCCCGGTGATCGAGATCGGCGACCAGATCGTCAGCTTCGTCGCGCCTGAAGACCCACGCGAACTGATGGACAAGCGCGAAGAGCCGCGCGAAACGAAGGCCGAGACGAAAAAGGCCGAAGCTAAAAAAGACGCTGGCTAGACGCGCGGTCCGAACAATTCGCTGCCAATGCGGACATGCGTCGCGCCGAGGATCGCGGCGATCTCGAAATCGCTCGACATCCCCATGCTCAGCCCGACAAGGCCGTTGCGTACCGCCAGTTCGGCGAGCAGCGCGAAATACGGTGCAGGTTCGACATCGAACGGCGGCACCGCCATCAATCCCGATATCGCCAGTCCTTGTTCGGCGGCATAGTCGAGAAGTGCGGGCAGGTCGGCGATCGCGCATCCACCCTTTTGCGGTTCGTCGCCAATATTCACCTGGACGAACAGCTCCGGCGCCGCTTCGCCGGATGCCACCGCGCGCGCGATCGCATCGACCAGCGAGCGGCGATCGAGCGAATGGATCGCGTCGCATAGCGCCATCGCCTCGGCCGCCTTGTTCGATTGCAGACGGCCGATGAAATGAAGGCGGACATGGGGATGGCGAGCACGGATGGCCGGCCATTTCTCCTGTATCTCCTGGACGCGGTTCTCGCCGAAATCGGTCGCCCCGGCCGCGATCAGCCTCTCGATTTCGGCGGCGCTACGCGTTTTCGACACCGCGATCAGGCAGATCTCGTCGTCCCGCCGGCCCGCCAGCGCCGCGGCCTTGGCGACTCGATTGCGCACATCGGCCAGTTTCGCTGCGGGAGCGGTATCGTTGCGCTGCTGTTTGCCGGTCATCGTGCGCTGCTATAAGAGGACGTGTGCGCTATCGCCAGCCCTTGCCGCCCGCTCGCTTCTGGCGCGGCCCCGTCCCGCGCCGCTGGCTGTTCACCGATGAGCGGATGCCGGGCGACGCGATCGCCGCCGTCCGCGCCTTGCCACCGCGATCGGGGATCGTGTTCCGCCATTATGCAACGCCCGCCGCCGGACGTGCGCGATTGCTGCGACGGATCGCGCGCATCGCCGTCGCGCGCGGTCACTGGTTGCTCGTCGGCGGCGCCGACCATCGCTCGTTCGCGTACGCAGCGCCTCATGATCGCGGGGCCGTGTCGGCGGGAGTCCATAACGTGCGCGAGGCGGAGCAGGCGCGCCGAGCAGGCCTGGCCTTAATCTTCGTCTCGCCGGTGTTCGCGACGCGCAGCCATCCGGGAGCAGCCCCCATCGGCGTCAGCGGCTTTGCGCAGGTGGCACGTACGAGCACGGGCATGGCGATCGCGCTCGGCGGCATGGACGCGCGCCGATTCCGCTTGTTGCGTCGCCACGGCGCACATGGATGGGGCGCGATCGACGCGCTGACAGTTACAAAACGGGAACGAAAACGCGGCTAGGCGTTAGAACTTGAAACGTGTTCCGACATAAACCGCCTGGCTGTCGCGACGATCGTCGGCGATCGGGGCAAGCCCGGCATTGTCCTGCTTAAGCCGGACGCCCGCGGTCACCTTGAGACGACGGCTGAGGCTGTAGCCGGCACCAACATCGACCGACACCGTATCATCGGACGCCAACGGACGCGAATCGCGAGCGGCGATATCGCTGTCGAGCTTGACCTCGGTGCTGAACCGCGACTTGCGGCGCGAGACACCCTTGAGCTCGGCGGCCTTGGGCAGCGTGGCGAGATCGACGCCGGGACCAGCATCGGGAATCGCAAACTTGGTAAAGCCGACCGACTTGCCCAGATCATAGGCGACCGGCGTGATGGCGAACGCCTTCTCACGCGTCGGCTGGGTCAGGCCGACTTGCGCAGCAATATTCGATTGCGCCAACGACCCGCGGCGCGACCGCACGACGACCGTTACCGCGCGACTGCCATCGGCGCCGCGTGCGACGACCGGTGTGAAGCGGAAATTCCGCTTGGCCGCGGCGGAAACCTTTTCAAAGCGGGCGACCAGACGCGGATCGCCGGTCGCAGGCGTGAACTGTCCAACCATTTCGGAGAGGCTAGAGGCGGAGTCGCGCGCACCGGCGCCGGCGCTGAACGCAGGCGACGCAAGCAGCGCGACGGAGGCCGCAGCCACCATCAATCCCGCCATTTTCGTCCTGCTTTTCACGTCGTATAAACTCCACCCGGTACCGCCTATGACCGCGGTCTAGCACAAAGCTAGGCATTAAGGCGAATCGTGCAAGGGGGTATGCGGCCTGTCGAGTGTCGATTGCCGCTCGACTGTTGCACAGTCTACACACATCAACCGCGCGACGTGCTTGCCCCAATCCGGCTAGGGGGTTAGACGGAGCGTGAAATCGTGCCGGTGCAAATGCTCCGCAACCCTATGAAAGCCTCGCCATGACCCGTTTCCAGCCTACCCGGACCACTGCCGTCGCCGCCATTGCCTTGCTTGCTCTGGCGGGCTGCTCGTCGTCGGGCGAGCGGCCGCAGGCCGACCTTGCCGCGGCGCAGACCACGACGATTGGCGTCAACAGCTATTTGTGGCGCGCCAGCCTGGAAACGCTCGCGTTCATGCCGCTGCTTCAGGCCGACAGCGCGGGCGGCGTCATCATTACCGACTGGTATGCCAATCCGTCCAACCCGGGCGAGCGCGTCAAGGTGACCGTCTCGATCCTCGACAGCGATTTGCGCGCCGATGCGCTGCGTGTCGCGGCATCGCGTCAGGTGGCAAGCGGCAGCAGCTGGGTCGATGCGCCGGTTCAGGCGGCGACGGTCCAGAAGCTCGAGGAAATCATCCTCACCAAGGCGCGCAGCCTGCGCCAGAGCGCGATCGCGGGCTGATTCGCCCACCATTTCGTGAGACGCTATGACCGCATAGCGGGGGAGCCGACATGAGAGATTCGCGGTTCAACCCGCTCGCCGCCGATGCGCGCTGGCAGGCGCGCTGGGAAGCGGACGGCTGTTTCCGCGCCAACGACGCTTCGCCCAAGCCCAAGGCCTATATCCTAGAGATGTTCCCCTATCCGTCGGGGCGCATCCATATCGGCCATGTCCGCAATTACACGATGGGCGACGTGCTGGCGCGCTACAAGCGGATGAACGGGCACGAGGTGCTGCACCCGATGGGCTGGGACGCGTTCGGCATGCCCGCCGAAAACGCCGCGATGGAAAAGGGCGTCCATCCCGGCGGCTGGACGCGCGACAATATCGCGACGATGCGCGCGCAGCTGAAACGCCTCGGCTTCGCGCTCGACTGGAGCCGCGAGCTCGCGACGTGCGAGCCCGCTTATTACGGGCACGAACAGGCGCTGTTCCTCGACCTGCTCGATGCCGGCCTCGTCTATCGCAAGGAATCGGCGGTCAACTGGGATCCGGTCGACATGACCGTACTCGCCAACGAACAGGTGATCGACGGCAAGGGCTGGCGATCGGGCGCGCCGGTCGAGAAGCGCAAGCTGAGCCAGTGGTTCCTCAGGATCACCGATTTCGCCGAGGAGCTGCTCGACGGGCTCGGCGCCCTCGACGACTGGCCCGACAAGGTCCGGCTGATGCAGGAAAACTGGATCGGCAAGAGCGAGGGGCTGACCTTCCGCTTCGCGGTCGCCGGATCGGCCGAGACCGTCGAAGTCTTTTCGACGCGGCCCGACACGATCTTCGGTGCCAGCTTCGTCGCGGTCGCCGCCGACCATCCGCTGGCGCAGCAAATCGCCGCCGACGATGCCGACGCCGCGGCGTTCATCGAACGCTGCAAGGCGGGCGGGACGACCGCGGCCGAGATCGAGACTCAGGAGAAGCTCGGTTTCGACACCGGGCTGAAGGCGGTCCACCCGCTCGACGCGAACCTTTCGCTGCCGATCTACATCGCCAATTTCGTGCTGATGGATTACGGATCGGGCGCGGTGATGGGCGTGCCGGCGCACGACCAGCGCGACCTCGATTTCGCGCGCAAATACGCGCTCGATGTGCGCCGGGTTGTCACCGGTGGCGATGCAGCCGGCGCGGTGTTCGAGGGCGATGTCGCCTTTACCGGCGAGGGCAGGGTCGTCAATTCGGGCTTTCTCGACGGCATGGACGTCGTCGCCGCGGGCAAGGCGGTGATTGCCCGCGCGACCGCGGAAAACTGGGGCGAAGCGACGACGACGTGGCGGCTGCGCGACTGGGGGGTGAGCCGCCAGCGGTATTGGGGTACCCCGATTCCGATCATCCATTGCGCCGCCTGCGGCCCGGTCGGCGTGCCCAGGGACCAGCTACCCGTCGTGCTGCCCGAGGACGTCGATTTCAAGACGCCGGGCAATCCGCTCGACCGTCATCCGAGCTGGAGCCGGGCCGCGTGTCCGCGCTGCGGCGGCGATGCGCGGCGCGAGACCGACACGCTCGACACGTTCGTCGATTCAAGCTGGTACTTCCTGCGCTTCGCCAGCCAGCCCGCCGACCGCCCGTTCGACCCCGAGATCGTCAGGCAGTGGCTGCCGGTCGACCAGTATATCGGCGGCGTCGAGCACGCGATCCTGCATTTACTCTACGCGCGCTTCTGGACGCGCGCGCTGGCGCGGATCGGCATGATCGAGGTGACCGAGCCGTTCGCCGGGCTGTTCACGCAGGGCATGGTGACGCACGAGACGTACAAGGCGGGCGACGGCAGCTGGCTGTCGCCGGGCGAGGTCAGGAAGACCGGCGCCGACTATATGCGGATCGAGGACGGATCGCCGGTCGCGCTGGGCCGCGTCGAGAAGATGTCGAAGTCGAAGAAGAACACCGTCGATCCCGAACCGATCGTCGACCAGTACGGCGCCGACGCGGTGCGCTGGTTCATGCTGAGCGATTCGCCGCCCGAACGCGACCTGCCGTGGACCGAATCGGGGATCGAGGGCGCGTGGCGCTTCGTCCAGCGGCTGTGGCGACTGTTCGGCGAGCGCGGCGACAACGGCGGCGCCGACAAGCCGCTGGCGCAGAAGCTGCATCGCACGATCGCGGGGGTGGCCGAGGATATCGAGGCGCTCGCGTTCAACAAGGCGGTCGCCAAGATCTATGAGCTCGCCAACGCAATCGACAAGGCGGCGCCGTCGGCAACGCGCGACGACGCGCTGGAGACGCTCGCGCGGCTGGTCGCGCCGATGGTGCCGCATCTCGCCGAGGAGGCCTGGGCCGATATGGGCATGGCGGGCCTGATCGCCGACGCGCCGTGGCCCGAGGCCGATCCGGCGCTGCTGGTCGACGACGAGGCGACGATCGCCATCCAGGTGATGGGCAAGTTGCGCGACACGATGACGCTGCCCAAGGGCCAGTCGAAGGACGCGATCGAGGCGGCGGCGCTGGCGCGCGACAAGATCGTCGCCTTCATCGGCGACGCCACGCCGAAAAAGGTGATTGTCGTTCCCGACCGCCTGGTTAACATCGTCCTGTGACCCTCCGCCGCGCCTTGTCGGGCTTGCTGCTCGCCCTCCCCGCCCTGGCCCTGCCGGGCTGCGGCCTGGCGCCGGTCTATGCCGGCGGCAGCTCGGGCCCGGTGGCGACGACGCTGGGCGATGTCGCGATCGCGCCGATCGCGGGCCGCCCCGGCTGGCTGGTGCGCAACGCGCTCGAACTCAGGCTGGGCGCGATCACGCGCAACGGGTCGCCGCGCTATCGGCTCGACGTCACGCTCGACGACGATATTACCGGCTTCGGCGTGCGCCGCGACACCGCGATCACGCGCGAGCGCCGGACGCTGCGCGCGCGCTATCAGCTGACCGACCAGGCGACCGGCGAGGTCGTGCTCGACGCGACCGCCGGAGCCGATGCCGGGATCGACGTCGTATCGAGCGAATATGCGACGATCGCGGCCGAGAACAGCGCGCTCGAACGGCTTGCCGACATCGTCGCCGACCAGGTCGTCGCGCGGCTTGCGGCCTTCGCGCAGAACATGGCCGCCGCCGACGCCGCGCCATGAGGGTCAAGCCGCCCGAGATGGCGCGGGCGCTGACCAATCCCGGCGACGACGTCCGCCTTTACCTGCTGACCGGTCCCGACCAGGCGGGCGCGATCGCCGCGGGACGGACGCTGGGCCAGGCGCTCAGGAACCGCGGCGGCGAAGAGCCCGAGCGCGTCGACATCGCCTCCGCCGCGCTCAAGGCCGATCCCGCCCGACTGGCCGACGAGGCGGCCGCGATCTCGCTGTTCGGCGGCGCGCGCTATATCGAGCTGGCGGTCGCCGGATCGGGCGACGACTGCCTCGCCGCGGTCGAGGCGCTGCTCGAAGCGACGCAGGCAGGCAATCCGGTCGTCGCGATCGGCCCCGGCGTGTCGGCCAAGTCGAAACTGATCAAGCTCGCCGATGCCAGCGCGCGCGCGCGCGCGGCGATCTATTACCCGCCCGAGGGCCGCGCGCTCGAAACGCTGGCGCGCGAGATCGCCGCCGGCCACGGCCTGAGCGTCGATCGCGAGACCGCGCTGCGGCTGACCGACATGGTCGCGGGCGACCGGCTGCTGCTCGCCGCCGAAATCGAAAAGCTCGCGCTCTACCTCGACGCCTCGCCCGCCGAGCCCAAGCCGCTGACGCCCGCCGCGCTGGCGGCGCTCGGCGCCGAAACGCACGAGGAGGACATTGCGCGCTGCATCGATGTCGCGATGGGCGGCCGCCCCGGCGCGTTGCGCGCGATGCTCGAGAATATCGACGCCACCGGGCTCAACGAGATTCGCCTGATCCGCGCGATGGGCAACCGCGCGCGGCTGCTCGCGCGGTTGCGCGGCGCGGTCGACGCGGGTCGATCGCCGGCGCAGGCGGCCGATGGCGGCAATGTCTTCTTCAAGGAAAAGGCGAGCGTCGCGCGCCAGCTCGCGATCTGGGACACGCCCGCGACCGCGCGGCTGGTCGCCAAGCTGCAGGCGGCCGAGCGCGCGATCAAGTCGCCCGCGAGCGCCGGCGGCATCGTCATGCGCCAGCTGCTCGTCGACATGGCGCACGAGGCGAACCGGCGCGCGGCCCGCGGCGACGCGGCGCGACGCTGATCGCCGGAACCGGCGTCCCCCGACGGCGTTGATCAGGAGCGTGCCGACAGGTTGGCGAATCCGGTACCGTCCCGGCGCATCCGGGTCGCCGCCGCGCCCGTCGGTCGACACATTTCCAACGACCTTGTACCTAGTGCCCCTGCCCCAAGTGCCCCTGCCGCGATCCGCCGGAAGGCCCCTATGCCCAATGTCGTTACAGCCGCCGTGCACGGCATCGGCACCGCCGTTCCCGACCATGAGGTCCATCGTGCCTTCATCGCCTGGGCGACGCCGCGCATCGCCGACGATCGCACGCGCCGCCTGTTCGCGCGCATGGCCGCGCGGTCGGGAATCGAGCGGCGCTGGTCGGTATTGCCGCACGGCGACGACGGCGGATCGCCGGTCGATCGCGGCGGATTCTACGATAGCGACCCGCTGCCCGGCACCGCCGCGCGCATGGCCGCCTATGCGCGCCATGCCCCGCCCCTCGCGCTCGCCGCGATCGCCGACCTCGCGACTCGCGTCGATCTCGGCGAGGTGACGCATCTCGTCGTCGCCAGCTGCACCGGCTTCGTCGCGCCGGGCATCGACCAGATCGTCGCGCGCGAGCTGGGCCTCGCCGCCACCGTCGAGCGGACCTTCATCGGTTTCATGGGCTGCTATGCCGGGATCACCGCGCTGCGCACCGCGCGGCACATCGTGCGGTCCGAGCCAAGCGCCCGCGTCCTCGTCGTCGCGGTCGAATTGTCGTCGCTGCACCTCAGCGAAGCGGGCACGATCGAACCGCTGCTGGCCATGCTGCAGTTCAGCGACGGCGCCGCCGCCGCCCTGGTCACCGCCGCCGATGCCGCGCCCGCCGACGCGATGCGCCTCGGCGAGCCAGCCAGCCTCGCGCTCGACGGCGGCGAACGGCTGATCGAATGGCGGATCGGCGATGCGGGGTTCGCCATGGAGCTGTCGGGCGAAGTGCCCGGCGCGCTGCAACTCGCGCTCGACGATGCCGGGGTGCGCGCCACGCTACTCGGCGACGGCGCGCCCGCGCTGTACGCGATCCATCCCGGCGGCCGGTCGGTGCTCGACGCGGTCGCGCGCGGGCTCGACCTCGATGCGCATGCGCTCGACGACAGCCGCGCGGTGCTCGCCGCCAACGGCAATATGAGCTCGGCGACGATCCTTTTCGTCCTCGCCCGGATGATCGCGCAAGGACGGCGCGGCAGCGGCATCGCGCTCGCCTTCGGTCCCGGCGTCGCGATCGAGGGGCTGCGATTCGAATTGCCCGGCTGATGCGAGGCGCGCGATGAACCCGTTGGCCACGCTGGCCCGGCGCCATGTCGCCGACGAGCAGATGGACGCCGCCGACCTGTCGCCCGCCGCCTATGACGCGGTGCTGCGCGACCTTGCCAGGGTCAACGCGGTGACGCTGGCGGGACGCGCGACCGACCGTTTCCTCGCCGCCGTCCATGCCCGCCATGCGAGCGAGCGGCCGTGGCGCATCCTCGACGTCGGCTTCGGGCATGGCGACATGCTGCGCCGGATCGCGCGCTGGAGCGCAAGGCGAGGCCAGCGGGTCGAGCTGACCGGCATCGACCTCAACCCCAAGAGCGAGGCGAGCGCGCGCGCGGCGACGCCGCCCGGCATGGCGATCGCCTGGCGCACCGGCGATTATCGCGATCTCGCCGGCGGCGACTGGGATATCGTCGTCTCGAGCCTCGTCGCGCATCATATGGACGATGCCGAGCGCCGCGCCTTCGTGCGCTTCATGGAGCGCGAGACGCGGCTCGGCTGGCTGGTCAACGACCTCCACCGCCACCGCCTCGCCTTTGTCGGCTATCCGTGGCTCGCGCGCGCGATGCGCGTCGACCCGATCGTCCGCGCCGACGGCCAGCTGTCGATCGCGCGCTCGTTTCGCCGCGGCGAATGGCAGGCGATGCTGGCCGAAGCGGGGCTTGCCGAAGCGGGGCTGGCGAAGCGCGCGCGCATCGTCCGGCGCTTTCCGTTCCGGCTGTGCGTCGAGCGGATCAGATGAGCGACGGCGTCGTCATCGTCGGCGGCGGCCCCGCGGGCGCGGCGGCGGCGATCGCGCTGGCATCGGCGGGGCGGCCGATACGCCTGATCGAACGTCGACGCGCGACCGGCGATCCGATCTGCGGCGGATTTCTGAGCTGGCGCACGCTGGCGCGGCTCGACCGGCTCGGCATCGATGCCGTCGCGCTCGGCGGGCAGCGGGTGACGGCGCTAACCTTGTTTGCCGGTAGCGAGACCGCAACGTCGCCGCTGCCGCGCGCGGCGATGGGGGTGTCGCGCCATCGCCTCGACACGTTGTTGCTGGCGCGCGCGGCGGCGGTCGGGGCGAACATCGAGCGCGGCGTCCATGTCCGCGCGATCGACGACGACGGCACGCTGCGCTGCGGCGCGGCGGGATCGATCCCGACCGCCACGCTGGTCCTCGCCACGGGCAAGCACGAGATCGCGGGGGCCAGGCGCGCGATGCCCGCGCGGCTGGCGAGCGACCCGGTGCTCGGCCTGCGCATCCGGCTGCCCGCCTCGCCCGCGCTCACGCGGCTGGTCGGCGATGCGATCGAGCTGCACCTGTTCGACCGCGGCTATGCCGGGCTCGTCCGCCACGAGGACGGCAGCGGCAATCTGTGCCTGGCGGTGCGGACGTCGCGGCTGGCCGCAGCGGGTGGGGACCCGCTGGCGCTGCTCGCCATGCTTGGCGCCGACAATCCCCGGCTCGGCGAGCGGCTGGCGCTCGCCGATGCCGCGCCGCGCGCCGACGCCATCGCCCAGGTGCCGTACGGGTTCGTCGCGCGCACGACATTGCCGGGACGCTGGCGGATCGGCGATGCCGCCGCGGTCATCCCATCGCTCGCGGGCGAGGGGATCGGCATCGCGCTCGCCTCGGCCGAGGCGGCGGCGCGCGCGCTGCTCAACGGCGGCGATGCGCAGGCGTTCCAGACGGGCTTCGCAAGGCGCGCGGCCGCGCCGATGCGGATCGCCGACCTCGCCTGGCGCGGCGCCGAACATCCACGCGTCGCGCGCGTCGCGACGCGGATCGCGCGCGCGCTGCCGGCCCTGCCGCGCGCGGTCGCGCGCGCGACGCGGATCGCCTGACCGCCTCTTGCACGCCGCGTCGCGACGCCCCACATCGCGGCGATGGACAAGATCGAAAAGAGCGACGCCGAATGGCGCGAGCAGCTGACCCCCGAACAATATCACGTGCTGCGCGAACACGGCACCGAACGCGCCTTTGCCGGGCTCTACACCGACGAGAAGACGCCCGGCACCTATCGCTGCGCCGGCTGCGGCGCGGCGCTGTTCACCAGCGCGGCCAAATATGACAGCGGTTCGGGCTGGCCGAGCTTCACCACCCCGGCGGCCGACGGCGTGATCGCCGAGAATGTCGACACGAGCCTGGGCATGCGCCGCGTCGAGGTGCGCTGCGCGACCTGCGACGGCCATCTCGGCCATGTCTTTCCCGACGGGCCGGGCGCGACCGGGCTACGCTATTGCGTCAATTCGGCGGCGCTCGACCTCGACCCCGAAGAGCGCTGAGCCGCGATGGCGATCGCGCTTCCTTCGCGCGTTAAGCTGGCGTAAACCGGCGCGCGAGCAAGCCACCGGCGAGCGACGGTGCGATCGGGACGATCCCAGGGGAAGCGAATGGCCAAGCGCAAGGCGAGCGGGAAGCGCTCCGGATCGGGGAGTGGCACGCCGCTGACGTGGAAGGACTGGCTGCGACGGATCGTCAAGGCCGGACTCGCCGTCGCGCTGGTCGGGGCGATCGCGCTCGGCACCTGGGTCGCGATCGCGGTCAACCAGCTGCCCGATTACGAGGCGCTCAAACAGTCGCAGAACGAACAGACGATCCGCATCCGGTCGAACGACGGCACGGTGATCGTGTCGATGGGCCCCAATTACGGCCAGTGGATGACGCTCGAGAAAATTCCGGCGGTGATGACCGACGCGATGATCGCGGTCGAGGATCGCCGGTTCCGCAGCCATCTCGGCGTCGATCCGGTCGGCATGGCGCGCGCGGTCTATACCGCGTGGGAACGGCGCGGTTCGGGGCGCCGCTGGCAGGGCGCGTCGACGATCACCCAGCAGGTCGCGCGCAACCTGTTCCTGACCAACAATTATTCGGTCGGCCGCAAGATCAACGAGGCGGTGCTGTCGTTCGCGCTCGAATGGAAATTCACCAAGGACGAGATCGTCGAACTGTACCTCAACAAGGTCTATTTCGGCGGCGGCAGCTATGGCGTCGACGCCGCATCGCGCCGCTTTTTCGGCCACCCCGCGAGCGAGCTGAGCCTGTCCGAGGCGGCGATCATCGCCGGGCTGGTCAAGGCGCCGTCGCGCTATTCGCCGACCGCCGACGCGCAGGCGGCGATCGACCGCGCCTCGGTCGTGCTCCAAGTAATGCAGGAAACCGGCGCGATCACCCCCGCTCAGGCCGCCGCCGCGCAGCCGACCGAGGTCAAGCTCGCGCGCCAGTCGAACCAGAACAGCGCGCGCTATTTCACCGACTGGGCGCTGCCGCAGCTCGACACGCTGATCGACGAGACCAACGAACCGATCGACGTGTGGACGACGCTCGACCTCGGCATGCAGAAGGCGGCGACGGCCGCGGTCCAGAACGACACGCCCAAGAACCTGCAGGGCGCGCTCGTCAGCCTCGACCGCGACGGCGCGGTGCGCGCGATGGTCGGCGGGCGCGATTACGTCACCTCGAACTACAACCGCGCGACGCAATCGCTGCGCCAGCCGGGATCGGCGTGGAAGGTGTTCGTCTATATGACCGCGCTCGAGGCGGGCTATCGTCCCGACGACCGCGTCGTCGACGAGCCGGTGTCGATCAACGGCTGGTCGCCGAAGAATTCGAGCGGGCGCTTTGCCGGCGAAATGGATGTCCGCACCGCCTTCGCCTATTCGGTCAACACGATCGCGGCGCAGATCGGCAACGAGGTCGGCTATTCGAGCATCGCCAACATGGCGCGGCGGTTCGGCATATCGTCGCCGATCAACACGCAGCCGTCGATGGTCCTCGGCAGTTCGGAAGTGCGCGTCATCGACATGGCGCGCGCCTTCGCCGCGATCCAGCGCGGCGGCGTATCGGTCACCCCCTATGCGATCACCAAGGTGACGACCGCCGACGGCGACCTGCTCTACCAGCATCGCGAGACCAGCCCCGACCAGCTGGTCGACAAGTGGGTCGCGGCGGGAATCACCGACCTGATGCAGACCGCGGTCAATACCGGCACCGGCCGCGCCGCGCAGATCGGCCGTCCGGTCGCGGGCAAGACCGGCACCACCAACAGCAACAAGGACGGCTGGTTCGTCGGCTTTTCGAGCGGGCTGACCACCGCGGTGTGGATGGGCCGCGACGATGCCAGGGCGGTCGGCGGGCTGCAGGGCGGGCGGGCGCCGGCGACCGCCTGGGCCGACTATATGCGCGTCGCCGTCGCCAAGCGGCCGGTCGAACAGTTCGACACCGAGGTCACGCTGCCCGACTGGATCCTCGGCAACGAGCAGGACAGCTATCTCGACGCGCCCGACGAGGGCGGCATGCTGGTCGACGAGAACGGCATGCCGATCGAGCTGCCCGGCGAACCCGGCGAGCGCCCGCCCGCCGACCGGCCGATCGACCAGCAGTGGATCGACGACATGACCGGGCGCGGCCGCCCCGAGCCGCAGCGTCCCAACCCCGCGCCGCCGCGCGGCGATGCGCCCGGCGCGACGACCAACGGCCAGGGCCAGCGCCCGCCGCCCGCGCCGCAACCGGCGCCCGAAACCCGGCCCGTCGGCCAGGGCGGGATCTACTAGCGCGCGGCTTTCCTGCCGCCGCCGCCCGGCCCGGCGGCGGCGCGACGCGTCAATCGAAGCGCAGCGACTTGAGCCCCTGGCCGTGGTCGCGCAGCCAGGCGCGCGCCGCCGCCGGGTCGCCTTCGAACAGTTCGGCATGGAGCGCGTGGAAGCGGCGGCTGTGGTCGAGATGCGCAAGGTGCGCGACCTCGTGCGAGACGGTTGCGCGGCGGACGAAATCGGGCGCCATGATCAGCCGCCAGTTATAGCGGATCGAGCGCCGCGCCGAGCAGCTGCCCCAGCGCGAGCGGGCATCGCCGATGCTGACCTTTTCGCAGGCGAGCCCGGCGCGATCGGCATAATCGTGCGTTTCGCGCGTCATCACGTCGCGCGCCTGCTCCTTGAGCCAGCGCTCGACGCGCCGCGCCGCCGCCTCGCGCGGTCCACCGAGCGACAGCGTGTCGCCGTCGAGATGCGGTCGCCGCGGGCTGTCGGGGTGCCAGGCGATGGCAAGATCGCGGCCGCGAAAGCGCAGCGGATCGGCGAGGTCGAAGCGGCGCGGGCCGCCCGCCTTGCCCGCCTGTTCGCGCGCCCAGTCGCGATGGTCGTCGGCCCAGGCGAGCGCCTTGCGCGGCGCCATGCGCGGCGGCACCGTCAGGCGGAACTCGCCGCGCGCTGGATCGCAGGCGAGCCGCAGCCGCCGCGCGCGCGAATGGACGATATAGCGCAGCGGCCAGCGCGTGCCGCACGGCGCGGTGACGTAATCAGCGCGGTCGAGCCCGGCTGCCGGCGCCGACGCCATGTCAGACCGGCCGCTCGACAAGGTGGTTCTCATAGGGGCCGGCGTCGACCTCCGCCACGGTCCAGCCGCGGATCGATTCGCCGGCGCGATGGACCGCCTCGGCATCGCCGCAGACGAGGTAATGCCAGGCGGGCAGCGGCTCCCCCTCGGCGCGCAGGCGATAGGCGCAGGTCAGCGGCAGCCAGTCGATCGCGGCGACCTTGGCCGGGGTCAGGCGCAGGCAGTCGGGGACGTGGCGCTTGCGATGCGCGTAATCGGTGCAGCGCGCGGTATCGCGATCGAGCAGGCGGCAGGCGATGTTGGTCGGGTAGATGCGTCCGCTGTCCTCGTCCTCCGCCTTGTGCAGGCAGCATTTGCCGCAGCCGTCGCACAGCGCCTCCCATTCGCCGGCGTCGAGCGCGGCGAGCGGCTTTTCCCAGAACGGCGGCGGCGCCGTCATCGCCCGGCGGGCTTGACCCAGCGCGCCAGTTCGGCGGCGACGAGCGCGGGCGCGCCTTCGTCGACATCGGTCGAGGGATCGTCGATCGGCAGCAGCGCGATCGGCTTGCCGTCGGGGCCCATCAGATAGGCGAGCTGGCTGTGCGCCATCAGATAGGCGTCGGGCGCCGACCCCTCGCGCTTCTGATAGACGACGACATAGGCCTTGGCAGCGCGATCCACCTGGGAGGGCGTCCCGGTCAGGCCGATCAGCCCTTCGCCGAAGCCGGCGACGAACGCCTTGAGCACCGCGGGGGTGTCGCGCTGCGGATCGATCGTGATGAACACGGGGCGGACGTTGGCGGCGGCATCGGGCGCCGTCTTGCGGAACGCGGCGAGGCCGCGCATCAGTTTCTGCAGATCGACCGGGCAGACGTCGGGGCAATAGCTGTAGCCGAAATAGACGATCGCGTATTTGCCCTTGAGATCGGCATCGGTGAAAGCGCGCCCGTCCTGGTCGACCAGGTCGAAGGCGCCGCCGATCCGCGCCCCGGCGAGCGGGGGTTCGGCGGGCGCGCCGGCGGGCGATGAACAGGCCGAAAGCAGCGCGAGCGCGGCGATGAGGAAGAGCGTTCTGATCGTCATGCCGCCGCCATGCGCCGGCCCCCGCGCGAAATCAACCGTCGGCATGGAGCAGCGCGAGTTCGGGATCGGCAGCGGTCATGTGGCGGCGCATCGCGAGCCGCGCGACGCGCAGCAGTTCGGCCTTGCGCCGCGCAGGCGCGAGCGGATGGACCGCCGCCGCGCGGACGATTTCGGCGCCGTAGCGATCGGCGACGATCACGCCGCTGCGCGCGGGCAGATACGCCTCTCCGTCGAGCAGCGCCGAATCGAGATCGGGTGCGAGCGCCCAGAAGAAGCGATCGCAGAATTCGAGATAGGCGGGCCATTTGGCGTCGGTGTTGAGATCGGCCTGCGCCACCTTGACCTCGACGATCGTCACCTGCCCCTTGGCGTCGATCGCGAGCATGTCGGCGCGGCGGCCGTTGGGCAGCGGCACTTCGCACAGGACGTTGAGGCCGAGGCCGTGGAACAGCCGCGACACCCCGCGCGCGACATCGGTGGCGCAGATGCCGGGCGCGCCGGGCGCGGACGAGAGGGCGGGACGGGCCATGCCGCTATCTAGAACATAGCGGCAACAAAAGGCAACGCCCCGCCCGTTGGGGCGAGGCGTCGTTCGATGTCAGCCAGTCGCGCGCCCGCAGGCGCGGCGTCAGCGGTAGAAGATGTGATTGTCGACCTGCGCGACGCGCGTCAGGCGCCAGCCCGGCGAAACGCGCGATGCGTGGAAGAACAGGGCGCCCTTGGCCGGATTTGCCCAAAGGTCGCCGCGCGCGATCTGCGCGATGGCGACGGCGCGGCGCCACGCAATCGAGCCGGTGTTGATGCTCGGCATGCGGCCGCCGCGAACGAACGAGAACTGGCTGCGCTGATAGACGACGCCGCAAATGGTGTTGGGGAAGCGCGGCGATTCGGCGCGGTTGAGCACGACGCGGCCGACGGCGAGCTGCCCGGCGAGCGATTCGCCCTTCGATTCGAAATAGATCGTACCCGCGAGGCACGTGGTTTCGGCGTCGAGCGTGTCGGGCACCGGCATCTTGGCGACGAGGTCGGCCAGCGAGGCGGCTTCGATCTTGGCGTTGAGCTTGCCCGCGTCGGCCTCCGCGGCGGCGATCGCGGCCTGGATCGCGCTCGCCTCTTCGGGCGTTGCCGAGCTTTTCTTGGCGGTTTCGGAACCTTCGGCAGGGCCGGTCTGTTCAACATTCGAAACCAGCGCGGTATCGACCAGGCTCGGGTCGATCGTGAGAACCGGCGTGACGTCCTGCGCCGAGGCATCCGAGGCGAAGCCCGGATCGGTCGCGATGAAGGTGCCCGCGGCAGAAATGATCACCGCAGCGAAGCTGGCGGCGCGTAAGATGTTGGTCATGTATCCGTTGGTTTAGGCGGCCGTAGGGCTGACCGTATCGCGACCCGCAACGAGCGGCTGGTGATCCGGGGACCTAACGTCCGGCTGCGTGTTTACCCCCGATGTCGATCCAATCGATCGACGGAAAGGCAACCTGCGCTTTCAAACTGGAGGCGCAATAGCCGAGCTGACCGTGCGGTCAACCAATCGTTCCCAATTCAGCGACGAAGCGTTCCGGGTTTGCGATATCCAGCTCGACGAGCCACATATCGGGATCATTGCCCAGTATTTTTGCAAGATATTCAGATAGTTGAGCCGGATCCTTGGTTTCCGCCGCCTCGATGACCGACCATTGATAGTCGCCCGACATCGCCATTCGGCGCTCAAGCAGGTGCGCGAACCGACCCATTTTGGTGCATTGCAGCATAATCGCGCCGGCATCGGCGTCACCACTTTGCACGACGGTGGCGAAGCCGCCTTCGGATTGCACGCGGCGCATCAGCGCGGTGACCAGCAGCCGACTCGGCAGCCGCGCGCTCACGCGCGCTCGGCGGCATAGCCCGCCAGCCCCGACAGCGCGAACGACGATCGCATGAAGGTGCCGGTGCCGCGCGCGACCTCCTCGCCGTCGCCGTCGACCAGGCTGGCATCGGCGACGAAGACGCGCTTCCTGCCGCTGATCCAGCGGCCATGGGCGACGACCGGGCCGGCCTTGATCGGGCGCGTGAACAGCAGGTTGAACGCGGTGGTCAGCAGGAAACGGTCGGTCACCAGGCTGTTGCACGCGTAAAAGGCGGCATCGTCGAGCATCTTGAAATAGCTCGTGCCGTGCGCGGCGCCGGCGGCATGATAGACGCTTTCGTCGACGACGAAGTCGATCCGCGCGACGCCCGGCGCCTCGATCTGCAGGCGCGACGGGAATTTGGCGTTGATCGGGGCCGAGGCATAGAGCGATTCGAGCGCGCGGAAATGCGCCGCCTCGCCATCGCCGGCGCCGTGGTCAGGCCGCGTCACGCGATTCGCCGCCGGCGAGCAAGGCATACAGCGCCTCGGACGATTTCGCCCCGCGCAGCCGTTCGACCGCATCCTCGTCGCGCAGGAAGCGCGAGATCCGCGCCAGCGCCTTCAAATGATCGGCACCGCAATCGACCGGCGACAGCAGGATGAAGGCGAGATCGACCGGCAGGCTGTCGACCGCGTCGAAATCGATCGGCTGTTCGAACTTGAGGAACAGCCCCTTGACCCCCGACAGGTTGTCGAGCCGCGCGTGCGGCAGCGCGACGCCCTTGCCGAACGCGGTGGTGCCGATCCGTTCGCGCTCGAGCAGGCGTTCGGCGACTTCGCCGCCGTCGAGGCCGAGCGTCTTGGCGGCGAGGTCGCCGACATAGGGAAAGAATGCCTTTTTCCCGTCGATCGCCGCCTTGGCCCTGACCGTCGCCGGATACAGCAGGTCGTCGAAGTCGCTCATCATCATAATGTCCATCGCGCGGCACCGGGTGCCGCCCTGCGATCCTGAAACGTGCCTGGGTCATGGCCCGGACGTCGCCGGAGCCTCGCTATCAAGCGCGCCCTAGTCAAACAGGGCCGGGAAATCTAGCCCCGTTCAGGTTCGACCCAACCGATCGATCCGTCCTCGCGGCGATAGACCATGTTGTGGATGCCGGTTTGCGCGTTCCTGAACAACAGCGCGTTGGTGTTGCGCAGGTCGAGCATCATGACCGCGTCGGCGACCGCGGCATCGGGAATGTCGACGCGCGTTTCGGCGACGATGACGGGCGCGTCGCCGGCTTCCTCCTGGTCGTTATCGGCCCCGAACACGGTATAGCCCGCATTCGATGGGATATCGTCGACGCTGGCGCCGTTGCCCGCGCCATGGCGGTCCTTGAGCCGGCGCATATAGCGGCGCAGCTGTTTCTCGACGCGCTCGGCGGCGGCTTCGAACGCGGCATGCGCCTCGCGCGCGCGGCCATGACCCTTGATCACCAGCCCCTGCATGACGTGCGCGACGATGTCGCAGTCGATCGCATCGTGCGGCGCCTTGCCGAAGGTGGCGTGAGCGGAGATGGCGCGCGCGAAATATTTTTCGGCGATGGCGTTCATCCGGTCGGAGACGTGCGTGCGCAAGGCATCGCCGGTGTCCATCTGATGACCCGATACCCGTATGTCCATGTCTTGCTCCTTGGCTGGTCCCGCGATCGGGGACGAATGGTTCAGGCGGCGCCGGCGTTCCACAGCGCGCCGTCGATCGTGGCGATGAAGGCAGCGTGGCGCGCGAGTTCGGCGGCGCCGGCATGATGCGGCCGCGGCTCGCGATAGCGTCGCGCGGCGGCGTTTGCGGTCGCGCAGGATGGGCTCGACGCGGCACCGGCGGCGACGCCGATATCGAAGCCGATCTGACGCCCGCCGGTCAGTTCGATGTAGAGTTGCGTCAGCAATTCGGCGTCGAGCAGCGCACCGTGCTTGATCCGGTGGCTGCGATCGATGCCGTAGCGCGTGCACAGCGCGTCGAGGCTGTGCTTGGCGCCGGGATGCAGCGTGCGCGCGATGGCGATGGTGTCGATCATGCGGTCGAGCGAGACGATCGGATGGCCGCACAGGCCGAGCTCGGCATTAAGGAAGCCGAAATCGAACGGCGCATTATGCGCAATCAGCTTCGCATCGCCGAGAAAGTCGAGCAGTTCGCGCGCCTTTTCGGCGAATTTGGGCTTATTCGCGAGAAAGGCGTCGCCGAGCCCGTGAATCGCCTCGGCGCCCGGCGGCATCGGCCGGCAGGGATTGAAATAGGCATGATAGGTGGCGCCGGTCTCGACCCGGTCGATCAACTCGATACAGCCGATCTCGACGATGCGATCGCCCGTTTTGGGGTCGAATCCGGTGGTTTCGGTATCGAAGACGATTTCGCGCATGTTCCCCCTCATATTGACGCGCGCCGCGCCGATGACAAGGTGCGAAGCGTCGCGGTGAGCGCGACGAGCTGCGCGCGGGTCTCGGCAAGCGCGACGCCGGTGTCGATAGCATGGTCGGCGCGCGCCCTTTTTTCGGCATCGGGAGTTTGCAGCGCGAGGATCCCGGCGAATTTTTCTTCGCTCATGCCCGGCCGCGCCAGCACCCGCGCGCGCTGGATCGCGGCATCGGCCGAGACGACGACGATGCGGTCGACGAACGCCGCACCGCCCTTTTCGAACAATAGCGGGATATCGAGGACGACGAAATCGGCGGCTTCATGCTCGTCGAGAAAGGCGCGCTGCATCGCCGCGACGGCGGGGTGGACGATCCGCTCGAGATCGGCGAGCGCGGCGGCGTCGGCGAACACCCGCGCGCCGAGCGCGGCGCGATCGACGCCGCCCGGGCCGGTGCTGCCGGGAAAGCGCTGTTCGATCGCGCCCAGCAGCGCGCCGCCCGGTCCCTGCAGCGCGTGGACCGCGGCGTCGGCATCGAACACCGGCACACCGAGATCGCGCCACATCGCCGCGACCGTCGATTTGCCCATGCCGATCGAGCCGGTCAGGCCGACGATCATCGGGCCGCGCGCCGCGCCGCCGGCATCGCCGGGCGCGCTCATGCCAGCAGCCGTTCGCGCAGCTCGCCGTCGTGATCGCGCGGCGGCGGCGCGTCGAAGAACAGTTCGAACGCGACCGCGGCCTGGCCGACGAGCATTTCGAGTCCGTCGATCGTCGCCAGGCCGAGCTCCTCGGCGGCGGCGATCAGCGGGGTGACGACCGGATCGGTGACGAGATCGTAGACGATTCCATCCGGCGCGAGCCGGGCGAGATCGGGGACATAGGCGTCGTAGCCCGTCATGCCGAGCGGGCTGGCGTTGACGAGCAGCCGGGCGGGCGGGAGCGGTGCGGAGAGCATCTGCGTGTCGCCGCGCAGGCCGAGCTGCGACAGCAGCATCGCCGCCTTGAGCGGGTTACGGGCGACCACGGTCACCGCGCCGATGCCGCAACGCGACAGCGCGAACAGCGCCGCGCGCGCCGCGCCGCCCGACCCGATCACCGCGACGGGCGCGCCCGCCAGGTCGATATCGGCGAGCGGCGCATAGAATCCCGCCGCGTCGGTGTTGGTCGCGATCAGCCGATCGCGCTGGCGCAGGACGGTGTTGGCGGCCCCGATCGAGCGGCCAAGGTCGCCGGGATCGGCGACATGATCGAGCACGGCGAGCTTGTGCGGCATCGTTACGTTGCAGCCGCGCCAGTCGGGATCGGCGCGGCACCGCGCAAAATAATCGGCCAGCCCGTCGGCGGCGACGCGCGTCGCGCGGTAATCGGCATCGATGCCGAGCCTGTCGAGCCAGAAGCGGTGGATGAGCGGCGACTTGCTGTGCGCGACCGGGTCGCCGATCACCTCGGCATAGGGGCGGCCCGCCGTCATGACGCCAGCACGCCCAAACGCCTGAATTCGGGGAGCAGAGCCATCAACGGCATGCCGAGGATCGTGAAATGATCGCCCTCGACGCGGTCGAACAGCTGCACGCCGCGCCCCTCGATACGGAAACAGCCGGCGCATTCGGCGATCGCGGGCCATTCGACCGCCAGATAGGATTCGATGAAGGCGTCGGACAGGCGGCGGACGTGGAGCCGCGCGACATCGCCGACGGCGGCGAGCGTGGCGCCGTCGCGCACCAATGCGGCGGCGCTGTGCAACGCGATGACCCGCCCCGAAAAATCGCGCAGATGCGCCTCGGCCTCGGCGCGGCTGCCGGGCTTGTCGTAGCGCCGCGTGCCCAGCGCGACGAGCGAATCGCTGCCGAGCACGATCCGTCCCGGCGCGGCGCTCGCCCCCGCGCGCGCCTTGGCCAAAGCGAGCGCTGCGGCGAGGTCGGCGGGCGCGGCATCGGGCAGGTCGCGCTTGATCGCGTCCTCGTCGGTGCCGACCGGCATGACGTCATGCGGCACGCCTGCGGCAGCGAGCATGACGCGCCGCGACGCGCTGCCCGAGGCGAGGACGACCGATTCGCTCATCCTGCGTTGCCGGCGCTATCGCCGTCCTCGGCATCGCGCGCCTGGTTGAGCTTGATCACCGCGGCGGCGGTTTCCTCGATCGAGCGGCGGGTGACGTCGATCACCGGCCAGTGATTGTCGGCGAACATGCGCCGCGCATAGGCGACCTCGCGCTTGACCTCGGCCTCGTCGACATAGGCGGTTTCGGGGCGCTGGCCGAGCGTAAGCAGGCGGTTGCGGCGGACTTGGAGCAGCCGCTCCGCCCCCGTCGTCAGCCCGACGACGAGCGGATGGACGAGCGTGAACAGCTTGGCCGGCGGCGGCGATTCGACGACGATCGGGATATTGGCGACCTTGAACCCGCGATTGGCGAGATAGATGCTCGTCGGCGTCTTCGACGATCGCGACACGCCGGCGAGGACAATGTCGGCCTCTTCCCAGTTTTCCCAGTTGATGCCGTCGTCGTGCGCGATGGTGAACTGGATCGCGTCGACGCGCGCGAAATAGGCGGCGTCGAGGACGTGCTGGCGTCCCGGGCGCGCCTTGGCTTCCTGCCGGAGCAGGCTCGACAACGCATCGGTGACCGCGTCGAGCGCTGCGACCGCGGGCAGGTCGTGGCGGCGGCACGCGCGCTCAAGCTTGCGGCGGTTGTCGTGGCCGACCATGGTGTGGAGCACCAGCCCGGGATTTTCGGCCAGGTCGGCGATCGTGCGATCGAGGTCGCGGTCGGAACGGATCAGCGGATGGAAATGGCGCACGACATCGACGTCGTCGAACTGCGCGAGCGCCGCCTTGGCGACGGTGTCGAGCGTTTCGCCGGTTGAATCGGAGACGAGATGGAGATGGAGGCGCTGCGTCATCGCTGACGCACAGTCCTGTGGATATCATCGGTATAAAGCAAGCAAAAGCGGCTGTGGATAAGCTTCTCCCCGCTTATCCGATTTTCATCCACAGGCGGTCCACAGGCGGCGAAACGTTCCACAGCCTGTCGATAACGGGGATGGATTTCGCGACTCGCCGGCGAACCGTGGGCGGAAGATCGCGCCGCTGTTGGCAAAAGCCGCAAAACATCCTTATGCACGCGATCCACGGCCCAACTAACATAACCAACCCTATAAGACTCTTTATAGGTGTTAGGGGGAATGGGGCGCGAGCGTCCCCGTGTCCCCGTCACCTTGTCACCAGGATCGATGCCAGCCAATGACCGGATCTAATGCCAAGCCCCTGCTCGCCGTCTTGCGCGGCGAGCGCCAGCCACGCCCGCCGCTATGGCTGATGCGCCAGGCGGGGCGCTATCTGCCCGAATATCGCGCGCTGCGCGCCGACAAGGGCGGGTTTCTCGACCTCGTCTACGACAGCGCGTCGGCCGCAGAGGTGACGCTGCAACCGCTGCGGCGCTTCGCCTTCGACGGATCGATCCTGTTTTCGGACATCCTGATCGTGCCGCACGCGCTCGGCCAGCATCTCGAATTTCGCGTCGGCGAAGGCCCGCACCTGTCGCCGCGCCTCGCCGATGTCGCGCTCGCGGACCTGACACCCGTGATCGAGCGCTTCGACCCGGTTTACGACACCGTGCGCAGGGTGAAGGCTCAGCTCGCGCCTGGCACGACCTTTCTCGGCTTTGCCGGCAGCCCGTGGACGGTGGCGACCTATATGGTCAACGGCGAGGGCAGCCGCGACCAGGCCGCCGCGCGGCGCATGGCCTATGGCGACCCCGCCCGTTTCGGCGCGCTGATCGACGCGATCGTGACGACGAGCATCGATTATCTGTCGGGCCAGATCGAGGCGGGCGTCGATGCGGTGCAGCTGTTCGACAGCTGGGCCGGATCGCTGTCGCCGGCGCAGTTCGACCGCTGGGTGATCGCGCCCAACAAGGCGATCATCGATGGGCTGCGCGCGCGCCATCCGCAGGTTCCGATCATCGGCTTTCCCAAGGGCGCGGGCGGCAAGATCGCCGCCTATGCCGCGGGCACCGGGGTCGATGCGATCGGCCTCGACGAGACGGTCGATCCGTCCTGGGCGGCGCGCGAGCTGCCAGCCGAGCTGCCGGTGCAGGGCAATCTCGACCCGCTCGCGCTGATCGCCGGCGGCAGCGCGCTTGAAAGCGCGGCCAAAGCGATCATATCGGCCTTTGCCGACCGGCCGCATATATTCAATCTCGGTCACGGTATCTTGCCCGACACGCCGATCGCGCATGTCGAACAGCTGGTTGCAATCGTAAGAGGCGCATGATGGATGGACTGGTCGGATTTCTTGGAACCGCCGTGCTCTGGATAAAGGCGGCGCACGTCATCTTCGTGATCTTCCTGATCGCCGGGCTGTTCATGCTGCCGCGCTTTTTCGTCTATCACCACGCCTGCGCGGTGGGATCGCCCGAGGATGCGCTGTGGATCGAGCGCGAAAAGCGGCTGATCAAGATCATCCTCAATCCCTCGCTGATCCTCGTCTGGGTTTTCGGCCTCGCACTCGCCTTCAGCCTCGGCAGCTGGGACCAGGGCTGGTTCCACGCCAAGCTGCTGCTCGTGCTCGGCCTGTCGGGCTATCACGGCTGGGGCGTCGGCTATGCCAGGAAACTGGCGCGCGGCGAGCGGCCGATCAGCGAAAGGCGGCTGCGGCTGCTCAACGAAGTGCCCGGCATCGCGACCGCGCTGATCGTCATCCTGGTGATCGCCAAGCCGTTCTGAACGCGCCGCAAGGCGCAGCTGCGGGGCGCGCAAGCGCGATTGACTTGACCGTGCGACGCGCCTAAATGCGGGCGTTCCAAACCGGCGGCGATCGCAGCTTTTCCAAGCGATCTTCACGATTTTCCAGCGTCTTTCCCCAAGACCGGATCGCCAGCCAGTCCTCCCCCTTTCCGCCACGGAAACCCCGAATATGCATCTCAAGGACCTCAAGAAGAAAACCCCCGCCGAACTCGTCGAAATGGCTGAAAAGCTTGGCGTCGAGGGAAGCTCGACGCTGCGCAAGCAGGACCTCATGTTCGCCATCCTCAAGGAGCTGTCCGACGAGGGCGAGGAGATCATGGGGCTCGGCACGATCGAGGTGTTGCCCGACGGTTTCGGCTTTCTGCGCAGCCCCGAGGCGAACTATCTCGCCGGGCCCGACGACATCTACGTGTCGCCCAACCAGGTGCGCAAATTCGGCCTGCGCACCGGCGATACCGTCGAGGGCGAGATCCGCGGGCCGCGCGACGGCGAACGCTATTTCGCGCTGACCAAGCTCAGCCAGGTCAATTTCGACGATCCGGACGCGGTGCGCCATCGCGTCAATTTCGACAATCTCACCCCGCTCTATCCCGACGAGCGCCTCAAGCTCGAGATCGAGGATCCGACGATCAAGGACAAGACGGGGCGCGTGCTCGACGTCGTCGCGCCGCTCGGCAAGGGCCAGCGCTGCCTGATCGTCGCGCCGCCGCGCGTCGGCAAGACGATCATGATGCAGAACATCGCCAAGGCGATCTCGGTCAACCATCCCGAATGCTATCTCATCGTCCTGCTGATCGACGAGCGGCCCGAGGAAGTCACCGACATGCAGCGCACCGTGGTCGGCGAGGTCGTCTCCTCGACCTTCGACGAACCCGCGACGCGCCACGTCCAGGTCGCCGAAATGGTGATCGAAAAGGCCAAGCGCCTTGTCGAGCACAAAAAGGATGTCATCATCCTGCTCGACAACATCACGCGCCTCGGCCGCGCCTACAACACCGTCGTGCCGAGTTCGGGCAAGGTGCTGACCGGCGGCGTCGACGCCAATGCGTTGCAGCGCCCCAAGCGCTTCTTCGGCGCGGCGCGCAATATCGAGGAAGGCGGCTCGCTGACGATCATCTCGACCTCGCTGATCGATACCGGCAGCCGCATGGACGAGGTCATCTTCGAAGAGTTCAAGGGCACCGGCAACGCCGAAATCGTCCTCGACCGCAAGATCGCCGACAAGCGCATCTTCCCGTCGATCGACGTCGGCAAGTCGGGCACGCGCAAGGAAGAACTGCTCGTCGAGCCCGACCAGCTCAAGAAGATGTGGGTGCTGCGCCGCATCCTGATGCAGATGGGCACCGTCGACGCGATGGAGTTCCTGCTCGACAAGATGAAGGATTCGAAGACCAACGAGGAATTCTTCGAATCGATGAACCAGTAGGCGCCATCGCGGGTCTGCGTGTCATGCCGGCGCATGCCGGCATCGCGCGGCGCCGCGAAGACCATTGGCGAATCGAGATTCGCGCTTTCGCTCGAACGACGATTGCGGCTATGGGCTAGCTCATGATCATCGATTTCCTCTCCGCCGCCGTCTCGGCCGCGAGCGCCGCGCCCGGTCTCGGCTCGCCCGCCGATATCTGGGGCCATATCGTCAACGATTTCTCGAACCTGGGCGATCCCGTCGCGCTGGCCGCATTCGGCCAGGTGCTGATGATCGATCTCGTGCTCGCCGGCGACAATGCGATCGTCGTCGGCGCGCTCGCCGCGGGACTGCCCGCCGATCAGCGCCGCAAGGTCATCCTGATCGGGATCGGCGCGGCGCTGCTGCTGCGCATCTTCTTCGCGTTGATCGTCACCTGGCTGATGGGCGTCGTCGGACTGATCTTCGCCGGCGGCCTGCTGCTCCTATGGGTATCGTGGAAATTCTGGCGTGAAATCCATCACGGCGGCGAAAGCGCCGGTTCGGCGGAGGTTGCGGGCGACGAGCATTCGGGGCTCAAGCCCGCGAAGAGTTTTGCCGGAGCCGCCTGGGCGGTCGCGCTCGCCGACGTGTCGATGAGCCTCGACAATGTGCTCGCCGTCGCCGGCGCGGCGAAGGACCATCCCGGGATCATGATCGTCGGCCTGATCGTCGCGGTCGCACTGATGGGTCTCGCCGCGAATTACATCGCCAAGATCATCGAGCGGCATCGCTGGATCGCCTATGTCGGCCTGGCGGTCATCGTCTTCGTCGCGGGCAAGATGATCTACGAAGGCTGGACCGACCCGCTGCTGGGCGTGGGTACGCTGTTCGGCTGAGCTAGCAGCTGCTGGCGAAAGTCTCGGCGCTCGCGCGTTTCCAGTAGTTGGCAAGGCTCGTCGCGCCGGCGTCTTCGACCAGCGCGCCGTCCGCGACGAATTCGTAGATGTGGTTGATCGAATCCGATCGCGCCGAATTCAATCGCTCGAACAGGTTGCGCGGTTCGATCTTCGAGGGATGATCGAGGCCCATCGCGACGACCATTTCGCGCAGCGAGTGGAGACTGTGGCGCTGGAAGCGCGTCACGCGTTCGGCCTTGGTCGGGATGACGAGGCCGCGCTGGCGCGTCGGGTCCTGCGTCGCGATGCCGGTCGGGCACATGTCGGTGTTGCAGCGCAGCGACTGGACGCAGCCGAGCGCGAACATGAAGGCTCGCGCGGCATTCGACCAGTCGGCGCCGAGCGCCGCATTCATCGCAAGGCCCGCGCCCGAATGGACCTTGCCCGCCGCGGCGAGCCGCACCTCGCCCTTGAGGCCGGTGCCGACGAGCGCGTTGCGCACGAGGATCAACCCTTCCCGCAACGGCATGCCGATGCGGTTCGAAAACTCGACCGGCGCCGCGCCGGTGCCGCCCTCGGCGCCGTCGACGACGATATAGTCGATCCGGATGCCGGTCGCGAGCATCGCCTTCATGACGGCAAGCACCTCGTGCGGCTGGCCGACGCACAGCTTGATCCCGACCGGTTTTCCGCCGGCAAGATCTCGCAATTTGGCCGCCCACTCAACCAGGCCGACCGGCGTCGAAAAGGCCGAATGCGCGGCGGGCGAAATACAGTCCAGTCCGACGGGAATGCCACGAATCGCCGCGATCTCCTCGGTCACCTTGTCGCCGGGCAGGACGCCGCCATGGCCCGGCTTGGCGCCCTGGCTGAGCTTGATCTCGACCATCTTGACCTGGTCGTCCTGCGCCGCGTCGGCGAACCGCGCGGGGTCGAACCGGCCCTGGTCGTCGCGGCAGCCGAAATAGCCGCTGCCGATTTCCCAGACGAGGTCGCCCCGGTGCTTGCGATGATAGGGGCTGATCGCGCCTTCGCCCGTGTCGTGATAGAAGCCGCCCTGCTGCGCGCCGAGGTTGAGCGCCTCGATCGCCTTGCCGCCGAGCGCGCCGAAGCTCATCGCCGATATGTTGAACAGCGACGCCGAATAGGGACGCGCGCATTGCGGCCCGCCGACATCGACGCGCCATTCGGCGGGCGCGCCCTCGTTGGGGACGATCGAATGGCTCATCCATTCATATTCGTCCGAATAGACGTCGAGCTCGGTCCCGAACGGGTGCGAATCGAGCTCGCCCTTGGCGCGCGCATAGACGAGGCTGCGCTCGTCATGGTTGAACGGCCGCCCCTCCAGGTCGCCCTCGACGACATAGGCGCGCGCGAAGGGGCGCAGATCCTCCATGATCCAGCGAATCCGCGCGAGCAGCGGGTAATTGCGCCGCAGCGTGTGGCGTTTCTGGACGAAATCCCACAAGGCGATGGCGAGCAGCGGGACGAGAACGACCAGCGCCCAGTGCGCGGGCGGCCACAGCGCGCCCGCGATCGTCGCCAGCAGCAGGATGACGGGTACACCGAAGCGCGCCATCAGCCCCGGCGACGAGCGCAGCCGTTCGGGGATCACGCCAGATTGGCCGCGAAGAATTCTGCGGTGCGGCGGTCGGCGAGCGTCGCGCCGGCCTCGTCGCGGCGCTTACCGAATTCGGTCGCGAAGCCGTGGTCGAGCCCGGGGTAATCGTGGAGCGTGACCTTGGCATGATCTTCGAGCCCCGCGTGCATCGCGGCTTGCGCGTCCTTGTCGACGAAATGGTCGGCGGTCGGGATGTGTAGCAGGACGGGATGCGCGATCGCCCTGGCATCGCCGATCAGACCGTCGATGCCGACGCCGTAATAGCCGACCGAGGCGTCGATATCGGTGCGGCACGCGGTCATGAAGGCGAGCCGCCCGCCGAGACAATAGCCGACGCAGCCGACCTTGGCGGTTGCGGCCAGCCCCGCCTTGCCGCCCCGGATCGCGCGGATGGTCGCCTCGATGTCGGCGATCGCGGCGTCCTGGTCGAGCCGGTTCATCAGCCCGAGCGCGCGGTCGAACTCGCTGGGGATATCGGGATCGAGCTCGACATCGGGTTCGAGCCGCCAGAACAGGTCGGGAGCGAGCGCGAGATAGCCCGCCTCGGCCCATTTGTCGCATTTGCGCCGGATCCCGGCATTGACGCCGAAAATCTCCTGAATGACGATGATCGCCGCCTTGGGCGCGGCTTCGGGCTCGGCGACGTAGCAGCCGAATTCGCCCTCTTGGTCGATCGTCGCCAGTCTGATCGTCTTGCTCATGTCTCTCTCCGGTTGCGGTTGCGCCATGCTATGGCCTAATCAATGCGCGACCAGTCAAAAGGAGCCAGGCCATGCGCGTCAAGGTCAATATCGAATGCAGTCCCGAGGAAGCGCGCCGCTTCATGGGCCTGCCCGACGTCAGCCCGATCAACGAACGCTATGTCGCCATGATGGGCGAGGCGATGTCGGGCGCGGGCAATTTCGATCAGGCGCAGAAGATGATGAAGGAATTCGCGCCGTTCGGCGACATGGGGATGAAGCTGTTCCAGCAGTTCTCCTCGCTGGCGACCGACGCGGCGACGCGATCGACGGGGTCCAAAAAGGCCGGCGGCAAGGACTGATCGCGCGCCCGCAATGGGGTATCGGGATACCATTTTTGCCCTGTCGAGCGGGCGGCTGCCGGCGGCGATCGCGGTCGTCCGGCTCAGCGGTCCGCATGCGCGCATTGCGCTTAAGCTACTGATCAACAAGGAAATACCGGACCGGTCGCCGCGCCTCGTCGCGATCAAGGGCGGCGACGGCGCGCTGCTCGACCGCGCCCTGGCGATCCGCTTCGACGGACCCGGCACGGCGACGGGCGAGGACATCGTCGAACTGCATCTCCACGGCGGCCGCGCGGTCGTCGATGCGGTGCTGGCGACGCTCGGCGCGATCGCGGGGCTGCGTCCCGCGGAAGCGGGAGAGTTCACCCGCCGCGCATTCGACCACGGCCGGCTCGACCTGATCGAGGCCGAGGGGCTGGGCGACCTGCTCGCCGCCGAGACTGAGGCGCAGCGCCGCCAGGCGATCGGCCAGGCGGGTGGCGGCGTCTCGCACCAGGTGGCCACGTGGCAGGACGCGGCGCTCAACATCGCCGCGCGGATCGAGGCGGCGATCGATTTTTCCGACGAGGATGATGTCGGCGATGCCGATGTCGCCGCGATTCATGCCGCCTGCGCTGCGCTGGGTGGCGAAATCGGCCTCTGGCTCGCGCGGCCGCCCGCCGAACGGCTGCGCGACGGCATCGCGGTTGCGATCGCGGGGCCGCCCAATGCCGGCAAGTCGACGCTGCTCAACGCGATCGTCCAGCGCGAGGCGGCGATCACCTCGCCGATCGCGGGGACGACGCGCGATGTCGTCGATGTCGCGGTGGCGATCGCCGGCGTGCCCTATCGCTTTCTCGATACCGCCGGG
>Ga0210036_1000426_pt1 | contig 50921 bp, 35 predicted proteins | sample CryGeymeta201515_FD_185469 | JGI IMG/M metagenome (GOLD analysis project Ga0210036, IMG submission 185469) | Groundwater microbial communities from Crystal Geyser aquifers in Utah, USA - Crystal Geyser metaG 2015-15 (SPAdes) (version 2) | ecosystem: Environmental > Aquatic > Deep subsurface >...
GTGCTGGTGGTGCTGCTGGTGGTGCTGCTGGTGGTGCTGCTGGTGCTGGTGCTAGTTCTGGTGGTGGCTGCTGCTGGTGCTGCGCTAAAGACTCTATAGTAGTCCAACAATGATGATTACTACTGCTGGAATGGGACGAGGAGGAGTGCTGCACCACCCCCCCCACCACCACCACCACCAGCCAGGAGGGGGGGAAGGAGATATACTAGTAGCTACCACCCCCAGTGCTGGCCAGAATTACAAGTATAAGGTGTAGTACTAGGTGGTTGAATGATGGTTGTGCAGATGTGTGTCATTGTGGTGCAACAACAAAATTATGTTGTGATGGTGGTGGTGCAAAAGCAAAAAATTCGGCACAGTGGGTAAATACCCCCTGAAAGTGCAGGGGGCAAATACCCCCTGCAAACACACGAATCCTAATCTTAGCTACCGTAAAAATACTTCTTGCTATTACCAACAGCTGATAGGTCTAGTTGTAAAGAGCAGCCAACTTCAATCCTTGTTTTACCAACAGGTGGTTGAGGTATCTGGTACTGGTAGTGAACACAAAAGGTAATAGGCAGTCTATAGGGCACCCGGAGGTTCGCATTCACTGCACCGTGCTTGTCGCGTGCTCTTTCACTTTCCTCCGCTTTACTCTTGATACAAATAAAGTACCAAGTGAATAATAGTAGCTACTGTACGTATTGGAACACCTGCTACTACTAGAGTAACGTAGCTTGTACAGATGTATCGTATTGAATGGCGCAACAGACAGTAGAGTACCGTACAGTATGCTGTGACTGTTGTTCTCCCAACTATCATATCATCCTACAGTCCCTTGAAATTTGTGGACAAAATAATAATAATATAACACAGCATCCAGTCACAACGAAATGCCACTGTTTTTATTATTTTTTCACTCTTGCATACCCACACAGTAATATTATATCACTATTTAAGAAGTCAAGCATTCAAAGTATAGCCGCTATCGTATCAGCATGTCCCTCGATTCCGAGACATCCGCAAAGGCCTTCGGTCTCGTAATTTTAGCTGGTTCAGCCACTGCCATCGGGGCCGCCGTGGTCTTTGTTCCTTCGCTTGTTAAACTAGCGAATCACAAGACGCTAGCAGCATCTCTTGGCTTGTCAGCAGGTGTCATGCTTTATGTCAGTTTGGTAGATATTTACAACAAATCTATCGGGGGCTTTCAAGCTGCTGGACACGATGAAGGCAAGGCATTTATTTACACGACGCTGTCCTACTTTGGTGGTATGGTCATCATGAAGGTAAGAAAAATGTTCGACGTTTTTAAAAGACAGTGATGTAGGAACGAGGGAGGCAAAATAATGTTTCTCACTTTTTTATTTTTGGTCGTCTCACGCTTTTGCGCGCTTCTTAAATATTGCTGCATTGTATCGGACTAAACAGGTAGTTCACGTTGGGGTGCACTATCTGCTGAGCCTTGACTCGAGTCACAAAAAGAACGAATCAGCACCATCGACGGCCGTTGCAGCTGGTAATTCAAGTAGTGGTAACTTGATAACAGCCGAAACAGCAGGAGCATACTGTCACGATGAAGAACAAGACCCTGTGCAAGCCTTGGATGACATTCATCAGATGGCAGAGAATGTGATCACACAAATCGAGATTGATTCTGAGACCGAAACTGACCTAGAGTCCGCAACGGAACAAGAAGTAGTTAAGAAAAAGTTATTCACCATGGGTGCTGCCACAGCCATTGCAATAGCTCTACACAATTTCCCAGAGGGACTGATGACATTTGTCACCTACGTAGAAGAGCCTGCAGTTGGGATTGCTCTCGCAGTTGGAAGTAAGTTTCCTTTTTAAGACATCCATTGGTATCAGCTGCTCTACATGAATTTTTGTCCTCTCCAACTTTTCTACACCGTCTTACACATTTTTACTTTTTCACTCCTGCTGCCCCCCCCCCCCCCCCCCCCCCCCCCCCTCCCGTCGCCATCCATAACATTCCAGAAGGCCTTTGCGTTGCCATGCCAATCTTCTACGCTACTGGCAGTCGATGGAAGGGATTTCTCTGGGGTATACTGTCCGGTGCAAGCGAACCAGTAGGCGCCTTGATTGGGTGGTTGGTGCTGAAAAACGACTTTTCAGGGAACACTTACGGCATCATGTTTGGTCTCGTTGCTGGAATCATGGTCTTTTTGGTTGTAGATGAACTGCTGCCAACAGCCCACAAGCATGACCCAACATCGTCGGTTACCACACCTGCAGTGTTCTGTGGAATGCTTCTTCTAGCAGTATCTCTCATGTTGTTTAGTGTTTAATGTAGTTGCATACGGCTACAACGTAGAGCACAAACGACCAAACGACTGCAATTTTAATAGTCCCCACCGTCATTTTGACGTACCCGCAGCAGATTATCCAAACTTCGTTTGATTGATGACATGCTTTTTCGTTTTAATCACGAGTAATTTTGATTGGGAATTTCACCACTGTAGCAATTGAATGAGTCACGTTCTCGCGAACGTGTTGATTATCACGAGCGCAATGTTTTTTTGGTATTCTTCCGACAACAGCATAGCTTTCGCGAACTGCAACGATACTGATGTAGAGAATATGTAATCATAGTACGTTCGGATCAATCCTGTAGTCTGCTTTGTATGAACATATCGGGATTGACCTTGTTGGACGTCGCGAACAGAAATAAACGATCTTTGCGTTCTGGAGCTTTGAATCACAAAAGCAATTATAGTCCGGCCTTAAAATTCTTTCATGTAACCATTTCCACCGAGTTGCCAATCCTTGCACCGAACTGGTGTCTCCCAAACTGCTTATTTATCGCAATGGAAGTTGCCAGCTTGGAAACGAATTTGACGTCTATATATACTGGGCTTGGAATGGGAATCGGCTGGGCAGAGCAGATGTTACAAGTTTCGAAGGCTTGGACTGGCCAATATTTGACGCAAAATTACAGTTTTGCATGCATTCTACCATTGCACCATGGAAAACGATGGGGTCTGCATGAAACAATTCTGGATGTCAGTCCACGTCGAGAGTGACCGGGCTGATGAGCTCCCGGGAAGACGATAGATCCAAAGAGCCAGTACTTGTTTCTGTTGTGAATAGTGTCGGATTACGATTCTCTCTCTCTGTGTTTTAACAGACATCACACGAAACTATTTTTGTTGAGCTGTTCATTTCTGACTAAGGCGGCCAATCGCACAATATCGATAAAAATGCTGTTGCCTCCCTATATTTCTTTTACCATCTACGTCATCCTCAAACGTAATAGTCTCTCAGTAGCTTGGACGCCTCTCTTGGCCACCAGATCGAAGCGAGTCATAACACGTACTCAGCTCCTGTCGCAATGCTTTACATGCTTCTCGGGCACTCGGACGCTTAAATGGATCAGGATCCCAACACGCACACAGAAGATAGGTCACAGAGAGGGGCCATTCCTTCTCAAAAGGTAGACGATCAGTTCCCTTGATAACTCGTTCCTTGTGCTCTTCCGTTGACAATTCCCCAAACGCTTTTTCCAAGCTCAAAAGTTCCCAAAAGAGAACCGAAAAGGAGTAAATATCAGCTGTCAAACTGTACGGTTCAGAGAGAGATACTTCAGGGGCCACTGTGGGTATGCCATGAAGTTGAGAGAGATAATAGTCAGTTGACTATTCGGAAAGGAACGAAAGATCAAACACAGCAGCAAAAATACTGATATCTGAAGGTACATGCACTTACTGAATCGCCTGGATCCGGTTCCTCCGCTCATTTTGTACAAGCCATTGTCCAGTTTCTGATAAGGATCTAGCTCCTTCGCCAAACCAAAATCGAAGAGTTTGACGCAATTATTGTATCCAAAACCTACATTGTCCGGCTTCAAGTCTCGAAAAACAATTTGGAGTTTGTGCAAGTGTTTCAAGGCCTGGGCAATGTCGTAGGCTACCATGACGCGTTGAAAATACAAGGCCTTCAAAAGCTTCCGGTTGGTAGTACTGCTGATATCCTTTGATCGTCGCCGTCGGACTTCTCTCCATACATCAATACGACGGTCTAGCGTATCGTAGAGTCTGTCAATCACGAGAAAATATCCTCCTTTGAGTCCAGTAGAAAAGCCACCCGCCCCTTCTGCACATACCCCGTACAATTGAATCAAACCAGGATGAGGATGCCTTGCCAAGGCACTCAAATACTTGGCTTCCATTAGCAGATCGGCTGCTCCATTGCAAAATTCGTCGGCGTTGTTCATGGCTTCTTCGCAGAGAAATTTCACGGCCAACTTTTCTCTGGAATTGGCCAGTCGATTGCGAAGTCGTTCGACCGCGGGGTTGGGCGACGTGGTCGATAATTCGATACGATCCAGTTCGTAGACGTTGTTGAAACCACCCTTGCCCAACAAGTCTCCAAGGAAGGGGATGATCTCGTCTCGTTCAAAGCTAGGGACGACATCATCGACATCCGATATTAAACTAGATCGTTTGGACATTTCTTCGGCTACTCGCACGGAATAGCGACTGGCCTTGTGACAAATTTCCCGGTCCATTTGAGACACGGTACTCATGATGGATTGAGCCATTTTTGCAACAACAAACAACCTCAATTTGATTTTCAATAGGTAGTAGTAGTAGTGGTAGTGGTAGTAGGTACAAAGTGCATCGGAAAAACTGTGAAAGCCGTTTTGTTGGTATCCTGAAGGAGGGCTAACAGAAACGCTGCTATATGCTCGAATCAGTCAACGGTCTCTCCTAGTCTCAACTTCGTTTGTAACCCCTCTATCAAGTAAGTGATTTTCAACTATTTAGTGCGGTAGACGAAGACGGAAGATGTGGTATGAGCAAGTCGATTGTGTGTTGAATCTTGAATCAGCATGTTGTTATTATTGGAAGCGCGATAATGAAAGCGAATGAGAAAAGGGCAACAAGCAACAAATGTCTTGAGTTTGTGTGCGTCCGACCATTATTGTGACTTCCATTATTATTATTTGTCGCCCTTTCCGAGTACAGTAGTAGCTGTAGCTAACAACTCTAGTAGTAGTAGACTTCTCTACTCTAGTAGTGTCTTGCCTATGCATGAAGCTATGAATGGTAGCTTTTTGGGGGAACTCCCCATGGAATACGGAGCTACTGTACGTATTATTATGAAGTAACTACAAGCATGCGAAGGAGCTATTCCAGCAGTTTGGATGTCTGATGAGTGCCAACCAATGAAAGGCATGAGTATTTAGAAAAATAGAGCTTAGTCAGTTGTACTTGAACATACTACATCACTAGACCAGTTGCACAGCTCTGATGGATAACCAACTTAATACACATCTCCTTTTGAGACTATGCCAAAAAGATGACAAAGAAAACAATAAAGATCATCAATACGGCCAGAATCTTGAAAAAGAGTGCTCGGTTGGTTTGCAAATTGTGCAACGTATCCGTCAATGTATTTAGAGACAAACTAATGTTGGCATTGGCATCATCGACGTTATCTTCCACACGAGTCACCAAATCACGATGTTCCGATACCATGACAGCCAACTTGTTAAAGATGGTACCCAATTCGACAATATTGGTTTCGACTTGGGACATGGCATCGGCACGCTCCCGTAGATAATCTTGATCAGGTATAAGTTGCATTTGCTGTTGCTGTCCATTTTCTGTTTCCATTCGTTGAATGTCGAGGGGCGTAAGGGGTGTATTGGTGGGGTTGTTGTAGGACGAATATGTACCCGAGTACGAATCAGAGCTGACAGAATGACGTAGACGAACGCCGGCATTATAGTCTCCACCAAAGCTGCCAGCTACTCCATCTATGGTTCAGCAAAAAAAAAGTCGTTCATGGTAATGAAAACAGTTGGATGAGATCAAAACAAACGCAGGAAAACAATACATTGACAATGGGCCCAACAAAGAAGCATTCAGCCACAAGTCATTCATTCCATAAATAAAATAAAATATCGCGTTCAACCGAAAACGAACTTACGTGGTCTCGGCAATTGATGACCACTGGACGTGCTCTCTCCTGTCGACATGCCACTCGTCAAATCCAAAGTAGGAAAGGCCCCGGCACCGAAGCCACCTCCTCCAGCACCTAGACCTCCTCCTAACCCTCCAATACTATGAGCCATAGGCGAGTAGACGGGAGGCTTATTCTCCAAGTTCAAGATGGGAACATCACCGATATCGTCGTCATCGTCTCCACCACCGTACACTTGTCGTTTCATATCAGTAGTTTCCTTCATAACATCGGTTCGTTGCTGCAAGACCTTTTTAAAGTCACCGGCCGCTTCTCCGAATTCTTCCTTGAGCTGCTCAACGACGTTACTGGCTTCCTGGCCCAGCTGACTGTTCTTGCCCAGTTTGCGCTTTTGACGAGCAATTACTGCTCCCGCATCGTCGAGTCGTCCGTTCAACGATTCCACATTGGCTTTGATTCGCATGACGAGCGAATTAATGTGCTGTGTATCGTCCACAAACAACGACTTTTGACGGACCAATTGCGCCAATTCTTGAAGCATGGTCGACGTACCCGCAATATCCTTAGAAATACCAGCAGCAGTCTTGTGGAATTGTCGCAACTCATCGTGGCTGCTTTGGGCCTTGGCCTCGTCTTTTGTGGATTGGGCTTTGGACTGGGAAGGAGCAGCTGGCAGAGATTGCGCCAAGGACATAAATTCGCTTGTTCGGTCGTTCATATTGTGTCTACGAAGTTAAGCTAAGAATGTGGCGGTGGAGGGCGGTGGAGGGAGGGAGGGTTGAATGAAGCTGAGCTTTGATAGACCTTTGAGATGGTTGTGAGGGGGCAGATGTTTGTCGTGTGTTAATCGTTATTAATGAGCAATTATGATTGCAGACTGACGGGCACCTAGCGTAATGTGCGCGGAAGCACAGCAGTAGTACTGCTGTAGTAATAATACAACTGTAACAAGGCAAAATCGCGCAATGACCCCAAAGTGCTACTTAACCATAGACAGTGACGTCACAATCAAAACCGAAATTTATTCCTTCCTCACATGGTACTGTACTATTCCCCGCACGGCGCAACAAAGAAAGGCACTTGCAGTACTTATTTAGTAGAGTAACACTTAGGATCGACGGAAACTCGCTGGTTCGAAATAGGAAGTATTGAACCGAAAACGGACCCTCCATGGCCGTGGTTACTTTTTGCTGGTCAAACGTGAAGCGTGGGGACAATCCCCACGCTGAAACGAAACGACTCTTTGAAACGCAGTTCGTTTCGTCCATTGTCACAAAACACTCGAGAACAATTACGTTTCACAAAGTCGACAACACAAACACACATTCAATTACAAATCATGATGATATCCGCTCCTTTTCGTAAGAGCAACGGTACTGTTCTACAAACGTACAAGAGCAACGACAAGTCCGTTGTCGCCAAATCGCCAACTCACCGTCGATCCAATGCATTTGGATCGTTCTCGTTCCTGAATCGTTCCTATGCGATTATCCAAACCAAGCCTTCATCTCCTTTCATTCAAGAACAACAAAATCCCGCTTGTGACGAGAAAAAGCGATGGAAGTTTACATCTCTGGTACAACGGGAAGCGACAATCCCCACCAAGACGCCACCGGAAGCACCCATGATCATTGATTTCGCACCACGTGTCCCGTCCAAGTTCGAGGATCTCATTACGGTACAATTTCTTCGTCAACGAGGAGTCGACGCCGACTTCACCAACGATCTCCAAGAGCATTACCAACGAGTGTTCACAGATTGCATGTTGCAATTTGGCGACGGCGATAGCAACAACAACAACAAAGAATGCTCCGTCTTGGAAATGGCCATCCAGTGTGCAACGGAACAAGCCAAAGACCTTGTCTTTAGTGCTCAGTACTTGGTCGAAGAGTATCGAGACTTTGATCGCTTTTCGGTATTGAAAGAGCTCTTACAAAAAGCTCAAATGGTCTTTGAAGCCAAGGTGGAGCCGCATCTCATGTACACCGTGGCAACCATAAGTACTAACAATGACGAAAGCGACGATGCGATCCTCGCCCGAGACATGGCCAAAGTTGCCGACTGGATCGATCGATACTTCGGACAAGTACAAGTTCTTGGCGGAACAATTCTTCTTCCACCCAACACGGTTTGGAAGCAACACGCCGATGATCTTGTGGATCGTTACATCAAGGTGGGAGTCGTCAAGGTATTGAAAGCAAATTTGGAACGCATGAGTCTCCAAGTGGACGCGAACGAATATTCGACAAGTGATGGGAAGTTAGTATCTGGTTTCCAAGGCGATGTTCCATTCTTCATCAATCTTCAAATCAGTACTGCCAGACAGGTGCTTCCCGGTCGTCATTTGGAAAAGGTAGTAACTGCGTGCAACCAAATCTTTCAAACGGCAGTCGAACAGCGCATGTTGGATCTTGGAATGCTTTGGAGGGATATGACCGATAAGACACTGTGTTCCATTGTTAATGATTCAGTGGCACTCAGCTATTCCATTGAAGAACGAAACGAGAAGTACCTTACCAGTGCCAAGGACAAAACCACAGGAGATTCCTTGTGCCGAGATTTGAACCACCTGGCTCTGTTCGCCACAAAACAGCTTTGTGAACGCATCATGTTGGATGTGGAGGAGGCCAATCAGAACGAAAGCTTTGACGTCGAGTGTACCAATTGTACTCTTACGGATTATTTTGGAGATCTTCAAGTCTGGTTGCATGCCGAGTATTTCCCCAAGGTTCTTGCGTGCTGCTTTGATCTTTCACTGGAACGCTACCTAGTCAGCTTCTTCGGAACCTCACTCGCAGGGAAGACTACAAGCGCTAGCATGACAGCAAGTATCATGCGCCGCGACTACGACAGCCTGGCATCGTACTGGTGCAGTGGTCTGCCGTCTGAACATTACGGAGAATCTGGATTCTACAACCAGACGACCATTTTGCAGCGATTATCCCTGATTTTGGACTTGCAAATGATCCTAAATCCCGAGCTAGCTTCAGAAGACGTCCGAGAGCAAATGGAAACCGTCTTGATCCAGCTGGGAAGTGAGATCGGATCTGTTGCAATTTTACACGTGGTAGGTTTACGAGGAAAACAGGATGCTTCTACTTCTATGCAGTGGCACATTACCTTGTCCAAAGCCAAAAAGTCTGTCTTGGCACGTACCGGCAATGCCAAATTGGGTTACCACTACAGTCTTCCAGATATCCGGAATTCGCGCTACTTCACCAATGTCCAGCTTCCTCGGGGTCTTGAGTGGGTGGAAGAAGAATTGGATATCTGCAAATCGACAGTCTTGGCGAGGGGACGGGGATTGCAACGAGCTCGTCAACAAATCGGCTTGTCAGGTCGTGCTCTGCAACGAACAATCAAGGCTGGGGCACAGACTGCCCGCGGGCTTGTCGCAAAAGAAATCAGCATAAACTAAAAATTAACGTTTTATTTAGAATCATGAATTATATCGATCAAACCTATTTACTATACTACCTTATTCTGGGTGATCGGTATTGTCTGTACGATATCAGCGTCTAGCTAGACAGCTATTTCGAGGAGAGAAAAAAGCTTTACTGGTACTACTAGAAGCTAGTAGTAGTATTTTCGTAAGCAAGTGTGCATCCTAAAGTAGAGAATTCAGTCGACTCAGTCTTGCAAAAAACAACAAACCTGAATGAATATGGTAGTAAGAAGTGCTCGGCTTTACTTCAATTTTTAGCCTTTGACCCAGGTAATGCTTTCATTTCCTAAATAACAATCTCAAGTCAAACTTTTATAGAAGTAGCAAACTTACATCAGCCGTAGCGCTGCCATCCTCGCTGTATTCAATGACCACCAACAGCAGCAAGAAATTTCCGAATCTCATTAGAAGCAAATCTACTGGAAAGACAACACCGAAAGGCTTAGTTGTTACTGCATTCCTTGCCATTCTTGGTGTTGCTCTACACAGACTTGTTCGACTGATGGGATCAACTTTTTCTGATGCGTCAGCTAAAGCTCATACGTCTTCATCCGCACTGTCACTCATTCACAAGACTGCCGTCACAAAAATATCCTACAAGAAAATTAAAGAGGGTACGACAGAAAGGGGAGGCCAGGAGTTTGTCGTATTTGCAGCCGAAGATGCTACCACTCATGAGCCCATTTCCGTAAAGCATTGGGCTGAATTGTTATCGTCAAGTAAATTTGAATCGGATGCATTGGCTGGGGACCTGACTAATTTAATTCAAAACCTGCCGTTTCAAGGAGTCTTTTTCGAAACACAAGGTGTGACATCTGCCAATGCCGATAAAAAACAGTTTCAACTATGTTTGGTGGACGGAAAGACGTTAGCCGTCAATGCAGAACTCCAAGCGAGTCCTAGTTCGTTCCAGGAACACTTGCAAGACTGCAAAGAATATGGCTGTAAATTTTCTAATCTTGGAGGGACAGCAACTCTCATAACTCCCAACCACAAAGCAAAAGACATTAGCGAACCTGTAGAATACAAACATTATTCTCATTTGGCAGCCTTTTTACGAGGCGCTCCACAAGCTCAGGTAACGGCCTTGTGGAGAATGGTGACAGCCGAATATAATCATATATTACAAACTCGTGCTCCTGAAAAACCGGTGTGGTTGTCGACGGCCGGACAAGGCGTTCCTTGGCTCCATTTTCGATTCGATGATACACCAAAATACTATCAATATGGTCCGTTTGCCGATGAGAAATAAAAACCGCATATACTCGCAGATTGTTTGTGTTCATGGGAGAAAGATTGTGAAGTGCTGCTGCCAAAGTCGCGACCACCCCTGCGCCTGGGTGGATTTAGTGATACATTTTGTTTGGTCAGGTAAAAAAAGAATGACGGCCCAAATCAGTACAAGTAAACTATGCTGTACCAGTAGACCCTACTACTCGTTGTGTCTACTATGCATGCAGAGAGGGGCAGAGAGAGAGTTGGCACAATCAATGATCGGCGAACTCGAATTGTTGGAATCTAACGTGGACCCTAATACATTTTGAAATTGGGTTATGAGGTTATCTACAAACCAACCAAACCGTACACAAAAAAAATTAATAAAAACAAGATTTGCTTTTCTTTGAAACAACATTTGAGACGTTCCGTCGCACAACACCATTTCAAAAGCGATAGCACTTCTGGAACGAAAAGAAAAATGGCCGAAACGAGAGGTCGCAGTCGGAGTCGAACTCGCAGTGATGCCAGTAATCCTAGTTACAACGATGTTGTGAAAAAAGAAGCCGCTAACAATCTCCGCAAGAAAAAGAGCACCACTCCAACTTCTCGTCGGGGCGGCAAGAAAAAATCGTTACCAGCAGCGGATCCAGAATCTCCTCAACCAATTATTTCTTCCGACGATGAAGGTTCCAGTAAGATCGCCCGTGACAATAGAGAAGAAGTCAAGGAAAAGAGCACTACTACTGCTGCTACTACTGCAGCATCGTCAACGACAACAGAAGCAACAACATTAAAAGCAACAGACCCTAACAAGAGTGAAATGTCTCGTCTTTTTGCTCCGTACCGGTCGATTGGCGTCGTGACGAGTGGCCGCCCCTTTTATTTGATTCCCCACCAAAATTCTGCCAGTGCCATGCTCGCCTTGCCGATCGGGGATCGCTTTCATCTCGTACAGTGCGATCGACTCCAACCTATCTTGGTGAGTCAAAAGGTCCCTTCTCTCGGCAGTCGCTTGCCGCAACACATTGCGCAGTTGGTCTCCGATGCTACGTTGAGCATTACCGTGGTGGCTCACGGACGACAGCACTGTCCGACCAGTGTTACGTTGTATGCGAGGACGCGTCCCATTCAAACCGTGTCGGTCGTCGCCTCCAAAAAGAATGCCTGGAAGATTATAGACTTTCTGCACTTGGGCCGCATGAAGATTCCCATGAGCGGCGAAAAGGAGGGCAAGGAGGAGAATGCTACCATTGTTGCTGCCATACTATCGAAGATGCCCAAAGACAGCGACGACGGTGCTGTTACGGACGAAAACGTTGCCGTGGTGGGTGAAAGCGACGAGGAAGGCACTGAAAGCGATGATAGTGCCAATGAGAGCGATGATGACGACGACGACGATGATGATGATGCAACAGACTGCCACTGTCAAGTCGTGATTCTCTTGGCAACACGAGAAAAGCTGCAAATTTACAAACGCATATCGTTGACAACACAACCGACCTTTGTTCCTCGGGTGGCGTTGCATCCTAGTACGTACATTAACAAAATTGTGCTAGGAGGATACTTCAACAAACCAGCAACAGCAGCAGGCGGAGAACAAGACTTCTCTATACCAGCCTTACTTTTGCTTAACATTCGTAGCGGCAAGGTAGTCCATGAATTTAGTTGTCTGGGATCCAAAAAGAAGGCACGAGATACAACAGTTTCGGCACTCGAACAGTCACCGGCGGTGGACACGGTGGCAGTGGGTACTTCCGGCGGCAAGGTGCATCTCGTAAACCTACGCCATGACAAGGTTCTCTTTACGTTGAGCCACAAGCCCCGCGATCTGTACGAAGCGTCTAAGAGAAACAACGTCAAGATAACTTCGATTTCGTTTCGCACCGACGGCTCAGCCATGAATTACAACATCGCTCCAATGGCTGTCGGTCGATCCGATGGTACCATTACCGTCTGGGACTTAAATCCACCTGATAACGACGATGAAAACGACAACACTAAAACGAGCAAGAGAGCGCGCCAAATTTTGTGCGAAATGATTCAGGAGCACCCTCAGGGTGTGTCCAAACTCATGTATCTGCCACAAGAACCTTTGTTGGTGTCCATTGGGAAAAAGTCCAATGCGATTCTTATGCATATTTTTGACAACCCCGATCATTCAGGACGCATTTTACGGCAGCGAAAGGGCCATATTGCACCGCCTTGCAGAATACGATATCTTCATCCAGGAGCTACTGCAGGCGGCGGTATTATGGTCAACATGGCCGACGGCACGGATGCGGCAGCCTGTCAGATTTTGTCGTCGGGTGGCGACGACCGAACGCTTCGCGTCTTTTCAACGGCAAGGTCCGTTCTAGATAAAGAATACAGTCAAGGTAAAGGCCTTATCAAAAAAGCAAAAAATCTGGGGTTGGACAGCACGGCCCAACTACTTTTGCCGCCCTTGACTGCCATGGCCATGTCGGAAGCTCGCACACGCGACTGGGGTGATTTGGTAACAATTCACCAAGACCACGCCATGGCATACGTCTGGAGTACAAAACGAGGAGCGCAGTGGGGTCCTGTCTTGCGTCAACCCAAGTGGAATGTCAGTGCCATGAAGGTCCCCCCTCCTCCGTCGGCCCATGCAGTGTCCGTGGCTATGTCCAGCTGTGGTAACTTTGCTGTCGTCGGAACCAAGGGCGGTGTCATTTACAAGTACAATGTTCAAAGTGGAAACACTCGTGGCTGTTTCCCACGGGATGCCGAAGACGAAGCAGAAGATCGTCAAAAGCGTCTTCAGATGGGCGATGTTAAGCGAACCATGAAGGCGCTCGAGAAAAAGATGAAAATCAGTAATAGACCATCGAATCTCGACAAACAAGACCAGGATGCAGTACAGGAGGCCTTGTTGGAGCAGCGCCGACAGGCCAAGCTTCGCGAGGCGCGCCACGATGGTGCTGCCGTGACGGGGCTTGCTGTGGACTCGACCAACAAAACCATGATTTCTGTAGGCGCGGACGCCAAGCTCATCTTGTGGAACTTTGCTTCTCACGCACCCCACAATAAGAGTCCTTACAAGTTGCCCAGCCCCGCTACCATGATGTGCCATATTCAAGATTCCGACTTGGCTGCCATTGCTTTGCGGGATTATTCGACGCTCTTGTTTGATTGTACAACTTTGTCCATTGTACGTCGCTTTGGCAGCAGCGGTGCTGAGAAGTTACAGCATTCTGGGCCCATTAGTGATCTGGCCTTTAGCCCTGATGGTAGGACATTGTACACGGCATCCTTAGATAGTACAATCCGAGTCTGGGATGTTCCAACGAACTGCTGTGTCGACTGGTTGGCATTCGAAACACCGCCAACGTCCCTTGCGATCAGTCCGACAGGCGAGTTTTTGGCTACCACACATATGGGCAAACTTGGTTTGAGTGTCTGGAGTGACAAAAGTTTTTATCAGACTGTCAATGTGAATGGAGCTAAAGAGTTAGAGCAACCGAGTTTCATGGATGAACCAAGACCCATTGCTGAGGTGTGGGAACAAAACACAGATGACTCTGGGAAGTTGAGCGCATTGGTCAAGGGCAGTACTCATGAAGCTACAGTTGAAGCCTCTGATGATGCCTCTGATGATTTGAAGGTCCCAGTTGTCGCCAAGCAAGATGGCCTGGTGACTCTCAGTAATCTCCCTCCTGCTCATTGGAAGAATCTTTTCCATCTGGAGCTCGTGAAGGAGCGCAACAAACCGAAAGAGGCACCCAAGAAGCCTCCCTCTGCACCATTCTTTCTCCAATGGCGCGGTGGAGAGCCCATTACTGAGAAGCAGGTCCCTGAAAACAACGCCGCACAAGCTGGAGCTGCACAGGACGACGAAGATGAATGGAAGGCGGCCTGGTCAGACGACGACGACGACGGCAACGGTGAAAGCGACGTTGCTCCTGTAGATGTTGCCATGTCTGACAAAGACGGGAGCGGCACAGAAAGCGCGAATAAGAGTGACAGCACCAAGCCGTCTGGCAAGAAGCGAGGATTATTCGCGTCTCCAGAGAGTAGAATCATCAACTCGTCCTCCCAAAAGAGGAAAAAGATTACTCACCATCGATCACAATTGGCTACGATGTTGCAAGAGTGTCATTCACAAGCATCTAAACCCAGAACGAGACGCTTTCAGGCTGTAACAGATCATATCGCCTCCCTCGGTCCGTCGGCTATTGATGTGTCACTCTCGAGTCTTTGCAATGGCATGCACGATCTCGACGAGGGCCTTCCGCTGTTGCGAATGGCATGCATGTGGCTAGTCGAGGCTTGCGAATCTCGGGAGCGATACGAAGCCGTGAACGCGTATTTGCATCGTTTCTTATACGTGCACGCCACCATTATTGCTGGCATTGAAGACAAATCTTATAACTCGCCCGGCGAAAAGGAAAAATCCGTTTTGAGTATGGAAGTGCAAGAAGGAACGAGAGAACTGGACGACGAGCGAAAACAACTGATCCAATTGCTGTCCGAACTTCGAAAAGCCCAACAGTCGGCATTAGAGTCTCTACAGTGTCATTTGCAAAGCTCCCTCTGCCTGCTGCGTCATTTTTCGAGAATGGTCTAGACTGTAAATGACAGTAATGTACGACGTTGACAAAAATATAAATCCTTCTAGCTAGCGAATAATTATTGTTTCAATACGATGACTTCTACTTGTTCAAGACGTCCCTTAGCGGTCCAGGCAGAGTATTCTTGTCAATGCTCTTCGCTGTGGACAATAGGCTGCACCAGAGACTGGGCGTCAGGAAAAAGTCTTGCCACGTAAATCGTTCGGCAGAAATGAACGGAAAGAAATCCGCCACGATATCTCGAGGTGGAGGATATATTCCTCGTTTTTCGTAATTGTACTGCGATAGGAAATGGACTTGTCGTAATCCTACAATCAAATTGAACGGAAAGAAAATGGGCAGACACCACCATACACTCAGAGGTGCTGGTCTTCCGTCATCCGTGTACAATTCATTGACTCGATCGTACAGTAAGAACTGTGTGTAATAAATGAATCCAATTCCCAGTACCGACCAATTCGATCCTCCAGGAATGTGTAAAATGGATGCCAAAGGTCCCAACAATAATCCGTAAGAAAAGGGTCCCAAGGTTCCGTACCCACCGAATCCTCGTGGTTCCTTGCCTTTGGCAAGTTCCATCTGTAACAGTTCTTCTTCGACAGCAAATTTATAATACCCGTACCATAAAAGACCGGTTGGTAGACTGCCCAATAGTACCAACCACAACGGTCGAGGACATGCTGGAATACTCGGAGCAGCCGTTAACAAAGATACGACGTCAAATGTCTGTGGTGGATTGATTCGTTCATCGTACAACGACACAGATCGTTTGATAGGAACTGGAACTGGTTTTTTGAAGTATTCATTCAATTGTACGGCAAATGGTAGTTCTTTTTCTGTTTCTCGTCCATTTTGTGTGGCGGTCAAAGCCGGGTTCGTAGTAGTAGTAGTGGTAGTGGTGGTGGTAGTGGTGGTGGTGAAGAAGTGTTGGCGAGAACATTTTCCACGAGGAGGTTTGGTTTTGGTTGAATCCAAGAATACAAAGGATGCCGCCGATACAGATACACTATCTCTATGCTGCCAATTCAACAATAGAAAAATTCCTAGTAGTAGGACGCATGTATACATCGAAGAAAGAAAGAGAGTCTTCATGGGCTACCCAGAATACAAGCAGTAAGTACAGTGATGGGCAAGCTTGAATCGATGAAATGGTGGAAGTGCACTGGAAGAATTATTTTGGCTGCTCAATCAGCTGGAGTAGTAGTACATAATATGGTACTAGCCATACACTACAACAACCGAACATCAAGACATACATCATCATAGATACATACACATCATGTCTCACAGGCCTACGTAAGATCTTGACAGTGTGATTGCAACATTCGTGATTCATTTCTTTTTCAAAATTCCTACGACATCTTCTGCTCCTTCTACTGTAATAATAAGTGTCTTACCGTCATCAGGTCGGGCCACCAAAACAACTCATCATCAACGCAAAGCCAATTAATACCTGGTAGTAATGAGAACCACCGTCCTCGAAGTACCAGGTAGTCTAGTAGTCTCTCTACTTTTACTAGACCTCTAGCTAGACTAGTAGTAGCTAGTGGTGCAGCATCAGATGATGTACTGGAAGTAACAGACGACACAATCCGGAATAACGTAAAGTCATCAGGCATACTACTATAATACGGAGTATAATATTTTCGCTCGAGACACACACCACCATCAATCCATTTAGGTATTATAATAATAATATCATAATACTCAGTAATTGATTATGATGAAGGCATCCTCCCGTATTATTCTAGGTCCACGATCATGGAATGCACTCCTCTTTAATAAGGAGTCAAATTATTATTCTCGAGCCGCATCTACTACTGCTACTTCTACTGCCAACATCTGTGTCACAACAACAACAACGACGACGACTAGTACACGACAACATCACAACTACCAGTCTCAGAATAGCTTGTTAAACAACCAACAACGCAACAATAACAACAACAGTACTTATTATCATCATCATAAGAACGATAAACGATGGAATTCCACGTGTCCCTTGCCAGCCTGCAATATGGACAATGATAACAACAACAACAACAACAATAACAATGATGATGATGCACACGACGATTCGCAAGGACCGGTGGGTGATTTGTTTGGTTTTCCGGATGTGGGTTGGGATGAAACCATTGTCGGTAAGACGGGCAGTATCCGACGATCGTTCGGACCGCAGTCGAATGCCGAAGCGATGATCACGTGTGGTGGAGAAGCGTTGGCAGCTCGTGCATCCTTCGATCCCGATTATCGTCGGGCCCAGGAATGGATACGATCACATCCTGTCGGACCTGCCGTACTGAGTCCTATACTAATATCTGGTCTCGTCGGATCGTTGGTAGAAGCTGCGTTTCCAAAATCTGTACCCGTCAACAGTTCGATGCAGTACTTGCGTCCTCTCATTGTGGGCGTTGAAGTTCGTGCCAAAATTGAAGTCGTATCTGTTTGCAAAACTGGTTCGGACGATACTGGGAAGAACGATGGTACTACTACTGGTAACGAGAATACTATTACTACGACTACTGCTACTACTACGACAGCAGCCAGCACCACCACCGCGAACGAACAAAACGATGTCCGCGAACGAAAGAATGGCCATCAGGTCAATTTACGAACGGAAGTTTTTCGAATGAACGACGAAGCTATGATTGCGGAAGGCAGTCATTCTATTTGGATTCCAGACTATCTGCACATGTAAAAAGACATTGCCCTCCTTTTTTTCTTTCTATTTTCTATGAGCCACACCACGACAATCAATGAAAAAACAAATTATGGTTTGTTAAAAAAAATGAGTGAAAATTCAAATTGGAAATGTTTCAAATCTTCTATTATAAATAGACCTAGTCTAGTATGATCTTGCTCATGCACTCTCAATATCTTCTATTTCGGTAATCCAGGAGACAACTGTTTATATTTTTTCTTTTGGATACAAGATATCGTAATGACCTGGTCGATACAGGAACGTCAAGCTCGTTTTCGATGTCGACGGACCAAACTGATGCTGCATCAACTTGTTATTGTTGCTGATACTATTATCGTGTCCATCCAAGTATTCGATTTTCACTTGAACATTAAAGATCTCGGCCAAGGCCAGCACTTGTACCATGGTACACTCGACACCCATGGGTTCAACCGATTTGGAACAAAATTGAATAATGTCGAGGGATCCGTCTTCCAAATATGGTACGAAACGATCCGGATCGGATTTTAATTGTGTCCCGGTCAAGACTCGACAGAACCTACACCGTGATAAAAATAATAATAGGATTCATTCATCGTGGTGAGATTTTGGGTGCAAGGTAGTAGGTGGTTGAGGCAACAATGCACACACATGCATTCATGCACACACAAACACACACAGAGAGAGAGCGAGAGGAAATCCAGTAGGATACGTTACGCCCATTCATTCATCCAGCGAGATCCAAAGACTTCCAACAACAAAATCAACCTACCATGTACAATAATCACTGGTCGCATTTTCCTCCAAAAGTTCTTCGTGAACCTTTTCCGGTGTAGTAGTTCCATCGACGATTGGTGATATGAGATCCACTAATGCCTCATGAAACATTTCAATGGCCGTCGATTCGTACCCTCCTTTGGTTACCGCAATGGACAATGATTTTTCAACTGTTTATCATAGTGTTGGTATTTTTTCAGTAGGTAAGAAAAATGGGGTAAGAAAATGTTAAAGAGCTATTAGTTGCGAAGAAGTAACAAAAAAAAATGGAGACCTCTCCACCGAGAAAGATGATCTCTACCTACGTACCAAAGGATTTCAATCGCTCTTTCTCTTCCTTTTCGGCGGTGAACAGCTTTTCACACAGCGAGTACAAAAAAGCACGATAATAGCACTGATAATTTTATATGTAGATTTGTGAGAGCAAGAGGTAAGTCAGTTATCCAATCCATAGTGCCAGCAAGCAATCCGTCACGTAAACGCGAACTATCAAAACAACAAAACACCACCAAGCATCTACCCAATGCATCATCCATGACACGCTAACCGCTAACATACATTTCCATCACCACGAATCGTCCGTACGCTGTTGTATTCGTTGGCCAATATTGAAACTCCTTTATCAAAATTGGAATCTGTTACGTAACTTTTACGCAATTCTTCCATCGATTTGATGGGAGATGCCAGTGGTTGCTCTTGGCGGATTTCGAAAGCAATCGTTTCCAATTGTGCCTGTGTTTTTCGAAACGTTTCGTGGTTGATTCTTTCTACAGCATTGTCCAACTTTTCATGATCATCGGACATTGTCTTTTCTTTTTATGAATCAAAAAGTATGTATGTGTGCGTTTATGTTTATTTATTTTTTTACAAAAGAGGTCGAACAATGTCGTTTTGTCTTGGGGGTGGTGCTTTTGATTTTTCGTTTGTTGGTTGTTGGTTGTTTCTTGTTGTCTGCTTTATTATTTGTAATTTACTCTATTATTTGGAATGGTTATATATTTCGCTGCGGGATTGTGAATCACGAGGCCTAATTGGAATAACTGTGCGATATATGCAAAATGGTTGGTGGAAAACCTACCACACACGTTGAGATCCATTCAAACGAAATTATTTGTTACTCTAGCTCTAGTAGATTTTTTAATCGTCATCTTCGTTCAGGATCTTTCGCTGTCTTCGTCTGCCAATGCAGCAGTGTACTGAGATAACTATTATTTACCATTTACAACACGATTGCAGCAGCCGATACTTTTTCTCACTGTATTTTCAAATACACTACTAGACTACTCTACTATTGTTGTCCACCATCAGTGAAATTATTTGATTCACCATGAGCACTAACACAGCACCAATCAAATGGGCCCAACGATCTGATTCTCTATATTTGACGATCGCGTTACCAGGTACGTATGATGTGTTCAAGAAGTGTTTTGTTCATCAGTATGGTACTATTCAACACGTTAAGTTTGTGGTTTTGGTGTGGGCTTTTTGTTGGCTAATCATCGCGTTGAAATCGTAGTATTTTTGCCCCATGTCTCACGTTTTGTTTATGATCTACTGCTTTTTTTGATGTTCTGTACATGTATTTACAAACAAACTAATATTCATTCATTCATTCATTCATTCATCCATTCATCCCACTGTTTATTATTGTCCCACAAAAAGATGTCAAGGACGAAAGTATTAATCTTTCGGACAAGGAATTGCATTTCAAGGGGAAGTCGCAAGACAAGGAATATGAAGTCAATATTGAATTTTTTAAACCAGTCGATTCGGAGGGATCCAAGTACAATGTTCTACCCCGTAGTATTCAAATGCACATTATGAAGAAAATGAAGAAGAATACCGACGACGACAAAGATGAAAATAAGGATGATGAGGAGGAGGAAGAAGAAGCATTCTGGCCGCGACTCCTGAAAGACAAGGCATTGGAAAAAAATCAAGTCAAAATTGATTGGGATCGTTACGTCGATGAAGATGAGGAAGTAGAAGGATTCGATACCAGTGCTCTAGATGGAGGTATGTTTGTTTCATGATTATTATTTCTTCTTTTTTATGAATCTATACAGCTCGGGAAAAAGTGATGTAAAGATATTTTGATTACTTTCGCGTGTACTCATCTCACCAAATGGTCCTTCCAACGAACTTGTTTGGGATTTTTCTCAGGTATGGGCATGGGTGGTATGCCAGGAGGAATGGACATGGCATCAATGATGGGCGGCGGAGGTTAGTGTTCTACTACTGTATTGTGTTTTTTTTCCCCTCTTGCTTGATGTCTCCTTTCTGTCACTGCATATCATTATGGCATGTTTCATTTTTAACAATATTTCCTTTACCCCCTACTACTTGAAAAATTGATATTATAGGAATGCCCGGAGGAGGCATGGGTGGCATGGGAGGTATGGACATGGCTTCCATGATGGGCGGTGGCGCCGGTGGTGGAATGGGAGGCATGGATATGGAAGGTAAGGTTTTCCAAACGTGACCGCTACCAGTTGATAGAAATTGTCGTTTATGGGAATTGGTGAAACGCTTGTTATACTCACACGTGCTCTCTGCAATTGATTATCTTAATTCGTACTGGTACACAGCTCTCATGAAACAAATGGGTGGTATGAAGGGCATGGATGGCCCTCCTGGAGGAGACGACGATGAGGATGAGGGCGATGATGAAGATCTTGATGATCTTCCAGATTTGGAAGAAAGCTAAGCTTTCTGCTACTCTTGAATTGGTCAACTTGGAAACACGCATTATGCCAGTCAAAACGACAATTATCAGTCTTTGTTTCCTGTTCATTATTATTTCTTTTCACCTTTGGAAATCGTTCATCTGGCTTTGCACTGGAGGAAATAAGTTGATGCGTTTTGCGATTTGTTGAAAGTAAAACGACCATTTTCAATTTGAGTTTCGCAACTCAGCCTGCAAAACTTTTACGTTGATTTCTTTTAAGAAAATAATAGAGAGGTAGTCTACTAGTAGTGTTAATCGTTAGTAATGACATCGCTCGTACTGATGACTTACTAGAGGCTAGGCAGGGCAATGATGATGTATTTGCAACTTGCAATACGACTACTACTACTAGCTACTGAGTAGTTAGTAGTCTACTACTACGAGTACTACTACTAGAGCTAGATTAGTCGTACTACTAGCTAGTAGTAGCTACTCTAGCTACTACTCGTACTAGCTAGTAGAGTAGTAGTAGTAGTCTCTACTACTACTAGCTACTAGTACTAGCTAGTACTCGAGTAGCTAGTAGTAGTAGTACCGTCCTACTCTACTACTCTACTGGCTACTAGCTACGAGTAGCTAGCTAGAGTAGACTACTACTTAGTAGTAGCTAGTAGTAGTAGCTACTCTAGTAGTTGTAGTCGTACCTACTAGTACTGAACAAAACTACTACTAGCTAGTACCGTACCCAATATTTGGTTATTTAGACCTTCATAACAAAGGTATATTAACTGATTGGAGTTAATGGCCGGGTGGATGTTATCTACAAGCACTGTAGTGTTCCATCTTCGGCCGCGTTAGTACCTTTGCTTTTCGCTGTGCTTTTGCCGCCTCTTCGACCTCTAAATGTCAAAACGGGATCTGAATGAAAAAGTCTGGATGCGAGAGAATGTCAAGTCGTAACGCGAAAATGATTTACTCGACAAAAACTTTAGTATTACTACTCTAGCTAATACTAGTAGTAGCTACTAGCAGAGACGAAGCAACCTATGACACTGAACGAGACACCTTTTACACAAAACAGTCAACTAAAGTACATTTCAATACACCTGTCGCTATCATGTCCGCCTCGACCTCGACAACAAGAATATCTCTGGCGGTCTTACTGGTTTGCTGTCTTTTATCGGGAATGATCACCTCCGCCCAAGGTGCTCCTCGAGGGACGAAAAAGGACCGACGACTGCAGACACTGGTGGAACGGTACAAAATGAAGGGCAATGATGATGGTGAAGTGTATGGACCGGATGGAGAAGTTATTGAAGGAGCTGAGGCAGCACCTGATTGGGGTATCGTTGAAGTACAGCCAGCAGAGGAGGAATATTGGACCCTTGACAGCGAAGGAAAGAAGTCCAAGGGCAAGGGCAAGAATGAGGACGACGATGAGTGGGAGGGAACCTCTCTAGATTCAGGCGTAGACGCTGAGGAAAAAACTGATGATGAATTGGAGGATCCAAACATTGATGGCGAGGACAATACTGATGGTGACGTCGATAATGGCATTGTAGAGAGTGCCAAAGAATCACCGGTTCCGGACTCTGGCAATGAAGCTCCTGCAGAGGCACCAATGGAGAACAATGCCTTGACAGAGTATCCTACGTTTGCGCCACTTATTCCCAAGGATGTGCCCGATCAGGAAGAGCCTGCAGTGGCACCAGCTGAAGTGCCGACAGTAGCATCCACTTCGGTACCCACACTGACCACTTCGGTACCCACACTGACCACTTCGGTACCCACACTGACCACGGCGGTGCCTACAAATGCACCCTCTTTCGTGCAGTTGCCAGTTACGGACAGTCCAGAATCGACTTCCACTGCACCTGTGTCGTCCGGGGTGGAGCAACCAGGAGGCGACGAGAGCACTGGCTCAGAATCAGAAGCAGGCGAGGGCTCAGAAACAGAATCAGAAGGAGGCGAGGGCGAGGACTCAGAATCAGAAGGAGACGAGAGCGATGGCTCGGACTCCAACGAAAAAGACGGGATGTTTGACGGAAATGACATGTACAATAATCGTCTGGTACCCTTTGCTGTATCGATCGAGGGAGACGATGTGAAGAACGATTTAGGCATTACATCTTGTTTGCTCAGAGAGATGCAAGAAAACATGACATCCCTTTTCAATTTGGAAATGGAGAATTTTACAATTGTCGAATTCGAGGATGTGGATGGTGATGGCTTCAAGACTTATGATCTTTACTTTACTGGATTTGCAGAATTTGTCGGACTGCCCATCTATTCTGAAGCCTACACTCAAGAAATTCAATTGAATGTTATTGGAGACGGTGTGGAATTCTATCAAGACTGTCTGGATGCTCGGTGGGGCAACTCTGGTCAGAGTTTTACTGCCTCGAAACTCGAGCATGATCAAGCTCAAGGTGATGCCAGTTCTGGAGGCGATCCTTCTGGAGAAAGACCCGATGGTATACAAGGCGACAGCAATATTGATGCGGCAGAGGTAAGCGAGGATGACGACAATTCGCAAAGGAATCTGATGATTGGGTTGATCCTCGCAGGGAGCGTGGTTGCGCTTTGTGGCTTAATTTTCGCATACCGAATTTTTTGTGGGAGCAGAGACGAAACGGGCGAAAGTGGCAAGTTGATTGGTGGTCAGGGTCAACGATTGGAGTAACTTCAAACTCAGCCAAAAGGTTCAGCTATAATTTGCTGAATATCTAATTAAAAAGAAGATTTTTTTATCCAAAGGTCTGGCTATTCCCGAGTGTCAAAAATCTAAGTCTATCACGCGTTACTGACATGAATATCTAGAAAATCTGATTCAATTTTGTTAAGCCATATCACCTTGAGCAGAATAAAAAGAGCTATCGGAAGGGAACGAGGAAAAACTTCTTTGACTTCTCGTGCTTCTTGAGGAGCGACCACTCATATTGCCCATTATACCATCTTTCCCCGCAGAACCGATGGATCCTATACTTAGTGCACTCCTCAAACTTGGATTGCCCATGATGACTTCTTCGTTGTCAGTCAGTGCCCCAGAAAGAATAGGCTCCGAATGCCGAAGACTGCTGGAGCTACGATCTCCTCGAGCACTTGAGTTGCTCATGACTGCAAGTTCTGGTAGAATATCTCCATGATCGGTGTTTGAACTGCTAGCCGAGCTTTCAAAATTTTCATCCTCGAATTTTTCTTTCTCTCCAGCGGCTGCCTCCATCGGTATCATCGGCGGGGGCACAGACATGTTCTCGGTCGCAGGATTGGAGGGGAAACTTCCATCTTCGCGTGAGACTTTGCGCGATCCTCTACTCCTTCGTGATGACGATGACATGGCTTCTGCAAAGCTACCTCGCTTTGATCGTCGCGATCGCGAAGAAAATGACAACCTACTGAATGATGCAGATAATTGGTTTGGTTCCCGACCGCTACCCTCGTTGGCAAAAATTTCTCGTGAATCAGAACTGCTTCCGTTTAGGTTTTCCTCTTCGGTTGGTTTCGTGTCGTCTGTTCCGGCGATAGGAATTTTTTTGATATCCGAACTTTTCGCTACTGCTTTGACACTAGGAATGGACCGCGACGAGTGCTCCAAAGAACTGAAACTGTCACCAAATCCTGCGCCTCCTTGATTATAAAGATGGTCTTCACCATGCTCAGACATGAGATATTCTTCCTTGAAAATATCCTTGCTAATATCTTTATCGTAGATATTGTAATCCAAACCATATTTTTCGTTATATCGCTCTTGCGCCCGACTTTCTAGATATCTTAGTCGACCTGCAAAACAAATAATACAAAGACAGAGCCCAATAAAGACGACGACGAGCGTCACCATGATCCAAACGTTGGAGTCTTCGCCGGCAGTCGTTTCGTTTTCGAGTTGTTGTTGCCATTGTTGACCTACAGGTGCCATCGTTGGCTCGATACCTTCCTGCTTGTCGTCGTCACCTGTTCCCGATAACGGTGGTGTAGGAAGTGACATCAGAGTGATATTCACAAGCTCCAAGTTCTGGTACATTTCATCGCCTTCGTTTTTCCAAAATGCCTGCAGATTCTCTGGATTTGAGAGAATAAGGGATTGTGTACTCTGCACTTGAGCTGGAGAGTAGACCTCACTATTGTCGAACTCAGCTGCTCCTTCAAAGATAAGTTTGTTCCAATGGTAATGGTCTTCGCCGTTCGAATGAGACTCACTGTCAGTACGGACAATACCAGTGTGGATTGTCATGTTCGAGATATGAACGTTCTCAATGTTTCTATACTTCTTTGCCATTTCGAGCAGCATAAATAGAGGAATTCCAAGATCCGATGTCAAGTCTCGATCGGCTTCGACGAATACCGAAAACGGTTGAAGATCAGTGTAGTAGTATTCCGAAATTTCAGGAACCGGGACAAAGTTGTCTTCATCCGTGAATTCACCAGCCGGGGCTACAGTGCTTCCATCTTCTTCAGCTTGCACAGCCACGTATGATTCTTCAGTCTCGTTTGCAATCTCCCAATATGAATTGTCTTCTTCACGATTGTTTTCTGGTTCCAGTCCGATATTCTCGCTGTCAACTGGAGTTTGTGATACTGAATCGCCAGGAGATGTAGTTGGAACCTCCACGGGTCTCTGTTCTTGTCCTATTATATCCGTATCTTTATTAAAGTCACCTTCTTCATTGTCTTTTTGAGGCTGTTGGGTGCTGTTCTCAACAATACCTTCCTCGTTGGGTTCACCTGGTGCATCATCGTCAACACCAGGATCTGCATCTTTGTTATCTCTATCACTGTCTGCATTGTTGTTGGATTCATTTCCACCATCTTGGCCAACGTTTGCGTTATCCTCCTTTCCAGGTTGACTTTCCTGCGATACTAAGTTATTCTCTGGACCATTTTCTCGGTCACTGTCCGGATTGCTGTCGCCAGTAAACTCCGCAGCTTCTTCTTCTTCTTCTCCTTTTTGATTTTGTCCATTATTGTTTGCATTTTCTGTTGTTGAAGTTTCTAACTCACCAGCATTGCCATCCCCTGCAACGACCTCGTCAACATTGCCATTATTCTCGTCTTCGATGTCCTTTGTGTCATCCAAATTGTCTTCGACATCTTCAGCCGCCTCTACTGGCACAAAGTTTTCTCCTGCTCCCCCCACATCTTGCAAGGCATTGGGATTGCTCGTTTCAACAGAACTTTCCGCACCGGTGACAATATCCACATCTTTTTCTTTGGGGGGAGCACTTTGTGAATCAACATAGAACGAGTAAACAGAGTCCACCATCAAGTTCCGACCAGGCTTTGGCTGTCGCAGATTAGAACGCATTCCCCGAGCATTGCCACGTTGATTTATTCTTTCGGTGGCCTCACCTTGGATGGTAGCCGCAAGCAGAGCCAAAATTATTATTAGACTGGTCGTGCCAGTTCGCCGTCTCGAGGTATTCTCCATTAATATTATTATTTTAACTTCTCGTTAGCGTTTGAAATAAATCAATGGAAAGGTAGGCGATCACTACCACTGGCTAGTAGTAGCTGGGATATCACTCCCAAGTAGGCCTCGTTTTGCTTGAATTCGTGTGTAGCTGTCAACTGTATTAGTTTGTCTGCCACATCCAAAACTTTTTTAATAGACTTTTCAATAAAATTAAGTTGCACTCTGAAGCTACGAAAAAAGTTGTGCCTTTTTTGAAGAAGTGTGAACGATGACCTTTTTCTCGCACCCATTATTATTACTGTATTCAAAGAGTAGTCTACTACTACTACTAGCTAGTAGTAGTACTAGTAGCCTGCTACTACTACCTAGGTACTCGTAGCTAATAGTACAGTAGTACTGCAGACGGAAGGGAGGGCAGACTCTGATTCTTTGGCGATCTGAGCTCTATGAATTCTTGCCGACGTGAGAAATTTAGTTTCGTCCGAATTAGTCTTTGCAGCCAAATTTAGGCCATTCTCTGTGGGCTAAATTTGCACCAGCCAGTACAGCAGAGTACTGTACTCGAGTAGAGTACCTGGTACTAGTTTTTTAGACCTGCTACGTTAATTAACACACTCTACAATACATAGCTAGTAGTAGTCTAGTAGACCAGTAGCGAGACGCCTTTGAGGTCTGCCATGATAGCAGGTACGGAGTACTTGGTTAATATTGCTGCCCAACTACCCTATGCGTATACCTGAGTTACCATAGGCCTCCATTTTTATTGGACGTTCGTTTCCTAAAAACAACGAACGGCTAAAAGAAAGAACAAATTTCTCATTCGGCGATTATATATATTGCGCCAATAAATGATCCACCCTCGTGTACTCCTGGGACAAAATTACATCTTGATTGTAGTATTATGCTGTGTTTTGGATGCTTGATACATCGTTCATACAGGCGTAAAAATCTGGTTGAGCAAAAGCTCGTACCACAATTTGCCATATATTGTCACGCGTTTTCGAGGCAGAATAAAATTCCGGAGCAATCTTTCGCAGTTTTCCAAGTCGATGAAAGGGAATGGTAGGAAAATCGTGATGTTCACAGTGATAATTGGTGCCCAACGTAAGAATGGAATACCATTTTCCCGCATAGGTGGAACTGGAAGGAAGACAGGCGTTGACAGGCGAGGATTGGATCAGTGGTTCCTGATCAGTATTTGCATTGGGTCGAGATCCATGATTTGTAACAAACATGGCGGCTGCAGGATGCGGTGGCAGACTCCACAAAGTCTCCGAAAGAAACAAAAAGCCCAGTGCATGCCACGATTTGCCTCCCAACCACCACAACGCAACCCTCACAAGGCAGGCGGCACGACAATAGGCGGCACATTCTCGATGAAATTGTTTTGGTTTGTTTGGAAAGAAAAAATTGCGTCCCGTCAAGGCCACGACCACATCATTCACGGCAAGCAATAGTCGTTCGTATATAAACGAAGCAGCAAACACGATCATATTGTTGACGGCTCGCAGTGTCTCGATGATATTGCTGTTGTTGTTGTTGTTGTTGTTGTTGTTGTTGTTGTTGTTGTTGTTGTTGTTGTTGTGATGGATCATTTCGTTCTTCACCTTTTGATTATATTTCCAATGCGAAAATCCAAGATTAGAAATCGACATGACAATGTCTCGACCCTTGATTTTAAATCGTGGAGCTACGCGTTCCAAGCCACCTTTCAATCGCATACGATGCGCCACAAATAAGACATCTCCATCTTCAAAGTCCTTCTGGGTAGAATCAAAGAGAGTCCGCAAATTGGCTTGTTGAGGTGAACCAACAGCTTGATGATGCGTTAAATGTCCGTATTTGAGATACAAATAGTAGCCAAATATACTGGGCATGCTGCCCCAAAATAGTATTCGGCGTTGGAGTGCTTGCTTTGACGTGATGCCAAAAAAGGAGGACTTGGATTTGTCCAAAAGAGATCCATGGAGGTCATCATGAAGTATTTGCAATTGCCACAGAGAAAGAATAGATCCAGGAAAGAGTGCCAACCCTAGAGTGTATTTTGCAGATGCTAACTGACCACACACAACGCTGAGGCTCGCCAACAGTAGATTGCCAAGTAGGAGCAATGTCAAACCCAAGCTTTGTGATCTGGCCGTGCGTTCCAAAGGCGCAATTTGATCTCTGTACTTGGCAAGCATGGCCTGTCGTCGCTCACGATGCCATTGTGATGCTGCTGACGTAGTGGGATTTGGTGCTGGCGCGTGAGTAGTAATAACAATATTATCATTGCTCCCAATATCTTCCTTTGTGGAAGAACGATAAATAAACGGCGGTTGTTGTTTCTGCACTGATGATGTTTGTCTGAAGGAAAACAAGGAAGTAGTTGTTGCTGTGTGAAAGGCAGAGACAGACGTTGTCACGTGTACAGCGAACGTCGCTATTATCAGTAGTACTAGTCGTCGTCGTGTCCATGAGCATCGACCATTGCCACTAAATTTCATGCTTCTATTTCTTTTGCTGTGGAAAGATCTTTGCTCTTCTGACACGGTGCCTTTCCACTTTCTCTTTTTTCTCCCTTGGGTTGGAACGTCGAGTTAAATCTGAAGAATTTACTTCTATACCTGTGAACTATGAGAGCAAAGCAAACACCAGAGATGTGATCCTGCTGGCCATTAGTAGTACTTCTAATTATTCATAAATGCTAATACCCTCCATTCAGCACGTTTTTACATGTCGTATCTTAACAAGAGAGTTCATAGTTCATAGCCGTCGTGTTATTTATTGAGGCGGAAGACTGGCAGCACACTCAGAATTGGCCCTCCCTCGTCATCATCGGGGATAGAATTCACAAGAGCAACGCACACTTGCTCTCAGGCATGTCATTCTGTACTGCCGACATTTCGAACGCACATAATCTCGAAGTACTATCAGTCGTGTTTTGGGAGTTTGGATTATTGAGAATTGAGATGAGAGGAGTGTTCTGAGTTCTTGATGACTGCTTGACACTTGACAGCTCGGTGTCTACTAGTCTAGTAGTATGGTGTATGGTCTGAATTGGCATGTTGGTTTTAAGACTATATTTCCACTCTAGAGGCTGCTCTTGATCTCTTACCTCAGCGAATATACAGCAACATCTATAACCATAATGATAATATTTTTTGTTGTTTTATTTGCCACAGCCGTCTTCAGGGCTGCTGCTGCTGCTCCTTCCCCCAATGATAAAAGAATATTTTACCACAGCTCGGAAGGAGAACAAGCGCTGTTCGGGTGCATTCATACCGAAGACTGCTTATTTGGTTCGTCGTCGCATCTGTTTGGGATTCCTCCTCCGACTGCTAAGGAAGAGAAAGAGAAAATCGGGGCCACGAAACCTTTTTCGGTCAAGGAGACAACCGGCGATAATCCTCGCGGGGGTGTTGTTGGTCCAGCATTTATGCCATCCCAAATTTCTGCATTTGGTGCGGACTAATTTACAAGAACCGCTGCGTTGAAATATAAAGTTTTTATCGGCACTCTACACTTGATTCGATACATGCCGTGTGCAGCAAAAGTGGCCAGAACTATTGTTATGTGCGGGAGGAACAGCTCTGTTATAGCTCACACATCTATTATTTATTGTACGCATGATATATATATATATATATATATGTTTCCCTGGATGAAGTTGATGCGAGCTGCAAGCTGCGACAATATATGAGCACGCCACACAGGGCGCACTTCACTGCTTTCCATTTATTGAATGGTTCGAGCCGATAACACACAGGTTCTATTGCATCCACTATCACGATGACACTTCCTTCCGAATACAGTACATCATAATGTTATGTTACTTGGTACTGTTTGCGGGACTGAGGACACTAGAGTCTTTATTATGGTACTGGTACGGCTAGACGACTACTAATTCCATGGAGCATATACTGATGGAATGATTTTCTTTGCACGCGCAATTATCATTGTTGGAAGATCATGTTTTGATTTTGTCTAAGCACACCTTATAGTATTAGACAATTTTGTTAGTAGCTGTCTTGTTCCATTCTCGTTGCAACACTTTGACCATGTCATCGTCCATGCGCACTTGCTCTTGCACCCATCGGTGGCGTCGTTGGCAATAGTCCAGATCTTGAAAGTATATCGGAATGGGCAACCGACTAGCACTTAAGCCACCTTGCACTCGCTTCCACTTTTGATCTGATTCGTCTGGTAAATCACGGACACATCGATACATAAGCTTTAAATCATTGTTCCCAATGTTCTGGAGAGAGGACGAGAATACCTTTTTGGCTTTCAAGGCATGCCCGTACGTGAAGTACTTCATTCTCGTAGCATTGAAATTGGTAAAGAAATTATGAAAATGAAAGCCAGTGTTATTTGAACGCTTCGGATCTAACAATTGAACTTGCTTTGAACAGAGTTGACGAAAGTCCGATGCGCTCCAGAGAGGGTGCTTGCCTGTTAGCTTGGAGAAGTCACGAGTACAGGCGCGACCGTAGCCGGGCGCACGACGAGGTCCGTCGCGATAGGCCAGTGGGTGTATGGATCGATTACCAATCATTTCGATGCAATGACCAATTACCATTTCGGGGTGGTACCAGCTCCGAACTGCTGTCATACATTCTGGAGACGTTTCATAGACTCTCGAGGACGCCGCAATCTTGACGCTGGAGGTGTAACATTCGTGCGATCGATAGTCCAGATTGGGAATATCGCAGGTCTGAGCTGCTCGTAAAAAGTCTCTCGAAAACGTCTCATCCATGTCAGCTAAAACTCCCACGTCTTCCTGTGTCATGCCCAACTCTTTCCATCCTCGCAAGATTTCTTGTCGTTGCGCGTGTTCTCGTCGAATGCCAGTGAATTTTGGTTTTTCGTTGACGTACATTTGAATCTTGATTTGCGATGATTCCAATCCAAACATGGTTGCAAGTTTCTCGGCATGTTGAGGGTTTTCGGCACGTCGAACTGGACGAGGATCATAATTTTGTGTTCTATTGGATTCTACAAGCACCATACCAGCATAAATACCATAAACTTCCGCAGCCACAATTTCCATCAATTCCCAGGGTTCTTCGGCAATCAGACTACCATAAAACAGGCGTCGTGGTATGTGTGGATTGTTTGCGCTGTACTGAAAGCCGTAACGTTGGCAGCGTTGTTGGGGATCATCTTCGTCCACAGCCTGCTGAATCCGACGAAAGAAGGAGATAGGTTTTTGAGACAAAATGCCGGCAGGGATGTCTTTGGAAAATTTCATGGACGGCCCTCGCGGTTGCCTCTTTGAAATCGGATGCACACCGCTAGGATTATCTGCTTGCATATGGCTGGAAAACTTCAACGAAACAGACACCAATAGGACTGACAGCAAAACAGAAATGGCCGCCAAAACCGCCAACAAGGGTTTCATGCATTTTTTGCTAGAGCAATGTCCATTCTGCTTTTGCGACAGCTTGACAGAGGCTGCCTGCTTCATTGAGAACACTTTTTCAGCAACAGAGAAGATTCATTTCGTTAATCCAGTTCACTTAGGACATGCTAGATTATGACATGGAAGCAAATGGTAGGTTTAGATTGGTTAGATGTTAGATGGAACTTGCTGTATGCGTTTGAACTTGTGGTTGACAAAATTTATCGGATATTCAGAACCCGTAGAATTATTTATTTTGCAAAATCTCGAAAAATGTGCGTCCGCCCATCAAGACTGCAAGGCGACTCCAGTGCGTATGGGACTTTTCTCCTGCCAACAAACTCAGAGTCAACACGAAAACATGTGCGGAGCAAACAACCGCAAAGTGTTCTTTCCTTTGTGCGTCATCTGATCGTTCTGAGCAATACTGAGAAGTTTTAAAGAGGTGCTGTCCATGATTGCCTTGGATAAATCCAACGCTCCGCGGTCAGTGATTCGGTTGCCATCCAAGTAGAGTCTCTCGAGGTCTACAGTTCCTGATGCCGCAATCACCTCCATGGCAACATCGGTGAGTTGATTGTTTCCGACATGCAAGGCATTCAAGGATGGATGCGGTCTTCCACCTTTCGGTTTGACAGCCTCCCAAAGACAGCGGAACCCTTCGTCATCTATATTGTTCCCTTGCAGATTGATTGACTCTAGCGTAGAATTATCCTTCAATGCCTCAGCTAAATGTGAAATCTCTACAGGTCCTGTCAAGCCGCAGTAAGTCACGCTCAAAATCCGGAGAGTGGAATTAGTACGTAGTGCACTTTTCAAGGATGCCATCCCTCGGCTGCCAAGCGACAACCCTTTCATGTAAAGTCGCTGCAGAGGAGGGTCGCCGCCAATATATTTGTCACAGAGCACTTGCAGACCTTCATCAGTTACGTGATTACCTGCTAGCCATATAGACTGCAGCATACGAGGCTTGTGCTGAGCAAGGCTGTTTGATAGAAATTGCAACTCCCAATCCGTAAAAACACGTTCAATGTCAGGTTTCCAACAGTCAACCGACATCAGACTGTCGTGCTCCAACTCCTTGTCCAGATCTCCTAACCACGAATTCAAGCTTTCTCGGTATTGAAAGACATGACCCAAAATAAATTCCCCTCTTTCGGACATACGAGAATTGTTTTCGCACTGCACCACTACAATCGTGGCACTTGTTCGCCGCATCGATTGGGCAAGCGCTGAAGCGCCGTCGTCCCCAATTTGATTATCATTTAAATGCACTTCCTTCAAACAAAAATTGATGGTGAAAGTTTTGGCCAAGTGCTGGGCCCCTCGATCCGAAATGTGATTGCCCGAAAGATCCAAATATTGAAGTGTAGAATTTAATTCGAGCGAGACTGCCAGATCGATAGCTCCTTCATCTCCTATTTGGTTCCAGTCCAAAGAAAGACGCGTTAAATAACAATACCCCTGCAAGGCACCATCTTCACTCAGCACCCTAGAAAGAGCTCGGGCTCCATCTGCCCCAATATCATTGCCCCCCAAATTCAATTCGTGCAACTGGTTACGATAAGTAAGTGCTGAGGAAATCTCAATGGCACCCGCTGATTTCAGTCCATTAGAGGACAGATCTAGGCTGTGAATTGTTTCGTTCCCATTTATCAACTTGACCACTGCTTTGATTCCCGCTCCTTTCCCCCCAAGTGTCGTTGCTCTCAAACTCAAATGACTCACTTTGGAGTCTCGGTTGGCTTCCAAGCCATTGACAATCTCTTTCACGCCTTGCGCTTTGAGAGGATTCACTCCTACGTAGATTTCTGTCAGTGTGGTATTTTGTCGTAATAAATCTGCCAAAGGACCAGCCGCCTTCCGTTTGAGATTATTATTGGCGAGGTTGAGGCTCAGCAGAGTGCATTGGCATCGGTCCCCTTCGCCAACCAAGGGTTGGATCAAACGAGCGACACCCTCTGACCCCAAGTTATTGTTTCTCACATCCAAATGTTGAAGTGTTTCTGTGCTTTGCAATATTTTGGCCAGAGACTCCGCCGCTGCAGATGTCAAATTGTTCTTGGGCAAACGTAACGTTGTCAAGTAAACGTACTGGTGGTTCCTCCTCAACACTTCTTCTAGTCGAGGTATATCTTCATCTGCCATAACCTCTTCACAAGACAGTTCCAACAAGGCAGGAACTTGACTGTGTGACGTAGCATTGTGTAGGAACTCTAGCACTTGACCACTTCCCAGGGAGGCGTTCTCCGACAGGTGAAATCGTGCTGACGATGATGGCTCTGAATTAGCTATCGTGCAGCTGTTGAAACTTTGCGTACTTTGTCTCTGCGATGACGGGCGATGCTGTACTGGCATCCTTCGATTGAATTAAGCCCGTTGCCAATTCTGTTTTTGCAATATTGAATTGGTAAATCTTTATGAGTGTAAGTAATGGATTTGTAAGGTTTAATATTATTAGGAGTTGAAGAGGAAAAATAAATGAAATCGCTTCTTTGATATCGAATCGTTTTGTTATCCAAAATAAATAAAAAATAATAACAAAGAGATTTGATAGAGAACAGGAGGAGGTGCACGATCACGTGTGCATCTACAGGAGCCGGTGAGTTTGCAACAGCTGGTATGCTCTCAAAGGAATATTCCTGTGCTAAATTATCGACATTACAAACTCTTTTCCTCTTCTCCTGCTCTTGCAGATGAGCGATTGCACGGTGACCACAAAGAAGAGGTTGAAAAGTGGCTTCCGCGGGTGATACACCGTGTGTGCCTCCTGTCCGAAGTGCGTGTCATCTGCCGACACCGCCAACCGTGGGAACGAAAATGACAATTTTCTTCTTCTTCAACACGTGTATGATTTAGCCCAGATTCAGTCTGAATACGTCGCCCCTGGCCTCATCATTTCAAATGCTTGACGGCGGGTCTCGCTCTCGCGCTATATCACAGGTTTGCACAAGAGTGCTTACCGACTCATGATCGATCCTCAAGGATGAGTTGCCATGATTATGTTGGCGCTCGAAGGCCCAACAGATACCACATCTATTAAACTGGGGAGTATCGAAGTCTTGATACTCTCAGTCAAGCCGCAAGGCAGCTTCAATTTAGCAGTCTTGATGATCAACTCGCCCTTTGAGGGTACTCTGGAATGAAGTGATAAACGACGAATGCGTGCCTTTATTCGGATTTATCGTGCGAACGGGAACTAAGCACGTCCATATTTTCATTGCTCAACTCTTCGAGCATCGAACTGGATTCTATTCGTCTTGGAGCTTTAGGAGCTGTGTCGAATGAGGTTTTGCCGCGCTCGAGGCAGCTGGTGGCGCTTGGCCCTGTTTGCCACCCTGGTTCGTTTTCTACTTTCGTTGCACCTCTTTTCTGTGAAGCAAGTTCTTGTAGATCTTTCTTCAGTAGTTCCTCTTCTTGGCTTTCTTCTGCTGTAAGGCATTGGAATGTTTTTCCAGAAATACCCGCCAGCAAGAAAGGGTCATCGCCATCGCCTGTGTCTGTCATGGTGATTTCTGAATGATCCCCGCATCCAATAGAGGCATTCGCGTCAAACTCAACCTCCATAACGGGTTCCTTCTTACCCAAGTTGAGAGATGCTTTCAGTTTGTCCTTGAGGTGATTCTTGATGAGTCTGCGTCGGAGTCTGTGAACATTTTCGTTACTCTTGAGAGAAGACATATCTCCGGGATCTGCTTCTTTCTCCTTGTCAACCATGACAGGACGAGTCGCATGTGCTGAAGCTGCCGAATCTGGTGGAAAAGAGTTCCTGGAAGTAATCGATTCAGGCGCTCTCTTCGACCTAGCGCTTGCAGGATTCTTGTTACCCCCTGTAGAGTCCCTGTCATTGTCAGCAGCCTCATTGACAAGATCTTCCATGTCCTTGACCCATCTTTTCACAGCCAAGAAGTAGAAGACCATGTTAAAGTTTATTCGTTTCGATGTACTTGCAGCTCACAGGATGACAAAATTATGTTCGGGAATTTCAAAAGATCCGCAGCTAGGATCCTTCCGAAGTCGTTCATTTGTTGTGCTAAAGTGCGCTAAAGTTGCAGTTTATACAAATTACTTGCCGATGAAGGAAGTCGATTCGAAAGCATCATCTCGCATCTGTAGTCACTGACCTCTCACAAGTTCAAATCATTATTTCATAGTAGAGAGGAATTGTGAAAAAGGATTGGGGAGCAGTCAACAATTATTTATTGATATTTTTGAGAAAAAAGCCTACGAGTAAGGATATAACAATTCCTATTCTCCTTTCTACCAGCCAGGCAGGTGGCAACTGATACCTGGTACCTGGTACTGGTGATCGGGTACGTACGTAGTAGTGCTGCTAGCTATGATGGCACTACTATCACCACCACAGGTAGTACTGTAGTCTAGTTTTGTATATATCATCACGCACACTGCTTCATGACAAAGTCAATCACCAGCCAGTCTGTCTCTTTGTGGCTACATACAACCAAAAGTACAAAATCGCATATTGATCATGTACAAATAATAATAATACATTATGTTGTTGTCATGACAATATTCCAGAAAACAATAGAATAATCCGACCAAAACCTGTGGCAAGCAGAATGACAACGCCAAGCGTTTCTGAACAGCCACAGCAACAACACGACGCTGTGGTACTATTTTACAAGTATTTTGACAATAAAAATTCTTCCAGTGCCATTCGCTGGCTCCGCCAATATCCCGAGTTTTATTTGGATCACGTGTATCGTTTTCAGAAAGATGTTTGCAACCGCCTGGGCCTGAAGGGACGTATCTTGCTGGCTACCGAAGGGATCAATGGGACTCTTTCTGGTGCGTCGAAGGAAGCGATCCGAGAATACCGCAAAGCTATGGAAGGATTTGATCTGATTGGATCGGCGGGATATCCTGATGAAGGTGCCACGACTAAAATCGGCCAACCTTTCTCGGTGGACGTCAAGGAGGACAATCCATTTATTTTTTCGGGCATTGACTGGAAAGAGTCTTTCTTACATTCATCTACGACATGCGCTGCCGAAGAGATCAGAGAGCCTTTTCCCAACCTGAAAGTGAGCATCGTCAAGGAGGTAAGTTTCTGTGTGCTCTGGATGAGATTATTCCAATGATTTCATCTCACATCTCACCCTTGTTGTTTCCGGTTTCATTCAACACAGCTCGTCAGTAGTGGTGGGGCAGTTTCGGTCGATGATTTGAATGATTATGGAGGGATACATTTGAGTCCTGAAGAATTTCATGAAAAACTGGTTGGCAGCAGCATTAGCAACGATAGCAACAATTCAACTTCTTCCAAAGATGTAGTCCTGATTGATGTACGAAATACCTTTGAACACGCAATAGGACATTTCGTCAATCCTTATACTCAACAAGCCGCGATGAATCCAGAAATGGTAACTTTTAGTTCCTTTGACCCTAAATTTTGTGAGCAGCACGCACCATCTCTCAAAGACAAAACTGTCTTGATGTACTGTACTGGTGGTATTAGGTGCGAAAAGGCATCCGCCATGTTGAAAAAGCGAGGCGTCAAAGATGTATATCAGCTCCAAGGAGGTATCCATAGGTATTTAGAAACCTTTGGTGAAGAAGGTTGCTTCAAGGGGCGAAATTTTCAATTCGATCAACGCATCGCGCTCTCTCCCGCCGAGCACTACCAACAGAGAAAGCTACTGGATGATACAGTCGTTGAAAGCGATACACCAGAACTAAAAGAAGACAACAAATTACAGCCACCCAAAGTTGTCGGGAAGTGTATGGAATGTCACACAGCCTATGATGAATTGAGTGGCTCGCGCATTTGTACCGTCTGTCGCGATCTTGTACTGGTCTGCCCCTCCTGCCAAATCCAATTGAGAGAGTATCATTGCCTGCGTCATTCGGAATGGAAAGATTACTACACCTTCTTAGAGGTTTTTGGCAAGGAGCAACTAGAGGCACAGGTGAGCAGTATGCAGTATCTACTCGATCGGCACACAGAATATTCGAAGCATGTGAAGAAGACACTGCGAAAGCAAATTCGAAAGATTCGTGACCGACTGGAAGAGATCGAAAAGAATCCCGATCTCGTCAATCCAGATGCTCCTCGACGCTGCCGTTCCTGTCGTGAACCTAGCAATATTTGTAATGGTCTGTGCTGGGGCTTTTGGAAAACGTCCTCCACTGGAAATGACAACTGTTCTATAGCAAATTACGCTGCGGAGCCAATCCTTCCTATTCAAGTTGGTGATACGGTGAAAGCAGGGCCTCACTGGAATGCTATTCGCTATGGAAATCCGATACATCCAGAGACAGGGGTAGCCCTGAAAGGAACAGTAACCGAGATCAAGTCCTGGGGAACTGGTAGTACTGAATTGGATTGTGTCGCCGTTGCATGGAACGACCCGGAGCATTTGCCTCGCAGACGTCAAGTTCAGATCTACCGGTGGGGGGCAAAAGCGGTCAATGGCTCAAGATTGTACGACGTTGTGCGCTGTGACTGAGTTTTGTCGTGGACAGTGGCATGCTAACCGCTTTGAAGTAGCAGAGTACATGCTGCTCGTAGTTTAAAAAAGTACAGAACTATTTTCAGAGCACCAAAATAGACTTCCGATATCTACAGCAGCGTTAGGGATATTATATTTTAGTTGCAGATTGAAACATGATAGCATGGTCTTGCACGTGTGGAACATGATCTTCTGTCCAATGACGACCGGTACGAGTCCACGCGAACGTAAGCCCAGCGCCAAGTATACATGAACTTATTCCTCGCCGCTTTAAGTAGCATTCAATCAACAATTAAAAAAAGCCATGGATTGAATAAATCTTGAATGAGCAAATGAAAATATCGTCTGACGTTGTCGAATTATGACTCTAACACGGCACAGTCGATGAATGATAAGAAATAAAACCAAAAATGAAAGGGAGCGATACTGTCAACAGTTGGTTTAAGGAGCATCCGATATCGCTCCGTGCGCAACTATTTTCTTCCTCCATCTATTCTCATAGACGATGTCCTTTTACGAGTTTTGCAAAGAATAGTTCTGCTCTATTTAGCAAACCCCTTCAAATCGATTTTCTTCTTGGCCGGTGCTTGAATGTTTGTGTTGGTATACCCTGTCATTTCTGCTCGGACAGCAAATTCGATCAAGGCGCGACCATTCGGATCTGGAAGACCGGCAAGAGTAGTTTTGAAGGGAGCTGGGGCTGTGCGAGCAATATGAACAATGGCTTGGGCACACATGCGTCCGAGAGCCGGGTCAGATTCCGTTTTGGGAGGCGGAGTGCCTGGAAGCCCATTAAATCGCAGCACCATGATGAGATACTCAAACAAAACCATCAAAAAGCCGACGAACATAGGCTCCTCTGTTGAAGCTGATACCAGGTGTTGAATTGTTACCAATACAACTTTCATTGTGTCTGCGCAGGCGGTCGTTCTTCTAGCCTTTTCGGCACGGGACAGTGTCATTCCTGGTGCCAAGGTTCCAAACATTTTAAAGAAATGCAGTACCTCTGCACCGACTTCATTTATAATCCGGTCAACGAGTACACAGTCCGGTGCCTGCACAAGCTGTCGCAGCGCATTCAAAGCCTCGAGCTGCTTTTCTGGTTTGGACGTATCCAACAACACATTTTTTATTATATCCATACTACCGAATACAGCCAATCCACTGTCAATGGTACAGACAAGTCTCCAAGATTCCCAGTCACCAATCTTCGCTAAATCGTGAGCGATGTGGCGGCGGTCTTTGGATGTCATGGAACCATGAGTAAGACAGCCCTGTAGCAGAGATCTCGCTGCTTTGTAAACAGTATCTGGAACAAGCTCGTCTGACTTCTTGAGGTCGAGTGCAACCTTAACCATTGATTTCACGAAGGAGTCTTCCCTGTTTGAGGACGAAACCAGCGAGCTCGCAGCCACAAGACATGTGGAAATGACACTCTCGGCATGCTTTTGATCCAAAGAGATGACGCCTCGCTGAAGTAAGTCCAACGGTTTTAAAATTGACATGAGTAGAGCAGAGGAAGCGATTGCTTTCGTCCTGGCCAAGTACTGTATCAAGTCACAAACTTCACGAATCACATCTGCTCGTCGGCGTTCCGGTAAAAGTAGGAATCCTTCGAACGTTTCGTCGTCTTTGCTATTCTGTCCGAGAGCAGGAAGAATTACAGATTCGCGTAGTCGGCCTAAAATGCGATCCATGTCCACACCAAGTTCTTCCATAATTTTATTCCCGGTTGAATTTTCGACAAGGACAACAAGGCTGTGCAGGCAGTCAACCGCCACTTCTGAACTTTCAATATTCTGACACCATCCTGGACCTTCACGGGGCTCTTTGCTTTCAAATGACGACAAAGAATCATTGAGGCCTGCAAGCATCAACGGAGCAAGATGCTTTAACCACACGAGACAAGACTCCTGGTTTGGTGGATTTGAGTTCGAACTGATCAGTGAGAACAGCGATCGCAAGGCGAAACAGCCGCAGGACGACCAGATTTTCACCATTGTCGCCTTTGTCGCGTCGTCAATGTCTTGAATATTGTTATAGAGAAACCCTCTCTGTCCTTCAGTGGCCTTCTTGTCGTTGCTAGCCAGTTTGCCACCTCCGCAGAGTGTGGCACCAGCGCCAAGCAGTAGACGAGTGCCATCAAATGCAATAACTGCAGAATGCACCGCCAGGCCTGCTTCATCTTCGACGAGTTTTTTTATGGTGTTTAATTTGCTTTCATCTATGTTTCTCGACATCAATAATTTCCCAGCTGTCCAAACCTTTCCAAGATGCAAGAGAAGGATAGAACGCCGGTTGTCAAATGTACCATCAATGCTTGTATGCGCGAGTATTGGGTGCGCGACATTGAATTCAAAGAAAGAAGCCTCTTCGGCTGACGGAATAGTGGGCCGAATGATGCGCTTCAGTGCAATTGGATCTTTCGCCAACTCGCTGTCCGCGATGGTCTGAATGGCCTGGCAACCACCGAAGAAGCGAGCAAAATATGCTTCTCCCGAAAGTTCTTCTGGATCTCCCAGTGAGTGCTTGACAGACGCCAAGATCTGAGTTGCATATTGATCGAGAATGAAAGCATCTTGCTGTTCGGAATCCTTGATTCCTCGGAAACAGGCGACTAAATTTGATAGGAGGAGAACACCCGATAGCTGTAGCATTGGTAATTCAACCTGATCAATTGCAGCTACAGCAGACGTGCAAGCGAGTGACAAGATGCTGCCAAGATGAAGAACCAGACGCGACGAGGGCTTGATATCGTTTGTTGCCAGTGCTCTTTGAATGTCTTCCTTTGCCGAAGTGTAGTCAAAATTCGGAGAATCCGTCCGGGCAGTCCCATCGGATCCTAGCATTTCGCTGATGGCCTCTGTGGCAATGATGGTTACTAAACTCCTGATCTGCCATCTAATTGCGCCTATATGGGCGAATACCCGAGCAGCGTCGCCAGCTGCAACAGCATTAGCCTCACATATCACCCCTTCCACTGATCGAGGTGTTTCCTCGCTTTCTTCTTTTTCGGAGCTGTCAGATGACGACTTCGCCAACAATGACTGCGCAAAGAGAATCCAGCGGAGTAGACCGCCACAATAGTGTGGAAGAGGACGTTTGGCTACAAGCAGGTTACGTAAGACTTCTGTCCCCTCCTTCTCCACCGCCAAGCCTTCCACGGCAATGAGCTCTGCCGATCTTGGCGCTGCCAGCGGTCTGTGAAGAGTGGAACCAGCGAAAAAGCGCGATGCGCAGGTTGCCTCAAGAAAGGCAATTACAGAAGAGGCAACCTCGACGTCGTCATAATCCATGATACCGACACGTGAAAATATCTTCACGGCTCGTAGGACCGATCTCAGACCTCGTGTCGATGGAAGGCAGCCCTTCATCTCGGACCAATTTGGGACAACGAAGAGATCCGGGTAACGTGGTTTCAAGCTCTTGATACAATAAGGAATACAAGAATAGATCGGGCTGTCCGTTCGATTCATGTTGGGAGAAATCCCGGGAAGCAAATTGTTGTTGTCAGATAAAACTTCAAAGAATGCCATGCATTCGACTGCTACAACAGGGTGCGATCCCAAAGATTCCATTATCATTGTCGCCATGCATGAAAACCGGGAAGCACTACCAGGCCTCTCAGCATGAATTTGATGAAGCGAGGGTACCAAAAGCGTCATTAATCGCAGCAAGACCGCCAAAAAAGAAATCTCTGCTCCCATTTTCTCGCCCTGCAGCCCAGAGAAGACCAAAGAAATTCCGTCAGCTATTTCCTGCGTGTATTTCATCCAAGCAAGTGTGCCATACCGTGCTACTCACCTCCTGCCCAACATCAAAATCCGCAGATGCGGCCGTCCAAGACGCGATGAAATTGTCCTCGATCAACTCAACCCCCTTTCGAAGTAGCTGCAGGTCTTCAGCGTCAAGCTTGTCTTTTTCCAGCTTTAACGAGTATCCTAGAAGCAGACCAAATGCGTGAAGGGCGTGTGTCTGAACGATGAAAAAGTCTCGGAATCCTTGGCGTCCAACTGAAGGAAGAATGCGAGTCATCATTTGCACAGTAGGAAGTTTTTCCTCCTCTTGCAAGATAACTTCTTCAGTACTTAAAGCACGTCCTCGGGTCCTGTCTTTTCGGTTTACACTGACTCTATGAGCCATTCGCTGGATACAAGCAAGAGCAAGAAGTGATCCCGCCCGAGAAGCCGAAATGGGTTCAAAAGGCAATGTCTTGGGTTTTCCATCTGGCTGGTTTCCTCGCATGACTTCATCCAAAGAATGCAAAACTGCTGACTGTAAAAAATGAGCATCTTCCGAAACTCCCAAAGTTGCGAGGAGAGCCAGCCCCTCGGCAGCGGAACGCCGAACAATATTGCTCGCTGAAGGTAACAGCGTCAGCAGCAAGTCTTTGGCTTTGTTCATCCAGGGAGGACCCAGCCCGATCGGAACATTGTGTGTCGCCTCATGAAGCGGCAGAGCCTTTAGACAAGACAGAAGCACCGCTGTTATGTTTGCGACTGCCGCACTGTCTTCCTTTGGCTTCACCCGACTAACTTGCTCTGTCAATGCTGTGGTCATTCCGATGGAAGTGGCCAGTTGTGTCAAAAAAGGAGGAACCAGCGACTCAAGCATTTCCATTGCTTGTTGTTGTTCCATACCTCCTTTCAAGCCAAAGGTTGCCGCGAACGCCTGGACAGAAGCATCGATCAGTCGCACTGTCGACGAACAAGAGACGTCTAATGGTTTCCTCCAAGTTCCAACCGCTGCATGGAGTTGCGTGGGTGGAGGCTGATAAAAATCTACTGCAAACAATCCAAGAATCTCGCTGTGCCAGAATTCTCTCTCGTCTACATGTGAAATGTGAGAACCAGGGAAGTGAAGCACTGACTCTCGTTCACCATGTAGAGCTGCTTCAGAGGTGAGCGTGACCATAATGTCCTCAATATCTCGTGCACCACCTACTTGCCCAGCTCTATCGACCCTAGGCATTGACTTCGCGTCTAGCAACAAATCTTCTTTTGTCACCAACGATGGAAGAATCGAGCAACTTACTTCACCTGCGATTGCAGTTCGAATTTCCTCCGCAGCGAAGGCAAAGACATTGTCAGCTGCTATAGGAAATGAGCCCGAAGGTAGCCAGGCAAATGCTTCCAACAAACAAGCTTTTGCAGTCTTCAAGCGAACAATAGCTGCGGGATTACTACTTTCCTTCGCAAACCGACCATTTTCTTTAAACGAAGATAACAGTTCCTCCAAGATGACCGAGATCTCACTCAACACCTCAGGTACTGAAAGCAATAATTCGGAGCAGTAACTCAAGAAAGCAACAATACTCGATAGGACTAATTCCGCGCAACTCAAGTCATGGTCGACGCTCAGACAGCTGCCTCCTTTGATAGAGTATTTGTATGAATTCTGCAAGAGATCAAGAATCTTCTTGATGTGCGTTTCTATCGCTGCGGGGCCCGTGGCCAAGAGTCCTGCGATGATCCCAAAACCGGCACGAACGCAAGTGCAAGCAACACTAGGGTTTGCCTTTGCAACTACTTCGTTGAATTGACATGCTACCAGCACTTCCGCCAGCGACAGAGCCGCAGCGATATGTTCTTTGGCAATTCCTCCTGAGACATGAGGCAGCTCCCTGACAGCAATGGACACCATCAGACATGTACCGTGAATGGCGTATTGGTGGGTCAAAGTTGGGTCGTCTATTTTCTTTTCTGCTTCTTTCTTCGGCCTTCGAAACATCCGCCCAAATGAACGCTTTGGGTCAGTGCTGATTCCGCCAGCTTCCTCGTTACCTCCTCGTTTTGCAACAACCATAAGTTCTGCGTGCCTGGTTTGGACATCCTCCAGAGCAGTAACAAGCATCTTTCGTCCTTCTGCTGGATGACACGCGACAAAAGCGCCGCAAGCTACTGCTGCTTCATGTCGAACACCATGACTGGGGTGGCTTAGGCAAGCTTTCAAACGCTCAGAAAGAATTTCTACCTTAGACGCAGAAGCTTCACCTAGAGCGCATAGTAAGTGTGAGATTTCCACCAAAATAACCTGAATCTGGTTTGCCGTGCAGTCGATACCCAAGGATGAGGCAGCTGTTGGGTCCAACAGCTGCAGGAGATCCTGCAACAAACTGAGCTGCGCCGTCTCCGTCGCCAATTCGGAAATTCCAAATCGTATGACGCTCCCAGCAGATTGGCGGACTAGTCCGGCATCCGCCACGGATCTCTTGGCTCCAAATATAGCATTGCTACCGGGTGAATTAGTTTCAGCTGTTGCTTGTGTAGTGATATCGAGTGTTTGAGTGGACGGCGGGAGAAGAAATTGCTTCTCGGCCTCCACACCCGCCATTTTCAAAACCAATAGAACGGTCTCTTGCAGCGACAATCCGTCCTCGTGCCCGATGACACCCAGTGTCAATTGAATTCTCAATAATTTTGTCAAACTATTTGCCAATCCAACTCGCACAGCTCGCCCACCAATGGAATACGTACCGCCTGCACGAGCTGCCATTGATTCACCTCCAACTTTCACGAAATTCTTCAGTAAAAACAGAATCCCCGATTTTAAATCCTTGCAGATAGCCACTGGTCCATCCTTCTTTCGAGAACCTCGCGGGGAAGGCGTGGCAGTAGATGCGGGTGGATCGTCCTGATCAGCTTCCACGTCTCGTTTGGCAATGGCCGAGCTTGCTTTTCTTTGGCCTACTTCAATGGCGGTGCATATACAGCGTGCCAAGGCCTCAGACCATCCCGCTGCGACGTCTGCTTTTTCATCGTCCAAGTTTCTCAAGCAAAGAAACGTGACATCATCCAAGTGAACAGTAGCTGCATTGGGCTCTTCTTTTCCTCCAGGTCTTGATTTTGGTAGAATAACGAGTAAGGACGACACTATAGCCGCAAAGGTAGCCGCAGCACTACGTACTTCAGGGAACTTATCCGTTGCTGCTTGTTTTAAGACTTTGACCGCTTCCAGGACAGCCGGCGTCTCCAAGGCCCCAGGAAGCAGCATGGTCTGACTAGGAATTTCCACTGGTTTGCTCTTTAGCTGCGATACTCTCGTGGCCTTGGCCACGGCACAAGCCATACGAACAGCCGATATTCGATACGTTGGTTCTCCATTTCCGCTTGACCGGAGTGCTCGCAAACACAACTGTAGAATATCGTGTGCCCATCCGGCAATTTTGGGCGCCAGTGATTCGTCCTCCAGTAGGCCTGCAATGACGTCGAGCGCCGCAATCCTTGCTCCACCCGTCGCCTTGGCGCTTCTCGGATTCATTCCTGCCAGTGCAATCATATTCTTCAAAAAGCTGAACAAGCTTGTACGTGCTGTTCCTGAAAGACCTTCCCCCAGTCGATGACACAATACCACACAGTCCACCCACAGCTTTCGTAAGGGTGTCGATAACATGGGAGGAACGTCGGGACGCTGATCTCCAGCGGCAGTGTTGGCCGCTGTATTTTTGGCGGCCAATTCATTGGAAGTTCCAAGTAATTTCATCAAAACAGCCAGCAAAGATGGAGCCGCTACCAAAGGCTCGTCTTGTGGAGCGGCTCGAAGCAGAGATCGTAAATAACAGAGTCGCATCAGAAGCTCAGACGAAGGAAGTGCTCCGGCTGTAGCAAAGGACGAGTGCATGCCCTTGGGTGGAGCATTTTCGGTGGTGGTACCAACACCACAAATGGTAATGGCAGCACCCAGTAAGGCACCTGCCTCCTCCACGGATTGAGGACGATCATCCATTACGGCTGTCATGCTTATGAAATGTCGCCTTGTGTCGTTGATTCTGTTATAATAGATTGTAATGGACTGCAATGGACTGTAGAGGTCCTAAGAGAGGAGACTGCGAATGGTGAGGTTGGATATCCTCCTGTCTTCTGCCTTGTGCGTGAGTCTTTGTTCCCAGATATCAGAGCAAAAATAAAAAGCTCAGTCCACAGTACTGGATAGCTCGCAATCTATGCTCTACAATAAGGAATTCGCTTGTAAGATACTACAAAATGTAAGTAGTAGCACAAGTTGTAAGTTTGTGAGTGTGAGTGTGAGTGTGCTATCGAACTGCTGTTCTAGACTCTAGTACTACTACTACTAGACTACTACTCTAGTAGTAGTAGCTAGAGTAGTAGTAGTAGTAGTAGAGTACTCTACTACTTTTCAACAATTGTTGTTATTGTTTGTTTTACAAGGAGTCCTTGATGCTAAAAGCGTCAACCCTAATAATCCAACAGATCCAAACTGTAGTTAAATGTGCGTCTAAAGTTATGGTGGCTTTGTCGGCATTGGCAAAAAGCAACGGCTGAAGTTCACTCGCGTAAAATACTTAATTCGGAAGACGCATGTAAACGCCAGCAGCATCGTCTTTCACAAGAATAAAAACCCCACACGGCACTACGTACAAGACGACTCCTACCTTAATAATAATAGTACCATACTAGACCTACTCTAACACTTAGCAAACGCATCAGAATTCCTGGTCAAAGTTGACTATTAAATCGCACTTATCTTTTCTAAAAGTACCACTCAACAGTCAACAACAAAGCGGTCTCTCTCCCTACAAACTCCGAATGATACAGTACCTCGAAACATAATATTATTTATTTCATCAAGATGAGATCTCAATACAAACCGTTGCTAGCAGCTCTTTTGCTAGTTCTCACGACCGACGTGGATGCAACAGGCGTTCGAGGCGTCGACACCAAGAAAGACGATCGGCTACTGCAATTTCTTAATCTTGACTTTTTCGATGCGGAACAAAGAGGAAAAGAGAAAGACAAGGATGTTTCCGAAGATGACTGTGAAAAAATGTGGGAAAAGCATGGTATTGCCTGTGCCCCTTCAGCCGAGCCATCATCAGCTCCCACCTTATCTCCTACTATCAGTCATGCACCTACCATTTCTCCAGCACCTACGGTGACTCCCACTCGAGCTCCCGTTACGGCAGAACCTTCCGCCTACCCAACGGGAGCTCCTTCTGGAGTGCCCACCTGGACACCCACTGGGGCTCCATCGTTCCGTCCAACGCGGACTCCCTATGCGAATTTGCTCTTGACGAGAGAAGACGGATCGATCGTGCAGGAGAATACCTGTCAGACACCCCTGCCGGCGGGTGCTTCCGACCCTCAAATCGAGATTGTGGAATTTGAATATTTTTTGCAAGTGTCGCCCGGAACCAACCCGGACAGTCACATTTCAGAAATTGAACAAGCTTTGACGACCAGTCTTGCCGAAGAAATGTTGACGTGCGAAAACGATTCCCTCTTGGCATCGTCGTCTTCTGTCTCCCGCCAAAGCAATAACGCAATCACAGTTCCGTCCTTTTCTACGTATGGAATTTCCAGTCTGCCCATGGATGCACGGTCCTCCTCGAATAACTGTCCAGAGGATATGAACAATTCCACTGAATACAGTTGCTTTGCGGTTCATGCTGGTTTTACTCCCACTATTTTCTATCGTAGCTTGAACACGGCTGGCAGCAATAGCAACAACAACGATGACAATGGGAATGGACTGCGACGTCAGCTTCAGTTGACAGAGACCCAACAAGAAATTGTGCAAGTCTACGGACCCGTGCTCCAAAACTTCTTGGACAGTGGAATGTTCAACAGTGCCGAGATTGTGAATACTGCGTACTCGGGTTTCTTGTTCCCCACTAGCAATGTCCATGATCAGGTTGGGGCCGATGGAACCATTTCCAACATTTCGAACCAACAGGCTACCGACGAAGGAAGCGGTGGTGGCAGTGGCAGTGCAAATGCTCCCATGTACGGGGGCATTGCTGTCGGGTTGGCAGCAGTGGCTCTTGCGATGATCGCTATTCTCTTGGTGCAGCGTCGAAAGAAAAACGCCTTGAGCCGCAACTACGACGAGAAACTGGACGACAGTGGCGATATCAGCTTTAGCGAGGCTAGTGCCGACGCCGCTCGAAAAATTCCTGTACCAACGTATGACCAAAACAGCACCGTGGACGTGATAGGGTTCGAAGTGGACTATGTTTCCACGTACCGAGACTTTGACGGACAACGGTCTGTCCAAAGCCAATCCCTGGCCAGTGGAAAAAGTTTGAGGGAATTCTCATCGCAGGCGGGACTAGAGGTAGTGGATCTGAAATACGACATTGTCAAAGATGAAGCTACTATAGAAGAATCTCTTTACGGAGGGGAATCACACACCACACAGAACCTGGAGGATCCCCACGACTATATCAATTGTCGATTGGAAAGTTGCTTCAAGTGTCGGAATCGGTCAATGCCGCAACCAGTATTTGTCAAGGCTGATTTACGAGCAATTCAAAGTGACTTGGGACACAACAAAAGATATCAACCTAAGTATGATACGCGATATGCTGTCAAAGATACGGTCTCACTGTAGAGAAGCGAAGCTGTTACACGTACATATAAGATCATTCATAACATTTGGATTCTCCAATGAATTTCTAATCTATTTCGTGGAATCATGACACTGTCACTTCCGATTTGCACCCATAGCAAGATGTTGTCGAATGGAACGTACTGCGTCAAGTGTTAGAGTGTTACCAGCAAGCGATATCCAATGAGTTCGAAGGTAGCCTGAGCTATCTATCAGATCCCAAACGGGGAATTTTAACTTTACTTCAATCGGTGAAGTCCCATGTTTACCTGCGTCGTACACGATCAACAAGAGTGCTTGATCTGGCAGAAAGGTAGCAACCAATGCCGCTTCATCATCGCAGCACGGAACAACGAGGATGGACGAGCTGGCTGTTTTCTGCGCTATAGTTCTTATAGACCGTGCAGTCCATCGTTGAAGGCCTTCAAAATGTAAATTGAAATTCATTGAGCTCAACTCTGACCTCATTTCAGGACTATCTACCTCTGTTACACCATCATGAAATGATACATTAATCGTTTCGCTGGTAGATGAACTCGTGATTTTCAAGTTTCGTAACATGTAATCCCGAAACCCCTTCAAGACATTTCCCTGTGCCATGTTATGAGTCACCAATGGGACGGAAGCCGCATGAGGTACCTTTGGTACATATCCGGGACGTTGGGTGGTCCATCGATCGGCCAAATTGAAACCGCGATCTGAAATCATCCCAATTCCGGCCGCGGTTTGCTTGGCACAAACGAGCGATGCTTCTTCAAATCCAGTCGTAGCAGTGACCTGGAGCTGCTTTCCCCCCTTGGTAAACCCCAAAGAAGAGTTGGAACTACCGAACAGCTCCAGAAAAGGTATGTACATGTCTCCTGCCGATAGATCATTGAAAAGAAAAAGGAATGGCTCGATTGCACTGCCGTCTTCTACGACACCAAAAGTGGAAAGTAGTGAATAAATTGGAAACAAGTCTCGCCATACGACTCTTTCTGAGGAATCTCTGGCGCCCAAGGATTCTCCCATCAGTGGAACCCACGCTGCATCTCCAGGCATTTGAAAGTACCCTTTGGTAGACAGTTCGCTTTTCGATATTATTTTTGGAAACCATTTGAGGGACAGTTCCTGCTCGGGTGTCATTAGTGGACGAAAGGCAGCCAAGGAAACGGCGATACCCTCTGCGGCCAGGGTTGATATGGTCACAAATTCTCTACGCAGTATTTCTCCAAGTGATTTCTTCAAGGCGAGTTCTTCCAGTGACATGATGTACACAAATTCTTGTTCGTTGACATCGTAGCACAGATTCTGGAAGAGACAAGACCGAAACATCCAGGCCGTATCTGGTTCAAAGGTTTCGCCAATACATTGCATCGAAGTCGATGGAGGAATTCCTTGTTGATATGCAACTGGAACACCATAGAAGGTGGCATCATTTTGAAAGTTGCGAGGAATGGATAAAGGCGGTTCTAGCGGATGTTCCAAGGGCGGCCATCTAGAAAACAAATACTTGAGAACCATCAATTGAGAGATGAGAGCACCAAAAGCAAACACTCGGAACGAATCTCCTGTTGATCGTCGTTCATTCCTTCCACCACTTTCACGTTTTGCCATGGATAAAAGCAGAATTGGATGGCCGGCTACAGCATCGACTGATGGGGATCTAGCGAGCGGTATGGCTGCTTAACAACTGTGAACTTATATTAGTTATTACGACCAGTAGTTACCTGGTACTCGAAGAAAGTAACATACGAGTAATTGTTTTTTTGTGCCCCATGTTGGCCATGGTTGTGCAGTTGTTGTCCGGTTTTAGTGTTAAGGATCAATGTCTGAACAGTACCGAGCGAACGCTACCGCGTTCTCTCGACTATGCCAGCTCTCTAGGGCTACGTTCGGCTAGGTAGGGTGGTTTGGAGAAACTCGGCAATTTACTAGGGCCGACCTTTTCTCCGTTCCGAGGCGCCCGGGTGAGAGGGCAGACCGCTAGGGTTGCTCTCACACTCGGGTAGCCAATCGGGCGG
>Ga0210036_1000431_pt1 | contig 50637 bp, 40 predicted proteins | sample CryGeymeta201515_FD_185469 | JGI IMG/M metagenome (GOLD analysis project Ga0210036, IMG submission 185469) | Groundwater microbial communities from Crystal Geyser aquifers in Utah, USA - Crystal Geyser metaG 2015-15 (SPAdes) (version 2) | ecosystem: Environmental > Aquatic > Deep subsurface >...
CCTAGTAGGGGAAAACCCTTGACGCTAGCTGACGTGGACGGCTGTATGCCGACCGCTTAGGGACGCACAGTTGTTTGCTGTACGGCTTTTAACCCGTGGTAAAAGTGGTGTATTGCAGATGGATGGATTGCGACCAGCATTGAATTCAAGCACTTGGGTATTCATGCCATTGTGATTAACAACATTGTAGCCACCAGCATTGGGGTTGCCCAACAAACGGGAATCATCGAATGGAATATTAGCAGCAGCCATTTTACCACAAATAAGTTTTGGAATTCTTCTTTGAAAGCAACAAAGATGAATTTTATGAAAAGACAAAACATAATATTCGTGATATGCAATCTGCTCTTCCCACAACAGCAACCAAACAACGTGGAATACTGTGGACACTCATTTGTGAGAGAACAGTCAAAAACATAGGAGTAATATGAAGTATGGTTGGAGTGACTTCAACACGTTCATGGTTTTCATCAATACACACAGTGATGCAGTTCATTTTTGGAAACACGTTGTTGAATAAAGTGGTTTCAAAACTTTTGTTGCAATGTTCCCACCCGTTGACCCACCCGTTGACCCACCCATTCAACCACCCGTTAACATCTCAATTGAATCATTAAGTAAGAAATTAGCATGAATAAGGTAACTAGACAAATTGACTGTTAAAAATTAACCGCTGAAATACTTAGAGAAATGTAATGAAAATATTCTCGAGTTTCAATTATCCAAAACTCGAGACAGAAAAATCTCGGAAATGGTGGTAATAGATCTCCTGGAAGAGACGGTACTATCTACTAGTTAGTACTATTCTGCACTCACCTATTAAATAAGAGATTTCCAAGGTGTACTGAAATGCTCCTAGTTGACAAACGCTCCTAATTACCAAAACAAATGCTCCTATTTCCATGTCAAACGCTCCTAATTGAAAATCAAATGCTCCTAATAATTAAAAAAATGCTCCTAAAACAGAGAGATAATAGCTAGAAGATGAATTTTTAATGCTCCTAATGGACGAAAAACAAATGCTCCTAATTAAAAATCAAACGCTCCTAATTAAAAATCAAACGCTCCTAATTGCAACTCTCCTCTAAATGCTCCTAATTGCAATGAAACGCTCCTAATTGCCAAAAAATGAAAACTAAATGCTCCTAATAAAATAGTTGTCATAGTACCGCCTCTTCCAGGTAGACTCTAGCGATTGAAAGTCATTCTAGACGCACACACTTCTCATAGAATTTCCAAGCACAATAATTTTTCAATTAATTTACAAGGCGAGCACTCTAGTAGACTAGACTACTGAAACCGTTGCAGGAGCTTTCCCACAGTTTGCGTACCACCTCGAGATGAGACCTCCTAAGACTGCACTTTGGTACGCAGTTACCTTTTCCCGGCTAATTTTCTGTGGAGCCTTTTCGTCTCAATTTGATCGCGCCTTTATCGCCCCGAACTATAATCATCTCAGACTTTTTTCCAGCAACAGCAATATGTTGGAATCAAGATATTTCAATCGGCTCGGGTTTTCTGAGCAGGAGGGCGAGGCTCTGCGGGTTCCAAGCCGGGAAAACTTGGCAACGATTGTGGAAGCTCACTTACAACGAGTTACGTTCGATAATTTGTCCCAGCATGGATTGCCGTTCACTGCCTCGTTGGATAGGAAGAAGACGGCCCAGAAAATACTCGACGAAAAGCGGGGTGGATTTTGCTTTGAACTTAACGGATTGCTAAGTGAATTATTGTTGGAATTGGGATATCCTGTTAAACGAGTCCCTGCTATTGTACACGCGGGTTCAGACGTCGGCTTTCGGGGAATGCCAACCCATATGATATTGATTGTCACTGCCTCGGAAAATGAATGGCTGGTAGACGTGGGATTTGGCGAACCAGCCATTCATCCCTTGAAATACGAGCTGAATATCGAACAATGGACCCCCGACGGAATGGTGTCAAGAATTATCAAATGCGCAGATAGCAACGTCGATGCCATTTTAGAATGGAAAAAGGATGAGACCTGGTCGCCTCGGTTGAAATTCCAGTGGGAGCACCCTGGCCAAGATTTGGCGGCCTTCCAAAACGGTCTGGATTATACGCTGAGTAAAACAAGCATATTTTACCAAAAGCTGATTGTTTGCAAAATCAATAGGAACGAAAAGGTCTCTTTGGCTGGAACTCGGTTGAAACGAACAGCACCAAGGTTTGGTCTGGATAGCAAAGTGGAGATAAAGGAGTTGGGATGCGAAGAGGAAGTCAAACGCATCCTGGAAAAGGAATTTGGCGTTCTCGATGCTGCACCTCTGGACCTGTCAAAGTCAAAGACGGCAGATCCTGAAGTGTGGACTCAGCTATGAAACAGTCACAGTCTTCTGCTCAAAAACACAACCTAAACTACACGAAGAATATAATAAAAATATTCGAGTAGACTAGTAGGTGTACTACTCCGTGTGTGGGGGGGTAATCTTTTATACACCATAATACGCATTCTAGGGTATTCTGTCTGGTCTAACTTTTTGGTTGGTACCAGGTACCTGGTACCAGTATGGTATAATGGTACCACTATGACCGATCAACATTATTATTCTTGCTTAATTAATTATCCCATCATTTTTCTCTTCATACCAAAATAAGCCCAGGTGGACTATGACAGTTTACCTTGTTTCCACTTTAAGTGATATCCATGGGACTCGGGAGTTGAGCCAGACACAAGTAGGTCGTCTACTACCGGTACTTGCCTGCTTCCTAACAACTACTACTACTATTATTACTCCATAATATTTATCCAATACAACCTACCTGGTAATAGTCGCCACACTACTCTAGCTTTTTAGCTCTTACGATGCGAGACGATACGAATCATTATTAATTTTTTTTGCAATTCTTCTTAAAAGTAAATAATTACTCTATTATTTTAGAATAAATATTGCGCAAAAGAGATACGATGCATCTGCAAATGGATTTATCAAACACCAGAAGAGCGGGGCCGATTCGGGAAGATCAAGTAGAGTTAAATTCTCTGGGCTCTGCCACGACGCATTCCTGGGTTCTTCCACATGAAACATATAAAGAATGACCAAATAAGCCTTTGTGTTTAGGCAACCTCCTCAGATATGCCAGACTCCTCCTTCGAGTATTCAGCCTTGTGGTCTGTTGGGTCAACAATACCAGTTTCACTGGCACTGTCCTTTTGTTCACTGTTTTCGGATTGGTCGGCGTCCATGATAGTCTTTTCATCGACCAAAGTCAAGCCATTATAGGCATTAGGGACGGCTAGACCAATAAAAAAAAGCATACCAGCAAAGACAACAGTGAGATAGCCAAGAACTTGGAATGGCCAGTCAATATAGCCTCCGTAGTTGCCAAAGAGCGCTTTCCCACCGGTTGTGGTGGACTGTGCCAAGTTAATGAAGAGTATCAAAATGACTTGAGGAATTAGCTGCTTCATCAGAACCGCCCAGAAGTATGGCAAGAATCCAACGGTGCTAGCCAACTGGTCACGGAGATCAAAGACGTTGCGGAAAGCAATCTCGAACATGGCAGTGGCAAGGGAGCCATTCCACTTTCCAGGTTCCTCGGCCATCTGTCGCTGAAGAAGGAAGGCGGTAACGGCAATGCAAGCCGCCCAAATGAGAACCAAGGCTACGAATCCGCCCCAAACAGCATTCTGTTTGACAAATGATTGAGAACAGGAGGACAGGTGAGCACTGACAAAGAACTAGGAGACAAACGATTACGCAAGGCAACTCTGCGCAAAAGAATCTTACATCTTCAAGACCAAACCAGAGGCCGCAGGCAACAATGACAGAGCCAAAGTTCGACGCAAAATAGGCAAAAACGGCAGGGGCACCAAATTCCTGAAGTTGTTTTTCGAGATGGTATATCCATCCAGCTGCAAAAGTCTCCAAAAATCCCACGAAAAGCATCACAAAGTTAATATAAAAGTCGACCACGTCCAGGAAATTTAGTCCAGCGTCTGTACAGTAGATGAGAGAAAACAAAAATCCAATGAAACTCATCATTGCCGCAAGTTGGGCCTTCGAGAACTTGCTCAAGACGACTGTGTCAGCCGCAGCTGTGAGCCCTCCCTCCAGTAGTCCAAAGCCAGAGTCAATTCCAAGAAGGAACAAGTCAAAAAACAAGAGACGAACCCAGTGCTCGCCACCTGGAAGAGTACCGAAGACAACAGGCCAAGTTCCAAAGACAAGAGAAAAACCGGCGAAGGGAAGTTCCTTGACGGCCACCCCTTGCTGATTGGCGAGATACCCCAAAGAAGCAAAAACTGCAAATCCGCTAATGAAAGAAAACATGGAATTGGCAATTGCAATCACAAAAGCGTGCTTGACGGCGGGTTCGTTGCGCTGATTATACGAGCCAAAGGCTGTCATGATTCCAAAAGTGACTCCAATGGAAAAAAAGATTTGACTGACGGCAGTTGACCAGCAGTCAGGACGGTCCGTCAAAACTTCCATATCCCAACGACCAATGTACTCCTTGATTCCGTCTTCCGAACCTTCCAGAGAAATAGCCTTGCCCAAAAATACAAAGAGCAAAATAATGGGAAGTCCCATGGTAAAGTATGTGATACGTCCAGTCCATTTGGTTCCTCCGGCAAGGCAGGCCCAAATGAGAAACCAGGCCAGGGCGGAATATCCAACATTGGCTCCTACCATGCGGGTAGGACGTCCATCAGGTCCAAGAGTCTTCGTGCCGATAATTTCTTCCAAAAAGTACTTTGTGGCATTTTCTCCGGTAGTTCCTTCGGTCGCCCAGGGATCGTCGCTTCCAAAGGAATCGAAGAAGGCATTGATCACCCAGGCGATAAGGACAGAGTAGTAAGTAACGACCATGTATGCGCAAGCGACGGAGCTCACACCAACACCACGCCAGCGGCTGTTTGCGAAGGGGAAAGGGGAAGATGGTGAGATTGTGGCATTTACTGAAACATAGATCTATAAAAATGTTCCACCCTTTAACTCACCGATGGAAACTGCCAAAGACACCGACGTCTCCAGTTTGGTAGTACTGTCCGAGCGAAATCTCCAATATCAAGAGTGGAATACCAATGATGAAGAGAGCCATGAGGTCTGCGTTGAGGTGGGGGAGAGATAAAGGTGGTTCAGTGTCAAAACGAAGAACCCTCCATACCAGAACCAATCAGAATGAAGAGGTATGCATTTAAATCTCCAACACAACAGTAACTTACAGGGCACAAAGAAGGCTCCACCACCATAGTCAGCAGCCAAGGCAGGGAACCGCCAAACGCTGAGGTGAAAAAATGGCAGGGTGTAAAGAATGGAGAAGGGTGTCAGAATTTAGAATATATAGATGGTTGAAGCACATGAAAGGGTTGATCATTGCCTGCACAGTAACTCACTTTCCGAATCCGACAGCCGCTCCTATAGCGGCAAAGTAGAAGGCGACCGGACTGGTCCACCGCTCACGATCTTTAAAATCAGCCATGTTTAAATTGAATTACGTTGATTGATTACTTTACCTCAAATTGTGTTAGCTTGACTCGAGTAGAATCGTAGAATCTGTCACACCAAAAGAAAACAGAATGAAGCTCTTCGAGTGAGACAACGCAAATGTACATGGCAATTCGACAGAAGCGATGTACTCCTTAGAACGCATAACAATTTTGTACCACTAAAGTGCAAGCAAATTGCAAACCACATCAAAAAACAAATTTCGTACCATAGAATGAACGAATTTCACATTTTGTGGTGATTGCAACGAAATCTTCGACGAGTGTCACTCCGTTGCATGATAGTAGTCTAGTCGCCGTGCAATTTTGAGAGTTGATGTCAAAGAATTGCAGGGACCCATAAAAGCTGAATCCACTTTTTGTAAGGGAGTACTCCAGTCTACTACTGTACTTGAGCAGAGTACCATAGTATGGTACCTATCATGTAGCTACCTGGTACGTCGTACTAGTAGTACTAATAGGTCTACTCGAGTAGACTAGTGGTATGTTCTTTTTCGACATTTTGAACCACCGAAAGCACAAATTGAACAATAATCTTAAATAATATTTGAGTAGTCTACGAGTACGGTACCTGGTATCCAATAAAAAAAAATGTTTGTACTACTACTACTACTTCTGCTAATAGCTTAGTACCGTAGTCTACTAGTAGCTACAGTAGCTTGTAGTAGCTCTAGTACCTACTACTACTACTAGTAGACTAGTAAGTGGTACCAGTACAATAATATAAATTCTTTTGTGCACGCTACTACTAGCTAGCAGTCGCGCAAATCTGAAAACGGGCAATAGCAACTCAAGCAAGCAAAATCAGAGATTCTAAGATATCGGAAATATTGATGCCTTCTGAGAGCCATCTCATTACGTGTCCAGAAGGAAGAACCATCTACTCTACCAGTATTTGAATGTACTGATATCTATTTGATTGATTGTGTTCAATGTAACCCGACAATCAGACCTCGCAACGTTCTAGTAGACTTGGTTGATGAAAACACCTTGCACTAGCTAGTCTACTTGTAAGAGCGAGTGTTTAATAAAAAGTGGATCCCAGCGTAGCTTAAGCTCCTTTCATTGGAAAACAACAGTACCGTAGACTCTAGTAGATAGAATGAGGCGTGACGGCAACCCAACATACCTTGGCACACCATCCGATCAACACGCATTCTCGACAATTTTCCCGTGCAAGTCCTAATCCGCCATTGCAGTTAGCTATCGCCCAGAGTCGTCAAACAGAAAATCATCTCAATTATTGATCTGGTGCGACCCATATCCCGAGGATGCGTGGTGTTTGTAATCAAAACTCAAAAGAGGAGCGTCGGGTAGCGAAGATGTGCTGTGTTTTTTGCTTTTGCTGCGAGAATGATTGCTGCTGTTCCTTCTTGTTGGTGTCATCACTTTGAATGCAATTCAAACTGGATCTGGATGTTATCAGTTATCACCAACGCTCATATCTAGTGTACTTTTGGGAGATTGAACATTTGATTACTGATGAATCCTTAATCACGAGACAAGATTTTTCCCGACCGACAAGTAAGCCATCTGCTAGCTAGTTTCTTGTTTTGCTCACACAAGAATATAAGCATCCAATTTAGCAAGCTAATGAGGAAATCCGATTTTGTGGTTTCCAAGTATCTCCGTCTCTCTGCGGTATCTGTCTCCAAGTCTTCTCTTTGAATGCCTAAACAACGCTTTCTCGAGTTTCCAAAGTTAACTCTTATTCGAGGGGGGGAAAATCCAGGAAAAATTATCAATTTAAACCGAATTTAAATGCGCTCATTATGCTTCCTCGCTTGGCTGGTCCTCCTGTTGCAGTCATGTATTTCTCTGGTGCCACGTTTGTACCTTTCTCGTCGCTCTCTTCATCATGCAAATTGCCACTACTAATTCCCTGGCCCTCTGAAGTGCTACTACCACTAGGTTTTGTCGAAACGTTTCTATCGGAGCTGTTTCTGGCAGTATCATCATTGTCTGTCTCCTTTTGTTGGTGGTACTGATAATAGTAGTACACAGCGGCAATCGCAACTGTAGCTGCCATTGCCATCCCAACGAAAGGAGCATATGATCGACGAGACATTCCTTCACTAGCGAATGTACTAGACGAACTGTTGCGAAAGGGGTATACTAACAGTAAGAATTAACCAGAATTACACAGAGTTCTTAGTTCATCACAGTTTTTGTTTCTTTACTACAGTATTTATTATTAGACTTTCTCTTGATTTGGCCAGAAGATCATCAATCGGTCGCGTGTTCGCCTTCATCATGATGAGTTGGAGCGAAAGATACCGAACCGTAACAACACTAGTCTAGTATGGTAGTAAGCGTAAAATAATAAGATATTATTTTGATAGTGTTAGGGATTTGTTCATGTGATCTCCCGGCATACCAGTAAGTTGCACAACGGTAAAATAAATGGAACCAATTTACGCCAAAAATGATAGGGTTTCATCTTGACAAGCATGGTTTGGTCTTACTAACCAGTCAAATACACTCATGAGATGAGATTTCCTTCTGTCAAAGAAAATAGCAAAGTCATGGCTCGCCGGTGCCAACAGACTGACATGGCACCGTTCCATGACAAAAAACTAGTAGGCAAACGACTAAGTCATTCGCGCGTTTTCGTGCAGTACAATTTGTCCAGTTCGTTGGGCGCGTTTTTCTCTTGAAATTGAAATAGCCGGCAAATACCGTTACAAACATGAGACTCGAAGAATGCCCGCATACCCTGGCCACCAAGGTCAGTTCTCCCATATAGACGCGATCTGTCACTTTTCTTTCGACGATGGTGAATGGCAGGATCAGTCAATAGAAAGGTCTCCTCTCTGCTATCGGAAATTTGCAGTGCACCTTGAAGATCTACGACCATGAGTTGTCCACCACTGCGGACGAATGTGAAATGGCTGAAAGCGAAGAGGTAGTCTTTGCTGCAAAGGAGCGATGTATCAAACGCCCCGTTGACTGCAGGCCCGTAGAAAGAAACGCTGTCGCTGCTGCTGCTTTCTTCATCGCTTTCACCGCCTTCGCTGGCTCCCTCGGCAATTATACCAAGTCCTTGTATAGGATTGGAAATAGCATTAAATTTCGATGCTTCTGTTTTCACGGTATCGTTGTAGTTCCTGCCCAGGAGTGCTGCCGCTGTAACAAGATCAATGCCGCGATTTTCTTCTGAAAAGTCTCTCTTGACGCCCGCTTGGGCGCCAAAGTTATCAGTGAACTTCTCGTACCTCCCCGCGATCAAGGGTTCGACAAGAACATTGTAGCTTTTTGCGTTGTCTCGATCTTCGAGCTCAAATATATGAGGCTTGACAAACTCGATCTTGGGGGGCACACCAGGGGGGATTTCATCAAGCTCTTCCTCGATTGCTCGATTAAATAATTTTGCAAATCTTGCAGCCACGCTCTGTGTTCTCATGAAAGTTTTGTGATACGCATGGCGATGGCTGCTGAGATAAGTTTTGGTTGAGCTTTCCACGTCTTCTACAAAACGGGATTCTTTGGCAACCATCACGGGTCCGGTGAATTGACCTCTTCTGTCGACGAATCGAAATTTGAAGGCAAGTCGCTCCGCGCCTTCGCCAAATGCTTGTTTCTTCCAAGCAACATTATAGCTGAGTGGGCACTTCGAGCCACCCACCAAAAAGCCGCTTCTTCGCTCTTCGGTAAATGCGCTGCATTCAGAAGACTTGCGGTGACATTGAAACCCACCAACTGCCATGCACCGAGCACAAAAATAGCACGCCTTGCACTTGGGGCACATAGAGCCGCCGATCTCCAACACTTGGTATGAGTGCGTTGCAACAGGTTTGTAGCAATTGTTGCACCCGGGGTTAATAATTCTGGCAAAGTCTTCTACTTTTTGGTTCCACACCCATACGTTCTGTACATACTGCTTACCGCTTGAGGTTAGGAAGGCTCTCCAGTTTTCGTTGACTTTTGTATCGTCGGGGGCGTTATTGCTCTCTCGCTCCACATCTGTTCGGACCAGTCGTGCTTTTCCTGTTTTGACACTTGTAAGCTCAAGTTTCGAAGCCAACGATGAGACAACTGAGCTAGTGACAATCTCAGACAATGAACGAGAGTTCAGTAGCGGGCGATTGAATGTCGCTTGAGCACCGAACATTTTGGCTTCTTCCGCCATTTTTTTCAGAGTGGCGAAGTTTTCGCCGTCCCCAGCCATACCGACGCAGACGAAGCTAAGTCTTCGTCCAAAGGTTGACCCGATGTTGCCAGCCATACCTGCAAGCTCATTCTGCACTTTGTCATACTCTTGCCAGCTGAATTCTTTTCCTTCCTGATGAAAATCAGAGGGCTTCCCATCGCTGAAGAACATAAGAGTCAACGAACAGGATCCACTAGCATTGATTGCTAGTAGCTTTGCTGCCTGTTCCATAGCCGGCTTGTAGTTACCGTGCCCTTCGGGTTTCATGTTTTCCCATTCTCGAAACGCTACTAGCTTGTTGTAAAGGACATATGTCATGGGCTCGCATTGTATAACTACCTTAGCGGTGGATCGCATGGCAACAACGCTGACAAGATCAAAGACCGAACACGTACCATCTTCAAGCTGCTGCTTTATGTAGTCTCTTGCTAGTGCTGTCCATACTCCATCGGATCGACATCTAGCGCCGTCAACATCGTCATCTCTCATAGAACCGGACATGTCGACAACGATGACCGTGTGGCTCGCCCATTTCTCTTTCTGCTTGTGAACTTCCGTTGTAATTTCCTCATGAGACAACTTGAGACTCATAGATTCGTGATCTTGGCTTTTTTGGATCATGATTGGCTTGTAAAATCGAGTCCCCGATTTGGACTCTTTCTTCTTCTTCTTGTACTCGTTACTTGGTTGTTCAACAGTCGTTTTGCCTTTACAGGGTCTAGTGGAATCAATTTTCCAACTCGTAATCGCCCGGTTGTGTTTTGGGTCAAAAATGAAAACAAGTCCTGCGTAAGTATACTTGATACGACCATTGCTTTGTGTTTCAGACATCCCGTAGCGACGGGCTTCCTGGAGAGTTATTTTTTCAATCTGACGTTCCACTCGTCGCTCTCTGTCATGAGTCGTTGAGTGTAGAGCTGAGTCAACCGTCAAGTTAGATTGCATGTTTGTTACTTTTGCACCAAACCGAAATTGTGTGGATTGTGTTGCACGTTGTCCTGCCTATTCATTATTTGCTGCTTTGGGAAACCGCTCGATTCAAGAACAACGACGACCCAGCAGCGCAAATGAAAATTGCATCTTGTACAGCATGGGTCGCTCACTTTCTCACTTTAATAGTCGCTCACCTGCCCTTTCCCTAGATTCAAAGTCGATTTCCAAAAGGCTTCACTTTCACTTTCATCTGCAACTGCAGAAGCTGAAATCAATCAGCACGAGGAGCACTTCGACCGCCAATTGTCGATCGGGAGAAGAAACACCACACCACGATTAGCCTGATAGTTTGTAAACATTCCATTAAATTTAGTATAGTACCACACACCGGTGTGTCTGCTGCGTGCCAGTTGATTCCATACTGTAATAAATGATTGGTCATCGTACTGTATATCTTACGGCAACAAATTATTTTTTGCTTTGGATTCCTCGACCTAGTTTATCGTTTGTTTCTCGGGATAACATCGGTGCATATTCTCATCAGGGGTACAATCTGCCTTCCCAGAAATCGTTTAAGAACGAGCATAGTCATTATCGAAGCCATACGGGCACTAGAAGACGCCTGATAGAATCAACTTTTTCTAAGGGTCTGAACGTCAACAGAATACAAAGAATGAGCACCAATTCTGCTACAATTCAAATAGACTTTGATGATGATAGAGGCACTGCATTCCAATTGAGACCTTCCGAAGAGCGCATAGGACGGTTGCTGGAAGAAACTGCCCCTTCACTCAATCAGTCAAAGGTACGAGCATGTCTCCAATGCTTTCTTCGGGATTACTCCAATGTTGTAAAAGCAGAGCAAACAAATTCTTCTTCTTTTGCGAGAGATATTCTAAGTGTTGTGGATGTATTTACAGCTATTGAATCCAGCAATGTGAAGTTGCAATGCCGAAAAGCCCTCATGGAATCATCCGAAAATCTCATTAGCGGTGGAGGACACGAAGCTCTCATTGCAGCTACCCTTGTTTCGATCGCATTGGCAATGGAAGATCCCACGGAGCAATCACGATTTCGCTCGATTGGCAGTGCCATGGCAAAAGTTATTACGGCGGAACGGGGTGAATGTAGAGTAGACGGTTCTGTTGAACACGATATTTTTCGTGCTTTGCTTCAACAAGCTACTCAAGTTGACGACAAGGGTGCTTCCTTAGATTGGCATATAATATCGAGTCTGGCGAAATCACTCAATGTACAATGTCTCCGAGACAATACGACAGCACAGGCGGCTGCTAAAATAATATCGGATGTGCTGCACTTGAGTCAGTTCAAATCGAACGACAATTCCATGGATGCCTCTGAGATGGTGTCCAAAACAGACGCCGCAGCAATTCTGGCCTTGGCTGCGCAGCTGCAACCGTGGCAAGTGCTCAAGCCAGCAGACTTGATTATCCTGGCCGTACTTCTTGGCTTGGATCATGCGGCGGAACGGATTTGCGAGGCAGTGACAACATCGTCTCCCGAGTCAGATGCCGCCAAAGCTGCGGTAGAAACTTTGTTGGAAGGATCGTTTGATTCCAAGCAATACAGGCAAGCCGACAACTATGCCACAAAATTCTTTGATTCAGGCGGGAATCGACGATTCCTCGAAGCGCGATATTTACATGCTTGTTCGACGATTGCCAAGGTAATTCGCAAGGGCGCTCTTCCAGTCATTGACAAGCAGATAGAGCGAGTCGACAAGGCTGTGCAGATCATGGAGAAAAATGGCACCTGTGACACAGTTTCGGTCACCATCAATTGCGAAACCGCGGCTGAGGATATTCGCATATTTGCTTTGGAGCAGCTAGAGGAGACAGATAATGCGGATGCTTGTCATCGCTTCGCAGCGCTTTGGGGAATGGACTATTGCTACGATGAAGAAGCTATCTTGAAGGCGGCAGATGCGCGTCGGAAAAAATACTTACAGTGGGAAGACTTGTTATCAGAGATCCCTCCCGAACTGGTGTCAACGCCTGCTACTTTGTTAGATGCCATGCGTCATCTGGGGAGCACCCATACCGGGAATATATACGGCTTCGATACAGAGTGGAGCGATGAAGATATAGGGGTGTCTATTCTTCAGATAGCCTCTTTGAAGAGTGTTGTGTTGTTGGATATTCCTGCCTTGTCGAATTCCGCAGAAGGATGTGAAGCTTTGGAAAAGACAGTGGGGCGCATGTTTGCTAATTGCACCATGGTCGGCTTCTCTTGTCGCCAGGACATTACAAAACTTCGAGGCAGTCCAACAAAATCCAAAGATAAGAAGCATTGGCTACACAGTAGTGAAGGAGTTGTGGACCTGCAGACGATCCTCGCGAAAACGGATGCAAGTTCGACCAAATTGGGATTATCTCGTGTGTGTGAGCGCTTTCTCGGAAAACCTTTGGACAAATCTGAGCAATGCAGTCTCTGGAATGCAAGACCGCTCTCGTTGCGACAGCGCACCTATGCCGCTCTAGATGCTTGGACCGTGCGCTCTATTTACGACATAGTTTCTGTTGCTCATTATAGGTAAACGCGATAGTGTGTTCATGGGACTTTAAATGTACAGACATGGATACTTGGAAAATTCGGATTATTAGCTAGTACTCGTAGTGTACTCGAGAAGTAGGCATACTGGCTATTATTAATTTTCTCGCAGCTACGACGGTTGACAAGTAGTACTATTCCTCGTCTCTACGAAGACTCATTGGCAGTTGGTCCCGAAGAATGAGAATGCTCATCCGTCGGCTGTAACTCTAACTCTTTCCATTGAGCCAGCTGTAACTCTAACTCTTTCCATTCATAATATGCATGCCGAAGACCAGACAAGTTCAAAATCTTCCACATGCATAGTTTCGATAATATTGCATCATTATTATGTAGTTAGTCAAAAAAATTCTCGAAGATTTTGACGAGCAGACAAAATTTGACCAAAGTAACACGTCTTATTTACTTTTCACTTTTCACCCTGCTATAATCAACTCATACTACTCTAGTTGTAAGCTATTTTTCGTAAACATTTTGGTACGATACAATGAGCAGTTACTGCTTTAGTGTCTCCATTGTCCTCTTCGCCCGCCATCTGGTAGATGGGCTGGCTCTAATTACTCCTCCCCCGGCCGCTAAACCTGTGGTGGTTGGCACCAGTGCCTACTCGAATATTTTGTTTGGCAAACTACAACGTGCAGCAGCTCTTTGGGGAACTAATTTAGGCCAGCCTACGACCGTAATAACTCGAAATGATAAAGAACAAAACCTGAAAAAGTGTCTGTGGAGTCAATTTTACATGGCAAGTCCTGGAACGGAGGGAATTCTCAAGGAAACGGATCTTGTCAAGCCCCTGTCGCCCTGGATTCCTCATGCAGACCTGAAAGATACCCTGGTCTTTTTTGATACCACCAGTGCGCCAGATGCCTCAAGATTGTCTTTCCTACCGTTTGGAGGAAAGGAGGAAGGATCAAGCGCACCCACCATCAATTCGGATGTTCTCCAGTGTGCAGCTGCACGAGGTTGTGCTCATGTTTATGTTTTGGCCAATTATGAGTCGCTAGAAGGCTGTTATGCAACTTTAGAGCAATATGCAGGAATAGTTCCATCAACCATTGTAGCTCTGGAGGGAAATATTGTCATGGAACCCACTCCAGGCTGGAAGACGAGTCGACCACAAAATATGCAGGGTGAATTCCTGAGGCCGGTATCTCTTCGTCCCTACAACCCGGAAGATTTTTTTAGTAATAGCAATGCCATCCTTCCCGCCGAAGACGTTGCAGAAGTCATGATGCAAGTAGCACTCCGAACAGATAGAAATTTTCTCGAATATCCACGAGTTATACAGGTTGCTCCAGGTGGTGACACAATTGTTGAACGAAGCAACGCAGACTATGTTACTGTAACTACCAATGAGCAAGGAGGAAGTGTACTCGCTGTGGCGTCGTGGGAGAAGTTTCTTTGGCCATTGGGAGATGTCAATACAGAGTTGGGAAAGCGACCAGATCAAGTAGAGGATTAATATTTCAACTGTATCTTCATTGTATGTCTACTACTCCATACCTGCAATGGTTGGCTTCAGGCAGCCAATGTCATGGCAATTCGAGTACTGTACGCAAAAGAAAGAGAACAAAAAATAATATTATACAGCTTAATATGGTGGCTCCATAGGAGTCTTATTTATTTAGCACCAATCACATTAACGGGCATTTTCAAGTACACCATGCCATTGTCTTCGGGTGGTGGCAATTTTCCATTGCGCAAGTTGACTTGAAGTGATGGAATGATCAATTTTGGGGCATTTAGCTGAGCATCCCGTTCACTACGGAATTTGGAAAATTCTTCCAACGACGTGCTGGCTGTAATCTGCTTATTTTTTTGCTTGCTTTCACCAATGGTAGTTTCCCATTTCATCTCACGACCACCCGGACCATAATCATGACCGACAAATACTTTGACGTCGTCGTCGAGGTTCTTGTAAAGTCGCTGGATGCTGTTGTACAATTTCTCAACAGAACCACCGGGAAAATCACAGCGTGCTGTGCCCATGTCAGGCATAAAGAGAGTGTCTCCGGTAAAAACGGCATACGGTTTGTCACCTCCCACCACCAAGGAAACGCAGGCGGGAGTGTGACCAGGTGTGTGCCAGACCTTTACGGGTGTACTTCCCAACAAGAATTCCTGATTGTCCTTGAGGAGCATATCAAATTGGCTGCCATCTGGTGCGAACTTGTCCTCTTTGTGAGACAAATTAAAAACACCCTGGAACAGAGCTTGAACCTCCTGAATATGCTCCCCAACAGCTGTTTTTGCGTGAGGAAATTGCTCGGCCAAATAATTGGCACCGGTCAAGTGATCTGCGTGAGCGTGAGTTTCGATAATGTAGTCCACCTCCAACTGATTGGAACGGCAAAATTCCTCAACAAGCTTATTGTGAACATCTCCAGTGCGACCGGCGCCAGAGTCAAAATCCATGACAGAGTCAATGATCATGGCGTGTTTGGACGCTCCATCTTGGACTACATAGGTGCAAGTATTTGTGGCCTCGTGAAAGAAGCAAGTTATTTGAGGGGAACCAGTGGCAGTCATGGTATCGTGTTAATATTCTTTTTGTCCTAAATCTGTTCGAAATTAATTGTGGGGATGGAAGATGGTGAGATTGATAGGGAAAGAAGATCTTGGTGTTGTCAATTTGTACTACAACAGCTGTACTAGTAATAATGGTAGTAGTGGGCTTCGGCTTCGTATTTTGATCGTGGCAACCAAAACTTGTAAGTCCGAAGGCCATTTCTTTCAAGTCACACTGGAGCTTGACACCTAAAGTTAACCCGAACCTCCGTGGAATACAAAATGAGCCCGGACTTTCATTTAAAATTTTCATACCAATGCTACTAGCATAATACTGGTAAGCTACGGCACTTTCTCTGACTAGTAGCTACTAGTAGTAGTACTACGATAATACAGTACTACAAATCCAAGCAGTTTTGCCTACTATCATGGAAGATTCGAAATAATTGGAATTGATACCTGGTACGTAGTATGGAATACGGAATACTGTAAAGGGGGCAGTCTAGGACCTTCATTACCTGGTATTGTTTTTTGATATTTAAGGCGTGTAAAATTCTTGAATATGTCGAAGACAATTCTTCGACCATCCTACAGTACTGTACCTGGTACGTTGTGACAAGGAAAGAAGAAACGACTGGACCAAACGTACACACATAGGACATAGGACCACACAGGACATAACATTAACGCGCAACATTTGCCTGCATACAGCAACATCATTGACATTACATTCATCTACTAGCTAGACGATGGCCTCCCGATCTCCGTTGTCTTCTTCCGCACGACGTCCCCTGCCTTTTCGTTCGTTTGCTTTTCTGGTACTGTCCCTTCTTCTCTGCCGAGACGATACATTCATGTTTTCAACGGATTTGATGATAGTGGATGCTTTTCCATCATTGACAGTTGTTACATCTTTGATGACTCGACATACGAGCAGCTGTAACAGCCTTCACAAAAGCATCACGAGCCATGGTACTCGTTTGTTGATGGCACGACCGGGACAGTCCGAGGCCCAAGCAAGACAGGAGAGGGAAGAAGAGATTCGGGTCCAACTTGCCCGGCTCAAGAGTGCGGGCAAACTCAAGAACGGCAGGGGCGACAAAACCATGATGCAAGAAGCTGAAGACTTTTTCAATCAAGAGAGTCCAACACGGAAATTCGAAAGAATAGTGAAAGCACGCAAGGATGCTGCAGAAGAAGCAGCAGCCGTCGCCGCAAAAGAGGAAAAGGATATTGATGAACAAGATGACAGTACCTGCTCTTGAGACGTGAGAAAAGACGTTCTGTGGAGGCGACGAATCGACGTTTAACCGCTGCAAAAATCAGATACGGTATGGTACAGGTCCGGACCATGCAATATTTCCTACAGTTCTACAGCCAGTGGCTATTATTAGAGGTCGCTAGCACGTTGTCCTCGACAAAGTAAAAAGAATTCCCCAGTAGGCAGTAGCACCTTTATATGGTTCAAGTTAAATACGATAGCATGCTGGTCTATGGTCTAAACGTGAATGTTTGTAACAGGAAAACAGTGCAGCTGAGGTTTTCCCTCTGTTCTCTCTTTAACTTTGTTATGAATCTAGTAGAGGCGTGTTCTTTGTGGACGAACGCCGCAAAATTCCTTGCTCTATCCATACGAAAATCGATATTAAAAAAAACGAAAGTTCATAATGGTGCTGTTTCAGCGCCCCATCCTCTGTACTATATCAAGAGCCTATAGCAGATATTATTTTCGTTTAACTTTTTGTCAATTTGTTCCAAACGACGTGCCGTTCTCTCGTTCCATAACTGTTGATGTGTAAGGTCTGATGCCAACGCAGACTCCTTGTTTTCTTGAACCATCTTTTTCTATCCTTCCTTCCGATGTCGCCTTTTACGATCACTTTTTTTGCGGTGTCGACGATCATCATCGGAATCCGATGATTCTGATGACGACGACGACGAAGACGAACGGTGTTTTCGGCTGCTTTTGGATCTCTTCTTTTTGTTCTTTTTGCGACGCCGGTGGCGTTCTTCTAACGTATCACTGTCGCTATCGTCACTGCTGTCGCTACTGTCGTTGCTATGTCGGCTTCTACGTTTCTTTTTGGACGATTTCCGTTTTTCCTTTTTGGACGACTTATTGCGTTTGGTCTTTTTATCGTTTACATCTTTCTTCTCATCGTGTTTGTTGTCGTTGTCGTTGATTGTCGCTACGTGAAGGTATTCGTCTTCATCTTCCGATTCGGAATCGAACGCTGCATTGTTTTGAGCTGCCGCGAGGAGTGCTGCTTGTTTGGCAGCTTCGGCATCGATTCGACGGCGTTTCCCTCCCTTTAATCCCAAAAACATTTTTCTAGCAAAGTCATCTCTCGAGGCTCCATCCGTTAAATTTTGAGCCCGGGCTGCTTCCATGACTTTTCTGGTCTTTTCAGCTTCTCGGGCGGCATCTTCTGCGGACGGTTGATTGGCAGTGTCCTCTTGGTTTGCGTAGGGGTCATGACTGTTTGTGGTGTGTGGTGTAGCAGGTTGGCCGGTTCGTTGATTGGTTGGTTGAAAATTAACAAGGTGAGAATCCCATTCGAGTTAGACGTGTTGCTTTGGACAAGGTTTGCCCAATGCTCAAAATCTCTCTCGACTACAACCAAAATAATTATTACGTACCCGATCGTCTTACTCCAAATATCGCTTGTTTTGAGACTTGCTGAAGTGGTCATGCGGTTGTTGTGCGGCATGCGCACTCGTCCTGCAGATGATGGCATGGCAAATCGTTTGTTGTAGTACTGTGCTTCGGGTTAGTTATTACTCCTATTATTATTTTTATTTCTGTACTGTACAGTATTAGTTCCAAATTTGCAACACCAGTCGTAATATTTGTTGGAGGGAGGTCCATGCTCCATGCGTTGCGGGGTGATGGTAGCTCGAAGCATTGTTGTCTCGGTATTTAGTCTAGCTCGAACCTCGAGGAGTTTTTGTCTTCGTAACACTTATTACTACTAGCACTAGACTATGTTTACTACTACTAGCTACAGTAGTAAAGTAGTAGTTTAGTTAGTACGGTAGGTTTAGTATCTGTTTCCGTTTCAGGTAGAGTTCTACCAGTACCAGGTAGTAGTAGACTAGGCGGTAGTCGAGACGAGGTTGGAAAAGGGAACTGTCTATTACGTACCAGTACTCTTAGTAAAAGCGCCATCACCTTCAGCAATTGCGGCACTTTTAAGTGACACTTGATTCCAGAATCTACTATGAACGGCCAATCAGCTCACGTTGAATATTAAGAGTATTATTTTTCGCTTGTTTATTTGCAATTGAGTTCCAACCTTCTAATAGTGTCTCCGCATGCTTTTTTGATCTCGTTGCAAACTTTCTGGTTCCTTCCAATTCTTGAAGTGACACCATGCTGCTTTGTATAGCAACTGTTGGGAATACAGTGTCAATGCACAGCAAATCAGAAAGGCCTGCAGATTCTGGAAGGCAAACGGTCCGTCGTGGAATATGCAAAAAAAAAAAGATAGGATATGCAAAACGAAGAAAGATTTCTTGCATTTCAAGAAAGTCCTTGTCAATGCGGTAAAATAAATGTAACTTTGCAGAGACCGAAGAAAAAGTAAATATGACAGGTGATACCTTTGACACCTACAGGTCCGGAAAAATCGAAGAAAAAAGCAATGCTTAAAAGTATGCTGTACAGAAGTGAGACGGGTCCTGTGGGCAACAGAGAACGATATTGTGGCAGGCATGCCAAAGTCGCTGCGTATGGAGAATGATAATTGTCTTGGAAGCCATTCCTTCAATTTTTCAGCATGTTCAAGGATATGCAGACTTCCGAAGGCGTACCAACGAAATTGCTGAATGTGTACTGTACATTACCGTACATCAGATGTAGCATTAAGCTTATTAGAACGGTGACGGTCTGTTCTCAAAGCCAAGAGGCCGCGCGTCCTGCGAAGGAACCTCGACGGGCAAAGAGTCGCTGAGTTCCAAGAATCGCAGCTGACATGTTTCCTTCAAATGCAGGATAGTAGAATTCGCTGGAGTCCCGAAGGATGAAGATGACTTTCAATAAGTAAGCAATGAGTGGTAATACAGTCATATCCATTATGATCCAAAATTGTCCGTGCCTAATAATTAATAAACCAGTGAATTTCAAGAATTGTGAATGTAGTATGGTACCAGGTACCTGGTACAAGGTACCTCGTACCCTGGTACCATACCAGGTAGTAATACTACTAGTAGTACACTACGGGTACTACGCAGTACTCTACCTGGTACCACTACTACTTGGGGGTGTACCGGTAGGAATGAGAAGAAAAAAAAGAACCTTCAAGCATTCCTTTTCGATCTTTGATGACCTTGGCAATTATTGCCCTGTGAAACGATGCCAGTTTAGCTAGTAGATGGTAGTAGTACTACCAGGTACCAGGTACCAGTTACCAGTTACCATGGTGGTACCGTACTATTAGTACCCTGGTACCAGCTGTTGTGACCACTGCCTGAAGAAAAGACTACAGTACTGGATGTACGTAGATAGATCACTATTAATGTAGACTACTACTGGAAGTAGAGTTTTATTATGAAAACTTCAGATGATTCTGAATCTTTTTCCCCTCAGAGGCACTGCAATGATATAAAAAATTACTGTACGCTCCAAATAGACTCCGTCTGTTTTTCCCAGCCGAAACCAAGATTTCACCGGAGATCATCAGGTCACGTACCGTTACGAAGAAAAGAAAGCATGTATGCCTGTGTTCAAGCCTACGCCTGTAAGTGAAAAGCAGCACATTGAACAAGAAGAAGCAGCCATAGCTGGAAAGATGCAACATACCACCGATTTATCCTTAGCGAGTACTGCAAATGAAAGTCCTAGATCTGTTCAACTCGAAACGAATTCTATGACCTCTACTCCTAGTTGGCCTAGTCCGGATCGGCCTGACCTGAAGACCTGCACTGTTTCTGCCAATGGCACAACTGGTGCGCCTACTATGCATCGACGACACTCCTTCGACGCGGTCGACAGTACTCATGAAGAAGAAGACACTCAGGATAGTCTGACGCGGTGGCACAGCTCCCCAAGAACTGGTGACGCGAGAGCTGCTGTAGTGACCATTAGTGGGTTTCCCAAGCCGCAGTCTACCTGTAAAGTGGACTGTAGCCCCCACAAGCCACACCGCCGCAGTCGCACTTCTGTCTCTTCATCGACCTACTGTTCGGAGGATCGTATGAGCACACCGCGCCTTCCCTTGCCTGTGCTTTTAGAGCAACCAGTCCAGCTTAACAATGGTAGTGATAGTCATCCGTCGAACAGGGATAAGGATGACGATATTCCAAAACTGCCTACTCGTAAATATTCGAAAAGTAGCGTTGATGGAGCTGCAGGGGCAGGCACCCCGAAGGGCGCGGATGATGCCGAGACAATTGCAGAGGCAATTGCAGAGCCCGACCTGACGAAACATGATTATAACGATATTTTCAATGAAACTAGCTCTGCAATGACTGGCGTAGCTTCTACCCAATTCGCGGGCAGTGACTGTACTCACACAGAGAGAGTCATGCTCGTTCTGCAAAAATTCCGGAAGACTACGAGAGTTGGCAAGGAAATTGCTTTACCCCAGCAGGATTCAGAATGGATGTTGGAAAACTACGATGTGGCAACGACGGTCGAGCACGTCCATAGTCCTCTTCTGGAAATGGAGCGTGTACAACTGTTGCATCATTTATATCCTGGTCTGGCCAATGCCGAGGCTGATCCAGAACTGGACGTTATTGTTTGCTCGGCTCAAGCCTTATTTGGTGTTCCAATTTCCGCGGTTTGTATAATTGACGAGCAGTGGCTATGGTACAAGTCGCTCCAGGGATACGATGATAACAATGATTTTGACAAGATGCCCCGCAATATATCCTTTTGTTGTCATACCATATATCGCAAACCGGCATTGGCACGTCGCCCATTGGTCATACCCGATTGTACCCAAGACATCCGTGTCAAAAACAACCCTTTCGTCACAGGTCCAGCTCATATTCGTTTTTATGCTGCACTTCCTCTCTATTGTCCGCACACAAGAAAAGCGCTGGGATCTTTTTGTCTTATTGATACTGAGGTTCATCCGGAAGGATTGAGCCCGGAGCAACAGCACACTTTACAAAACCTTGCGGACCGTGCTATGGGAAGAATTATGGAAAACTATTACTGCAAATCTAACGAATAGCGGGAAGTTCATTGATAAAATTGGTTTTGATGAAAACAATCTAAATAACATTTGTTTAGTTTTACACGACAATACTATGTGCTAAATCGTGAAGAATGCAGAATATAACCCAGCACCTGGTCGTCACCAAGATGAAGCTAGGAAACAGCATCCTCACTCATGCCACGAATATCATCATCAAGAGTTTTTCCCGTCCCCATATGCTTGCCCACAAGTCGTGCCCATGACCCGGTATCGAAACCGTAGGACTCCAATGATCCTGGACAATCTACCGATGCCTGTTCCGCATAGAATTCGTCAAGCCATTCGATACTGCCGCCGTAAGCTCTCTTGAGCGCCTCGACTTCCTCAGGACGGATGCCCGATAAACAGAGACATCCTCCTATTGCTAGATTAGAAAGGATAGCGACCACCATGGAAGATTGAACCAATTGTCCCACCCGGATGTTTGCTATGCAGATATCGACGCCGGGACCGAAGCTGTGGGGTACAGTCTCTCGGGTATGAAATTCCTCAAAACGACCATCGTATTCATTCAATATTAAATTTCGTTCGGTCGTCACCAAGATTTCCGATTTCACGTCAATTCCAATGGTATGACGAGCACCCATGTGCAAAGCCGCAATGGATAGAATGCCACTGCCACAACCGTAATCCAAAACGGTCTCCCCAACGTACATGGCTGACGTCTGGATGACTCAGAAATTCTAAACACAATCGTGTTGTGGGATGAACACCGGTTCCCCAACACTTCCGACTGAGCAGCAATCGAATATTTTGAGACGTTGTTCCATTTACTTCTGGTTCGGGTGCATCGGCTGCCAAGATGCAAAAGCTACCAATAGGAAGTCCGGAAGTCCTTCTATAGGTAAGGTATCGTTCTCTCCCGCGTAGATCGTCGACGACAAAGTAATTGATATATTTGGAGTTTCCAAATTTTCAATAACCCAATCAGTTAAGTAGCGTCTCTGTTTGTTGTATTGAAAAAGCAAACGATTTGGATTGTTGGGAGTTGGGTGAAACATGGCGAATCGAAGGCAAGAAACCCGTCTTCCCAGAAAAGGCGAGTGAAGCCTGAAGGGAAGTAAAAAAGACCAACATGACGCAAGAGATGGAATTCCTTGTATTCTTTGATGCTGTTGATCTTTGCTGTTTCATCTCTTCCTAACTGTTTCTCTAGTTAAATAATGATCTTGGCCTTGTAATAAAGTGAAACACTGTATTATACATTTTCTATTTTTGTTGGCGTCGTCAAGTAGCACACCCGAAGACAAGAAAAAAATGAGGTTGTGTCAGAAACTCCAACTCTAAAGGAAAAATGACGTCAGACAGTTCAGCACGTCTCCACCGTCAAAAAATAATCCAAAACGAGAGCATAGAGAAGTAAAAAACTCCAGTAGAAGAAACAATCACAAAATTGAATGAATCAGTAAGTTAAACCAACCTGTTGTGGTATAATTCAATCGAATTTGAGTAGCAATACTTTCAAGAATCAAACACTTCCCTCTAAGCTATCATAAGTTTGAGAAAAAGATATTTATTTGATATGCCTTCTATCCTGTCCAGTCTTGTCGCAATGCTCCTACTGCTTGCTGGACGATCTGTAGTGAGTTTCTCGGCCACAAGTTTGTCCAAACAAACAACGTGCAGGGCGGCAGCAACTTCCATACGGCAGCTCCATGATTACAACAGTATGTGGACCCGACAAACCAGAAACAAACGATCGCATGGTGCTGTTGTCAGTGATGATGACAATAATGAGAATAGCGATGGCAGCAGCAGCACGACTGCTGCATCGGATGAAAATGATCCCTTGGCAGCCTACCGGAATCGCAACAACATTCGGGATCAAGTGGTGTCGTTTATCAGCAAAGAAGGTGGAATTAAAGTAACGGCATGTACCATTCGCAATAGTGTCAATGATATTATGATGCAACATTCCATGACCGATGTTGCCATTCAAGCCATCGGACGAACCATGACGTGTGCGTTGTTAATGTCGAATGGAATACAAGATGAACAAACGGTACAAATTACCTTGAATTGTAAGTGATTAAAGCATACAGTATTGATGGAATTGCTTCCTTAAGACACCTTGTCTGTCCAGAGAAACTCACGAAGTTTTTTTTGCATGTGGTATTTTGACATTTTAATCGGCAGCCGATGGACCTCTCAGAGGACTGGTCGCCATTTCGAGTGGCAAAGGTGAAATGCGCGGATTTGTCGGTAGTCCCATGCTCGGGCAAATGTCATTAGAAGAAGCCGTTGGTAAGGGTGCGGTGCAAGTTGTTAAAAACCATCCCGATTGGCCTCGTCCGTACAATGGTATTACGGCCATTCGACACGGTGATATCGATCGTGATGTGGGTATTTATTTGGCAGAAAGTGAACAACGCTCGTGTGCCTTGGCGGCGGCCACAGCAGTGACGGGTATCTTGTGTCAAGCAGCAGGAGGATATTTGATTGAACAACTGCCCGATGTAACGGATGAAGAAATACAACAAGTAGAATCGAATTTGGCCAAGCTGGTAGAAAAGGATGGCGGTGATCAGTTACCAACCAATCTACTTTTGAGTGGAACAAGTCCGCTGGAGCTGGCAGAAATGATTTTGGAGGGATTGGATATGCAACCATTGCAAGAGCTCACCCCGGCGTTGACATGTGCGTGTACAGAAGACCGCTTGTTGAGGGCATTGCGACTGCTTCCGGCTGATGAAGTCGAAGAGTTGCTAGAAAAACAAGAGCAATTGGAAGCACGATGTCAATTTTGCGGCAAAGTCTATCAGATGGGACCCGACGAAGTACGAGAACGAATGGCACAATCCAAGGGGGACCCTTCCGTAGACAGCAGCCAGTCGGAGGAAAAATAATCAATAACTAATAAGAAAATGCGTTTTCTACTTTATAGGCTGCTTGTGAATTCTATTACTGTCACATCGTGTTTTCCTTTACGTTGATGGGTGACCGAGAAAAGCTGCATACAAACACCGCACGAGTTCCATTGCGAATGTGCAAGCCACAATGACTGACTTGTCCACCAAACAACAACACTGTGCCAGCAGGAGGTCGTAATATAAAGGCAGGGTCATCCAATCCTTCTTTGGGAAATTTTTGATGCCAAAAGGCTGTACCGCCACCCGAAAAATCTTCTTCGGGACAGGAAAGTGGTACGAGAATGGTCAAATCAAAATTGTCCTTGTGCATTCCAATATGTCCAAAGGGAGATCGGTACACATTAATAGCTGGTTCTCGTTTGGCAAATTGCAGACGACCCGTTTGAAATAAGCAGACCAAACTGTGTTCGTCATAGTTGTTGCTGTTGTTGCTGTTGTTGTTGTTGTTGTCGTCGTCATCGGTGCCCTTCAGTCCAAATAGGGTCTCCCTGACCGAGGGGCACAGTTGTTGATCCACAATGGATAGTATTCTTTCCAAGATTCGCTCCATAAAGTTCGATAGAGATTCTGGCAAGGCCGTTTCCATTTTACCTTCACGTTGTGCAGCAGATATTGTTGACATGCGAGTATATAAATGACCTTTGTCTGGGTCTGCATTGGCTTCGTGCGACGAGGCTGCCGCTAGGGAGGACAGTAGGAAGTATTTCAATTCCTTGTCCGTCAGGACGTTTGAGAGCTGCAAAAGTGTTTGTCCAGATTTCAAACGCTCCCCCAACGAAGAATCGTCAGATAAGACATTGTTCGTATTGTTATTTCCCGTGTATCTGCTGAATTCATCGCAAGTAGTAGCAGGATTATCTGAATTCGTTCGCCGCAAAGTCACGGATTGCATGGAAATGCCTTTTCTCATCGAGACTTCTTCTACGAGAAGCAGATTTTTTTCGTCATCTTTAAATGTATCTAAAGGTTCATCGGCTACCATTCTTTGCTGATACAAACTACTGCATGCACTCTCTGAGTCTTTCCTGTGCAAGACAACCACAAGAATTGAATATCAAATAATACTATCAAATTGATAAAAGACTTGCGGAAAGGTCATTATTATTATTAAAATTTCCGTCTATGATGATGGCACAACTGTTTGAAAACTAAAAAATTAGCATGATTCAAAATGCTGCAGTCGCGTGAAGGGAAGGTTTGTTCGACCGTGAAGTGCGTACTTTGCTAGCTACTATATTAGTATTAGTGCTAGTAGTGTACCTAGTAGCACTCGACCTCTACTGAGCTAGCTACTACTAGAGAGGAGTGGTGGTAAGTAGTCTACTAGTAGTACTGCGTAGTACTCGCTCTACTACTACTACTACTACTAGTAGTAGCTAGCTAGTAGTAGACTACTACTCTACTAGTAGACGAGTAGTCTAGATTTGGTATTAGTCAATTTCAGGAATGGTATCTTCGAGGCCAGAAGTTCGAGAATCTTGATCTTTTTTCAAGCAAGCCAGTCAAGTCAACTCTGCCTACTAGTAGTAGTAGACTAGTATTCGACGCATTTTTTATTATTTTTGTAATCTTTAACATATTATTATCATTATCATAGAAGCACCTTCAACCGTCAAGACGATAGCAAACAATGGTAGGCAAAAAGAAAAATTCAAAAAAAGAAAAAAAGGAAGCTCCTTCGGCAATTTCTGTCCCCACAGCCGAACACGGCGTGATTGAGTTGGGGACGAAAGTCAGGATTCAAGGTCTCGTGGCTGCTCCGCAATACAACGATATGACGGGCATCGTCAAATCCTTTCAGTCCGACACTGGTCGTTACGAAGTTAAATTGGACAGTTCGAATGAAAAATTAGGTTTGAAGCCGGAAAGACTCGTGATTCTATCTGTGTGCAGCTATTGCAAAACGAATGAACTGCGCAACACTGATTGCATTTGCCCTCGATGCCATTTACCAGCATACTGCTCTGCCAAATGCCGAAAAGCCGACTGGAATGATAAACACAAAGCAACGTGCGTCCCTAAAGATCTGCCCGAGCCTCCAGAACCAGTCGGTGATGCAAATGTTGGCGACGAAAGATTCGAGCGGTCCCGAAAGTACGTTGATATGGCGACTCAGGCGGGAAGGGATGGAAGGTTTGCCGAACAGATCAAACTAATGGAGGCTCTCGTTGAGAAAGATCCAATGCAACTAGCCGCCTATTTGCAATTATACGAGCGTTACAGCGAAAGGGATGACCACGAAAAGACCCTTTTCTATCTAAAAGGCGCCGTTGAGCTATTTCTCGACCCTAGGCTGACGGAACCATCCTTTCCACAGAGTGCGGGTCATCCCGTCCAACCGACATACAAAGAAATGTATGGAAGACTTATTCTATCAGGTCACGCTTTCATTAGAGATCACCGCGTCAGAGGCCGATGTGGCCCTGAATTAATACCCGATTCCAAAGTGTTATGGGAGTTGGCCATCCTTTCAGATCGAATCCCTTTGGAAGATACCAGTGTCATCAACAGATACCAACGGTCCCAGATGTACGATACTTTGGGAAATATTTTCCGAAAGATCGGTGGCGAAAAAGAAAGAAAAATAGCCATCATGCATTGTAGAATGGCAGACGAAGTTCTAAAACCTATCGACGAGCGCTCCTTCACGTCATTGTTAATGATCCCAGAAATTCTCAATGAGGAGGCCACAAACCATGCCAAAACCCCGGAGGAGATGCGCGAAAAGTCCAAGGCTGCCGCAGACGAAGCGCGAGAGGTTTTGGAGCTCACAAAGCAGCTTGAATTTAACTGGATTCACTATGGTTATCAGGCACAAATTCTGCTGGGCACCATGATTTACAATCAAGTACATATAGAGCGAAAAATAGTAGGAGGAGATATAGACGAGAGTTTTTTTCAAAAGAAAATGCGCGAGGCTTATGATCTTCTCGCTGAGGGTCACAAAAATGCTCTAGAACAAGGAAATATGTATTTCGCAACGCGGGCCAAGGCCGTTTTGGATAGGATCTTGAGTAAACCTGAGACGTAGACAAAGCAGTCGCACAATCATCATCGCGAAAATGAGTTGCTTGGCTTTGGGTTGGTGGACCATTTTACACATCTGCAATCTTTGCTAGGTTGGTTACATCTTTCGATTAATCACATTACACATATATTATATGTATAAATTTAAATATTTTTTAATTTGTATTTCAGTAAATTGAATCCTTTCAGAGAATTATTTGAATACCGTTGGGTCCTCGTGCGGACTGTCGTATCAATATCATTTCAGTAAATTGAATCCCTTCAGATAATTATTTGATTACTGGTTGGTCATCGCGCGAGCTATAGTATCAATATCCTATTCATAACATCACAATGATTATTATTATTTTTACTCCTACACGTTCTTGACAAAGTCGTTACATTCGGCAAAATTGAGCGTTACTTGCTTCAATTTGGCAAACTCCAAGAGCCATTGTGGTGCACGACCATGACGACGATAATCATCGTAGAGCTCGTCTCCCTTGCGTATATCCCGCAAGGCTTTTAATACCAAACCCTTCTGTATTCCTCCTTTTCGCGTTCGATAGACCGTATTAGGTGCAAGATTATGATTCAGTCCATTTCCGGGAAGCCACATGCCAAAAAAGCGACCACTTTCCACAGGAGGCGATGATGCCAGATCATAGCCCTGGGCATCAGTCTGATGCGGACTAAATCCCCAGAGGTAATCCTTTACGTAGTGTAGCCTTGCCAGATATTCTTCGTCAGTATTTTGTTGGGCGTGCTTGCCCTTGACCCCCTCTGACGATGCTGCTTTACCATGACAAAAATCTTCGATTTCCTCTACATTCCGAAATTGGACTAAATTGTAACCAGGAGTTCCGACGCGCAAAATAGTTCCTTCTCGAATATCTTGCTCGGCAAATAATCCCACGCCAAACGGAGTATCCTTCCAAGTAACGTCAACTTGCCATCCCTTGTCTTGATTCGACCATTTGTTTTGCAGGGCCATACGATCGTTCCAATCGGAAACATCTCCACCTGCCTGGATCTGCGCCAATATATTTTTCGGTTGGAGGCAATACTGGGATTCTGTTTCACCATCTTCTTCGGGTTGAGAAGAGGTAGGCGTTTCGGAATGGTTGGCGAAGGATGATGGATGGATCCGGTGGAAACTAAAGAATCGCATTGGCAGCAGCTTAGAAGGAACCGGCCTACAAGTTGCCGCAAGACCAAGCGATAATGCCATGACTTTTCTTATCATTCAAGCATCGTTTTGTTGTGCGTTCGATTTTTTATTATCGTTCTTACTCGAGCATTATTTTGGTCCAGGTCAAAAAAATCTCAAGGCACTAGACCTACGACCTACTAGCTAGACTACTTTGACCACTGGACAAAACACAAAACTTGACAAAAATGACGTCTTGTCTTTTATTTTTTTATTTACGTCTTTCAAAATTGAAAAGGTCGCGCATTTCTTCATTAGTGAGGTATGCGCGCGAAGAAATGCCGAGCTGCCGAGACAACCCAACGAACCGCAGAGAAAACAACAATCATAAAAAACAAAAACCCCACCATTAACCACAAAGCGGGTGAACATGGCCCATGAGCGAAGAGATCATACAAGGACAGCAGCAGGAAAACGATCAACCAGAACATCAACAGAATAAGGCTGAGCAGGAAGAAGAAAAATTAATCACAGCAGAACCTTCTCCTCCAGAACCGGGTGGGCCTCTTCGATCAACGCCCCGCCCAGGGGCTCCCGGTGCTTCACGGCTCCTCGTAGAGGTCTACGGCCGCGTGGTACGGAATTTGTCGACCAGTTTTTCGCCCAATCAAGTTTTGTTCAATTTTACAAGCTATTTGGTGAGTTTTCGTATTCCAAGTGACACGTATTTTTCCTATTCCAATGAGTTTTTCAAAATCATATGCACACAAAACACAATACAGTAGTTATCAGGAAGATAATGATAAAATAATTAAGTTTAGAACGATCCTGTACTAACCATGATATCTTGTTGTTGATCTGTGAACAGGTGGATTTGATTCAGGCGGACAGCAGCACACGATTGAAAAAGGAAGCAGTGGCTCTCCTGGACGTGATTAATCTCTCGTTTGATAGTGAAATTGCCAGGAGTTGGGAGGAAGAATTTGTGGCCTCCATTGTGGAATTATTGAGCAGTCATATTGTAAGTTACTCGTAAGATACAAATCTACCATAGTTGGGTTCGGTTGGGTTGATGATTTTGTTGGTCAATTGGCTGTAAAATCGGAACCTCTGCTTATGAATGTCATATTATGTCCTCCACTATCCACCATCTTTTTCCATACAGGTATTTGAAAAGCAACAGCTGTTAGGCGAGACTATAGATAAGCTAAAGCAGCTACACCAAATTGAAAAAATTGATCCTACGGACTCCGTCTTTCCATTGGAGTCATTAACAGCACTGACACCGGGAGTTGCCAATAGAATGTCCTCGTCGAATGATTCCGGGCAGTCAGACCCATCCATTGGCATTGCAAATTTGCTAGAAGACATCGGTCCAGCATGTACAACAAGCGCATCGACCCTCCGGGAAACCATTGCCGAAGTCACCAGCATTGGTGGACCCCTGACGGAGGCAGCTATTGCACGAATTATATACTTTTTCTCCGACAAAAGCGGAGGCACGGACGCGGCCTCAAACGTGGTATCGTCAGCACTGTTGGGTAGTCTGATTCCCAGCAGCAGCAACGACTTGGCAACAGGAGCAGTGGATGGCAAGTGGAATCTCCGGGCGGTCGCGGAAGTCTTGGAGCAGGATTATGCCAATCGAGACTGGGGACTGGTTGCCCAGAAATGGGATTTTCCAGGATTTGGTATGAAGGATATACATCAATTCCGAACCATGTTGGATCTATATCGAGCAGGTGCCCAGAACTCGCCACCTCTTACATCTTTTTCGGGTCACTGGAGGAATACAATGGGACAGCTATCGCTGATTGAATCCATGATGTCGGTGCCACCAAGCGTATTCATGTGTCCACTCAGCGAAGAAGAATTAGCAGACGCTAATACATCAACACCAGGCCAACAGTCCTCGGGAGTAGCTAATCCCCAATGCTGGGCGTCCCAGGATATTTTGCAACGGCTTTTGTACCTATCGGACATCCCAACGCTCTACCGTCGCGTCCGGGATTTGTTTGTCAAGGGGCTTTTGAATTCACCGGAGGTTCTCTTGTGTGGACTGGTCCGTCTTCAATTACGTGTGGCCAACGCAGCGGCACAAGGGGGCGGAAAGGAAAACTTTTCGAATGCCGGAATGCAAATGAAAACCGAATTGATGAGAGAGCTGATTCCTCTGTTCTTTCGACCGGATGCCCACCGTCGCGTGCAAAACGGACCTGCTGCCTTTCGTCGTTTGTACACTATTTCCCCCAGTACCGTGACGGCTGCTTGTTTTGAAGCATGGCGTAGCACGGCATCAGAGAATCCACAAGTACGATTAGCTACGATTGTCCATATTATCAACATCGCTCGTCTGTTGCCGGCTCCCGCAGAGGCCATTGCGTCGTTGTTGAATGGAAGCAAGGATGCGGAATTTAGTATTGCTATTGCGATTGTCATGGCGGACAATGATTATTTGCAACTCAAGCCGTGGTTAGCGGAAAAGCTCAGCAGTAAGAGTTCTGCTGCATCATTTGCTAATGCGTTGGTTTTGTACCTTGGCAAGACCTTTGGCTCTGCGGGACAAAAGGGAACTTCGCTGGTCAGTTTGGAAAACCTGGCAGTCTCGTTGCAGGTGCTGCAGGCGTTGGATCCCTCGCTCTTGTCGCAGCCAGTGTCTTCACCGGGCACTGATGGATCGATTGGATCGACTCTTGGTGATAGCCTGAAGGCATTGATGGACGCATGTGTAAATTCGCACCCATCGCTACGAACAAGTCTCTCTGTACATCATCAACAGCAGCAGCAGCAGCTAGGCGGGACTACTCAATCCCCTGGCGCTTCAGATGACGTTGAAGAGAGGGCAACTGCATACTTTCAAAAGATCTACACATCCGAGCAGAGCATTGGCGAGGTGGTTGAGATGTTGAAGCGTTTCAAGACCTCTGGGAATACTAAAGAAAATGAAATATTTGCCTGCATGGTGCACAATTTATTTGATGAGTATCGATTCTTCTCCAAGTATCCCGAAAAGGAACTTCGAATTACTGGAATTCTTTTCGGTACTCTTATTCAAGAACAACTTGTGAGCAGCATTACTCTGGGCATTGCCTTGCGGTATGTGCTCGAGGCTTTGCGAAAGCCGCCCTCTCCTCCAGGCCAGAACCCAAGCGCTGGAAAGATGTTCAAGTTTGGGATGTTTGCGCTGGAGCAATTCAAAGGCCGTCTCCACGAATGGCCCCAATACTGCTCGCACATCGTGCAAATCCCTCATTTGAAGGAAGGGTATGCAAGTTTGGTGGCCGAGATTGAAAACGCTATGGCCGAAAGCCAGAATCGAAATTCTAATGGAGGCCTTACGGGTTCGACACCAAAGGATGCAGACACAAAAGTCCGCTCAGCCAGTTTTGGATCGGACTCTAACTCAGCTAAGAGCACCGCCGCACTGTCGCCATCTCGCGAAGCATCCGCATCGGAACTGACTGGGCTTGCTCAGCCAGACCCCAATCGGGTTGCCAAGTTCGGCGTCAAGCTAGGAAGAGCAGTTTCAGAAAGCGCCGACGAAGAACGCGTTCACGAAGCACCTCCCGATAACACACTTGACCGTGTTCAATTTCTTGTCAACAATCTGGCCCCATCCAATGTTGAAGCCAAGGCGCAGGAGCTAAAGGAAATGTTGGATCCAAAGTATTTTGGATGGCTAGGACACTTTTTGGTCGTCAAACGTATTAGCACACAGGCCAACTTCCATTCATTATACCTTTCACTCTTGGACAATCTTGGTGAATACGGCAAGGGTCTCGTCGAAGCGATACTGGATAGTGTCTACCACAACATTGGTAAATTATTGCGTTCGCCGAAGATTACAACGTCTTCATCCGAGAGAAGTTATTTGAAGAATCTTGGTATTTGGCTCGGCCAAATCACTTTGGCGCGAAATCGCCCGATTTTGCAGATCATGCTTGACTGCAAGGAACTGCTTCTTCAGGGATACGAAACAGGCAAGCTGATTGCTGTTTCTCCGTTTCTCGCGAAAACTTTGGAAGGAGCCAAGAATTCAATTGTTTTTCGCCCACCAAATCCCTGGGTTATGGGTATTTTGGGCGTATTTCGGGCTGTTTACAGCGTTGATGGTTTGAAGATGAATATCAAGTTTGAAGTGGAAGTGCTGTGCAAGAATCTGGGTATGAAACTAGAAGACATTCCTCTCCGCAGAATCATCCTTGCCCGCCGCATTGCGCCGGTGAAGGAGAAAAACCCGGATTTCAACATAAAAAGCTCGACTGTCCCAAAGACCGCTCCTGTCGCCTCTACGCTTGGAGGCTCTTCGATGTTGGGAAGTCCCGAGGGGAAACAGAATTTGAATGTCTCCTCTGGTATGTCAGTTGCATCTGGCGATGGCTCGGTACGAACGTCTGGAGGAGACGAACAACAAGACACGGTCATCCCAAATCTCGCTGCTTATGTTACCGTCAATCAAGGATTGGTTCAGCTCTTGCAAGCACAAGGAGGCCAAGGTTTAGCTAGTCTTAACCATGCTGCTTTGAAACGATTCGTGCCTATCGCCGTTGATCGAGCTATTCGTGAAATTATTCAACCGGTTGTGGAACGAAGTGTCACCATTGCATGTATCACGACGAAAGAGATTGTAACAAAAGACTTTGCCATGGAAAGCGACGAGTCGAAGATGCGAAAGGCTGGCCAACTTATGGTGGCTAACCTTGCTGGAAGCCTTGCATTGGTTACTTGCCGAGAGCCTCTCCGTTCTAGTGTATCGACTCATCTTCGTCAGCTGTTGACCAGCAGTGTCGGTCCGGCTGATAAGCTGACGACACAGGAGAACAATGCCATCGAGCAATGCGTCCAGATTTGTGCAACAGATAATCTCGAACTCGGTTGCATGTTGATTGAAAAGGCAGCAACTGAGAAGGCGGTGCGGGATGTCGATGAAGCTTTGGCCCAGAGTATTAACACCCGGAGAAAGCACCGAGAACAGACTGGACAGCCATTTTATGACATGTCAATCTTTGGAAATGGAGGCCAAATCTATCCAGGGGCCTTACCGGAGCAACTCCGGCCCAAACCTGGGGGTCTTCGTGCTGAACATTTCCAGCTTTATGATAGCTTTCAAAGAATGCCGAGAAATGCAACCGGACCTGGCGTAATGACTGCTGGGAACAATCTTGGTCTTGGCACTCCTCGTTCCAGAGGACAATCACCAGTTGGCGAACCTGACCACATGGGCGTCAAGGCCGGTGGTCCAAACCAGCAGTTTGGTGTTGATGCCTTGTCGTCCTTGGCTTCCAAATTGGACAGCTCTGTTTCCAGCATCCTTTCTGCAGCCGGTGTTAGAGCGCCTGAAATCAAGCTCAGCATGCTTCCCCCGGATCACCAGATTCGACAGCTCCTGGGGTTGGTCAAGCAAATCATGCCGAATGCCAATACTGCTGGAGGTGTCGCTCGACCTTTGACGACAACCGAGCAAGAGGCTGTTCTGGCATTTTCACAGGGCGTATTTAAGCGTCTGTACGAGCTGACCTTGACGGAACCATTGCGTTTAGAGGCTTTAGTTGCCCTGTTGGAAAACGTCAACGTGTTCTGTCCAAAGCTAGGAAAAGATATTGGAACGTGGGCGACGTATGCTCCCACAAACACGGATATCCAACGCCGGCTTCACCGCACCTTGTTGCTTCTTCTGGTCCGCAGTAATCTTCTTCCGACGCAAGAACTTGATAGCTTTCTGGCTGCGCGAGCCGACAATGGGCGAAACCACATTTGGGTGGATTTTTCCCTTGTCTTCATCAGAACTGCCTTTATGGAACGCATCTCGCTTCCTTCGGACTTTCCGAAGCTTATCGATTTGATGACGCGTATTGCTGACGGGCGCAGTTTGGCTCCTCCCCAAGTCGTACAGACTTACCGAAAGCCTATTCTTCGTATGCTCGAAGAAACGAGAGGACTTTCTGGAGGCGCACAATTCCAGTCTTCCCAACAGCCTAGACAACAAAGTGGAAGCTCTGTCATATCCGCCACGGACGCGCCTAAGCCCAAAGCTTCGATTCCTCAGAGCAGCAGTCTTTCGACAATTTCTCTATCCAACTTCAGCACAGCGACAGCGAAGGTAGCGGATGCTACTGATATTTTTACACGGAGCGACCCACCCAATTCGCGTCAGCAAATTACGGCTCTCTTGGACGGCTGGATCCGCGTCAGTACTGAAGCATCATCAACTGAGAAGACCTATACCCAGTATCTCCAGCTTTTGCAGCAAATCGGTGTCGGCAGAGTCGAAGAATCGACTGAGCGCTTTTTTCGACTCTCATCACTCACTGTTGTAGATGCTGTGTTGAAGGGCGCGGCCGGTGGAGGCAATGGTTCCAAGACTTCCCTCAACTATACCGTCGTCGATATTTACTCTAATTTGCTGGTGCTTATTTTCAAGAACATGAACAGCGGTGGATCTGCCGAGCAAATCGGGCAGCATCGCTTGGGAGTCTTGAATAAGATTCTCGGTGTTGTAGTTCGCACGATGATGTGGGACTGTGAAAAGGCTAAGAAGGCTAATCGCAAGTGGGACCAGCGTCCTTGGTTTCGCCTTTTTCTCGATCTAGTGATTGACCTGAACAAGCCTAGTCCGATGCTAGAATCTATCAAGGAAGGCATCTTAAATGTCTTTGCTGCTACTTTCCACGTCGCACAGCCCCTCGTTTTGCCAGATTTTGCTTTTGCGTGGCTTGAGTTGGTCTCGCACCGTCACTTTCTTCCCAATCTCTTGCTCTCCCCAGGCCAGAAGTGCTGGAATGTTGCTCATCAGTTGCTGATTGACCACTTTCTCTTTTTGGAACCTCATCTCCGCAGAGCCGAAATGACTCCTGCGATTAAGAAATTATACGAAGGGACGCTGCGTGTTTTACTGCTACTTCTGCATGACTTTCCGTCTTTTTTGGCGGGACATCACCTTGCCTTTTGCAATGTGATTCCGGAGAACTGTGTGCAGCTGCGCAACATAATTCTTTCTGCCAACCCCAAGGGCATACTACCTCCGGATCCGTTCACTCCAAACCTCAAGATTGATCTCCTTCCCGAAATATCCCTAAGCCCTACTATTCTTTCCAATGTGATTGGTCCAATCGAGTCATTCAGAGGACAGTTGGATGCGTTCCTGAAGGATGGGCAGAATCGAACGTTCTCGTCAAGCTTGCCGGGCTTCTTGTACAAGGAAGGCACCACAGAGGTGGATTCTCCTAAGGTGAACTCATTGGTGCTTTATATTGGAATCCATGCCCTCGCGCGTCTCCAAAACAAGCAGATTTCTCTGTCGCATACGCCCGAGATGGAAGTCCTACAGAAGCTTATGGAGCTCGATGATCGCAGTCGTTACATCTGTCTCAATGCAATTGCGAACCAGCTTCGTTATCCTTCGAGCCACACGCACTACTTTTCTTGCGTGATGCTCTTTGTCTTCAGCGAGACAAAGAGTTTGGCCATCAAGGAACAAGTTTCTCGTGTTCTCTTGGAACGTCTCATCACCCATCGTCCCCATCCCTGGGGAGTCCTTGTGACTTTGTAAGTGTGAATTTGTGGTTGCGTGATTGTTCTTCCATGAAAAAAAAACTAACTTCGCATCATCCTGGATTTGTTGTTTGATTCATAGCATCGAATTGATTAAGAACAATCGCTATCAATTCTGGCAGATGCCTTACGTCAAGGCCAGTACTGAGATTGAAAAAGTCTTTTCGAGTGTTGCCAAAAGTTGTTTGAGTGGCACCTCGCAGCGTAGTCCGCTCATTGTCGGTGGGAGTGGCAGCGGCGAGGATTGATAAAATGTTTGTTGTGCGCAAAGTTAGCCCAAGTAAAGGGGGCTGTATAAAATTGAACATGTTTGAAGAATAAAATAATGCATGTGATCCATAAATAAATATAAATATACTACGTACTACACGAAGTAATGGGTTACCTCCCGATTCATCTTGTAGGTAGCTAGCAAGAGTAGTAAGAAGACACCAACTACTACAGTACCAGGTACTGATGAAGTAGCTACGATAGTGCTGTTGAGCAACCTGACGTAAAAGCAGAAGGGTCCGGGCTGGGATTCGTCGAGTTCTGTTTGCGTATCAATATTACTATTTTGGGTTTTGTTGGCTTTGTTCATCTTGTGATGAGCGGGCATAAGGAGCTTCAGAGGTGTTCTTGTGAAGCATGTGCGCGTGGCTTCGCATCGCTGCACGAATGAAATACAGAAAACAAAATTCGAGAAGATAGATGAGAATGCGACCATAAAAACGAAAATTCAAAAAACAAATACAAATACCCCAAAGTGTGTCGCCTATATTTTTTTCGCGGTAACCTTTTCTTTTCTTGGTCATAAACAATCCGCGATGGCCCTCCAACAGAACGCCCACATCATTAGACCAACATTTATGCGTTCTGAAAGGGTTTCAAGCAACCAGGAAAAGCTCAACGAACTTGTTTATTACGCCACAATGGCACCGTCCAGTCACAATACGCAGTGCTGGCGCTTCAGAGTAAATGAAAGTTTGAACACGATAATGGTGTTCCCAGATTTCAAGCGACGCTGTCCAACTGTTGACCCGGACGACCACCATTTGTATGTTTCGCTTGGATGTGCTGTAGAAAATTTGGTTTTGGCTGCTGAGGCTCGTGGATATAATCCTCAAGTCGACTCTTCCAGCCCAGAAGATGGCATCCGTGTCAAGCTGTCCCCAGGCGACGATAGTAGTCTTGCAAGGACGACGGCAGATTTGTTCGACGCTATTCCAAAACGCCAAGTTTCAAGATGTGACTACGATGGAAAACCCATCAGCCAGGAAGAGCTTCTTCAGTTAGAACAGGCGGGAGCGAGTACTACCAGAGGTGTAAACGTACGTGTGTTGCTCGTCACTGATCGCAAAAAGATGAATGATGTTTTGGATCATGTAATTGGTGCCAATACGATTCAGATGAACGATCCCAACTTCAAAAAAGAACTAGTTTCTTGGGTTCGCTTCAACGAAAAAGATGCCGCTGCTCGCGGTGATGGACTCTACGGAAAGTGCACCGATAATCCAGCAATCCCGACTGTTATAGGCAAGCTGATTTTTAACATGGTTGCTCGCGCTAGTACGGAAAACAAAAAGATTGTAAAGCAAGTGGAAAGTAGTGCAGGCTTTGCAATCTTTGTGTCCGAACGCAACGATGTACGCCATTGGGTTGAGACTGGTCGTTGCTACGAACGGTTTGCTTTGAGAGCCACAACTCTTGGAATTCGGAATGCATTTTTGAACCAGCCTGTGGAAGTTGAAAAAGAGAGGCCATTGTTTTCGGCCATGTTGGGCTTGAAAGAATCGGAGCGCGCTGATCTAATTGTTCGATTCGGTAGTGGGCCCGAGATGCCGATTTCCCCCCGTCGTCCTTTGGAAGACGTTGTAGAATGGATGAATGAGTAAGCTCTTTCCATTTCTCTAGACATGCTGTTACCGTTGCGTTCAAAACTACGTTATTTAACATTGATAAAGGAAGCTCTAGTAATAGTATTTAATGATGTTGAAAATTGTATTTTGATAACGTTCGTAGACTGTTGTAAATTCATTGCTATGTCACGCAGCGAACATCCACCCCAAGCTTTGTTCATTGCCTCTTTCCCCCATACAGTCTAGTATTTCATAATGTTCTGGAAATATTTATTTAAAAAAAAACACGTTTTTTCTTATGTTAAGCATTGTTGTTGTCTTCAAAAATCCAAGGATGAGCCTCCCTGGCCTTGGCTTCTTCTTGGGCTGTCATTTTGGGTAAATTCAAAATTTTCCTAATGTCTTCGGCCGACTTGCCATTCAATTGAAAGGTTACCTTGAGGCAGGCCAAATCCAAGAGTGGTTTAATTCCCATATAGTTGGCCGCCGACAAGAGATCAAACAGCATGTTTTGACTGCAATATTCATCACTGACAAAATCGCGGTACCATTGGACTTTCATAATCTTCATTTTGATTTGGAGTGTATGAGAGAGGGTATGTTGAATGTGAGTAAATAGAAATTCAATTTTTTTTCGTAGGAAAGAAGAATAACAAACACAGATTGACAGAAAAAAAAAAAAAAGACGAGAAAGCCTTCAAATGCGACTTGTGTCCATCTACTATTAGACAAACATCAGCACATCATGTCACGTCGTAATATTATACTCTAACTTACCTGTTCGAAGGTACTTCCTCCTAAAGGACTGGGAATTTCGGGCATGACTTCTTGATCGTAATGTTTCATAAAAGCTACTACCTTCTCCAAACAATCTTGTTGAACACGAAGCACATCGATGACAGGCATTTCGTTTGCGTCGTCCTCATTATCATTATCGTCATTATCATTATCATCATCATCGTCTCCCAAACTATCGCGAACGTAGTCCGCTAACATGGCTGCCTTCCGAGGAATTTCAAAGACTGCTCCATCATTGGATTTTAACTGAATTATTCGAGATTCTGACATAATTTTATGATGTACTGTATTGTGTGATGTCGAGTGCGGATAAGAGAGGAAGCCAAACTTGTTGTAATGTCAAATAAATAATAGTAGTGTCGTTAAGATATTCGTATCGTGCTTTTCTTATGCCGTGCTGATCTCATTCCGTCGTGTTTTTTGAGATTTTTTTTTCTGTTGAAACAGACGACTATTAGGTGCTGCAGTCTACCAGGTAGATAGTAGTAGTACTACTATACGCCGGCGTACTGCGACTCTACTACTAGCTAGTCTAGTACTCCTCCCTTTAACTGTCATGAAACCTTAACTCTACTGAATTCTTTACTGACTTACTAGATCTGGGACTCCCAAAACATCAACATGTTTCGTCAACTCGCATTTTTCTGACTTTATCGCAAACGAATTGTGACACCATTTTCCAAATGTGGTGACGATGGTATCGGTAGCAACAGCACTGATTCCATCGTACAGTTCCAATTTGATTTTGCTGTTCATTGTGTGCTTTTCTCAGTACTCTGTGGGTAGCTCTTGGTCTTCTTCCAATTATCCAAACGTCGTTCGAGGATCGTCCTACTCCGATCCTTCCACCGCCGCGCTTATAGCAGCAATGAAAACGCAAGCAAAACAACGACAACAGCAGCAGCAGCAGCAGCAGCAGCAGCAGCAGCAGCAGCAGACCATGGTATCACGAAAATCATTTCTTCAATCTGCAATATTAAGCAGTACTTTGTTGTGGAATCCTATTCATGCGTTTGCTGTTGGAAACAATAAGCTAACAACTGCTACCACTACCACTGCTACTACTACCACTAGTATAAATTCTGCAACCGAGACAACCGAAACAGTACCAGCTTCCATTGTTCAGTATCAGGCGCTGTCCCTTTCCATGGGATCTTCGTACGGAGACGCGACTGTACCCGTGGCCTGTTGGTATCCCACTGCGATAAGTACTAGTATCAGCAATTCTGAGAGCGCATCATCATCATCATCATCATCATCATCATCATCATCATCATCATCATCATCATCATCAATACCATCGTCGTCCAAAGTAACGTATCCTCATCGCATTTCCGTTCGAAAAATTGGACAAATGTTGGCCGGTTGGAATTTTATTCCAGCCTTTGTGGCGCGCGATTTTTCCTTGACTCCAACCCTACCAGTGTCCACTACTACTAGCGGTGTTACTACTAGCTCTTGTACTACTGCCAGTTGCACTATGAACTTGCCTGTCTCCGAGGTGCCCGTCGTTTTATTGGCACACGGATACGTGGGAAGCCGTTTTGATTTGAGTCATATTGCCGAAGCACTGGCAGCGGAAGGATTTGTATGTTTCAGTCCTGAATATCCCGAATCATTGGCCGCTTCGTACGATGCTCGTCATCCAGGACTGGACCGGACTGTCATTACGCAACAATTGGTAACGACATTGACGACCGATTGGAATGTAAAAGCAACATCGTACGGTATCGTGGGACATTCGTTGGGTTGTGGTACCGCCATTCGAACGGGAGATGACAATTGGTGTCGTGTGTGCATTTCCGGCAATCCATCCGTCCAAGTTCCCGGCAAGGTACTGCATATCACGAGTATGAATGATGGAGTCGTTCGATTGAGAGCGCGGGGGATCAATAATAATAATAATAGTATCCCACCGGATTACGTACGTCTCGAAGAATCTACATTGGCACAACAAATGGCTCACGGTCTACCTCCACGAGCCGTTATGATATTTGATCGACCCGATGGTCCCAACCATATATCGTTCTTGGCCGAGGGAGTGGACGATGCCATGGTTGATTTTTTGTCGCCCCTGTTGCCGTTGGCACAAGCCTTGTCCATACCAGTTTTGGATTTTGATCGCTACCAGGTGTCTCGAGATTCTGTGGCCACTGCCAAAGTCGTCAGACCATTGGTAACGAGCTTTCTCAAACAAAACATGATAATGATGCAAGCTTGAATGGTACAGTATTTGCTATGATATAACGATAGTAGTGAGCAACGTTACTCGCGTTGCTTTTTTTGCATTCGAATCATTTACTAAAAAAGACTAGGTCGGATGCTTATAAATAATGTCACAATGAATCCTCCATGACACTACCAAACTGGGGGGCAATGTCTTTGTTTTGAGTACTTCGTCGAGCGAGATTCTGGTGGTGGTGTTGCTGTTGCTGATGATGAATCATACAGAGAAGAGAACCAACCTGGTGTAGAATAATACGAGTATTAGCTAGTAACTGTTGAAACAGGTTCCTCCCTTGTTTACATTCTTCTGGACAGTCAAACAACATCAACCTTATTATTGTATTGTGGAATTTAGCATTTCTTGGTTTTTTTATTTGGTTCTTTTTTATTTACTGAAGCTTGGCCTTCAACGATTGCAGAGTTGTTTTTCTGTTTGTAGAACCTCCACCTCTCTGCAACAATCGATTTCCCTTGTCACGACGTAGTAAGAAGCCCCGATTGTAATAAATGGTACGAAAGTGACTGGCATACCAAAGTCCCAACATCACCAGTAAAGCCGCTCCCATTCTTCCAAAGGCATGATGCTGTTCGTAATATTGTTCCCATTGGTCGTGCCATTCGTGGACGTGGTTCATCATCATCGTCGTCGTGGTAGCCGCCGTGTTGGCAGTGGTTGCTGTAGCAGCTAGAAAGAGCTGGTGCAATCGATCAGGACACGAGATTGGTTCACATAAACTGTGTTCTAACAGACGACGTATTTCGTTCTGTCGGTGATCAAAAGTAGTTGTCGTCGTCGTCGTCGTCGTCGTTCCGGTAAAGCAATCTCGTACCAGTTGTTGACAAATACATTTTTGGGCACGCATATGATCTTCGTTACAGGGTACAGTAGCAGCAGCACCAGCACCACTACCACTGTCGTACAATACAGCCGTCGTATCGTACGATTCTTTGTTCCACAAGGAACGACGAACAATAGCTTGGTCGTATGTGCCCAATCCACCACTACCTGGACCATAGTAGGGTTCCAATTCCATGGCACGTTGCGAACAAGAAGGTAATCCAGGACACCAACTGGTGGCGGGGCATGTGAATATCCATGTTGGACCATTATTAATACTATTATTATTATTGTCGTCGTTGCTGCTTTGTTGTTGGAATTCATGTGCATGATGATGATCCAAATGACGATCCAAATAGTATTGACTACTGAAGATTTTTCCACAAAGTCCACATTCGTACCAGGCTGTGTGTTTCCAAGAATGTGTACCTAATCTGTACAGAGCCGACCGGGTACTGATTCCGAGACGACTATTGGCAGCCGCTTTCGGTGGTGGTCGTAGTACAATAGACTGTTCTTCGTGATACCTCAGTATATCCCGATCTGGCAAGAGAGGACATTGATTGCTGTTGTTGTTATGGTGCTGCTGCTGCTGCTGCACATTGGGTGCCAATGATCGTTCCAGCAACTGCCACACCGTGAGCATCGACACATCATCATCATCATTATTATTATTATTATCATGTTTTCTGTCCTTCTTGACGTTATCAACTGACATGACAGCATATTTCAATTGTTGAAACAACAACGATCTAGCAGCTCGACTTAATCTGCGATCACAAGTACTGGAATGTGCCGACTGCATCGTAGTAGATGTTGTTGTTGTTGCTGTTGCTCTTTTCTCCGTGCCGATGCTTCGACTGGAGACGTCGTGTAAAACATGAGTCCCCAGTTGTTGTTGTTGTTGCATCTCATCAGCAAAATCATCTGCTGCTGTGGATGTAGAATCCTTGTTGATACTCATGGTGCTTCTTTTTTCGAATAAGAGGGGAGCTAAAAAGACAGACGAGGACCTTTATGATTATTCGAACGGCAAGTAGACATAATAATAAAAGCTCAAGAGACTGATTAAAAATTTTTGTTGTAGTCGTATTTACGCTAAGATTAGCGATGGAGTTATCGAGAGCTGATAACCTGATCAACACATCCAACAACACTACGATCCAACCAGCTTCACATCATCGTATCCTGCGTCGCAACAACAACGACAACGATGATTTTTTATTACTCGTCTCCTCTACCCCATTCTTATAGTAAGAACATCAAATAATATTTGCAGCACCACAGTAAAACACACAACATTAAAAATCAAAAGAATGACCGACATCTCCAAAAAACGAACAGCTCCTTCTTCAAATGGCAATAACGACAACGAGGCGCTCATTGATTGCTTGCCGTATGTTGATGTCATGGATGATAAATACGAACAGTACGCTCTGTCGTTGATTGAAGAAGAAATGAAGCATGTTCAATCACCACGTCGTCGTCGTGAAGAATTACAGCAACCATTACCGCCCGTTACATTTCGTACACCCATAATGAAAGAAGAATATCTGTATATAATGAAAGCAGCAGCAGCAGCAGCACAAAACGAACCGGAAAAAGAAGACGGAGAAAACGAAACAACAACGCATCGTTCAGTCGTACCCCGCAACAGTAACTTTCACTATCGTGTTGTTGTTGATCCTCCTAAAGATGACGAAGAAGACGTTCAAGTTTGGATGGATGCTGTTCGTGATGCTCGGATTGACTACGAATTGGAACGTTGTCGCAGTATAACACTGGAAGCGAAAAAGGATCCAGGTATGGCCTGGTTATGGAAACAATGGATTGGACTCTTGGATCGTGACAATGTTGCTATGCAGGCTCGGTTGGATAGAGAACGTCAAATCGTTGATGCTATTAATTTAGAACGCAGTGAAGCACAACAAGCTGCCAGGACTCGATTGCAACGATTAACGAACAAGTACCAAGCCGCTTTGGAACGTCGGTTTCGTTTGCAACAAGCTATTGTAACATTGGAACAAGAATTGAAGCAGCAACAGCAACAGCAACAACAGCAACAGGAGTGAATAGTATGAAGCTATGTGGTTTAAAATAATAATAAAAAATAGATTCACCCAGACAGTCGTCATTTTGTGGTTTTGGGGGCGAGTAGTCTAGTACTACTAGACTACTACTATTCAACAAATAAACTGGCAGGCCAGAAATGACGACAGACATGGCCACGATGCTGAAAACTAGACAAACTGCAGCAACCAGACAAGCTGTACGGGAGATCCAACAGCTATATGAAATGAAGGACGAAGTACTTCCAGAGTTCCAATATATTCTAGACCAGCCTATAGAAACGGTGCTCCAGCTCAAAGGCAACCTTATGAGGTGTTGGATCAATACACATAAGTCTATTTTGACAAAGAGGAGTTACAATACAGCCCTTCCTGCTGATTGACTATTGGTGGGGCATGGAGCCCCTGGGAATTTTTTTATAACAAACCAAATCCTCCAGCTTCCACAACCCACCAATTGTAACTCAAACCCCGGGTGCGTGTCACCCAATTTAAATAGCAGATCCTGTCCTCCTTCATGGAGGGTGTGGTCCGGTTGTGATCAACTCTGTCACCCTTTGGGGTGCCAATGGTTGCCTTCGGGTAACCTTGGCGCCCTGCGGGCGCCATAGTTGTGATCCCCGTAATTAGACATTCAATTTTTTTTTTACTATTCAACAAATAAAAACTATAGATTTCTGTTTAGATTTTAGCTAGACTAGTGATTATTGTTATTATTTTTATTATTATTTATACACGTGAGAGAAAAAAGAAGTGGTGAATTTTATAAATATGAGCTTGCCTGCAGTTCCAAACATTGTCAAGAACAGTCATAAAAAGGTAGTAGTAGACTAGTCAGTAGTAAGTGGTAGTGCCCCGCCTCCCTGTTTACACTCGGCCATTGTTCGTGATGAGCGATCCTACAGCAGTACTTGTTTGTGGGTAGGGACTTGCGAATATCAATAGTTTAGCAATCGATGTAAGTTGAAAGTTCACGTGATGGTTCTTCATCATCTTGCGGTGTTGCTGCTGCTGCTGCTGCAGGGGGTGGGGAAGTGGGGGAGTTGTCATCATCACAAGCGGTTGCCTCATCCCTAGTAGCGCTGTTTGTGCACGTGTCTTCTGCATTCATTACAGACTCGACAGTATTGGTGATGTCCAAGGCAAGAACGACAGAAGCTTCAGGTATGGCAGAACCTCCCGTGTCTTCTTTGGTGATAGGAGGAGCCTCATTTTCGGTTATGTTTACGGTGATAGAAAGTTCAGAGATTGCTTCGTTTGGAATTTCACCTTCCATGCCAGGTTCATCTACCAATTTAGTAATAACAACTTCTGGGGTCCTCGATTTCTGAGATGCTGACAAAATCAATTCAGCACGCATCTCTTCTTCTTCTTCAATGCCAACTTCTGTTGTATTTGTGGTCCTTTCCATTGGAGCGGGCTCGTCGAATGTTTCCTCGGATCCAGAACTGCACTGATCTGCGCGCTTTTTGGCAGGGCTAACGTTTCTATCTTCCAGAGTATAAGCAACAGTCACACCCAACTCTTGAGTTGAGCATTTTTCTTCAGTGGATTTAGGATCATTCATTTCTGTAGACTCACTGGCAAGGGCGAGCCCGTCACTTTCCATTTTTTCGGGACGAGTAGTAGTAGCATTTGACACCTGAGCCTTTGGCGCACAAGCCAACGTGACGGTTCCTGTGACTTTGGCAGAGAACAAAATGTTGGAAGCAGAAAGAGCTGAGTCTTGGTGGGAGATAGGGCGATCTGCGACCAATAGCTCTTCATTTGAGTCATGCTCAGCTGTGTTGAGGTCTTCTGAAGCATCTGAGGCTTCTTGCTCAACCGGAGTTGTCTGGGTGCTGGCTTCTTTCTTGATTTCTGTTGAAGAAGCAGCAGCCAATGTTGTGGTAGCGTGAACAACCGCGGGCTCGCTTTTATCCGGGGCGATGAAAACATGTAAAACATCTAACTCATCAGTTGCAGGTCCCTCAATTGCTTGGACACAGGCTTCTTGCCTGGTTTCAGAAGCCAACGAAGGCACGCTGCTGGCCACAGATACTGCTAGTGCTTCCTGTGCCTTGCTATGCTCCATAAGTGCAACTTTGGTCAGCTCTGCAATACATTGGTTAGAATCTTGAAGCTTTTCTATGCCGTTTGGTGTTTGCAGGAAACCAACCACAGTTGTGTCAATATTGGAAATGTTATCTTTGTTCAATTTTCTGTGGCCGGAGCCTGAAGAGCTATCAGTAGTAGTGGTGTCTGTGTCTGAAGCTTCTGTTGGATACAAGTCAACCTCGTGATCCTCTGGATCATTGGACAATGCTTCCATAATTTCCAACTCCGGTTGAATGTTATGGGATGGACTGGGTGGTGAATTGAAAACGAGAGCAGGGTCTTCCAATTCATCTGGATCGCCATTCTTGGACTCGCAATCCTCCAGATCTTTGGAGGCATGCATTTTAGATTCAGTGGTGGGATTTTGAGAGGTGTGTGGGCTCGTGCAAATAAGAGGCCCAACTAATGAAAGAATAACTGGTAAAAGTATCAGTCCATGTGTGACACCAAGTGTCACCATGGCAAAGAAGCCAATGAATACTGTTCTCAAGACTTCACTGGTGCTAAATGCTAGTGGAATAGTCCCAAGGAAGGTAGACAACCCTCCAAGCATGATAGAAACCCCCATTGTCACCAACGTCTCTTTTACTTTGGCTTCACGGGTTGCTCCGGGAGACTCGTAGTACCTCAGAATAATGTGCAGAAGGAAATCTACCAAGAGCCCAATACTCACAACCATGACAACGTAAGTCACAACGTTGATGTAGAGTCCGGCACACTGAAGAGTTCCAAGGAGCTCAACATAAAGCATCAAAATCATTGGAAAGATAAAAAGTGTGGCTGTCCAGTGTTCGATGAGGATGAAACTAACCACAGAGACAGCGATGATCCCTGTCACCGTTGTAATTGCCAATTCCTGGGTTGCAACAGTGAAAAACTCCCAAATATGGTACAGGTCATCATAAGTGAAGAAGTTGAGGTCATCAGGATTGTCTTTGTTTGTGGTCTGAGCCGCGGTCACGGCATACTGGTCTGCTAATAATCCTGTTTGCGACCTCACATCATTCAAATCCAAAAAAGCTGGGTTGAGCCAGCATCGAGACGCAACTATGGTACCATTTTCAATGACAATGTCATCACCATATGCCTCGCGCACTGATGGGTCGGTCAGTGCCAAAGCCACTTGATCGGCAAAAGGAAGGTCCAGTACCCATTCATACTTTTCAAGCAGTTCTGGATTACGTAAATACTTCTCAAAGTCTGTCAACCAGCAAAAGAGAGGCTTCGTTCCATTGACAGCAGGCATTTTCACCAAATCGTTCAAATATTCTCGCATTTCTTCTTGTACTAGCGGGTCAGACTGGTTTACGTTTCGAAAGTAAACATGAATACTAACCGTTTGCTCGCTGTATTTGTCCAAAGAGAACAAGAACTCACTAACGTAAGAGCCTTCTGGGACGAAGTCTCGAGCCCGGAATCGCTGACTCAAGTTGGTCGTGCAATATATACAAAATGCTAAGTATCCTGTAAAGAAAACGATGACACAGGTCTTGACATATGGCTTCATCAATTTATCAGAGTACCATTCCATAAATCGATGCTCGAAGCTCTTGTTGGGTCTCTGTAACGGAACTCTTTGTGATGCTACATGCGATTTCGTGTCGCTGATGTCGAGAGCTTGCAGGTCCTTTTCCCCTTCCTGGTTTTCAACGACTGACCAGAAGCATATATCTTTACAGTTGGCCTTGACTCTGCGCTCATCTAATACCAGCAACGCCGCGAAAAAAGTAATCTGGTAGAGAAAGACAACCATGATAGTTGGGAAGGCATAAATGCAAACCCAGCGAATAGAAGGAATGGTGGAAATGCAACCAAGCATGAAGGCCAACATAGTAGTGATGGTGGTCAATGCAATGGATTGCCCTACTTCCAGCATGGTTTTCTGGATTCTCTCAACGGTATCTTTGCCTGGATCAGTTCGGAAGTACGCCCCAGTAATGATGAAGGTGTCATCCAGGCTAAAAGGACGCGACAGCAACAATAAAGTAGGTAGATGCGTGAGGCAAAAATCAGATAATAAGTCGCAAACCATTAATGCACAGTCAATTGAACTAACCCCACTCCAAAAACAACAAATGGCAGAATCTGACTCGTGGACGTAAATGGAACACCAATAACAAACATCAACCCATATCCCGTCATAAGGCCGAGACCGATACAGACGATAGCTCCAATTCCCAATAGACTTCGAGATTGTACCCGATCTCGTTTGTAAAAGACAAGACTGGTAAAGATGGACATGATCAGCATCACAACTGGCACGAGAATCAAATCCTGGTCGATAGCTCTTTGGAATTCGAGCTCATATGATGCAAAGGAAAAGTAGGATATGTTCATTTCCACCTCGGGATCCTCTTCCCAGGTGGATTGAAGGTCTCCCAAGCGATCCAAGAGCTTGACTTCAAAGTCTTTAATGCCTTCGGTATCAGGGAAATTGATTCGAAAGAGGAATGACTTGGCTGACGTTAAGCGGGTTCCATTGTGAGATCCAGCTTCATCATCGACATTCCCTTCTCGCTGAGCGTGACCAAGCAGAAACTCGGTATACACGGGAGTTCCGCCAGGAAAAGTTGCCGACGACAAAATGTCAATCGTGTCTTCGTCTGTTTCGGTGGCTTCCTGAAAGTGGTCTCTTCGGTTATCCCAGAAATTTGTGATCCCAAAGATTTTACAGTCATGCTCACGGGCAGAATTTATGAAGGGGCTGCTGGAACATATTTCCTGGTATCCAGGAGTGTCTCGAACAGTATCCAAAGCTTCAAATGCGAGGTCAACTTGTTCACGTCCTAGAATATTCTGCTCATTGTAGTGCAAGATAAAAGTCACAGGTCGGGGCTCCTGTGGAAAGCCGGATTCTTCAACGAGCCATGCCTTGTGTTCAAGAGGCAAACTACCAAATGGGGCAAAGACTGTTTCATATTCAAGTTGGACATTAAAGTTCGTACAAAATCCCACAATAATGATCAGGAAGGAGAATAATACAGTTACAACAATAGTGCGCTTGGGATTTCGTGCAGCTATCATCGAAGATGCCACAACATATCTTGAGATAATTTGGTTCACTGCATGTGTAAAGGATGACCACGGTCGGGTTATGCAACCCACATTTTGCTTCTGCCTCATAATAGTTTGGTTCACTGCATATATAACAGATGACCACGATCGGGTAATGCAACCCAAATTATGCCTCATGGGAGTGCTGCTCTTGTCGAGCTCATCGTTCTTTTTCCGATTAGAAGTTTCTGCTGTGGCATGATGATTATCCATATCGCCCATGCTACTCATACTACCGATACTATGCTTGCTTACGGTCGTAGTGGTCGCCACGATATTCAACTGTTCTTGCTTTTAGGTTGGCCGAAAGATAAATGTTAGTGGTGGTAGAAGATATTATTTTTAGATTTTTCGAAAAATGATTTTTGCAGAGAAAAAATGTGGCCAATTTTGAACCGCCGGCGCGTTTGCTAAATTTTTGACACATAAAAACCGATAACCCTTTCAGAAAGAACGCCGATGTTGGCCTTGGTCGCGTAAGCCTACGTAGATTTTGCTGGTTAGCAACAAGTGTAATTTGTAGTATTAGCAAGTCTACTCGGAATGAAGCCATCGCTTTTTGCACCGTACTTACATCAAGCGTACCATGGAGGATTTACAAATCTATGCTTTTGCACTTGCAGGCATAATAGTGACAAGTTCCGTTAAGCGGTAGGTTTTGATGGGAACAGCAAGTGGTGCAAGAGTAGGTTTTGGAGGGAACAGCAAGTGACGCAAAAATATTGGAAAGGGTGCGCTCAGTAGAAGCTATCGAAATGGCGTGCAGAGCAAGCATGAGGAAGGGGATGTGGATGATCAGAGTGGTGTAGCAAATAATGAAGAAATCTTTGCTCTTTAATACTGGTGGGATTAAAAAAAACGAAAAATCCGTCCAAACAAAAATGAAGCAGCTTGTCGAGTAGCAATTAGCAATTTTAGGGTTCCTCTGCCGCTACTCATGTTGTCGATCTACTGCTGGCTCGTAGCACTCCAATCTATTATTGTGCAAGTCACAAGGGTTTTGCATGTCAGAACATGAGAGAGGCGGAAACCAATTCTTTTCCAGCCTCATCCCTAATGACTAAAACCAATTTTAGCCTGACCCCTATCACATTGAACACGATTTTTTTGTTGTTCCGGCGAATTTGACGCAAGAGGAAAACCTTTTATTAGGCCACAGAAAAAAAGTAATCCGAGCCGAGGCTGATGACGAAAACAAAAGCAGTCGTACATTAATTGGTTGCTGTGCTACTGCTGCTGCTACTGCTGCTGCTACTACTACTACTACTACTACTACTACTACTACTACTACTACTACTA
>Ga0210036_1000435_pt1 | contig 50478 bp, 37 predicted proteins | sample CryGeymeta201515_FD_185469 | JGI IMG/M metagenome (GOLD analysis project Ga0210036, IMG submission 185469) | Groundwater microbial communities from Crystal Geyser aquifers in Utah, USA - Crystal Geyser metaG 2015-15 (SPAdes) (version 2) | ecosystem: Environmental > Aquatic > Deep subsurface >...
TGACGAAAGCGTTTTTCATTGTCTTGATGATTGATCTGTAACGTCTACCCAGGCATACATTTTGATGTAATCATTCATAACCCCAAAGATCTTCACCTTAGCACTAGAATTTACTTGCTTATAGAATACTGTTGTACGAGGAAACAACAGGATTGCTGAGGAGCGAATGAGGTTTCAGAGCCATCAACTCTACTCCTACTTCATCAAAAACAAGATAAAAAACAATCGACAGTTTGCCATCAAATCCACAGTAGTAGTGGTCTACTAGAACCAAGAGGAAAGGAGTAGTCTACTTACCATCAAATACATAATAATAGGGTCTGTCGAGTAAGATCCTAATCCATCAAGCACTTACTTCTTCACAATAAAAACTATCCTGATGGAATACTGCAGAATATCAAGGCGGTGGCAGAATCAACATCAGCATAAGCATCAACGCATGATTCAACACAGTCTACTACTATGGTCCTCGTGCTGCGTTCTAGTATTCCTGTCAGCAACTTCTACGCAGGCATTTACTTTCATTCAAATTCCACCAACTACCACTAGCAGTAGGGTTCAGCAGGCCGACTTGCTACACAAAAAAACTGTAGTAACAACACTAGTACCATCATCACAACCATCAGCATCAACGTCATTATCATCATCATCGGACAGTCGTTTGTTTATCCGTGCTCCACCTGGATCGGGTTATGCCACGGAAGATGACGAAGAATCTGCTTTCCCCGTTACCTACGAACCCATGATGGAATATCCCGGAACGATGCGACCGGGTAGTACACCCGAAAATGCCCCGTACCAGGATTTGCCCATTGCCGATACAGATCCCGATCCTGTTCCCTGGCCCCACTTTCAACAGATTGAATGGCACCACAAGTGGGATGCACCGCATCCTCATCCTATTCCCATGGAGGAATTTATCGAACAGCAGGGACGGTGGGCCACACCAGAAATGGAAGCCGCAATGCGAGCCGGAGTTCGACGTGATATTCGAGAACGACAGGAACAGGAAGCCACCGAACGTCAAGATATGATTATTACTGATGATGATGACGATGACGATGATGATACTACTTTTGATATTAATGAAGAACCAGTATCTCTGGGAGATGGCATGTTCGGAAAGCTGGGATCGGATGCCGATGCCGCTATTACAGCAGCTGCTGCGGCACCCAAGGCTGAGGGGGGAAAGGAAGGTGATGATGATAAAGATGAAAATGTTGACGACGACGACGACGATGATGATGATGATTTGGATGACGATGATTTGGATAACTTTTTGCTGGATTTGGGATTAGATGCGGACATGGAAGACATGGTGGTGGGTGATGACGATGATGTTGGAGATGTCGGCATAGATCTAGGAAGTGAGCCACCTGATGATGACATAGTGGAAGTGGTGAGTGATGGTGGAGACATTTCGGCGGCAATTGACGTGGAAGATGACGATGATTTGGACCTTGGAATGGACGAAGACGAGGAAATGGGAGGAGGCGATAGTTTATCTACCGTGCCTTTAGACGATTTAGCTGATAGCGATGATAACCTTGACGGCGAAGATGTCTTCGACGATGGAGGCTTTGATTTTGATGATAGCGATTTTGACGGTGGCGATGTATGGTAGACAGACAAAATACTGTACAAATCATACTTTCGTGCTGAACAAGCTTTTCAACACAGACATGGTTTAGGTATATACAACTATGTCTTGTCATCCTACTACAAACAAAGATCCATGATAACGGCAAAAAAGCTTGCCTTCTAAAACCTGGAATCGAATTCAAGTGGGAGGTATCCGTATGTATAGATGCTACCCCCGGAATAATTATTTGTGTAGCGATCGCACGACACTCCTATTAAATCATGGAGTAGAGCTTTGTTCTCATAGAATCGTGTACGCCATTTCGTTCATTGCCATCCCATCTTCATCGTCGAGAAAGGTTGGATCGTCCGTCAACATGTTTGCCAACTGCTCAATATGTTCCTTGGTTTTTGACCTTGGAATGACGCTCATCTTATGTTGCAGAGCCCAGCTCAAGACGACTTCGGCTTCACTTCTACCGTGTTTGGCGGCTATTCCTTGAACAATAGGATCCGACAAGACATGATTTTCTTTGCTTTTGTCTGGGTGATTTCTTCCCAACGTCGAATATGCGACAAATTCTATTCCGTATTTTGAGCATATTGCACGTTCGTCGCTTGAGGGTTGGATGGGATCGGCAAAATACTGTAGGACATCCGGCATTCGAGCATTTGGATCGCCTTGTTTTTGTCGTTCCTTTATATCCTTTATTAGATCTTCCAAAACGTACGAATGTACGTTGGACACCCCGATTCTTTGGGCTGAATGGTCTATGGCGACGATTGCTTCCATGGCTTTCCAAGCCTCGGTTAAATTCAATAAGTCAGGGAGCGAGTCTTTGCATCGAGGGTGCCATGATTCCCAGCATTCAGGTGCATGAATGTAGTAAACATCCAGAGGATAAATTGTGCTGTTGTCATTGGGATCATCACAAAATCCTACCAATTCAGTTCGACTATCGCGGGCATGTTGACGAATATCTTCAAAACTCGTCATACTCCATGGAGGAATTTTTGTAGAGACTCTCACATCTTCCTCGCCGCACTTGGGCAAATCCTTGGGCAAACTGCAGGTATCACTTTCATCGGCAAAATTTTGAATTAAAGCTGCTGCACATTCCCTTTCTTCTATCACAGGATATTTGAAATATTCTTCCAGGGCTCGTCCAACACTCTTTTGATTATGCCAGTAGTCCGCTTCAGCCGTATCAAATTTACGAAAGCCTGCCTCCAGGGCCATAGTTACGGCCTGTTAGATATGTTCAATCGAATTTCGGTGAGTCAACTGAACGATAATATATATGTGACGAGTCGCGAAACCAGTGCCAACAGATCTCTCATCATGGCCGATGGCCGATCATACCTGAAAGGTGTTGACGCCCAGACCCAATGTACCGAAACCAACGCCAATGAGGGTGTTTGAAGGTAAAATCATAGACATTATAGTTTTGTTGGTGGTTGATTATATTTTTCGTTTTTGTTGGATTATGAAAGAGGTGTGTGTGTGTGGCCAAGCTTTGAGTGAAAAACAAAAACAAAAGAACACCGGTGATGGGTTCGCGGATCTACAGTGAAAACGAATTCCAGTCTCCAGTCATAATTAAAAAGAAGTAGACTACACTAAAATCTATTCCAGCCAACGAATTTTTCAATGGCCATTGTGCGTCCAATCCTTCAGGGGCCCCTCCAAAGAGAAAAGTGAGAGGAGCGAGTGGTCCACTCGAGTACCAGTAGACTAGTACTAGAGTACTAGTACTAGGCCAGCTAGTAGTACTACAGTAGTACTCCTAGCTAGTACTAGTAGTACTATACTACCTACTACTACTACTAGTAGTAGTAGTAGTAGTAGGTATCCCCTCTAGTAGTAGCTAGCTACCCTGTAGTAATGGTACCTGGAAGGTCCGCCAAACCCCTACTTTTAACCCTACTTACAAACCCTTTGAGTCATGTTGAAATATGAATAAATCTTTATTTCAACACATTTCAACACATGATATCAACACATTTCAACAAATTTCAACATGACTCAATTTCTACTACTACTACTACTACTACTACCACAGTGCTATGGTGGTCTGGGGTTCGATATCTCAGCAGCAGCAGCAGTAGTACTAGTACTAGTAGTACTCCTGCTTTCAACACATTTCAACACGTGTCAACAAATTTCAACACATATCAACACATTTCAACAGATTTCAACAAATTTCAACATGACTTAAAGGCAGGACTATTCAACACGGGATTCATTGAGGTTATGAGCTCTAATTGGCGGACCTTCCTGGTATTGAATTGGCATGAGAAAGTGGTCAGTCAAATAAATCAAGAATTTTGAAAAAGTGTGCGTCGTAAATAAATCTTGGCGATTACGCATTGAATGGATCAATGCAGCAATGGGACTGACCCACAAGTTTCTTCCGTTTCTCTTCTCCCCAAATCCAACACCACCCACTGCAATTGAGGAACTCCCTCATTCCTTTCATATACCAATAAAAAGCTATTGTACTTTTTCTTGTATCGATATGAGCTCTGTTCCTATCGTCCAAGGTGTGGCTGTCGATCCTAACAGCAAACAACAGCAGCAGCAACCCGTTGTGGTGCAAGGCATTCCAAACAACAACCATGATGCCTACGTCGATTATGGCAGTGCCGAACAGCAACAGCAACAACCTTTGACGGGTGGCATGCATGCGCAACAACCCAATCAATTTCGTGATGTCATCTGGGCCATTCTGTTCATTGGACATTTTGTACCCTTGGCCATGTACGCCATTTTTTCGAACAGTAGTAGCAGCGACAATGACGAGCAAGAAGGTGGTGGTACTGCCTTGGAACTCCAGCCTCATTTGTTCTGGCTCTCCACGGTTGCCTTGGTCAGTATCGGTTTGGCTAGTTTCAGTTTCGGTGGAATGATGTCGCAGGCCGAGCTGCTCGTCAAAGTATCGTTGGTGTTCAGCGTCTTTTGTAGTGGACTTTTGGGCGTCTTTGGTCTGTTGAGTGGTCAAACTTTAATGGCCGTTCTAGGATTTTTCAGTCTGGCCATTGGATGCTGCTATGCCTGGGCCGTTTGGAGTCGCATTCCCTATGCTGCGGCCAATTTACGAACCGCTCTCACGGCCGTCAGGAACAATATGGGATTGGTGGTAATCAGTTATGTTTTCATGGCGGTGGCTTTCGCTTGGACTTGTCTCTTCTTCTTGGGATTTGGACACTCTATGCAACAAGCCAGTTATCCTATTTTGTTTTGTTGGTTGGTCAGCTTCTATTGGGTCCACCAAGTTTTGGAATATACGGTTCATGTCATTTGTGCCGGTGCGTATCATGATTTTGGTTATTGAAGTTTGTTTCAGGCTTGGGGAAAATCTCGCTCACGCTATTATTATTATTATTTTCCCACGCAGGTGTTGTGGCTACATGGTGGTTCAATCCTGCCGAAGCTTCTAGTTTTTTTTCTTCGGCCCTCCGTGATTCCACCATCCGAGCCTTGACCTTTTCCTTTGGCAGTATCTGTTTTGGAGCCTTTCTCGTGTCCATTGTCCGGGCCCTTCGTGTAACGCTGCAATATGCTCGTCAAAATGATGATGCCCAATTTTTGGTTTGCATCCTTGAGTGCATTCTTCGGTGTATTGAAGATGTGATCGATTACTTGAACAAGTGGGCCTACATTTATGTTGGAATTTATGGCTTTAGTTACCTCGAGGCTGGTCGGGAAGTCTTTAATCTCTTTCAGAACAAGGGTTGGACTGTTATTATTACAGATGACTTAGTTGACAATGTCTTGTTTATGATCAGCGTAGCCATTGGACTGGTTAGTGGGACACTGGCCTATTTTATGGGCACGGATGCGCTTGAAAATGCTGGAGTGCAAGATGAGTCGGGCATGGCTGCTGGTATGACTGCTTTCGGCATTGGATTCTTGATGGGACTCTTGCTTTCAACCATTGCTTTGAGTCCAGTGGCAAGTGCAGTCAATACCGTCATTGTATGCTATGCGGAAGCTCCAGCGGAATTTCAAGCCAATCACCCCCAATTGGCTTCAGAAATGCGAGCTGCCTGGACGGGGGCATGGCCTGAACTTGCGTTTGGGTCTGGTCCGAGAAATACTGTTAGCGGAGGACAAATTGCTTGAGTATCTTTTGAGAGAAGTATTGTGTAGCTGCTGGCTGAGCAAGTCTTGCTGTTGGCGCGAAACACTTGTTCGTGTGATTTGTGAGAAGAAACGTATCGACCCAAGAAGAGTTGAAATAAATGACTGTGGTGTGTATCAAAGAATATTAGAGAGCATGGACGGCACTCGAATTTAAGTTTACTAACGGGACTCAGAAGCGATTGTTTACTGTACTATATTAAGAGCCTATGTCTGTTAAGTTGCCCAGTAGTATATTTCAGTAGCTACTACAATTGTTGGGGGGCGTTCGTCGATGCTTTACGCATAGCAGCGTTCAACAAATCCAACTAGCATTCTAACATTAATCTGAATCGCTGGCATCATCATCATCACTGCTGCTATCACTCAAATTCATGGTCGCCAATTGTTGTTGTTGTTGTTGTTTCGGTGGTGGTTGTGGTTGCTGCTGCTGCTGCTGTTGTTGTTGTGGATTACGTCTTGCGTGAGCTTCTCGTGCCGCTCGTCTCTCGGCAGCGGCACGTTGTTGTTCTGGACCACCCCGAGGATATTTTTCCTTTGCATCAACAGCAGTCGCCGCGGCTGATTTGAACTTTTCCTCTTCTTCTTCGGTTCGTTGTCGTTTCTTCTTTTGTTGAATCCGATCGCGTTCGGCTTGTCGAGCCCGTTCCAGTTGCAATGCAGCCAAGGCACCACCCCGTAATTGGTGCGGAAGTGGATTTGGCGTGGAGAATCCTACCACAGGTGCGTTGGGGTTCCATTCAGCGGGTGCCGATGTCCGACTGGCAAAACTGCGTGCTACAGCAAGAATCGAGTGCACTTGGTCCATGGTTTCTGGGATGGGCCGAACGCGAGGACGACTGGGATCAACCTTCATATTAGGATTATTGGTATTGGATAATAGCCAAGGTTCTGCCTTTTCTATTATGGCCGTTAAAGATTGTTCAACTTCTATCATTGCCTGGGTTTTTTCCAACAGATCTAGAGAATTATTGTCGGCGGCCATTCTGATACTGTATTGAAAAAATTGAAAACGAAAAAAAAGAAATAATAGAATCGTTGGTCGGGGAATGCGCCGATACAGTATTTGTATCTGTAAAACTGTAGTAACTGCTGGACGCTTATGAGATCAGGCAGGATAAAATTTAAGCCTTTCTTCCTTTCTGTGTGTTTTCTTTTCTGGTTGGAACGTGGCCCCGCCCTTGGTACAATTTCAAATTAGAATAAGAGATGATAACAATTTAATATCCCAGTGTCCTTTCGTTTTTGATATACCTGGTACCGAGTAGACGGCTTCAAAGGGATGTGCGTGATTGCGCTGCCTACCTGCAAGAGACCTGAAATAATTGCCAATGAGGCCATTAGAGTTCATGTTAGATGGGATTGTCGTTTTGGCATGAATGAAAGATACCTTTTCCTCTATTTCAAGATCCCAGATAGATAAAAAGAACCTCCGAGGTAGGAGGTCTATGTGTAAACTTCACCTTTTTACTTTTTACACTGCCGGATGTCAACACGTCGGCCAATTGCCAATTGTGTGTTCAATTTAGTGTGTATCAGCAACTGCTGCAATATTTTGAAATCTTGTCGTCTTCGCAGCCGCAAACGCTTTATTTTTTCAGAGCCATAATTTCTACCCCTTGACGATTGTAAAGTCTTTCACCATGACTACGATTTCCTTTCTCCGTACTTTGATGGTTGCTCTGATGCTCGGGATCAGTTCTGCTTTTCTGTCCCCCTGTAACAATTATGTTTGCAAGACAATGACACCAACCACTGATACTACTAGGACCAGTTTGAAATTCAAGTTCCTAAAAGATCTAGGACTTGAAAAGCCAAGTTGACTTCCGGATTTTGGGGGCGACAAGAAAGAGGAGGAAGCACCTCCAGCTCCTGACGCTGAGCAGGAAGATGCTGCGACTGACGAAGTTGTCGCTACTACTGATTCGGAAAATTAATATATGTAGCGCATAGTAAAAAGAGAAGAAGAAATGAGCTGAGAAAATAAACGAAACCAAACCACCACAGCGGCCATTCACAATTTTTTCTCGTCTTTGCATTTTAAAACAGCGCACCTGTGCCATACCATACCATATTTGCTCTGCAACCATGGCAAAACGCGAGCAAACGAAGAAACAAACTGATTTGTCACTACGTAAAAACAACGAATGCAGCAGTACTTGCACTGGATCCGTCTGTTTGTTTCTTTGTGGTCCCTTTAAAAAAAAAGGGAAATAGGGCAGTAGTAACACAAAGTTCACCCAATAGACACTGCTTCAATCCTTTTTTAGTACAATCTTCTTAGTGCGGTCCGCCTCATCTAAACTGTTAGCGAACGTGACGACGGTAGGTGCCTGCGGCGGTGTACAACACCGACACACCCACTCTGACTCTCCGTTTGTTTGTGTTCCTGTAATACAGTAGAAACTTTCAACTGTTACAGTAAGAGGTGTTGCTCATTGCCGGAGAATGGCTACCACTCTTGCCGAGTACTCATAGTAGTTAGGTAGTACTGTTTCGATTATGTAACTTCTACCAGTAGCTAGTACTGTTTCGATTATGTAGCTACTACTACGTACTACTGTACCAATAGTAGGCAACCCTCTTAAAATCGATCGCGGGTTTACTCTTCACCTGTAGATGGGAGTTACTACTACTAGTACGACTACTACTAATACAGTGTATCGTTAGCTTGCTTCGTTACTACTTAGTAGCTACAGTAGTAGCAGAAGAGTACTAGCTACCAGGTAGCCAGTAGAGTGACCCCGTAGCTAGCTAGTAGTAGACTAGTCTAGTAGCCTACTACTGGTAGTACTCGAGTAGATACTACTAGCTAGTAGTAGTAGGCTACTTTAGCTACGAAGCTAGCTAGCTAGTAGGGTCTAGCTAGCAGTAGAGTGAAAGGCATCTTTGCTGGATGTCTCCAAAGATGACGTCGTTAAGATGACTCCACCAGTCGTGGAGACTGTTTTCAGTTACCAGGTACGAGTACCAGGTACCTACTAGCTAGCTACTACTCTAGCTAGTAGTAGGTCTACTGTAGTACGTTTGGTGCTCGATAATTATTTTTTACTCCGTGAAATGGAAACAAGATTCGGACGACCTGTTTAAAAATCATTCAGCTCAACCGACTAGTAGTAGTCTAGCTAGAACTCCGGGAGTATTCCACAGTGGTGTACTGCCTACCTGGTACTAGTACATCAGAGTAATACGGTACTACCTGGTAGTACTCCGCCTACTAGTAGCCCGCGCTAGCTAAATAGTATAGTAGAGTACCAGGTACTACTACTAGCTAGTAGATAGTATTAGTAGTAGGAGTAGTACCGTTGTACTGCCTGTTACTACTACTACTAGCTAGAGACTACAGTTGTTGTTGTTTTCCTACAGGTACTACTACTCTAGTAGCTAGCAATAGCTCTGCAGATTAAACACGAGAAAGTACAAAAGATTTGCACCGGAGTAGTTCCTTGTCAACTGAAGTACCTGGTAGCAAATAAAAAATTACTATAATTCATATTATTATTAGTGTCTTGTTCCAAATTCACAAGACAAGCTACTTACTAAAGTAATTACAAAACGATGGCAGAACCTGTCGTCGTACAAGGCACTGAAGTGGGCAATCCCCACGCGTACAATACCGATGCACCACAGGAGCAGCATGCCAAACAAGCCAAATGTCAAGATCCTATGTTTGCACCGCTCTTCTACATTGACATTATTTGTGTCGTAGCTGTGGCCGGTGCTTACGGTGCCGATGCCCTGGCAGACAGCAACAATCCCTTTCAGGAAGAATATCAGGGATATTACTACGCGTCCGTGATCGCAGCTGTTTTTGGTCTCGTATTTAGTGGTGTAGGACTGCAAGTCATGATGTGCATTCCAGAAACTCTCATCAAGGCGGCTTTGATCTTTACAGTGGTCATGTCTATCGTTTGGATGATCTTTTCCTTCATGAGCGGCAGTCTCATGGGAATCGTTTTGGCCGTCCTCGTGTGCGCTTTGACGTGCTGCTACGCCTATTGCGTTTGGAGTCGCATTCCCTTTGCAACCATCAATTTAGTAACAGGCATGACCGCCATTAAGAAAAATCGCGGTGTCATCGTTGTCAGTTACATTTTTGCGATCTTAGCTGCCCTTTGGAGCTTCGTCTGGGCCATTGCTGTCATGGGAACATTTGACTCCGTCTACGAATGTCAAGACCAAGAAGCCAGGACAGGATGTGTCATCGCTACTGGAGGTTATGGCTACTTGTTCTTGTTATTCTTGGCTTTTTTTTTCAGTCAACAAGTCTTACAGGTACGTGAGAAAGATAAAAGTAGAACCATGTGTTGCATGTTGTAAACGACGTTACTTTCATGCCTCGCTTACTAATTTCTTGCTTTACACTTACCGTGCCTTTGGACAGAATACTATTCACGTGACGGTTGCTGGTGTTGTTGCCACCTGGTGGATTGCTCCCGAAGAAGCTAACAGCTGTTGTTCAGCCAGCATTTTCGATTCGTTGAAACGTTCGCTGACCACTAGTTTTGGATCCATTTGCTTTGGTAGTCTGCTGGTCGCCATCATTCAAGCATTGCGAGCTTTGGCCAATACGGCTAGATCGCAAGACGATGGAATCTTGTTGTGTTTGGCCGAATGTATTTTGGCGTGCATTGCTGGTTTGATCGAGTACTTCAACAAGGTAATTTTTTATGATCAACGGATGGCTTTATGCCCGCTTGTCCTGCTGCAGTCTACAAACTAGAGAATGTCCTCACGCTCGCTGTCCTTGCTGTACTACTAATCAATCATCCCTCAACCATGCACAAAACGACGAAATCACTTTTCTTATGATCAAACTCCGCATTTGAAAATATTACGTGCACGTAACCCAAAATGCAACATCTGCAGTGGGCCTTTATTTACGTCGGAATTTACGGCATGGGCTATTGCGAATCTGGAAAGAATGTCATGACAATGTTCAGCAACCGTGGTTGGGAAGCCATCATTGCAGATGATTTGGTTGGAAACGTATTTTTCCTCGTGAGTCTCATAGTGGGGCTTCTCACAGGTTCTTTTGCTATTATCATTGAATTGTCTAGTGGTTGGATTGAAGAAGATAATCCAGGCGACGAAAAGCTTGTTGCATTCACGTTGGGATTTGTTCTAGGGCTTGTCCTCTGCAGTATCTTGATGAGTGTCATTGCCAGTTCCGTCAACGCTGTTTTGGTCTTGTTTGGGGAGAAGCCTGCGGAATTTCAACAAAATCATCCCGAGTTGTCGGCTAAAATGCGAGAAATTTGGTCTCAAACCTACCCTGGAAGTGTTTAGCTGCCATGAATATCTATGGTAGTGAGCGGTATGTCTTTCGAAGTGTCAATCTGTGATGAACGTAAGCGTTGTAGTAAAAAAACGCAGCAAAGGACAAAAGTAGTAATATACTTATTTAGCAGTTAGTTGTGTGCAACGTCTATCTGATTGTTATCCCTTTACCTATCTAGTATCAACTCTACAAGCGAGAATTGCATTGTTCGAGTAGTTGATGTCTTTGAATCATTCGGCACAGGGACATTTCAGCATCTCTTTCAACGAAACAGAAAAGCAAAACTAAAAGACTCCATTGGCAAGGTCTGTCTCTGAGAAAAATAGTGCTTGGCGTGGTCACATCGATATGATGATGTGATAGACACGATCCGAGCCCTGTGCACACACCGTTCGAAAAGAGAAGCCCGGGCCAAGATCTTGCAGTGCACTCCGCCGTCAAGATTTGGGAAAGAATGCTCAACAGCTCGGCTTTGCTAGAGCGGCCGTGCCAGTCCCCTTGCGTGATCGCCATCCATCATCGGCGCCACTCTGAGGCTAGCTAGAGCTAAAAAACTAGTAGGGGTAGCTTACCTGGCCTACCTAAATCCTTTTGCTGCCGTGTTTATTTCGAAGGAAAGTCACTCTGTGTTACTACAGTAGTAGCTACAGTGAAACTGTGTAGTACAGTACCTGGCACTGCTCGAGTACTACTAATACTGCTGCCTAGCTATCTACTCTAGAGTAGTAGTCTGCTACCTGGTACGTAGTAGACTACTAGTAGCTAGGTCGTAGCTACTCGAGTAGTAGCTACAGTAGTCTACTAGTACTACTACTCTAGTCTACTACTCGAGTATTTTTTATAAATCCTTTTCTCCCATCGCAAACGAATGTCAATAGTAGTCTACTACCAGGTAATAGTACTACTGTAGACTACTACTACTACTACTTTCCTAGCTAGCTAGTACTACTACTCTACTACTACTGCTAGCTAGACACACGAAGGTCCATCTGAAAATCGTCGATCCGTTTTGATTAATTTAATTAGGAAAACAGTTAAGAGTGCCGAGGGTTTCATAGTATACTTATCAGCTCACTTTTCAAGAAGCTAGCTCATCATCAGAAACTACCAGGTAGGTCTCCTAATAACCAAATTATTCCTTGCCTCCCGAAAGTGCTCAAGTTTATTGATAAGAAAACACTACCTGCAACTGCTTGCTAGTCTACCTCGCTAGTCTACTTGTTCTTTTTGATCTTATATCACGTTTGACTAAGTATAGAAAGTCATCGCATCTCTACCGGTAAACCAAACATCCCAGAGCCACTTCCCCACCTTCGAATCCACACAACAATCTCGCTCTTCACAGGAGACAATGGCAGATTACTACAATATTCAAGCTCCTCCTTCGGGAGTCAACGAAGCTGTAGCAGGAAAGACGACTACCAAGAAATCGAAAAGCAGAAAGACTGCTTCTGTTGAATCCCCAAAGAAGGAGTCGCTCCTGAGCTCACCTCCTCCTGCCGACATTCCTGGTGTTGGGGGGATTTCCAAACTTGTAGAAGATTATCAACGTGACAGGCCAACCCGGAGGTTTCGTGATGTGTTTTGGGGCGTCTTATTCTTCGCCCATCTTGCAGTAATAGCTTATTCTACGGCCCATTATGTACCTCTAATGACACTGTACTTGTCGGAAGACTACGCGGGCGCCGGTGCATACATCAACAGCAACGTGGACGATCAGTTAAACGGCGAAGAAGATGTCACGGAAACACAATATTACCAAGACTATTACATGGATAAATATGGCTATTATTCCAATTCCAATGGTAACAAGCGTCGTCACTTGGAAGAATACTATGACGGCAAATATACTCAAGAATACTACGAAAATTTGTACAGCGAAGAATTGTCGGCCGAAGAGAAATGGCAGCAGTATGTTGATCAAAGAAATGGTGTAGCGCAAGAAGAAGAAGGAGGAGGAGAAGACGAATCTAATGACGATACGTGGCGACATGGACAAACTTGGCAACGCTACCATAAAAATGGAACCCTTTATCACGAAACAGTGAAGCTCGATTTGGGCGTGACTCTTTCTTTGGTGGCCTTCAATGGCATCACAGGATTCGTTGCGTCCAGTATGGCGCTCGTGATTATGATGACCCACGCCGAACGCATGATTCGGGGTGGTATGATGGCCAGTGTCGCTCTGTCTTTGTTCCTTGGTATCTTTTGTTTATTCACCGAACGTATTGCAGGAGCTTTGTTTGGACTCATCGTGTGTGGATTATTGATTTGGTACGCCATGCGTGTCTGGTCACTGATACCCTTTGCCGCTGCCAATCTCGAGACAGCGGCGACTGCGGTGCGCGCAAATTTAGGTGTGACAATTTACGCATATTTGACACTAGCAGTTGCCTTTGGTTGGGCCGTTTGGTGGACGGCTTCTTCTGTCTCGACCATCTTTGTGGAGGCCGAGTGTGAAGGAGATGGTACTTGTAACAAAGCTTTTAATTGGTGGATGATTCTTGGTTTTCTCCTGAGTTACTATTGGACGACGCAAGTGCTCAACAATGTTGTGGGAGTAACAGCGGCTGGAGTCATTGGAACCTGGTGGTACAGTCCTTCGCAAGCAGCGTCGTTTTGCTCCGGAGCTGTACAAGAAGCCTTCCAAGACGCCATCACTCATTCGTTTGGTTCCATCTGCCTGGGAAGCCTCTTTGTGACTCCCGTTTCGGCGTTGCGGTATGTGGTATTTGCGCTCCGAGACAGTGAAAACAGCTTTCTCTTTTGCATCGCGGAGTGTCTCTTGTATTTCGTTGAGAATATTTTGAATTACTTCAATGAATATGGCTACGTCTTTGTGGGAATTTACGGATTTTCTTACACGGAAGCCGGTATTCAAGTAGTCGATGTATTTCAAAACCGTGGATGGCAGACCATTATTTTGGATGACCTGACCGACCACGCTTTGATGATTATATCGTTTGTCGTGGCTCTACTGAACGGACTAATTGGTCTGAGCATTGGAACAGCCATACGACTGGGTACAGGAGTTCCCAGTGTTGTTCCTTTTTTGTAAGTCTGTTGTGCTCTCCTTCCACTGGAATCATAGATGGCAAGCTGTTGACGTCGCTTTCTCTCTCTCTTTCTCTCTCTCTCTACATCCACTAACCCCATTTTATTTTATTTTATTTTCACAGAATTGGGTTCTTTACTGGCTTGACGCTCTGCATGACACTCTTTAGTGTTGTGGGAAGTGCTTGCAAGTCTGTTGTTGTGTTGTATGCGGAAGCACCAAACAAATTTGATACCAACCATCCGGAACTATCTGCCATGATGAGGGAACGATGGTTCCAAGCTTGGCCGATGGATTTCAACTACTAAAAGAACAAATACTCCAAAATTCAATGGAGAAGTAGCTCTGCTTTACTAGAAGTACTTGGCATAACAATAAGCGGCTAGTACTTCTATTCAGCGTGGCGGACTGTAATCGCAAGGGAATGCTTTATGTAGCGGGATCATGAGAAAACAACTAATAAATCATTTACATGTTTTGACAAGTCGTGCTTTAGAAGATAGACAAAGTACTGCAGCGGTTGAATTTTTCGGTGATTCTTTTTTTCTTCTGAATGGCAACTCTACCTCCAATGCCCGCGCACCCCAACCCCATTTACGTTTAGTCATCCGTAGGTATTATTTTTTAATCATTCACTGGTAGGCAATCGTTCGGCGGACACTGCTAGCAACGTCACTGCTACCACCTGCCATCATAATCGCGGGAACATGACTCGTAGCAATCGTAGTTGCAAACAAATCATCTCCTCCCGTAGCTTCCAAAGCTGCTCGCTTCATGCTCAGTTCATCTTGTTCGATGCACGTCTTCAAATGCTCATCTCGCATCGACCGTTCAACACGCTCTTGTTCCAATTTGGCGCGCAAGGTTTTCACTTTAACAATGGCTTCTTCAATACGTTTCGGATCCGTTTCGCGTTTGACGACCTTGAGCAGTTTGTCCTTGACGACTTGGAACGATGCTATCCGACTGGCACGTTCTTCGGCGTACCGACGAGATGCTGTGGCTGCAACAGTTTCTTCAAATTGACGCACAAGACGTTGTTCTTCCAGTAACGATCGTCGGGTTTGATCCTGAAAGGCCGGCGTAATGTCTTGTGTCAGTGCTTCCAACGGTTGATCCAATGAATCCCGAATGAGAGTCGGAACTTCGACATTGGAATACAATGTCATGACACGATCAAGCGTCGACAATCGACTTTGAAAGGCCATCCAATGTTTGCTGCCAATATAATGTGGACTCATACTATACTCTCGTTCCTGTGCAATGCATTCACTGGTTGCCATCATGGGACCACACACGTGTAGCTTCATAAAGGTTGCATTGTGCGATTGTCGTTCCATGCTGGTCGTGGCCAAATCCGCCATAAGTTTGGCAATTCGTAATTCCAAATCGTGACGATAATGCTGCTTTTGCAATCGACGTTTAACCGTTTTGTCGTGGATTTGTTTGAACTGAGGTGTGAAGACAGCCTTGTGAAGATCCCCGTTGGGTGTTGTTGTGGTCGTAGTAGGAGTATCATCATCGGTACTCGTTGTCAGCGTCAAGCCTTTGTACAGGGAATGACCAGGGGTGCGAAACTTGTCAATCAATTTCTTAGCCGAACCAGGAACATATCTCGGAGGAGTTTTCTGGTGTTCTTCTTGTTCTCGTGCGTGTTCCATCGTGGGTGGCTTGACGTTCATGGCGTCTTGGGAGTGATTTGTTGGGTTCGTTTGATTGTAATATTGTTGTTCTTGTTCTTGCTGCTGCTCCTGCTCCTGCTGATGATCGTCATAATATTCTTCGTCTTCTTCCCGTTCAGTGGCTGTTTGGTAAGATTCCATAGAAGGTTCGTGGTGGATATCGTCATTACTACCATCACCGCCAATGTCACTGTCGACCGCCGTGGTACCATTATTTGGTTGCTGCTCCATGGTCTCATGTTCCTGTCCTTCCATTATTTCTGAAGGAGCTTCTGGAGTAAAGATATGAATATTGGGCATGATTGGCAATAATTGGTTTGAATGTTGTTCCTTCATTGAATTCACGGTAAGACGTTGCTTTTGAGAACCAGAACTATTCGAGTTGGGGGTTAAAGCCGATGAAGGTTGATACGATGGTTGCGTGGGTGGTGGACCTCGAGGAGACAATGGAGTTGGTTGCTGCTGCTGTTCTTGCCGCTGCTGCTGCTGTTGTTGTTGTTGTTGTTGATGATGATGATGATTATGATGATGACTGCCAGTAGAGTGAGACGAGGACAAGGGAATGCCACCCTCATCATCACGACGGCCAAAGCCAAAGAAGGACATGTCAATACTTATTCTTTGGTGGTATTATTATGCTGTCTGGTTTGCTTGGAAGTGTTGGTCGCCTTCGTCGGCGGTTGCTTCTACTCCGAGTAGTTGTGTAAGTGACGTCATAATCATGAATCTGAATTGAGTCATCATATTTTGGAGTGCGTTTGTTGGCTTCCATGATAATTATTTTTTGACATCTGCCTGTTCCTTACGCCTCGGCGCACACACACACTAGACTAGCTACTGTAGTACTGCATGGATCGTATCGTATCTTTTGATGGACGACAAAGAATCATCGCTGTTCGCATGCATGCAAAAAACTGAACATAGATTCACTCAACTCAAATTTCAATTCAATTCAAACCCCAAACAAACAAACAAACACAAGCAACAAAACATGATGTTCAGACTCTTGACGGTTGCCCTTCTTTTATCGGCTACCAATGCCTTTGCTCCATTAATCCCTTCATTCAAGGTGCGTTCTATTTGAAATAATATTCAATGGCTGTTGACTCTTGTATTGTTGGATGGTTTAGGATGGAATCGTGATTTGTATACTCATTCCCCCGGTCAATTCTCTCTCACGCCGCTTTACTCTTGCTCAAAACAAATGCCACCTTTGTACAGTCTGTCGTTGGTGTTACTTCTGCTGCTTCTTCCACTACAGCTCTTCCAGTCCTCTTGACCGATGATGAAGTCGATGCTATTTTAAAGTCCGGCAATGATTGCGTCGGATCCGAATGCTCCGTCGATGAAGTCAGCAACCTGGTGTCGGAACTCAAGGGACAACAATCACAAATGGAAGAACGACTCAAAAAAATTTCCAAAATGATTGCCGATTTGGAAGAAGTTTCCAACAAGAAAAATCGTGACAAGGACGAAGTCAAAGCATTTGTCAAGGATATGTTGCGTGTCTTTGAACGCGGTGTAAGTTACAGTACGAATGCAGTGGAGATGTTTGCACAGTCATGTTTGTAAGGTCTTAATTCTCATCATTCTTGATATACACATGTTTCCCCCTAATGGTATGTTTTGTTTCGTCACACAGCCCAAGCAGTATGCTAGCGGATTCACTGGAGACGTTGGTGATGGTCCAACTACTGCTTACGATGCTCTTCCTCCCAAGAAGTGGAAGCCCAATTAAACAAAAATAAATGCACACCCACACACATTCTCTTTAGTTGTTTTGGATGTCAACGTGGACAAAAAAGCTATTTTAATACAATGAAATCTTGTCTTTGGAGAAAGCTGGAGTAGGATGAAGCGAATGCAAAACAAAGGACGGAGAAAATTGCCAAACGTATTCCTTTACTACTTGTTTGGCACGTACTAAAAGAAGAAAAAAAATTGCTTAGGTTTGGCTTTTTGACCATGATTGAATTCAAGAATGGATTGTCTTATAACATACATTACTGCGAGACCCATTCCACTTCCCCACAACCACGCTAAACGTCATAACCATACTTATTCACCCATAGCATACATAACGTAGACTACAAAGACCACAACAGCGTATCATATCAGTATACACATTTCATGATTCTTTTATTATTATTTGTTTGTCCTCGGATTGCCCACTATGCCTTTACTTCTTGCTCTAGTGGCACAGTCCCTTTTTAGGTGGAACAGCAGCGAGTTTCTGCTGCATTCAATCTTATTTTTCCCAATCTACAGTGTGTTGTTCGAGGTTAGAGACTCGAGTAGACTAGTCATTGACATGCATCTGATTGTTGTCTTTTTTGCTGGCTGCCACCTAATTGAGCATCGAAATTTTCGATTGTAGGCCTTCCCTCCCGCAAAAATAAACAGACAAGTTTTCAGAGACGCATTTAATCGACGCAATAGTTTTTAAGACGGGCATGTCGCCAGCAAGAATATAATATGTCTTCTTTGAACCATACTACTATTTTTGGGCACTAGTGGATTCATTACTATTATATTCATGGATTCGTCTCACGGGCAAAACAAATAAAATGTGTGCGATGTTGTTGTAGTGATGTATGGAAAAGTCCCATTTCCTAACAGCCTTTGGACATATCTTTCTTCAGGCAAAGAATTTTCACGAAAATACTGTATCGACTGTCACTGGTGCTTGAAATACCATCCGATCCCATCACGTCAAATCGAGCATTGCTTCCATTACAAAAGTAGCAGCTGCCTACGCCTTGTACTTCTTTGGAGGCAAGGCATCGTAGGCGGTGGTAGGTCCATCGCCTACCTCTCCAGAGTAACCCGTTGGTTTGCTCAAGGCAGGATAATCGTTGCCACTGGCCTTGTCACCCATCTGGAAGATGCGGAAAATAGCACGAACGGTTTCGCGAACCTCGTCCACTTCGCGATTTGAATCTTTGTTGATGGCCTCGAGTGCACTGACCATCTTGTCGATTTCGGCTACGCGATCTGTCAACTCCTTTTCTTGAAATTTCAAGTGTTCGAGCAGATTGGATACGGACTCCACGTCACATTCCGAGCCCATGCACTCTTCGCCCTTTTCGAACAGTTCATCAATGTGTTCCTGTGCAAGCAAATTCAATTGAATCGGCGCCTGCGTACAGTTTTTTTTATTAAGTGTGTGAGAGAGACAGAGAGAGAGAAAAAAAACAGGTGAAAAATTAATTATGAAAAGGAATCCATGTTGTTTTTTGCTAAAATAATAATAATGGAAAACGATGTATACGCAAAAGCCCCAAAGCCCAACCGACAACGTACCCTTTGTTGCAAAGGCATGGTAGTGAAAGCCGAAGTGGTAGCCAAGAAGGAAAGGACAAATGCGAGCTTCATTGTAATTAAATTTTAAGTTGTTAAAAAAAAGTGTGTTGATTGTTGCAAGTATCAAAGTTTGTGATTCAAAATAGAGGTCTTCCTTTGGTACTACGCTACGCTGGGACACGCTCGTTTCTTTGCATTATTATTTATTTACTCCGTGCTGTTCTGCAAGTGGAACACTGCCAGATGCCGATGGCTCGCTGTTGACAACACCTGCAGCAAAGATACACTCTTGAGAGGTAGTAGTACGTTTGCTTCTCATTCTTCGGTCCATCCCGGACACTCAATGTTTTGATGATTTCGACGCACATGTTAACAAAAAGATGACTCTTGTATTTATTGCGTTTGATACTACTAGTAGTAGTACTAGTAGACTACTACTGGTAGACGACTAATAATCGAGCAGAGTAGACTACACTACTGACTAAGTACCAGGTACGAGGTGCAATTGCTCTATTAGCTTCTGGTAACGCTGGCAACAACACCGCCGCGACGACTAGACTGCAGTAGCTAGTAGTAGTCTAATAGTCTACTTTTATGCAGTTCGGGATACTGCTACTACTAGTAGAGACTACTTCTGTGCTGCAATATAATATTATTATTAAAAAAGTATAATACTTTTTTGACGGCTAATCGAATGGAACAATATAAGCAGAAGCTTCATCCAGATCGTAATTATTAGCGTACTATACCTCACTGGAATTTATTTCCCGCTGCTCGTTGTAATAATTGCCAAAGAAAGATATCCACCCCCACAAGTTACTACGAGTACAGAGTACTGCTGCTGTACAATGTCCAAAAAGACTACTAGTCCAAACAAAAAGGCAGCAACACCCAAGTTGACTGATAATAGCAACCAAAAAGCAGTTTCATCCTTGAAAAAGAATACATCTGATATAGCTGCTTCGGCAGGTGGTCGCCAAATTCCTCTACTGGTGTGCTTGCTGATTGGACTTTTCTCATTGGCATTGGGCCTGTTATCTCCCCAGTTGATAAAAACATACCAAACGATTGCATCATCGTCACAACCTGCCCAGTCGAAAAATATAACAGCACCTTCCACATTAGAAGAAACGAAATCTAAGATATCAGCAAAGAAAACAAAGGAACGAAGAATGTCGTCCAAACACGAATTTCCTTGTCACGACGAAGCCTTGGCCAAAGTACTGCACGAAAAACCGGTCAAGGGAATGCACGTGTTGTGCATGGACCAGAGCATCAGATCGTTACAATTGACCATTTACAAGGATGCGCAACGGACAGAAAATCCTCCACAAGTCGAAATGGAAGGTTTGCCAGATTGGACTGCTTTTAAGAAAACGATAACGGAATATTTGGATTTGAGACCCGCCAGCGATTTGCAGCAACAGTGGAATATTTATTCTTCCGATGGAGAATTGCTCATGCAAGAAACTGCTCCGTATGCTCAGATGGATGGGTTGGTTCAGGTGGGCATGGTGATGCTCTTTCAGGGAGGACAATTCATTTGGCCGGGTGTTGAAATTGGCTTTCAACGGACCATTGATTTGTACAATATTATTCCCGGTGCCGGTCCAGATATTTTGGGAAAGAAACAGCGTAAGGCAACCTTAGAAACCCTGTCTTTAGAACCTTTAGTATTTTCGGTGGAGGGTTTCTTGGATGACTATGAGTGTGATTTTTTTGAAGAAGCGGCAGCACCAACCATGAAATATTCCGAAGTTACCCTTATGGATGCGGACCAGGGACGTCCATCCTCCGACTTTCGAACCTCTCAATCTACCTTTTTACAGAAGAAGGAGCATCCCATCATTGACGACATTGATTACAGAACGGCCAGCTTGGTGCGGGTTCCACGCTTTCATCAGGAACATGTGCAAGTGTTGCGATATGGTGGTGGAGAGAAGGTGCGTGTGCGTGTGGACATTTGTCGTTGAGTACAAGTTATTGTGTCGATGGAATTGCATTACAATTATTTCTTGATAGCAACAACAACACACACCAAAACTATACTTTGGTTGGCTCACTTTTTCCACTTTGTTGTTTGTCCGTCACTTTTTATTTTGTGCAATACTACAGTACGATGCTCACCACGATTACTTCGATAAAGAGTTATACCAAAATGATGAACACACCTTGAAAAACTTTATTCAATATGGACGTCGAAATCGTATGATAACCGTCTTTTGGTACTTGAGCGACGTAGAAGAAGGTGGTGAGACTATTTTTCCCCGGGCCGGAGGAAAACCTCCACCATCCAACATGTCACAATGCGAGGAAGGATTGAAAGTCAAACCTAAGCGAGGGAAAGTGATCATTTTTTACAGTTTAAAACCAGATGGAAGTTTGGATCCTCTATCGCTACACGGGTACGTTTTCTTCTTTTTTTAATCAATAATTTATTGTATGCCTAAATCATCGTGCCTGTATCGTTTGGGATTTTTTTTGTTGATTTGCTAACTTTTGGGCGAATTTTTTGGGGGGGTGGGTTTGCAGTGCCTGTCCTGTAAAAAAGGGCATCAAATGGGCCGCCAACAAATGGGTCTGGAACCTGCCGATTGAATTTGGATCGGGCAAATAGAGAAAAGAAAAAATAACAACTCTAGTATTTCGTATTTAGTACTTTTTACATTTATTTGACTTGAAAAGTTCATCGAATGGCTTTTTTGTTTCTTTCGCTGTCACCCGTTTGCGTTGCTTCTCATGTTTTGGCTGGAACTTGCATTTCAGTTTCCGTTTCTGACTTTTTTTATATTTTTATTATTATTATTTATTTTTTATCTCGTTGCCGAGACCTCCGCTCTAGCTCTAATAGTCTACTACTACTAATACCTGGTACTCTCTATTCTTGAGACTTCTGCAGTAGTATCTACTACGGAGTACTAGCTAGCTTGACTGATCTACTAGTAGCTACAGTAGTAGTAGTAGGCGTGGGTCGAATCAAACAGAGTGCCGTAGTTTTTAGTCACGAGAAAAGATGGGTCTTGATATCTCCGTCAATTTTTCGCACCGGCGCACTGCCTCTCCCTGGTACTGTACGAAACATAATAAAAACACAACACATCATTCGTCCATAATCAAACTAGATCTACTACTAGACAACTGTACGTAGAAGCCTGCTATTGCAAGCAATCTTGGTCATTGTTTAAGTTGTTATTATTTTAAAATCATCGTTACTTCTCGTCAAGACCATCCAACCTTGTTCTACCAGATAAAAACACCTCAGAGTCGATACCATCTTTTCGTTGTTCATAGAGGCCCAGGTCGAACTTGTCCCATCTCGCACTTCCCAGTGACGTTATACGATTGGACTTCGCAACATGAGCGGATACGGATACAATAGTTCGGGTCCTCCTCCTCCGCCGCCGCCGCCGCCTCCACCACCACCTCGCCCTCCCAACCAAAACTACGGACAGTATGGACAGCCACAAGGTCAAGCAGGGCAGCAGCAGCAGCAGCAGCAGCAGCAGCAGTATCAGTCCAACCAGTACAATCAGCAGTCATTTGGCGCCAATCAATATCAACATCAACAACAACAGCCGCAACAGCAAAACTCTATGGAAGCTCGTATGCAAGGTATGAATTTGAATGACAACAACAACCAGCAATTTCAACGACCATCACCACAGCAGCAGCAGCAGCAGCAACAACACCATCAACAACAGTATGGATATTCACAAAACCAGCAGAATGCGGTACCTCCCCAGCAGCAACAACAGCAACAGCATGGATCCAACAGTGGTCTTGCCTCTGGTTATGCTGTTGCACATGCTACAACTTCCTACGGTTTACAGCAGCAACAACAACCACCACCACTATCATCACTAGCAGCGTCTGGCTATGGCAATCAACAAGGCTACGATTCGACGTATTCACAGCTGTCGTATCCACCGCCTCCTCCACAACAACAACAACAATCCCGTCCATTTGCTCAAACACATTTGCCTCCACCACCACCATCACAACAACAACAACCACCACCACTGCTGCCACCAAAACCTGCAACCGCAACAACGTTGACTCAGAATCAATTATTTCACCAATCACCTGCATCGAATGAACCGTATGGTGAAGTAATTCCTTCTGCTGCATCGACGGCAGGAGTCTCTCAGTTGACACATCGTGGTGATTCCAAACGTCATACAACAACGACGTACGCATCGTATAGTGGTGCTGGTGGTGCTGGTGGTGCTTCGTACGGAACCAATGCGAATACGTCGACAGTAGCGTACAGTAGTGGTGCTGGTGCTGGTGCAGTTGGTGCTACGAATTTCTCTCAAACCAGTGACAAACAGGAAACGCTCCAGTACGAACACAATCGTGTAGCCATGATCTTTTTAATCCCATCGCTACTGTCGGTCTTTTTGGAATTCGAATCACCGTATCCACTACAAACACTTCTTTTCTTACTGTTGGCATGTTACGGTTTGGACATGGCCAATGCGCGTGAATTTTTAAGCGTCTTTTTATGGGTAAGCGCTGTCATTGTAACACTGGTATCGGGATGGTTCCTTCTCCTGGCAACACCGGACGATGATACTGGTGGTTTGACCACACTCAGTGTCTTGCTGCGAACCACAGGCAATGGTTTTTTGTTCCTTTGTACGGTACGTAATGTAACGCAACGTGACGCTGTATTGGTTCCTACGTTTTTTTTGCTTTTTTCTGCATTTTAAATTTATTATTTATCAAGTAGACGCAATTGAAATGAAAGTTTCTGATCAATTCTTTGTATGATCCCTCCCTCCCTCTCTCGCGCCAACCATTCAATAATAAAATATAAAGGCTGCCTGGTGCACACTACAATTTGAATGGATCTACGCTGATGCTCCCTCGTGGGCCAAAGCCGTAGAGAAAATGCTTCATTCGATGCTACCGCCGGTTGCTGCAGCAATCACCTCCTTGTACTTAACCAAAGCCTTGGAAGCAGAGTTCGGTGTTGATTTAGCGGCTACTCAAATGCCTCTGACCTTCGCTGTGTTGTTGGTGACCGGAATGGTATTCTTGGGATGCTGCGAATCTTCTTTTGTCCCGTCACCAAATGCAGTTGCACGAAACGGAAAGAAAAATGATAAGGGAGATGATGATAATGGAAAATCGAAAGTCAGTCCACACTCCCTGACAGATTCTTTTATTTTGCCAACACGGTACGCCCGAGTTCATTCAGCAATCTTGCTTTTGGTTCCCCCGCTGGTGCATGCCATGACATTTCGAAGACGAATCATCAGTTCCAGTGTAACGATGGACGACTGGCTAGATTTAGTTTTGGTCTGGACTGTTCCTTACCTGCTGCACTATGTCCTCCATGCCATGATTATTACCGAGAGAATGCATGGACCATACAGCTTTCCAATGTCCTTTATCAGCAATATAATGTTCCCCCGTACCGGGAATACATTGCGAGGTGCTTTCATTCCATTGCTCGCCACCTTTGCAGCTTCGTTCGCCTGCCAGCACCGCTACTTGATCCCATTGTGCCATCGAGTATCGTACCAGTTTAAGGGACACGATCTGCCCTCGTCACAAATGGTCAGCATCTTTTTGACGATTGCTACCTTGTTTGTTGTAGCTGGCGGATGGATATGGGGCTCCGTCTCGGCGCAAACAAATGAACCACTCTTTGGAGAATTCCACGAGGATGTTGTTCAGCTGTTGTTTGCTTTGGCAGGAACGGCCGGAGGAATCGCCTTTGGCATGCCATGGGGACTGATACCTTTGCCAATTCTTGCCTTCTTGGGCCTTTCTCTGTGGTTGACCACCCGTTTGGTAAGTCTTTTTTGTTTGGTGGACTGGCTGGCAAATGTTGAGAAATCGCTATTACAGCTAACGCATTTAACACTTTGGGATTCTAGCTTCGGTATCTTTCTGTCTTCCTCTTTGTTGTGCATGCAACTGGAGTAGTAGTATTTTCTTATCGGTTCGCCGGTATGGAAGAGACAGTGCAGCTGGCATTGCCAGGTTTGAGCATTTCCTTGACTCGGTTTGGTATATTGATAACCTTTGCATCAATTGGTGTTGGTTTCCTTGCTGGACTTGCCGTGCGCTCTACTGGAGGAGTAGGAGCTGGCATTGTCAAAAAATTCGACGTAGCTGGACAAGTTTTGGTTGTCTATACCATTGTCTTGGCACTTCTCGAATGTACGCTGATTTGTATGCCATTGCCAGCCACAAAGTTGGCTGGAATTGAGCTCGACATCGCTGAGGTCGAAGACGAGCAAATGTTGTACGACGAATATTACGCCTACCTCACGAGCGGAATGATTGTCATCATTGCTTTGTGCATGCAACACAACAAGTCAATATCATCTCTGTCCACCGATATTGCCATATCATCTGCCGTAGCTAAAGCTGCTACGATTTTCGTTGACGCCAACGACGACTCTACCGTCGTCGACGATGGCCCTGATTCTACCAGCATCTTCTTTCGCTATCTATCGGCTACCCTTTTGATTGTGGTCATGTTCATCCCTCGGGCGGTGTTGAAACCAGTACATGTAAAGTCACGATACAACCGCATTCAACCTGCCGTAGGCGGTGGTATGGTGGAATCTTTGCCCCGCACAGCGCGACCCATGATTCTGCTCTATTGTTTCATAATGCTTCCGGCGTGTCTCCTTGTGTCAGTTCCCTCTGTGATTCTGCCATTTATCAATGCATGCGGCAGCTTCTACGGAGTGACCTACTACGAGGTGTCGCCGCCGTTATCAATTGTTCTTGGGTACGTCCTATCTTTTTGGGGCGTGGCTTCGCTTTCAATGCTGAACCATTATCTTCCTGATGCGGGAGGCGAGCTTTTTAAGAAGTTCTCTGCTTTGACATTTTTGGTTGCGATTGGATTAATTTTCGCGGCCCCTGCGCTGCCGGATTGGCTTGTGGACGTCATTGCAATGATGAGCGCCGGGGAATCGCCGACGACGCTTTTGCAAAAATCCTTCGATAATCCATATGCCACCTTGTCCAGTATTGGGGTGGAATTGATTCGAGGGAAAAAGAGTCGTTCAGGTGGATGGGGTTTGTTGACCGCTATTTTTGCTACGCTCTTGGCCGTTACTGGACCTCTGGAGCTAAGAGAGCGCAAGCATTCCACTGGTAAAAAAGACACGTTCATGCTGTTTCGCCTCATGACATTTAGCCTCATGTTTGGTGGCGGGGTGGCATGTTTCATCGTGATGCAAAGTATGAGCGAAGAGAAATTTCCCGTTCTTGTCTTGACAGCGCTTGCCTGCATGGCTGTTTCTTTCTTTGGAACAGTTGCTTCGGTGCTGGGCCACTTTTTAGAACTCGAAAGCTTTGGCGAGGCCATGCAAGTTACGTATGTCTGGATGGCTTCTTTCCCCATATTTTTAGGGATATCCTCCATCCCACAATTTATTTTGACCGGAAAAATCCATCCATTTGGTGCGGGAGGTTGGGCTTCCACGTATCTTGCCGTTTATGGTCTATCAGGACTTGCGTTCGCTGTGGGTTTGCGCTCCAGAAAGACAAAAAGCAAGGAGACGAGATCGACAGGCAACTTGGCTTGCGTTGCTTCGTTTGTCTGCGCCATTACAGTACTATACGGGAGATTCGGTGTTGCCGGCCTCGATGCAGACTTTGAGGTTTCAACCGTCTTTGGAATTCCCACATCAATCCTTGGAACGTTTTTGGCTGCTCCGATTCTACTGGCCTTGGAAGGCGAGTCTTCCATGGATGGTCGCGGAAATCGACTCAAACGACCAGGCGCGAACCAAAAGAGCAGGTATAGCTTGTTCTCTTTTATGAATATCAAGAATCTGAACTCGACAACAAAGTTCGTCCCGCCACTGATGGGAAGTGTCGTAGTCTTCCTTTACGCTTCGCTTTATGTCATTTTAGTTCGTGGTTCGGGAATACTCTTTTTCGAGAAAATTGCGGTCGACCACCAAGACCTGTATAAGTCGGCGACGGCGGTGTCAGAAGACGGCAAGAGCCTTGAGGATCTCGCAACGCTCTACCAACAGGCGATGGTGCACAACAGGGCCATGTATGCGTCGGCCCAACTTGCAGGAGCAGGATTTTGGACATCCCCCAGCATTTTTGGCCCACTTTTGCATCTCGGCGGAGTGGCCGCCTGCTTGCCCAGCCTCTATTTGTTAACCCGGTACCTGTGGTTTGGCGGCGGCGCAAGTACGCACTCTGTCTCTGCTGCTCACGTCACTATGGCATTGCCACTGAATTCGATCCCTATTTTCTTGTGCCGAGGCATTCCAAGTTTACAGGCCGCCGCTTGGGTGGCACTCGTGGGAGGCCTACTACAGCTCTTCAACATGAGGATTTTGGATCGGCAATCCAAAATGCGAATATAGACGTTTAGCTAATGACTAGATAAAATATATTGTGTTATCGGCAAGAGTCGAAGGGACCTATCGTGTTGTACTTTTTTGATAGTGTCTGATGAACAAACTTTGAACTCAATGGTGAAATGGCACTCGAGTGCGATCGCAGTTCTGCAAGAAGGGTACTTGGACATGCTCCTACACGATTTTTCTTTTACATGAGATGATAGGTTCATTGTGGAAATTGCAGGAGCGAAAACAAAGCGAATGTAGAGAAGAATAGACGGGGGAGTGCTTTTAGCTTTAAGCTGGTAGAGTAACTCAGTTCTGCAGGATTCTCAAGCAAGAAGGAAGGAGGGGGGGGGAGGGGTATTTTCCACTCCCGTCGCGTGGAACTATTGTATCTGTATCGCAGTCACCTGACAAAACGAAATCGACGACTCCATAGTATTTTTAGAGTCGAACCCGGGATTCACGGTTCCCGCTTCTCGCATTCATTAATTAAAGTGTTTCAGCTTGAGGATAAGATCCTTCTCACCGTATCACAGGAGTAGTATCACTACTACTATACGAACAATTAACACACAAAACACGATTTAATTTACTACTGGAGTACGAGTATATCCAAAGCTGGAACATCAATAAGATTAACAACATAACAATATACTTCTCATCCTCTGCTAGCTTTTGCGAATACCATGGATGATAAAAGAGATCCCGTAACAATCCGCATGGAAAATGCCGATTCTCTCGACACTCCATTGCTTCAAGTGACACACGATGAAGAGTCGGGAGCAGCGACGAACCCGGTTGCTGCAACCACGACTCCTCCTCCTCCGACGACGACGACGACGGCTAATGATGATAATGGTGGTAGGAGTAGTAATGCCATCCATGTCCATAACACCATTACTGTACAAGATCAAGTCGCTCGTGGAGAGAAACAACCGAACCAGTACCGTGATGGCATCTTTGCCGTCTTGTTTGTTCTTCATTTGGGAACTGTTTGCACGTTGGGTTTTGCCTGGGGAATCCCGGCCCTGCGTGAGGGCATGCACCAATCCACGACGAACACGCATTATTCGGATGACACGCTCTCTCTCACGGGCGTTTTGGGTCTCTGTTTGGTATCGACAGTGGCAGCAATTATGCTAATCTTTGGAGCCTTGTGTGTCATGATTCAGTACGCAGACATACTCATCCAAGGCAGTCTCTGTCTCTCGATAGGAGTTGCATTGGTCTTTGCCATTGGTTTTGCTGTCGAGGGCTTCGTCTGGGCATCCGTCGTTTATTTCCTCGTGTTCTTTTTGAGTCTCTGGTATGCCTACTCGGTGTGGCGTCGGATTCCCTTTGCAAAGGCCAACCTTGTAACTGCCACCACGGTCGTCAAAAGCAACGTAGGGATCATGGTGGTAGCCTTTGGTATGGTAATAGCCATGATGATTTGGGTAACAATTTGGACTCTATCTGCCACGGGCATCCTTATGCGTACACGATCGTGCGATGATTCAACTGGCCAGTGCGAGGAGGATGGTCCTGTAGGAGCGATTGCCACTTTTTTTCTCATTCTTTCCTTCTACTGGACCATGGAGGTGATCAAGGTATGTACCAAACAGGCTATTTTAATATGGGTTGTGCAAATTTATATTCATACCTTTCTGTCTCTTACTTTTTCAATTTATGGCAACGTAATTATCAAACATTATAGAATGTACTTGTTGTCACAGTAGCGGGTGTGGTGGGGACGTGGTGGTTTGCACCCGACGAAGCCAATGCATTGTGGTCTCCAGCCATTACAGATTCCTTTTGCCGCGCCACTACTTACAGCTTTGGTTCTATTTGTTTGGGTAGTTTGGTCATGGCAATTATTCAGGTCTTGCACCAAATGGTCCACGAGGCTCGCAGAAATAATGGGCGCAACTCTTTGCTGCTTTGCATTCTCGAGTGTATTGTGGCCTTCTTGGAACGATTGGCCGAGTATTTCAACCGATATGCGAACATTTACGTAGGATTGTACGGATACGAATACATGACAGCGGGCAAGAAAGTCATGGAGCTATTCAGAAATCGAGGTTGGACAAACATTATCAACGACAACTTGGTCTTTCGAACACTGGCACTCATAAATTTTGTCGTTGGTGCTTTGACCGGAGCGTTTGGAATGGCCATTGCAAACCTATTTCCGTCGTGGGTGGAAGTCTTTGGTGATAATCAGTACATTGCATCGTTTGCTCTTGCCTTTGTCATTGGATTGTCACTGTCTCACGTCGTACTGGGAGTCATTGCATCTGCTACGGATACTGTAATTGTTTGCTTTGCTGAGAGCCCCAATGACTTTCAGGCAAATTATCCAGAGTTGAGTCAGCAGATGCTTTTTGCGTGGAGACAAATTTATCCCAATGAGTGCGGTTTCTAAACAACAATGCAAGTAAATAAACAACTCATCATAAGGGTTGAATATTATTACGCGCACGAAGGAAGATGAAATCATGCGAATGCACATTCACACGGATTACGTTGTAGAATCCATTTTGCAATTTACATATAAATAGATATACAGATAGTTTCAACAAGTATACAAATATAAGCATTTGCATTTATTGCATTCTACACTGCACCTTGTTGTAAGGCAATTTCGCAGACGATCTTGGCGTTGGTAGCAATTGGTTGATTTCCATCCAAAATTGTGTGTGGAAAGTCCACAGGAGCAAAGTTCCATTCTGTGTTATCTTTTTCGTCCGTTTCTTGTAGGTTGCTGCCAACAGTAGCTGCTACCTTTATTGCATCATTAGTACTGGGTTTCCCGCTGTAAAAATGTCCCTTTCGTTGACGTATTCGTTTGTTGGCTTCTTCTTCGGATGTGTCTACCAAGACCCAAACAGCGCAAGGAAATTTTTCTCGAAAAATATCACGCAAATCAGTATTCACAAAACTGAATGACACCAGAACTGCACCTTGCTTTTGCATATTTTTTGCTTCTTCTTCTAACTGACGGCATTGGTCTTCGACGTAATCACAAAAAATCTTGGCCACTTCTTGTCGTTCTTTCAAGGTGGGATATATTCCATTGGCAAAATTATCTCTCATCCACTGTGGAATGCAATCATCTAAATCCAACCCTACTACTAAACGTGAAAAACGATTCTGTTCCTGAATTTGTTCGCGTGCTTGCTCCGCAATAGTCGTTTTGCCGCTTCCGGGTCTCCCAAATAACACTACTACCAATGGTGTCTTGAGAGACGATGGTCCCGACGTCCATGCAGCTGAAACTGGTGAACAAAGGAGCGACGTCGTCGTCATCGTCGTCGTCAGGATAAAGATGGTACGTTGCCACATTTTGTACTTCGCTTTTGTATGGTTCTGTATTTTTTTCGTGCCATTTAAAACCAAGCAGATTTTTATACTCCCAGTTTTCCCAGTTGATGATAAGTTTAAGGTATTTGTTGTGCGAAAATCAATACACATAGATCATAGAGAATAAATTGATGATGGATGGTCGGAAGATATTCAAAACAAAAAACAAAAAACAAAAACAGAATCGCAGTGAAATAAATAATACTCCGAGTAAGTGTTGTGAAAATGTCCAAGTGTGCGTGACCAAAGTTACATTAAATCTGGAGGGAGCAAGTGAGCTTCGAATGAAAAAATTAGAGCGGGAAAATCCCAAAGGCAGCCTCGATGGTATGTTTAGCACTGGTTATCAAGATGAATCGTGTTTTCAGTAATGAGAGATAGAAGATCACTGAGGATTCATTACCACGGATTTCTAAATACTTAAATATTGCTGCCAACCTTGCTCGTTTCTTTTTTTATTATTTCGCATCATTCATCCAGCAATGCTGCTACTGCACTGCTACTGTACTCTATGGCGGCACAAGAAATCTCAAAACACAGATTTGTATCAACATTTTTTAATAATAATATCAGCATTCCTGCTTGTTTGCTATCTCAACTTACTCAGTTGTACCACTCTACGAGGTTGAAGGCATTAGCTTGCTTTGCTTATCTTGGACCTTACAGCATCAGTGCAATATCTGCCGTACTACAGTTTCCAAATTATTATTATCACACAGCAGGGCTTTTCAGATCTGATTTCCCACGCAGCGAATCATCGTTCGTTCCCGCCTATCGTTACGAGTATAATAACAAAAAAACAAAAAATATCATCCATATCATCAACAACATGCCGGTGACGTTCCTGGATGTCGAAAACTTCAAGTCCTACGCGGGACGTCAAACGGTTGGTCCCTTCTTGGACTTTACCTCCGTGATTGGTCCTAATGGATCTGGTAAATCCAATCTCATGGATGCCATTAGTTTTGTCTTGGGTGTGCAGTCACGAGATTTGCGCAGTTCTCAAATGAAAGATTTGATTTACCGTGGACCGTCGTCGACACAAGAAGGTAAGAAAAAAATGAAACAGCCACCAAAGTTACGAGCTATGGTAACCCTGCACTATCAGGATGCCGAATCGCAAGAAGAAATTGCCTTTTCACGGGGCATTTCTCCCGCGGGACAGGGAGAATACAGTGTCAATGGACAGTCCATGACCTTTGCCAAGTACGAAGAACGATTGGCCGATATTGGAGTTTTGGTCAAGGCCCGCAACTTTCTCGTGTTTCAGGGAGATGTCGAATCGATGGCACGGAAAACACCCAAGGAAATGGTCACGCTCTTGGAACAAATTTCCACCTCGATCGATCTGGCCGACGACTACGACCAAGCCCTGAAGCGGAAGGAAGAAGCCGAAGCAGCCGTGTTTGCCGAATACAATCGTCAAAAGGGATTCAAAACAGAGCGACGGCTACTGAAGGAACAAAAGGAAGACGCCGAACACTTTCAAGAATTGTTGGAAAAGAAACGTCAGTTACAAACCGACATGTACTTGTGGCAGCTATTTCATATTGACGCCGATATCAAAGAACAAGAAGAGGCCCTTGTCAACTTGCGTCAAGAAGTAATCGATCAACAAAAATTGGAAGATGCGGCGGCGGAGGCCTTGAAGGCTGCCAAGAAAAAGGCATCTGCCGCTCGTCGTCACACTCAAAAGGTCGACAAAGATCGAGTCAAGGCGGCGTCTCTGGTGGATCAAATGGAACCCGCCCAAATTCAAATTGCCGAAGAAATCAAGTCACTGACCAAGAAAATTGCCATGGCCGAAAGTCAACTCACGAAGAAACAAAATGATGCCAAGAATCACGATGGGAATTTGGAATCGCTAAGTCAGCAAATCAAGGAACGACAAGAGGCCCTGGCGGAATTGGAACGCGATTACGAAGAAATCAAACGGGATGCAACCCAGGAATCGGTGACCTTGACGGAAGAACAAGAGGAAGAATTGGAAACGGTTCGTCAAGCGGCCGCGGCGGCCACCGTCGAACCCCGTCGAACATTGGCAGGATTGACGCGCCAATTGGAAAGTCAGCGTGCAGCCGCCGGGAATTTGGCCGGGGAACTGGAAGAGGCCAAGAAAACGCTAGCGGCCACCAAATTAGAGCATGCACGATTGGTTGATCGCAAAGCGAAATTGACATCGGTACGTATTTTTTTTTTGTATGAAGGAATATCGAAACACTGCCAAATATATCTGTTTTCACTATCTCATATTCTGTTTTTTTTTCCCCTTTCTTTCTTGTTTCGAATATCATTAAATTTATTTTACAAAAAAAGAGTCAAGAGAAGACCAAAACAGATCATTCTGCAAAGGAAAAGGAGCTCCTTGAGGCCAATCAATCCCTGCAGACCTCGCTAGCTCGCCGGGAAGAGTTGGATCGAGAAATCGAAAAGATCAACAAGACCCTTCGCGATGCCAAGGACTCGCGTCGACAAACCAAGGATGAAGAGCGTCTGGCGCAAGCCATTGATTCCCTCAAACGTCACTTTCCTGGTGTGCAGGGACGTCTGGTTGATCTCTGTCGCCCCACCCAGCGCCGGTTCAACATGGCCGTTACCGTCGCAGCTGGAAAGGACATGGATGCAATTGTAGTGGACACCAAGGAAACGGGTATTGAGTGCATGCGTCACTTGCGTGAAGAACGTATCGGCAGTGCTACTTTTCTTCCTTTGGATACCATCGAACAGCCATCCAACGAAAGCCAGGAGCGTATCCGAACCATGGCGGCCCGAGATAATCGTATTCGGATGGCTGCAGATGCCATTACTTGCGAAGACGCTGTCCGCCCAGCCGTGCTATACGCTGTTGGTAACACATTGATTTGTGATGATTTGGATTGCGCTCGTGAAATTTGTTTTGGTACCGGTCGTAGCAGTGCCAACCAGCAGGCTCGCTTCAAGGCGGTCACCTTGGGAGGTGCCGTGATTAGTAAGGCTGGTACTATGACAGGTGGAGTCACAAGTCAAGACGACCACAAGGCTGGACGCTGGGGTGCGGCCGAAATGGAGAAGCTTCGTGAAAAAAAGGAAGCTCTGGAAAGCGAGCGCTCGGAACTCGACAGTGTTGTCGACTTGTCCGGTGGACGCGCCAGCCGAAGTGGCCATGGCAGCCGGGGTTCGTTTGGTCACAGTTCTCGCATTCAAGAATTGAAGAACGAGATAAGTACTTTGAAAAACAAGGAAAACTTTACGAATGGAGAGCTGACCTACACTGACAAGCTTTATCGCGAAAAGGAGCAACTCTTGAAATCCTTGACCAAGCAAATTGATAAAATGGAGTCCGAAACGAAAAAGATGGACGCCAATATCACTAAGCTTGCTAAACAGGTCAAGAAGGCTGGAGAAGACGTCAAGAAGGCCGAAGAGGAGCATCTCGGTCCTTTTCGCGAAAAGACGGGACTCAAAGATTTTGATGGCTACGCCGACGCAGTTGGAAAACGTCGTAAAGAATACAACGAACAAAAGACGCAATTAATGGAACACATTGCTAAGCTGGAACAGCAGAAGGACTACGAGACTAGTCGCGACTTCGTAAAACCGATTGCCGCTCTTGAAAAGCGGATCGCCGATAACAAAGCCAAGCTCAAAAAGGCCAAGGCAAACGAGAAGAAGTTGGGAGAGGAGATCGAGCAATACAAAGCCCAGCTCGCCGAGGCCGACGCTGAAGTCAAGGAAGCAGCCGAGGCCGAAGAAGCTTGCGATCTAGAAGTGCAGGCTGCTCAAAAAGAACACAGTAAGGCTCAGAGCGATTGCCACAAGTCTAGCAAGGCTGTTACCACGGCCGAAGCTCAGGTCGAACGTCTCCGAGGTACCCTACATGAGACCTTGCAGAAAGCTCGCGTTGAGGAAGTCGAGCTTCCCATGCTTGGCGGAAACGACAACTCTGATTCTGAAGAAGAAGACGACGAAAGCGGAGAGCAGTCTCAGCTTTCTAATCGCGAAGGGAGCCAAGCCATGACACAAGATAGCTCCAATCCGCATTTCTCTCAATCGGACAGTCGCAAAGTGGTCCTCGACAAGCAGACCGCCTCAAAAATCGATTTTTCCAAGCTGGACGAGGATTTGCAGCAGCGTCCTAGTGACCGTGAAGAGCGTCGCATGAAGAAAGACTTTGAAGACCAATTAGAGAAGGTCATTACGGAGATTGAGAATAGTTCTCCCAACATGAAGGCTGCGGAAGCCTTTGAAGGAGTCACAGACAAATTGAAGGAAACGACAAAAGAATACGATGCCTTGAAGAAAGAATCGAGCAAGGCTGCTACCGCCTTTTTGAAAATAAAGGCAAAGCGGGCCAAGCTCTTCAACGACGCGTTCAATCATATTGATGAATCTCTCAAAACCATTTATACGGACATGACCAAGAGCAGCAAGCATCCGTTGGGTGGAAACGCCTATCTCAGTTTGGACGATACGGAGGAGCCATACAAGGGAGGCATGAAATTCAATGCCATGCCCCCGATGAAGCGTTTCCGCGATATGGAACAGTTGAGTGGTGGAGAAAAGACTGTGGCGGCCTTGTCGTTGTTGTTCGCCATTCACTCCTACCATCCTGCTCCCTTTTTTGTCATGGACGAAGTTGATGCCGCCCTCGACAACAGTAAGTCTCTCCCTGTCGTTTGGTACTGTTTTTGGAAGTTTTTATCTCGCTGACACGAATTGCATCCCGTCCGCTGTGCTTCAGTCAATTTGCGTAAGGTGTGCAACTACATTAGCCACCGTAGCAAAACGGACTTTCAATGCATTGTCATTAGTCTCAAGGATATGTTCTATGAGCGCAGTGACAGTCTTGTGGGTGTTTGTCGCGATGTCGGTACCAGTTCGAGTCGCACCCTGACATTGGATCTGACCACGTACGATAAGCAGATGGGAGTGAAGGCGGAACCCGTGTCGCCTTCGCCCAAAAAGAAGCGCAAAGTGTCCAAGAGCAGTGTCGAGGAGGACGATTCCGATGCCGAAGAGGATGCAGCTAGTCCTAGCCCCAAGAAGTCGCAGTCCAAAAAGAAGCGCAAGTCTCAGAGAGGCGCCGAAGATGAAGATATCGCCAAGGAGGATGAAGCAGCTAGCCCCAGTCCCCAAAAGAAGCGATCCAGTCGTAGTCGCAGCCGTCGCAGCGTGGCTGCCGCCGAGGAAACGGATGCCTCTAGTCAGTAAATCTTCTGGATCGACTGTGTAGGACGTGGCACATCGAGAAATTCGGCATCAACGTGGCTTGGCATGATTGGCAAATATAGTAGCATCAACTATAACGGGGATAAGAAAACAACATTTATGTGACTTCAGGGTTTGCTTATAGTATACCAGCAACATTTTAGATGCTACTCTTTGTTCAAGAAATATATTGGGCGGCAACTTTTTGAATGAAAAGCAGGCTAGCGCCACGCCGCCTTGTCAACATCCCTGCCGGTCTTTCGGCGTTCCCCGGACCAGGCACTGGTACGGGGTCGACCAGGAGGCGCCGCCTCACCCCGAGAATCCGAGCGTTCGCGACCTTCCTTGGGTTTCCACACTTGCGTATTTCGAAAGGAGGACTTGTCTAGAATCGACGTTTGGTGAGGCTTGTACTCCATGGACGCCTGGGGGGGCAATTGTAGAACCTTTTTGATGGCATCGCGCAAAAGGCCGATCACTTCCCTGTCGGCCGTTTTGTTCCAAATTCCTAAAATGTCTTCCGAGTACCGAATACTAACGACCACACCACAAATCTCGTCGGGCATGACACCGGGCATCTGATTTCCAATCATTGCCAAGAGAATTTCTTCAAAGTAGCGGGATGCCAGGCCTTGTTTTTTGGGTTAGGGTGGGACCCGTGTTTGGTAAGATAGCCGAAAAGAGTTTGCACTGTATTATCAAGATGATGATAGTGACGTACCTTTGGGCAAACGCACAATCCATTTACCACCTTTTTCGTTGTTCTTGTCTTCCCAGGTGGGTGTAATATGAGACCGAAAGAAATGATAATCAGTGGTGGTGGGCAAATCACTGGGTCGTTTCAGGTAATCGTACACAGTCCAAAACTCTTCGACGGTATTCACAACGGCTACCATTTTGATGGAATTTTCGTAGGGATGTACCACGACAGGTTGCTGGGGAGAAGGATCGGTGGCGGTGGTTGGTGCCGGATCGCCTTCCTTGGCGGCTGGTGCTGCGGCGTTGGCAGCCTTGCCACGACGCATGAAGGAGAATTTGAAGGCATCTTCCAGTGGTGTCTTTTTTTCCGAGTAGTCAGCCAACATGTAAGTAGATGTGCATAGAACGGATAATGCCAGTGGCAGTCAGCGAGAAAAGGCAAATAATGAGAAAGTGGATCGGTACAGAAATACATCCATGAAGAAGATACAAGGAAGCATCCAAAAATGACTGCACTTTCGTCTCTACTGTTTTGCATTGAGACTCGTTCCTCAACAACCAACAATCATGTAGTACTTACTGCTACTGTTGCTGCCATTGCGATTGCTTTGTGCTTGCTAGAAAATAATGATGTTCGATGAATTAAAATAAAATAATATAATTGCTTTTTTTGTCAACCGCTGCCATCATAGCCGCACACTTCGGCAATCCGCAATTGATGACTCTCTACTACTACTACGAGCTCTACTACTAGTAGCTACTCGAGTAGTAGACTAGACCTACTAGTAGTACGCATAGCTATCACTAGTAGGTTCTCCAGCTAGTGGCTACAGTAACAGTAGCGTACCGTAGAAAACTCTTAAGTAGCCCTACTCTAGTAGTAGTAGTAGAAATTACAATCTAGTAGTACTCTAATTTCTACAGTAGCCGGATGCGTTGAAGGGAACGGGTTTAGCAGAGATAATCTTTGTGCCTTCATTCGAGCTGCCATGAAATACTGGCGGTCCTGAACGCTAGACTACTACTACCTCTAGGTCTTTTGTTCTATTCGGTACTCTCAAATATTCGTATACATCATGAGTGTTCGTAGATTTTTGGAGAGCCATATAAATTGAACTTTTATATAGTCGCTGTGTCATCGTCGGTGAACTCTACTCGACGCAGTATGGTCGCGCGAAATTGCCACACTTTCTCAAGAAGAGACTGCTGCAGGCAACTTTAAACAATCAGGAAGAGCATCTCCTCTTGGATACGAATCTTGAGCCCCTCGCTTTCTCACCGACATACTAGCAACGCCGCATGCTTTTGTCGCAGCATCGGTAAGCGACAGACCAGCCGACAGGTAGGTAGAAAGAGCTCCACAAAAGGCATCTCCAGCACCAATGGTATCTTCCACTTTATCATTTTTACAGGGAAGATCATCTGGAGCACTTATCATGGTAACTTTAATGTCAGCACCCGGTGCCTCTGATTCTTCCACGATCATTGCACCGCGTGCGCCCAGTGTTACCAAGACCTTACCAACTCCTTTCGCAATCAAATACTTCGCCATGGCCTCTTCGTCATCGGTTGCCACGCCAGCGTCTTTACACAACTCTTGCAATTCGGTTTCGTTAGGAATAAGAATATCAATATGGGGATACCAATCATCAATGCTAAAATCCTCCGGGGCAGGTGCCGTGTTCAAAATTGTCGTAGCACCTAATTCTTTGCCGACCTTGAGGGCTTCCAGGGCCGCTTCTGGTTTGATTTCCAGTTGGACAAGAACCACTTTGGGTGGTGTGGATTTTTGTTTCTCCAGTTCTTGTCGGACGTCCGTTGCCGAAAGCACAAAATTAGCACCGGGTGTGACGATGATCATATTATCACCGGATTTCGTATCGACCGTGATGGCGGCAACACCCGACGATGTTTCTCTGGAAGAAAGAATAGTGGAAGACTCATCGTACATGACTCCCGTGTTTCCTGTAATGAAAAATCCAAAAATAAATGAAAAGCAGTAATGTAAGTTTATATCTGACTGTTCTCGTAAATTAGCTATACAACCATATCAAGCAAAATTTCAAATCGTACTAAAATTCTCCAATAATTCGGTTCCAAAAACATCGTCGGCAACACGGCACACCATACGAACGGGTACCATACCCAAACAAGCGGCTGCCACGGCTTGATTGGCACCTTTGCCTCCACAGGAGGTATCGAAGGTTTGTCCCATGACGGTTTGTCCCAACACGGGAACCGTAGACGTGTAAGAGGTCAAATCCTGATTGGCAGATCCAACCACAACAACTTGTGCATCCTCCGGTTTATTGGTGGCCGTCATTTTGATCGTAGTAGTAATGGGGGATCGTCGAAGAGAATTGTTCGGTAGGGATGGGCGAAAGGCTGATATAGATTGGAGTAGCAAAGTCAAGCTGGTGAAGCAAAAGACAGAGAAAACTTTCATGGAACCTCGATTTACGATAAAATTGGAGAGTATTTTTAGAAAATTGTAGCTGTCTCCTCTTTTGTAAGGGAAATCGACTACTAGTAAGTGTCAAGTCTTCGCTGTCTTCGTTTCTTATTTCTTGTTATCCTTTCTTCTCGAGATAATGCGTCGAACTCGATAGAAGTTTGTTTTGGTATCTTGGTTTCATGAGAATGTTCGAGAATACTCTGACGTTTGAAATTACATGTGCGTCTACATTATTCAAGTTTTGGATTTTATCCTTAACTATAACATGACAAATGAAACTTGCCGCGTGGAACTTCTGATTTTAATCACAGCATGTTCACGGGAGTACATCACAACGTAACATCATCTCATCATACTAGACTACTGTAGATGTTAATTTCCAGACAATTGCAGAAGCCGAAGAAGACAAACTTGAGCTCTCCTTGCAAATTTTTTCAACAATTTGATCAATTTCCTACTCCAATAAAGTTTCAGCAACATCCACAATTAAAATCGGAATTTGAAGATGAAAGCATTCACTGTCATCGTCAACTTCCTTCTGCTGATATGCACGGCTGCTGCGTTTTCCCCAGTTTCGCCAAACACTGCACCTTACACTCAGCTGCAACAGCAGCAGCTCGCAATGAGACCACAACACGCCCAGACTCGCTCCATTAGTGCTTCGTCTACCCAATTGCACATGTCAGATCAGGAACGTAGCCGATCCACCAAAAAGGGCGTCTCGACAATTGTCAAGGACAGAGTGGAAACCAAACCCGAAGGCCAAAAGAAAAAGGAAGAAATGTGGCGGGTAGTCCTCCATAATGACGAAGTTCATACGTTCAACTACGTTGTGCGTTCTCTTACGAAAATCATTGGAACATTGGATCGAAAAGCGGCTTTTGAAATATGTGTTCAAACACACGGAATTGGAAAAGCTACCGTCACTAAGACTTGGAAAAAACAGGCAGAACAATTTTGTCTCGGATTGCAACGACAGGGCCTAACGGTCAGTATTTCACCTGACGAAGATTTTGATGGAGGGCACTCAGGAGGAGGTCTGTAATGCAATTAAATGACGTCAAAACTGGAAAGATGATTGATGTATGGAAACGTGGAGTACTTTGAAGTTAGAAAGATGCAGAAATAATCATTGTGATAAAGCGCACAATGCCAATCTACAATTACAAATGATTACTTGTTTTGTTTGAGACGTTAGAGGGAACTAAGCTAAAATTTCAATTCTTAAAGGCTTTGCGTATCTATTTTCAACTCTAAAAAATTACAAACTTACACGTCTATAACACTTGATCCATCTGCAGTGGCACCGTTAAACTGACCACCGAGGGCTACTCGAGAGTCACTCATGACATCCACATTTGGTGCCAATATCTTGAGGTATCGGTCAAAATACAAACTCTGCTTCACCAGCAGTCCGAATTCACGGGGCAGCTTTAATCCATTATCTTCTGTGACATCGACCAATTCCAACACAATGTTGGTAATTTCCGTTTCGTCAACGTTCAAAGAGCCCATGGTTGTCCCATCAGCGGCCACTCCAACGGTAACATCGGCTTGCATACCACCAATGCGATTCATGACCTTTTCAATATCCTTGCCAAATTGGACCTTGTCAACTTGTTCATCGGCAGCGCCCATGTTGCACAGAGCTTCCGCCATTCCTTCATAATTCCCTGCAGCCAAGGACGCGGACAATTCGTTTACGGCATTGTACGTTTTCGGACTCACCCTACCAACAATCCCAAAATCAATAAAACCGACACGTCCATCGTCAAGGAGCATCAGGTTTCCTGCATGGACATCGGCATGGAACCACGGCATGGACACCACCGAAAGTGACCAAATGTTGAGAGCAGATATGATGATATCAGTACCTGCACTTTTGTCCCTGGCAACTTTGGCAATGGTTTCTTCATCCAACAAGCTGACCCCGCGCAGTCGTTCCATGGTCATGACCTTTTTCGTTGTAAATTCACCTGCGAGTTGGTGGGAAAGAGAAAATATTCTGTCAGTTAAGAAATCCGTCTTATTTTTCTACTGAAAATTCAAGTACTCGGCAAACGTATCACGCAACTTACGGTAAACTCGTGGTGCTGTAGCCTTCTTAATGAGTTCGTTCTCCAATAGAAAATCACGAAACTCTTCCGTGTTCTTGGCTTCCTTTAAAAAATCTGTCTCTTCCATCATGCTGGTGCGAATGTCTCCCGCAACAGCCGACAAAGACGTCCGTTCCCAATCGGGTTGTAAGAATTCTAAAACTCGTGCAGCAACGTAGACAAAGCCTAGATCTGCTTTCAGGCTCGCATCAATACCGGGTTTTTGAACTTTAATGACGACATCTTCGCCCGTTTTCAATTTGGCAGAATGAACTTGAGCAATACTGGCGGATGCCAGAGGCGCCTTGTCCACAAATTGAAAGGTGGTACGAATGGGACCTAGCTCATCCTCAATCACCTTTTCTATCACCGACCATTCCAGTGGATCTGTCTGATCCAGGCACTTTTGAAATTCCAACACGTATTCTTTGGGAAATAATGTGGGCGAAGACGCAATAAATTGTCCCAGTTTAACATAAGTGGCACCCATTTTTTCAAAAAGACTCCTCAGAACTTTGGGAAAGCTGACGGTATTCATAGGCTGTCCTGGTCGAGGCAGGAATTCTCGGGCTGTCATGGCTGCTGCCCGGTACGCCTGTAACGTACGGGCTGGACCAGCTCGAGGACCGGCATCAATGGCGGTTTCAATCAAATCTTGAACGAGACTTCGAAATTCTTCCGGCGTACGATCCGATAATTGTTTGGGTTTTCGTCGATTACGAGGGGAAGATGGTGCTGCAGTCGTGGAAGAAGATACCATGTGTAAGGGATTGTGGACGGATGCTGTATAAATACTGGTGCTGACTGGTAGCCGGGGCAAAAACGCATCGGCGCCAAAGTTGGGCGTCCAGCACAGCAGGCAGGCTAGAGTGACTATCAGAGTCTTTGTCATGTTATCACGGGATGCAAATTGTATATTTAGGATTACGTTTTCTCTGTTAATTGTAGACTAGGTAAAAATCTGATGGAGGTTACTCGTACTTCCTTGTATTACTACTTCTAGCTAGCTAGTTGACTACCAGGTATGGTAGTAGAGTTAAACTAATAGTTCAGATAGATAGTGGAATCGTGGGGGGAGTTAATAATGACACAGTTTGAAGGAAGGCCAAAAAAATTAACAAGAAAAATAAACGGCAAGATTCTCACTTCATCTTCTACTCTTTTTAGTGCATTATCACACGTAGGAGTGCTACTAGCAGTACAGTACCTGGTAGACTACGAGAGGGAAGATCTTGCATGTCTGACGTATCCTTGTCCTAAAATCAGACAACGTGTCCTTTTTCATACGCATGATGATACGTTCATCATCAGAAAACAAAAAAATTCGAGAAGGACATACATACTACGAACATCCTTCACAATTATTATTTTCTTTCTCCTTGTAATAGGAAAATAATATTTCCCTGGCAAAGACATCTTTTCTCTTTCATTATGAGCGATAAATCGGAAGGTTCTGTCCTCAAACTGGTAAGTTATGATTTATCAGAGATTAACTGCTAATAAGTGAGAATGATCCGATATGCATCTTTGATTTTTCTCTGAAAAGGTCTCGCTCATCTTTTTGTTTTTCTTTCTCATTTTCACTTTGTTCCAATTGAATTATTAATTCAATTTCGTTCTATCCGAATGTCTACACACAGGTTACCCTGGTCGGTTTGTGGTACGCTGGAAATACTCTCTATAATGTTTACAACAAAACAGCCGCAAATCAACTTGCGGCGCACTGGTTCCTCGCCTCTTCGCAATTGGTGGTTGGTATTGCTATTAGTATGATTATGTGGGCCACTGGATTCCGAAAAGCTCCAAATTTGACAGGAGCAGATATCCAGAAGTGTTTGCCCATTGGTTTGTTTGCCTGTTTGGCGCATTGCGGAACTGTCCTTGCTTCTGCCGTGGGCGCGGTTAGTTTCGCACAAATCGTCAAGGCTTGCGAACCTGTTTTTGCCGCAGTGGTAGGAGTGCTGGTGCCACCCATGGATCTCAAGCCTATGCTCGCTTACATGATGCTCATCCCCATTGTGGGTGGAGTTGGCCTTGCTTGTGTCAAGGAAGGCAAAGGTGTCGATATCAACGTGGAAGCCTTTGCCTTTGCTTCCTTGGCCAACGCGGCTGCGGCATTAAAGGGAAAATTGGGATCTTCTGTCACGAAAGCTTTGAAGAGTGATCCAACCAAGAACATGGACGCGGCAAATGTCTACGGAGTCATGAATATCATCTCGTTTGTTTGTACTGTCCCTCTTGTCATCTACAACGAGGGCTCTACCTTACAGCCAGATTGGGACGCCGCCGTGGCTGAGTATGGAACTTCGTCCATTATGAAAAACATTCTTATCAGCGGGTTCTTTTTCTATTTCTATAACGAATGCGCCTTTGCTTTTACTGCATTGGTTGGATCCGTCACCTCGTCTGTACTAAACACAGCCAAGCGTGTCATTATCATTGTGGTATCAGCTGTGATGTTCCAAGAACCTATGGAACGAAACACTGTCATTGGTTCCGCTATTGCCATTTGTGGTACATTCGCTTACTCTCTCACAAGTAAGGCCCCTGCTCCCAAGAAAAAGAAGGAGTAGACAATTTTCATCAACATCGGCAGTTACAAATGGACTACTGCTGGAGTGGACCTCTTGCTGACCTTGATGAAGCATTGCTTCCATTCAAAAACGGAACAACACATGCCTTAAACAAATGGGCGAGCACTCAAAAAATGAATTCACAAATGTACTACCAAAACTTGATTCTATCAAACAAACGCACAGAAGCACGAACATTCAAAACAGCGACATTATTTGCACAACAAGACACGCCAATTCACTCAAAACCTGTATTCTCTCTACTTTCACTATTTACCTATAACATTCATCTTTCATATTGCTTTCCTCTTCGTTTCACCTCATTCCTTTTTTGTACAATTTATTTGTTGGTGGTGGTGTGGTGGTGAACGAGTACGTACATTCTTAATAAACAGGGAATCTTCTTTACTAAGTGAATGCCAGGGTGGTCGTTGAAACCTTTTCAAATCCTGAAGCCTCCAACTGGAATGACGTCCGTCGATTGGCTATGAGTCACCACATCATTCAACTGTAGTAGGATCCTCCGTAAAAATGTGCAGTTGATTTTTTTCCTTGAGAACTGTGATGATGATTTTTTTATTAACTCGTAGCAATCAACCCAACCATTCGAAGAGAACCTCTGATCGCAGAAAATCGTTCATTTGCGTTTCCTTTTAACAGATTAAATCAACCAAGTTAACCTTCAAGATATCAAAATGAGTTCTCCCGCCAAGGACGCCCCACCCTCCACATTGAAGCTCGTAAGTCCTGCCGTTGGTCGATCCGGGGTTGTTGTCGATGGTGGTGAAAATCCGTTTGAAAAACCAACGCCATTATTTATTTCGTTTGGGTCGGAAAATTGCGCAGTTTCAACCAGATCAACCGCTTGATATCTTTTGATATCTCTTGACAACTAAACGGCGTTCCTCGCTCGCTTCTTTCTTTGTTCGTATCCCCGTCTTATACCTGTCTTCTCCGTGCCTAATTTTAATATTTTTCTCTCTTATTAGGTGCTTCTCGTTGCTGCTTGGTATGCCCTCAACACCTTTTACAATATCTACAACAAGCAAGCTACCAACATGATCCACGCTCATTGGTTCGTGGCGACGGCTCAGCTCGTTGTGGGAATTATCTGGAGTTTTTTCTTGTGGGGAACTGGTCTTCGCAAAGCCCCCAACCTCACTGCCAATGACATTGCCAGCTGCATCCCAATTGGACTGTGCGCGTGCCTTGCCCACGGAGGATCTGTCTTGGCCTCGGCTGTTGGAGCCGTGTCGTTTGCTCAAATCGTGAAGGCTTGCGAACCTGCATTCGCGGCTGTCATTGGTCTTCTTATCCCTCCTGCTGATATTAAGCCCGTGCTGGCCTATGTTATGTTGATTCCTATCGTGGGAGGTGTTGGCTTGGCTTGTATCAAGGAAGGAAAGGGAGTGGAGATCAACGTCCAGGCGTTTGGATTTGCGAGTATGGCAAATGTTGCAGCTGCATTGAAGGGAAAGCTTGGTAGTTCTGTGACCAAGTCTTTGAAGGCTGACAAATCCAAAAATATGGATGCTGCTAACGTGTATGCCGTCATGAACATTATTTCATTTGCCTGCTCGGTTCCTTTGGTTGTGATTAATGAGCTTGATACGTTGCCCAAGGTTTGGGCAGCTGCCGCCGAAGAACATGGACAGAACGAAATTATTAAGAATATTGTCTTATCGGGGATTTGCTTCTACTTCTACAACGAATTCGCTTTTGCCTTTACCGCCAGTGTCGGTGCTGTGACTTCCTCTGTGCTGAATACGGCTAAGCGTGTGATCATTATTGTTGTCTCTTCCATTGTCTTTAAAGAGGTTATGGAGCGCAACACTATTATTGGATCGGCTATTGCTATCAGCGGAACCTTTGCGTACTCTTTGGCATCTAAGAAATCTGCAGCTGCACCCAAGAAGAAGGAGGAGTAAACAATCCACAATTCATGTCTTTTATAGCTGGAGAACATACATCAGTCTATTCGGCACTGCGTGACGGTTGCGCTATTTTGCTGAGATTCGAAGGTTTCGGAAGAATTAGTCAGCCTAGCTGCTGCTTGTTTTGGTTTTGGTGAGATGAGATGAAGTTGAAATCAAGTGTTTGCAACATTGTATAGGATAAAAGGACAATGTGCGTAGAATCTATATAAACGTGCAAATTTTTATAAATTAATTACAGTTCTCAAAAGGGCAAAAGAATTCATATTGACTTAAAATACTAGTCTCTACATAAATCGTAACTGAAGTTTAAAAATGTTAAGCGAAGGCTGTCACATTCAACCAAAACGAATCAAGGCAGTGTCATTTGCTCTAAATCTTCGGCTGTCACCCTACCATCATTGGCAGTTTGTTTTTCCTTCAGCGCGCCATTGTTGATAGAATCGGCAAGCTTTTGCAATTTAGTGGAGAAGATATGTTTGGAGGCCTTGCAGGTGCCATTGCAGGCAGCAGCAGCAGCAGCATCACAGTCCTTGGTTTCCAAACAAGGTGTGGGTACAATCTCTCCCGACGTAATAAATCTTTTCACGTCCAACATAAAATCTGATTCCACGACGTCTGGAATTTCGTAACGAAAGGTAGCTTCCTGTCCTGCGGCTTCGGCCACGGTAACTTCCATAGTATGGATGCCACGTTGGCGCAGAAAGCAGGCCTCCAGTCCATTCAAAATTTTGCCCCATATATAAATGGCCAGTTCTTCTGTCGTGGCATGAACGATGGGTAGCAAAGCACAATCTTGTTTGGGAAACAAAAAGACAGATCCATCTTGGCAATCCAACTGAATGGATTCGGTAGCACTTGCTGCTGCTGTTGCTGTACGAGTTGTTATGGTCATAACATCACTGAGCATCGGACAAAGAAAATGTTCGTTCAAATCTTTGCAGACTTTCTTCGTCGTTGCTTTAATGTCACCAAAATCTACCACGTATCCGTCGTGTCCAATCCGTTGGCTGCCCAACAAACGGACCCCTACTTGATAATTGTGGCCGTGCAATTTTTCGCGAAAGCCATTGAACGTCACAAAATGAGCCGCAGTGAATTTAAATGCTTCCTTGGCTACGCGGACTTCAAACAATGTTCTTGGTGGTGGTGGTGGTAGTGGTGGTGGTGCTGCTGCTGCTGCTGCTGCTGCTGCTGTTGGGGTGGACATGACTGCTACTGCTGCTACTACTACTGCTACTGCTGCTACTACTACTGCTACTGCTGCTGCTGCTGCTGTAAGCTTTTTAATGGAGGAGTTCTATTTTTGCACTAGCAGATGGAGAAAGACGATTACAGTTGCCTGTGACAACTATGATGGAACGTGCTAGAGGGCCGAGTAAAAAATACTGTAATTGATTCTGAAAGGTTGTTGGTGTGGTTCAGCCATGCTCTCATTCCTACTACAGTACAGTGGCACACTATCGTATCACGAGCGGGACTTCCGTATTTGCTGCCAGAAAATCTTCACAGTAGATAGTCTACTCTACTAGCTAGTAGAGGACTCCTGCGAACATACAGCAGCTGTACCGTACTGTACCAAGCCGTAACCTGCTCATCAGCATGACGCCTCATTATTCCAAATTCTTTCGTTTTGTGTCCAAAGCTCAAGAATTATTCAGTATTATTATTTTATAACTGTCTCCCAGCAGTTCTTCTCGTAGAAACCATACTATTGCCTGTCCAAAGCGCCAAAATTAATGTCATCTCCAGAAGACAACGTCTTTTATACCTGCGATGAACTAACACCTGATTTGTGCGACCTGCACATTGAAGAGGGCCATGTCTTAATCATGGGCATTTCTGTATCCTACTGGATCTACACATCCAATGAAAACAATGATGATCCATCGTTGGACGACGACAAGCTACCAATCATTGTCCTTCATGGTGGTCCGAGCTTTACACACAATTACATGCTACCGCTGAAGCAACAAGCGTGTCGGGGACGGAGCGTTATATTTTACGATCAAGCTGGGTGTGGCAAATCGCCTGGTCCCAAAGACGTTCCATCTCATCTGTTGGATCCGTATTATTATGCTACTGTAGAACTCCCAACTCTGGTCGAACATTTGGGATTTGCCAATAGCAGCAGCAGCAGTGGTGGTGGCTTTCATTTGTTGGGAAATTCCTGGGGAACGATGTTGGCTCAAATGTATGCACTCGACAGGATGGATCGTCAAAATGATCAGAATATGGCATCAATGGTATTATCGGGACCATTTTCGGACAGTCAAACCTACATTCAAGCCCAATGGGATCCGGTAGATGGTAGCATTGGCAGCTTGCCAACCTTCTTACAGCAGCGCATTCGCTTTTACGATGAATCACGCGACTTCAACAGCTCGGAATATCAGGCCATCAATGCGGCCTTGTCGTCCAAATTTACCTTGCGAACCTTTCCTCCTCCCGATTGCTGGATGGATTCTCTGGATCAAGCAAACACAGCAATTTACAGTGGCATGCAAGGACCTAGTGAATTTAGCATGAGTGGGACGCTGGCCCGTGTAAATCTAACGGGACGACTGGCCGAACTTCAAACAACGCCCGTATTGTTAACGCACGGAAAGTACGATACGATGCGTCCCGTGATTGTTCGTACCATGCAACAGGCTTTGAAGAGTCCAACCGTTGAACGTCTTTATTTTACCAAATCGGGACATGTGTCCATGATTGATCAGCCCAAAGAAATGAATGATGGCATTGCAGATTTCTTCGATCGTGTAGAGGCCAACCGAACAGCAGCCGCATCGATAATGTCGAGGGAAGGAGATGATGCACGTCGTGGATTTACAACAACAACAGCGACGACGACGACGACGACTACCGCAAATCAATGGATGTCCGTGACAGGCATGCTGCAAGAACGATCACAACATGCAGTAGGAGTAGATGAAGAAATACCTGCAACAACCATGGCTGTAGGTAATAATATTTCAATGATTCTGTCGGTGGTTTTGGCTCTGGGAATTGGATATGTCCTTGGAAGCATTCATGCACGACATCGGATGCAGCGGAAGTACGATCCCATTAGCAACTAGTAGTAGTACTAGTGGTGAGTTTACACTATTTTTTGTTTGTTTAAATATCATGATTGACAAAAAGAAAGAATCTCTGTAATCTGTAGTGGTGTCCCGCGCCACCCCTGCTGGGCTGCTAGTACCAAACCAGCGCTGCAGGAGGAGGCTTGTTGGGAGGGAATCTGTGAAGCCTCAACAACAAGTACGTACTACTGCTGTTTAATTTTGATAGAAGCAATAATATGTTGTTGTAGGTTCGAAAACTACTAGGTAGTACAGTAACTCATAAAGTAAGAGAGCTGGATGGTGTCAAGCTGACTTGTTGCGCCAAAAGAGAGAGAGAGAGACAGAGAGACGGTGGAGTGCTTTTGAGCCCCTTGAGATCTATTCAGTCGGAACAACTCGGGACCAATGATAGTACCAGTAAGTAACAGTCTTAACTCTAACTCTCTCGTACAGATTTTCCTATTACATGCAAGCAAGAATACGAGTGCATTCGCATTACGACAACATATTTTGCCGCCAAAGATTCAAGACATTAAGATCGTCACGGTCATCACAACAGATATCAACAAGGATCTTCCTTTTATTCTTTACTGTACTACTCTACGTTATTAGCTACGTGTACTACGTACAGTAGTAGTAGTCTAGTAGATACTAGTAGACGACTACTAGAAACTAGAACAATACATACTCTAGCTAGTCTACCTCTACCCAATCGAACGCTCTTTCCTTTTCTGTTTCATTATCATCATTATTATTATTTCATAAAAAGCACAAATCACCACTTTTACTCGAGCATACTACAGTACTAGCTAGATTTATATAGCAAGACACCCCCCACAACAACCAAAAAAAAAAACAGAATTTTCTTCAACAGCAACAAAAAAGAAACATGTCCTTTAGCTCACGTCGTCGAAATTACCTCTTGACACCCCATCGACGGGATGGCTTGATTGAATGGTACGTAGTTTACTTTTTCTTTTTGGTTTTTGGTTGTGTGGTAATTTTTATGTTTTAATTTGTTCCAACTTTTCTTTTTGGGATTTCGCTCACTCTACCCCCATCGTTTACACTTTACACTCACTCACTTACTCACTTACTTACTTACACTCTCACTATCTTTTGTGATTACCTCTTTTTATCTTTCTAATAAGGATGAAAGAAATGTTGTCCCATTCTTTCATTTTGGATTGTTTGGATTCCACTGCAGCCGATACGTTTTCTCATTTTGAAATCCTTATCGAAGAACACCGCAAAAGTGAAGCAGCGCTAGAGTCCGCTAATCAACAACATCATCAACAACAACACGTGGATCCACCATCGAGACTCAAACAGCTGGTACCGACCATCGGCTGTTTTCATACCAATCTGCCACTGCGAGAAGCCTTTTTGTTTTACAACCAGAAGCATCGATTGACCAATCGGAAACACATTCAAATCAGTTTTAACGAAATTCGGCACATTTTGAACATGGCACAAATTATGGCTCTGCGGTCATCACCTTCCGATGGAACGAGTGACAGCAACAACAACAACAACAACAACAAAATGATGAGGAGCACGAATGAAAATGGTGATGATGATGATGATGATGATGATGATTTGAAAGAATCCGAAGAAGATAAAACATCTACTACTGCTGCTGCTGCTGCTGCTGCTGCTGCTGCTGCCGCTGCTGCTGCTGCTGCTGCTGCTGCTGCTGCTGCTGACTTTAATGGGCCCAAATTGATTACCTTCGATGG